>Ga0116180_1000167_pt1 | contig 63074 bp, 60 predicted proteins | sample AD_UKC073_MetaG_FD_89804 | JGI IMG/M metagenome (GOLD analysis project Ga0116180, IMG submission 89804) | Active sludge microbial communities of municipal wastewater-treating anaerobic digesters from USA - AD_UKC073_MetaG | ecosystem: Engineered > Bioreactor > Anaerobic > Digestate | place: USA... | reverse complement strand
TTTACGGTGGTAGCTTCAATGGTACCTGTGGCTTTGATAATATCCGGTTGGGCTGCCAGGAAACGGGTGTACCCCCAGTATCCCAACCCGGCTATGATTAACACTGCGACTGCGATCAGAGCCTTTCTTTTCATAAGCGCTCTCCTCTCCCTGGGTAAACTGGGTATATAAAAATAGTTTACTTAGTATACTTTAATGATATGACCTGGCAGGGTTTTAAGCAATGCTTTTTTGTTCTCCCCCGGAGCAGATGAAGTATAATGAAGCAGAAGACTTTACATAGATGGAGGAGCAGTTTTGCAGGTACATGTATTAGCCAGCGGCAGTACCGGCAATGCGGTATTGCTGCGGTTTGGATCAACCCAGCTGCTGGTAGATGCAGGCATCAGCGCCCGCCGCATTGAGCAGGGATTAGCAGAGGTAGGCGTGAGAGCAGCGGATTTGGACGGTATTTTAATAACCCATGAACACCGGGATCACATTAATGGCTTGGATGTACTGGTAAGGCGGCATCACATACCGGTCTATGCCCGGGAAAAAACCTGGGAACAAATAGCATGTCGCCCTCGCTTGCCGCTGCAGTGCTGTCAATCTTTCCAGGGCGCCTTTGATCTAAAAGGGGTATGGGTGGAACCTTTCTCCACTTCTCATGATGCAGCTGACCCGGTAGGATTTGCTTTTTGCTATGGAAAGAAGCGCTGTGTACTGGCTACTGACCTGGGAGTAGTTACTCCTCAGGTCGAGAGTACTCTGCATAACGCCCAGGTGTTGATCTTGGAATCCAATCATGATTTGGATATGCTGCACCGGGGACCATACCCACCTTATTTGAAACAACGTATTCGCAGTAATAAAGGGCATTTGTCCAATCATGATGCCGGCAAGGTGCTGAGCCGGCTGAAACGCAATGAAACCATGCATGTGTTCCTGGCTCACTTGAGCCAGCAGAATAATGACCCTCTCCTGGCCAAGAAAACAGTTTCTTATTTTCTCTCCAAGGCGGGATGCCAGGTAGGAGACGAAGTAATACTCCACCTCACTTTCCCGGATCGAACCGCCAGCCTGGTTTCCAAGTAAAAAGCCATTCTCATGAAGGCTTCATATCAATCATTGCGATGCCAGCCGTAACTTGGCAGGAGTATTAGTCGGCTCGCTCCGGAACTTCCTCGCCTGCAACACATCGGCTTACTTCGGTGCGAAGGAGACCGCTCATAATTCGGCATCCATGCACTCAGTACTCGCTGCTCGAAACGTCCTGTTTCTCGCTCCCTTTCGCAGCCCTCAGTTGCGCCGTGGGTTGCAACGGCTCGTCGTACGTCACTGCCCCGGCTAATACTCCTGCTTAAGCCAGACAGTGATGATTTGCTTTCACGGTAATTGTCACCGGTAGAGCAGACCACGATGAATGAAAAGTCACCTTTTGTCTCATTGCGAGCGCAGCGAAGCAATCTCAAACGAGGTACGCAGGTTGCGAAAAAGAGATCGCCACGTCGCTTCGCTCCTTGCGATGACAAAAAAGGAAGCCATTTTCACAGCAAATAATGAAAAAAGAGAACCCGGATTCGTCCGAGTTCTCTCTCAAGCTGCTGAATTGGTTTTAACGAGCGGCAGTAAATCGTTTTTCCACAACCTCCCAGTTGACTATGTTCCACCAGGCATTTATCCACTCGGCGCGGCGGTTTTGATATTTGAGGTAATATGCGTGTTCCCACACGTCCAGAATCAGCAGGGGAACTATGCCCCATACGGTCAAATCCTGGTGCTTCTCAACCTGGTTAATTAATAATTTGCTTAATTGGGGCTGCCAGCCCAGGACCGCCCAGCCTGATCCTTCCACTGCTCCGGCTGCAGCGCTGAACTGCTTTTGAAAAGCTTCAAAACTGCCGAAATCCTTTTCAATTTGCTGCAGCAGTTCACCGCCAGGCTTGCCTGAACTTTGCGGGGTCATGTTTTCCCAGAACAAGGTGTGCAGAACGTGACCGGAACCTTGGAAGGCTAACTCTTTCTCCCAATGCTTGATGAGGGAATAATCACCTTTTTCCCGGGCTTCGGCCAGTTTGGTCAGAGCATTATTCAGACCATCCACATAAGCCTTATGATGCATGTCGTGATGGATACGAACTGTCTGTTCATCATAGTACGGTTCCAGAGCATTGTAAGCGTAGGGCAATTCGGGAAGAGTAAAATTCATACTTTCACCTCAATTCTTCAAACTAAAGTTATATACCCAAAACAAACACCACTGCAGATACTTTTATTTACAGCTTACCGCAGCCTCTTAAGATTACACCGTTTGGACCGGAGGGTAATCCACTCCCCTGGTGTCCACGGTGACTTCTTTAATGCGCTGGTCAGTTAAGGGACGGTCCTGAAAATTAGTAGGGACAGATACGATAGCATCTACAGTATCCATTCCTTTTATAACCCGGCCAAAAGCTGCATAGTTCCCGTCCAGATGAGGAGCAGCCTCAACCATAATGAAAAACTGTGAACCTGCCGAATCTGGAACCGCTGTGCGGGCCATAGACAGAACACCGCGTTCGTGCTTGAGCGGGTTGTCGAAACCATTGCTGCTGAACTCGCCTTTGATACGATAGCCGGGACCTCCCGTACCAACCCCCTGAGGGCACCCGCCCTGAATCATGAAGCCGGGGATGACCCGGTGGAATATGATCCCGTTATAAAAACCCTTTTGAATAAGAGAAATAAAATTACTTACGGTATTGGGAGCTACATCGGGATACAATTCAGCCCGAATCTGAGCACCATTTTCCATAGTGATAGTAACCAGCGGGTTCGAACTCATATTATTTACTCCTTCGCCTGGTTTTCTTGCCTATTATACCATAGCCCACTGGTATTCATACATCAGATATTTTCAGCTAATTCATTAAGTCGATTGGCGTTAGCTAAGAGTTCCTCAATGCTGGCGGAAATTTCCTGACTGGCAGCTGCCTGTTCTTCTGATGCCTGTACTGTGGCCCGGGAGCTTTCTCCGGCAATACTTATCTTTTCTTCAATTATTCTAGTCAGCTTACCTATACCTTCCGCAGTTTGTTTGGAGGATTCCGAAAGCTTACGGATTTCTTCCGCCACAACCCCAAAACCTTTACCGGCATCGCCGGCACGGGCAGCTTCTATAGCGGCATTCAATCCCAGCATTTTGGTCTGATCTGCAATACTTTTAATACTGTCAAGAATAGAGATAATTTCACTGGCGGATTGTTGAATTTCTGCGATATGCTGGTTTAACTTTTGCTCGCTGGCATTGATACTGGCAGCACTGGCAGCAGTTTGCTGTATCGCAGCAGAGATCTCCGTTAATCCATTCATAAATGAAGCCGCCATTTCTTTCATAGCTTCGGCATTATGGCGAGTAATTACCACACCGAAAGTACCAATGACTTCTTGGGTATCGTCATCAAAAAGCGGAAAACAGGATACGCGCAGGGGCAGACCGTATACCTCAGCTCCCAGTTCGACGGCTAGGGGCTGGCGAGAATCCATGACATAGTCGGCTGCTCCGCCTTTAGCAAAGGGCTGACCAGGCTTAACAAAAGATACCCGGTTCAGAGGATCAATTTTCATTATGAATTTTTCCCGGTCGGTAGCGTAAAACCCCACGGTACGATCAGTAAACAAAGCTGCCATTTTAGGAAGCATGATAAGAAAACTTTGATACAGCTTACTGTTAAGGACAACACCAGTGTCCTCAATAGCAATTTGATCCTGAATGGTGTTTTTCATTTGATAGCATTACCCCCAGACTAGCCTAATTTGTACCAATATTGACAACATTCTCTAAATAAGTTCAGAATCCTCTAAAAATCACACAAGCAAAAATAAAACTGGTATTAATAAGTGAAGGCAGGGAGGAAAGTCACCGTTGAGCTATACTGTGAGGAAGAGATCCGCTCTCAATTAAAGATGAAGTAAACCAGGTATCCCCGCTGAGGATGAAAAGAACTACAGCTGCTGAAAAGCTGATAAATATAATCATAATCAACCATAGTATTATACGTTTCATCTGCTTATCACTGGGCATAGGTATTCTCCTTTCGTTTCAGGCGCAGGTGAAAATGCAAGTATCTTAAGGTGCCACGATAAAGGATACGCCACAGGTAATAGTCACCAATTAAGAAGAGCAGTCCCAAAGCAGCCAGGCCCACCGACATGGAGATAGTAGCCGCCGCAGTCAGTCCATCGCTGTACCACAGAGCAGGTATATCAATTATTCCCGGTTGGATCAGATTAGCTAAGACTCCGATCATCAGAAAAAGTCCGGTAAAGCTGACCGCCATACCAGCAGCCAACAGGGCAACCATGGCCCCGGCTACACCGAGAACCGGGCCTAACACCAGGACTAGATTGGCAAATCCCAGTTTCAATACTGCTTTAATGGCATGGATAAGGTTACGAAAAGAAGATTCCAGCTCAGCTAGTGTTATCAGGTGGTGGGCTTGGTAATAGCGGGCTATAGCATGCGGGCTGCCCAGACTGGCGGCAATTTCTTCTTCCGTCCGGCCTTGTTCCAAACCCATGCGGAACAACTCCTGATGAGTTTTCAGAATGTTGCCCTTATCCGCTTTATCTATGTGGGATATTTTATCCAATTCAAGTTGCAGAGCCTGCAGAAATTCCTGTTGGTTCACCCCAATTCCCTCCCCCGCTAGTCAAACACCATGTATGACCGAGACCTCAGCTACATATCACCGATTCAAAAGCCATGTGTAAACCGGTAATGAAGTCATAATTAGCTGACATCTACTCATTAATGTAACATCAGCTGGGCTATCAGGCAAGGAAATCAATTTTGACCGCAGTCAGCTATTTTAGTAACAATCATACAAGATTACGCATCCAGTCATGATGATAGCTTATGGTGGGCAGGAACTCCTGCTGGTGGTGATTAAAGGGGTAAAGACGCTGGTAGTAATTTGTATTATTGGCGATTTGCCGCAGCAGCGAGGCCAGCCGGTCAATTTCTTCCCGGGTATTATAGGCAGCCAGGCTGATGCGAACCATACCCGGCCAATGAGCAGGACTAACCTGCCTCCAGTCTGACAATGGACGTTCAGAGTTGATGTTTAAAAGTCTGCGCACATAATTCTGGGCGCAAAAACAGCCGGTTCTTACTCCAATCCCTCCTTCATGGCAGAGGATGACGCCCAGTTGGGCATGAGGGATGGAGGATAGGTTAAAAGTGATTACCCCCACCCGGGGCTGCGAGCCGTATATAGTTATACCTGGAATAGCTGATAAAACTGCCAGGGCATGATTGGTAAGTTCATCTTCATAAGCGGCCATTCTATCCAGACCCAATTGCTGCAGGTATTGTAAGGTATCCGCCAGAAGGATAGCTCCTAGTACATTGGGAGAACCGGCTTCCTCCCGATCCGGCAGACCAGCCCAGATGATTTGCTCTTTAGTAACCAGCGACACAGTTCCTCCCCCGGTATGATCAGGATTACCCAGCTGGAAAAACTCACGGGGACCGATAAGAGCTCCGCAGCCAAAAGGAGCATATATCTTATGGCCGGAAAAGGCTAAAAAATCAATATGGCTGGAGTCACTATGAGGTTTCATGTCTACAGGCAAGTGGGGTACCAGCTGGGCTGCGTCTACCAGGATAAGAGATCCGTATTCATGGGCCATGGCTGCCAGGTAATGTATATCATTAATATGGCCGGTTACATTGGAAGCCCCACAAACCGCCAACAGCCTGGTATGAGGATAGTATTCCTTAAGCATTTTCTCCAAAACAGCAGTTTGTAAACAGCCTTTTTCATCAACAGGTACGTATTCTACCCGGGCTCGAAAACGCCAGGGCAGATCATTGGAGTGATGTTCCATTTCGGTGGATATAACCAGATCACCAGCTTGCCAGGGAAACCGGTAAGCCAGTTTATTTATAGCCTCAGTGGTATTTTTGGTGAGGATCACTGTGTCTCGATCCAAGTCAGCTTTCACAAAATGTCCGATAATATCGTGGCTTTTGTCATAGTAATAAGAAGACAGCCGGGATTTGTGCCCGGTTCCCCGGTGAACTCCGGAATACCAGCGCAGGTAATCACCCAGGCGTTCGACTACCGGCTGCAGAGCTGGGGTGCTGGCAGCGTTATCAAAATGAACATAGGGGGCCTGACGGCTGCGCCGCGTAGGGACCCGGCAGTCTATCCCTATAATTTGGCGGCGAAAGGTTTGAAAGGGAAAACCCCGCTGTTTAATAGCCTATCCCACCTTTGGAACTGTTTAATCTATACTATGTACACCTAGTGTTTTTGTCACTGTTAGGTGCAGCTGGTTAGATAAACAATTCCAGGTTGGCATTTACTGCATCCTGCAAATAGTCTTTGACATCCAATACTTCTACTTCCGGCAGCAGTTCTTCCGGTTTTAGACCCATAACCTCCAAGGACAGCTTGCATGCATAAAAGGAAACCCCTTTTTTGCGGGCACCCTGTAGAAAGTCAGCTAACCGGGGAGTGTGGGAATCTTCCATCATCTCCACCAGCATGTATTTACCCAGACCGCTCATATTCATGCGGGATAAAGGTAACTGGTCCGGTCCTTTAGGAGTTACGGCTGTAAACATTTTCTCATAGGCACTTTTGTCTTCCAGGCTCATTTTATCGGGATCTCTCAGCAGCATTAACCCCCAAAAGGCGAAGAACATGGTCACCGACATGCCCAGCTCCCGCGCTCCATTGGCCAGGATCAGAGCCGCCAAAGCCTTGTCATAGTCGCCGCTGAAAACCAGTAAGTTTACATGCTTATTATCCACTAAAACATGACCTCCTCTAATTGCTATGAAAATGGATTCCTAATGTGTCATTGCTGTGAAAACTCCTTTTACCTGAGTCGAAGTGTGACAGTAGGTTTGCCCTTAGCACCTGTTCCGTCGTCACGATATAGTAACGGCTCGATGTGCGACTCAGGGGGTACCGGGCTAAACAAACGTCCTGTTTGATAACCCTCTTACGGACATCCTGTCCCTCGCCCCCCTTCGTCTGCCCATCTTCGCCGGCTATATCGGACTCCTTCACCAAGGTGCTCAGGTAAACCTAGTGGCAACAATATATTGCGAGCCGTTGCTAGGCGACAAAGTCGTCCCCCCTACGTTTGGGTGTTTTCATTCATCGTGGCCGGTTCTTCAGGTGACAATTACTGTGAAAATAGTCGTCGTTGTGTCATCGCGAGGAGCGAAGCGACGTGACGATCTCTTTTTCGCAGCCTGCGAGCCTCTCTTGATTGCTTCGCTGCACTCGCAATGACTAAAATGGTGACTTTTCATTCATCGTGGCCTGGGTCGCAGGTGACAATCGCCCTCTGCTAGTAGCATGTACTATTTGCAGCTTAATTATAAAAAGGAGCAGACCATAGATTTAGCCAAGGTATGGTAAACTGTAAATGGAATTTCAGGTTAGGCAGGGATTTTAATGCAGCACAGGCATATAGTGATAAGCGGCTTCATCATTACGGCTTTGCTGGCTGCGGTAATATTGAGCGGTTGGCTGCCCGATTGGGCCATAGCTCTGTTCATCCTGGGAGCAGGGGTGGGGCTTACTTATTTGCTGGCCTTAATATCACGACAGCAGGAATACCTAACCCACCAACAGGCTTTCGTAAGGGCTTTGCAGGACTTGCATAAGGCTGACTCTTACCAGAGTTTGGTCAAGCACCTGGAAATGGCCCTGCACCGGGTGCTTGCCGGTGAGGCAACCGCAGTAAAGGTATTGGAATCCGCTCCGTCTGCTCCGCCGGAAGCAGACCTATGCGGTTGGGCGGATTTGTTAGAACGTGCTGATGCCAGCTCTGATTTACAGATGATTACCAAGGAAGATGAGGATTGGTATGTACTGCCGGTGCAGGATTCATCCGCGCAACCAAGGAAGATATTTCTATGCTGGAAACAAAAACATAACCCAGCCGGGCTAGCGGTTCAAGGGAATCTGAAAATTATTGCTGCCACTGCCTCCCAGATACTCGTCAGGTTAAATAAGCAGCAGCATTACGAGGAGTTTTTAAATCAGCTTCTGCATAGCGCTGTTAAGGCTGGCGAGGACCAAGTGCCTGGCTTCAGCGGGCACAGCCAAAGAGTAGCCCTGATCGCTGGTATCTTGGGGCAGCAATTGGGGCTGGATGAACGGGAAAGCAGGGATTTGCACTATGCCGCTCTGCTGCATGATATAGGCCGAAATAGACCAGTTCAAGGTGTTGATGAGGATCATCCTGGCAAAGGAGCCCAGGCATTTCCAGCAGGAGATGAGTGGAGTCTGATCCGGGAAGCCATCCAATATCACCATGAAAGATACGATGGCAGCGGTTTCCCGGAAGGGAAAAAGATGACGGATATTCCTCTTTTAGCACGCATTTTGGCAGTAGCAGATATTTTTGACGGTCTAACTGCCCTGGCTCCAGAAGAACATAGGCTGTCGCCTGAACTGGCTTATCAAGTTATCCAGAAAGCCACCGGATCAGGCTTCGATCCTTTAGTAGTAGTGGCCTTGAAGGAGTCCCTGGCCATGATTCAAGAAGAATTGACTGTGTTAACACCTATGGCAGCAAGGGATGTTGAAAACTAGGACCAGGATAAGAGGAAAATTTCAAAAAAAAGCGCTTGAGGGAGTAGAAAGAATATCTTGCCTGTGACTAGCCTTTAAGAGGTCCTGGATAGAAACCGATAAAAATAAGGAATAACTGTGCACTAAATGTCGGGAGGGTCTAATGTGAAAAGGATCCGTTCACTCATATCAATTATATTGACTGTGGCATTGCTACTATTGAGTTTTCCGGGATATTCTCCCCAAGTTTGGGCCGAAGGTCCAATACAAATCGATAATGTTTTTGTGGAAAGAACCGATAATGAACTGTTGGAGACTGTAAACGGGGTTATCGAAATAGATGGCAGCGGACTTAAAGATGCCCTGGTGTTGGTTCGTACCACGGCTGGTGGCGGCAGTAAAATATTAGGTAAGGAGATGGGCCAGCGACTGGCCAACGAAGACACCTATCTCAAATTTCAACTGACCGGTGCAGAAATGAAATCGATATTACTGAGCGATGGTATCAAAATCGGTACTGTGTCGGTGGCTGTCGATGACTCCAATTTTGCCACAATAAGCAGTGTTGAACCCAAAGTTGTAAATATGGGAGCTTCTACACAATTGACGATACGGGGAAGCAATCTGAATAATGACAATCTGACTTTTGGAAAGGGTTCATTTAACGGCGGAAGCATCAACAGGACTTTTGATACGATTACTATTAGCAACCTGTCAGGTGATACCGGTTTTCACGATATTATTTTCACGCGGGTAAGAGAGGACGTTGCCAATGTAAGCGGGAAGGTTACACTCCGCCGTCTCTACCAAAACCAGTTTCGGGCAGTACAGCAGCGGAATTTTGCGGGACTGGAGATGTACCCGAATAAAGGAGTAGCTGGACAAACCATAGTTTATTTCCAAGCCCCTCATTTAGATGAAAGTTCAGTGTTTTTCCTCCGGGATATCAATGACCCCTATTATTCCTCTAATCTGGGCACTGACTACCATTATCAAGGCAGTACTGAAAATGATGATATTATTACCGTCAAAGTGCCCAACCTGACTCCGGGAACCTATCAGGTGGTATTGACCAACCACTTGTCGAACCCGCCCGCCGGGTCTGATTTGCGCGGCTATATCATATGGCAGCAGGTAGTAGGGAGTTTTCTGGTGGTTAGTGCCAGCAATGCGGCCCAAATAGTTAAGGTGGAACCAAACCAGGGACCGAATTTGAACAAGAATAAGGTGACGGTAATTGGACAAAATTTTGACGAACTGCTGATAGATGGTTTGACAATGGATGCCGGTCAGACACCTGATATCAAGGTATCTGCCGATAACAAATCTTTAAGTATCGACTATGGAACCGGAACGTATAATGTGGGTACGACCAGCAAAGAAGTTGAGGTTAAGCGTATTATCAAAGTGTTCATTGGAGATGCTGCAGAGTTTCAGGCTGCAAATCTGCAGGAGTTTAGCAGTATCTACGATAACCTGCGGGTTTTCACTCCCATCTTAAATGATGAAAAGATAAAGAATGAACCCAATCAAGATGTGAAGGTGGAATTAATCACTACGTTAACAGTAAAAGACACCGGTCAGGAGTACCGGTTTATGGAACAACCCATATTGGCCAAAGGCTATTCATATATAAAGAGTTACACGGAACCTAACTTCACAGAAGTAATTCCCAATAGTATTCCTGTTATAAATACGAATGGAGAATATGAGACCAGAGAGGACCTGGTTATCAGTATAATTGGTCAAGATTTTATGGTAAATAAATTCACCGATCCAGAAACGGTTACTGAACATGTTTACTATCCTCTAGTGAATTTAGGGGGTGCTATTACCCTCAGCCGGATAGGGAAAAATGCTGATGATGTACTGATCAAAGATGCCAGCGGTTTGTGGAACAGGTACCAGGGAGCCAGCATGGAGGTGCTTCATGGTACCACGGTAATTGATGGCACTGCTGGCAAGGAAGTGGGTAATCGGATAGTTATCCGTATTCCGGCGGGTATCAAGGTGAGCAGCGATTGTTTGGAGGCTACTCACTTGGAGATCACCAATCCCATGAAGAATTCTAGTGACTACGGTTATCCCATCCGGAAAGAGGATATGCTTCGCTTTTTACTAGTGGACAAAGAGCAGGGACCTGTTATTACCAGTGTGGAGCCCTACATAGTTCCTGCGGAAGGAGAGAAAGGGGTCCAGATTAAAGGTTACAATTTCCAGGTGGGGGTACGGGTATTTATCGATGGCTTGGAAGTAAAGAACATAAAGCGAGATAACTTCTCGCAGCTTATAACTTTTGATGCTCCCCCCGGCCGGGAAGGGGAAACCCGATTGGTAGTCATGAATCCTAATGGCGAGGCTGATTCTGCCCAGTTTATTTATGTAAAGACCCAGACTAATCCTCGCATAACCAGTATTTCACCTACTGAGGGCACCATTGGTACTCTGGTAGTGATCAGCGGTGATGGGTTCATGGGGCCTGATCCCACGGCTACTCCTGCGGGAATGGGTATCTACCGGTTACTGGGAGCGCGAGTCTTATTTGATAATGAGGATAAAAACGAATACCGGTACCGCGAAGGCAGCAACAGTGTGATTGAGCCGCAGGGATACAGGGCTCCGGCTGGGCAGGAATTGCTGCGGGTGGAAAACAGCCGGTTAGTTCTGGCTGACTATTACCCCAGCATTCTGCTAAGAGATGGTAATAACCAGTATTACATTATAAACAAAAACAACGCCCAACAACCGGTCTTGACCGATGGGGCTCATGAATGGACCTTTGCTTACGATGGCACGGACATAATTGCCAGTGATAAAAGCGGCAACATTTATGAAATCAGTTTAGGTGTTAATGGTGATCATGACCAATTAACCTTAACCCGCAATGAATCAGACTTGGTGTTGGATATTCTGACTCCTTATCTGGTAGACAGCAATAATGTCATAGTAGGCCATAAGGCCAAGGTGGTCGACGGTGGTAAGCGGATTATGGTAACCGTACCTAATCTGCAGGTACAAAAATATTATGATATTACCGTCATTAATCCTGACACCAAGAGAGCTACTGTTAAGGAAGGGTTCTATTTTTATCTAAGCCCCCAGCGAATTCCCGTTATTAAAGAAATAATTCCCAACCGGGGTTCCACCACGGGTGGTTATTATATTGATATTATAGGCGAAAATTTTGAACGCACTGATACTATTCAGACCCGGGTATTTATAGATGGGGTAGAGGTCCCTAAAGCTGATACTATAGTGAGCCCTGACTTGAAATCTATCCGGGTCAAAGTCCCGCCATATAAAGGTGATCTGGCTAAAGAACTGGGGGTAGGTTTCAAGGCAGTACCAGTAGTGGTATTGAATCCTTCCGACGGAGGAAGTTCCGGTCTGCCGGAAGGCTTTACCTATGTGGTACCCACCAGCCAGCCGGTTATTGACAGCCTGACGGTTACGGAAGGATCAGCCGCTGGAGGCGACCCTGTCCTGATACAGGGCCGGGATTTCCGCTTATATGAACCTTACCAGGATCTTAACAACAACGTCCGGTTTGATCCGGAAGTGGATACATATACGGATATTAATGGAAATGGCCAGTGGGACGATTTAAGCCTGTTGTTCAGTTTGGATAATATAAAAAACCGGCTTAAGGATGAAGGCTTGAATGAAGACGAGGTTGAAGACCAGGTTAAAAAGCTGATTCAGGTTTTGCCCCGGGTATACTTCGGCAATCAAGAAGCTAAGGTAGTAGATTTCGACAGAGGGTTACTGGGAGTTATAACCCCCGCTTCTCAGCCAGGAACGGTATCTGTATACGTAGTTAACAATGATTACGGGGTTTCCAACAGCAAACCCTTCACCTTCAAAGGCTCCAGTCCTCGCATCACGGCGGTAATTCCCGATGTAGGCCGCCGGCAGGGGGGCGAGATAGTAGAAATCCACGGCTCTGGCTTACAGGAAGGCATTATTAACATATTGGGCACTGATAAAAACGTAGAGAAAAAGACCATGCATCTGGTGCGCTTTGGCAGCCTGGAAGGAAGCGGGACCATCATAGATGGCCGGGTCAGCAATCTGGATGTTGGGGGATACTTAACAGTTAAATATAACGCCAATGTTGCCGACAATAATCTATCTCTGTCGCTGCAAACCGTTGTCGGTCAGGTTTACCAGCAGGATTACTCCTATGACGGCAGCGATCTGTTTATCGATCTCAGTCACCTTCAGGACAGCCAGGGCCAGTCTTATGGCAGCCGGGAGCTAGTACGGGTGCAGTTAATTTTGGACAATCAGGGTTACCGCCTGCAAGTACAGCGAGGTTTTTCCCCCGAGGCTACCCTGGTTAGTTCCGGTCAAATCCGGGTTACTACTCCCCCTTACTATACTGTAGGACAGGTAGTTTTGTCGGTTATCAACCCCGATGGCGCCATAGCCACTGGGTCCTTTACTTACCGCAACCCGGACAGCAGGCCGGTCATTACCAATATTACCAGGGATGATCAAGCCCCGGTATTAACTGACATAGAGGGACGGCAGGTAAAAATACTGCGCATGAATTACCAGGGGGAAAGTCAGGTAAAAGTATTTGGTACAGACTTCCGGGAGAATGCCATTATAAAAATAGGAAACCTATTTACCATTACCCCGGATCAGATTATCTATACCTTACCAGACCAATTAACCTTTACCATGCCTAAGGTTCCCGAAAGTGAAATAGGCAAGCTGCACCGGGTAGTGGTTATAAATGAAGACGGAGGTACTGCAGCTTCTGACGAACCGGTCTCTGGCAAAGACCAGGACAAGATTTACCTGCAGTTCACCAAAGGTGAAACCGAACCGGCAGTAGAGGCAATAGATCCGGTGAAGGGGCCGGCTTCCGGAGGTACCCGTATTAAGATTGCCGGCAAGGACTTCCGCAAGGTTATGGAAGGCTATGGTGACAAATCTGTGAAGGTGTTTGTGGGCGGAAAGGAAGCTACCGCTGTGGAGGTGGCTGATTATAAAACCATCTGGGCTACTACTCCTCCTAATAACCCCGGTACCCTGACTGTTAGAGTGGAAAATCCCGATGGACAAATCAGCATACCCGCGGGGAACTATACCTACATCAGCAGCCCCCAAGTAACTGGTGTGGTTGATCCTACCGATCCAGCGGAGGATACCCCTATAGATAATATTTCCATTGAAGGCGGACAGGAGATTAAAATAAAAGGCAGCGGATTTATGCAGGGAGCCAAGGTGGTCTTTGCTCCGGTGCTGGAGAAGGCTGCCTCTGATACCGGTGGCAATATCATCTACCGGGTAACTACTGCCGACAACAACGGCTATACCAGTCAGGTGCTGGATCCCTACCTGCTAAAATCGGGAAGTTCAGGCACGGATGTGCGGTTTATTGACGAAAACACCCTGACCGTAAAGACTCCGCCAGGAAAACTGGATACTATGGGGTTAATAGTGGTTAACCCCGACCAGGGTGCCAGTGAGGATTATGGAGATATTTCCTACGAACTCCCGGAACTGCCTGCCCCCGAAGGCAAAGTTTATGCCGAGATCATTCATGACCAGCATAATCGAACCGATCGGGCCATCAAAGTGTCCTGGAATGGTGTGGCCGGGGCCCGGGAATATGAAATTTACGTAGTGCGGGGAAGCAGGGAGGAATTCATCGGGTCCACCCAGCTTACCTCTTATATATTTAATGATCTGGAACCCAATACCCGCTACCGTTTCATCGTCAAAGCAGTGGGTGATTTCGGTTCTTCCAAACCATCCCAGGAGAGCAACTGGGTAAGAACCGGATCCAGAGTCGGTCCTCCCGATGAGGACGGCAAATTAGGTGAGAAAACGGAAATAAAGCGTGAAGGTACCACTGCCTATGTAAATATTGGCAGCCGGGACAGTTCCCGCTCCACCCTGTGGGTCGATCTGACCAAGGGTGACCTGGCGGGCAGCAGCCAGGTGGTAGTAGCTATTCCTGCCAGCGTGGCAGCCAGCGGTGGTGCGGATATTGTTATTCAAGGACGGGATTTCCAGATTAGATTTAACCCCCGGGTATTTAATACTACTCAGGTGTACAACAGCCGGAATCGTGATGATGCGGGAATACGTTTCCGGGTATCACCTTTGACAGGTACTCCGCCAGCTTCTTCCGGCAATATTTTGTCAACTCCCTACCGATTGGAAGCTACCTTTTATCGTGGATCGGAACAAACAGCATTGGACAAGCTGGCCCAGACCATGTCCTTGGAGCTGAAATATGATTTACAAAAAGCTCAACTGCGCCGGCTATCCCAGGCTGCGGTTTACAGGTATGATTCACTTTATGCCCGCTATGTTCCGGTGTCCGCTGCAACTGCCGGAACTCCAGCGGCAGCCATTAATCAAATGGGTATATATTCAGTAATAGGAATCAGGAGGTAACCTATGCTGCGTAAAATCATCTGGGGAGCAATATTGGCCGTATTTCTTTATTGCCCGGCTGCGTTAGCAGCTGAAGCATCACCCTTTGTACAGGGTTATATAGAAGGATACTTAATTAAGATAAATGTCACGGAAGAAACGGGGCGAACCGCGGAAATTGAAACCTATGAGGGACAACGGTTTGTTTTGACCATTCACCCGCAAGCTCGCTTTTTGATTGATGATCGCCCGGTTAACCTGAGCAATCTGTACAGCGGGATGGAGGTTTATGGTACTATTCAAGGCCGGCAGCTTCAAACCCTGGAGGCCTATTCCACCGCCCAGTTGGGATTTATTAATCCCGGCAGCAAGGTTCGTAAAGGAGTTATATCCCAGATAAACAGTGAATCATTGGAGATTCGCTCTCAGGATGGCTCCCGGGTTAACTACAGCCTCCTGCCCGGCACTATTATACTTCGCCAGGGCAAAGCAGTCTCTGCCGTTACTCTATATACCGGGGACCGGGTCAAATTGTTCTTTGATGACATCCATACTGATGTGATAAGCCGCGTGGAGGTACAGGGAGACTCTATCCAGGTCAAAGATATATACCGGGGGCAGATGACTTCGGTGGATGCTTATGCTAACCGCTTAACGGTGGACAACCTGGAGCGTTTCTATAATGGCCGGTGGCAGGATGCTCCCCAGAATTACTCCCTGACCTATACCCAGGGGTTACCGCTTTACTATGGCGGGCAGCTGGTCCCGGAGCGTAACTGGCCTTATTTTCGCGGCAAGACCATTTATATGATCAGCAAGAACTTATTAGGCCGGGAAACGGTTGACAGGGCTATTATTAAAGGCCAGTATGAATCCGGATACACGGATAAAATAGACAGCATCAATTGGTTTTCAGAGAGCCTGGAATTGAAGAGCCATCGCAACTTGAGACTTAATGAAGGTACCATAGTCATTAAAAACGGGCGCCTGCAGGATCGCTATGTCATTAATCCAGGAGATGACGTTTACATTGTAGCTGATGGCAGCGGCAATTCAGCAACAGCTAATATAGTTTACATATTAAACGAAGATATTAATCACTCCGCCCTGGGTCAGCATTTCCTCTACTGCGGAACCATCGACCAGATATTTGAGGACCGCATCTGGCTGGATAGATATCATATACTGAACCAGCACGAATGGGAGCGTTATACAACCGATAAAGAACTATACTACGATTTGGATAGTGATTTTTATAATCTGGAGACCCAGAGCTTCATCAGCGGGGAAGAACTATATGCTGGAGATTATGTAGTGGATGAAAATGAGGACCGGGCTCGCGATCTTGACCTGGAAGACTGGTATGCCTGGATTTATACCGACGGTGACCGCATTGCCGCTATGGCCGTGCAAAAAGAGTATGAAGGTCGTGGGGAACGAATAACTGCCGGGCGGGTGGCTGGCGTTAATAATGACAGCCTGGTGGGTTGGACCATCACTGTAGGCGACAGCCGGGACTGGAGCAGCCGACGGGAAGCCTGGGTACCGAAAAATTCCGATCTGCGCATTAATGTAGCTAAGGCTATGATAATCCGCAACGGAGAAATTATTACCGCTGATCAACTTAAACCCGGTGAGCGGCTCTACATAGTACGCAGTGACTTTCGAGCTCATGTAGTTATCGTACAGTAACAATTGGTCAAAGGAGAGTAACATGAAAAAATTTGTACTGATTGTAACGCTACTAGGTTTTGTGCTGGTGGGACCGAAGGCTTATGCAGCCCCTCCTGATTTTGGGGGAGGGGTAAATAATGAATATGAATACGAAGAAGTAGTATTTGTAAGCGGCGTTCCCATAAAGTTTACCGGCAGCGGGAAAAACGTCAATATTAAAGTCTCAGAAAAGGATGACAGCCGTACCATTACTTACCGGCTGAAACTATCCTCGGCTGATCCCGCTTACCCAGGGGAGCTAAACCGGTCCATTACCTATAAAACCACCCTGTCTAAGCACAGTGATAAAGGTCAGACTACGGCCCAGATGGAAGTGGAAAAGTTTTCGGAAAAGATTGAGATCGGATCTGATCGATATGAATTAAGCGACTATCAATTCTCCCGTTCGGATCTTATTGATAACCGTCCGGCTTCAGACTATTATTCTGGTAGTCTTAAAGCCCGTAAAACTTATGTAATAAATAAAAATCAGGGTAAAGTAACCATGGACATCAGTGGAGCTATGGTGGGCTATGAAAATTTCTGGGGTAAGACCGAGACCCAGCAATTGGAGTATATCATTGAATATAACCGGGTTGTTAACCAGGAGGATGAGGACAGACAACAAACTAGAGACTTGTCCTGGCAAGGAACGGTATCCGTAATGGCTTCAGATAGCATGACCAAGACCCTGAAGTACTCTGACAATCAAGCCAATCTGTCCAGCTTTTCCGGCGGACACAGCCGCATAACCAATCAGAGTATGTATTCCCGCTATGATTACAATCTGCCCCGTATAACCAATGGGCAAGTTTCAAGCAGCCGCCTGCGCGGCAGCGTGGAGCTGAATCTGGAAATGTCCCCGCGCATTGAAAGATTAGTGGTGCCCAAGTTTAGAGATGTAGCCGGACATTGGGCTCAGGATGATATTGAAAAGCTTTATTCCCTGGATGTTTTTGAAGGAACTCCTGCTTTCTTTGCTCCTGATGCTCCCATGACCAGGGCTGAATTTACCCGGGCTATAGTCAAAGGGGCCAATATGCGGGCCTCTATAGAGGAAAAGCCGAAAACTTCCCGCAGCCGTTCCAAAACTGAGGAAGTTTCACCATTCTTGGATGTTCCCGTCTCATCCCCTGATTACCAGTACATTAAGGATGGTGTAGATAAGGGGATAATCAGCGGTATAACCGATCAGCTATTCGGACCGGAAAATTCTTTGACCAGGGCCCAGGCCATCACTATTATGGTAAGGGCATTAGGGTTTGAAAGTATGGCCCCCACACCTGGGTATCGTACTTCCTTTTCCGATGATCAAGCTATTCCTAACTGGGCTATCGACAGTGTTTATGTAGCCCGTGAAATTGGCCTGATCAGCGGGGATTCCCATAACCGGTTAAACCCCAACCAGGTCTTGACCCGGGGAGAGGCTTCCTCGATGCTGGTGCGGTTTCTAAACTTCCTGGAGCAGGATCTGCAGAAGGATTATCGTGAAGACCTGGTGCTGTATTAACCTATTGTGATCTGGGACAAGTCCCCAGTCCGGTAAGAAAAGGTGGTGGAGCATGGGAAGGAAGTTCTGGTTTATAGTAATCGTGGCTGTACTGATAAGTTCAAGTTACTTTTTCTGGAACGGTAACCAGTCCAGCACCCAAGTAGCCGCTACCTTACCTGCCAGCAATAAGCCGGAAACGGCTTCCACATTTCCGGCACCGGGTAAAACTCTGTACCGGATGAGTCTTTATCTGGACATTAACACCAGAACCTTGCATGGTACTACAATCTTAACCACCAATAATACCTGCGGCCAGGTTTTATCTGAGCTCTGGTTTACTATTTACCCGGATGCCTTTCGTAACTCCGCAGCCACACCTGCTCCGGCTTCTGCTTACTATGCAGGATTTGAACCAGCCGGAATAGAATTTGAAGAAATCCTGGTCAACTATAAACCGGTTGATTATATTAAAGAAGGGGTTTCCCTGCAGTTGATTCCTGCCGAGGAGATTCTCCCCGGTCAGGATATTGCTGTAGAGATGAAATGGAAGGCTCGAATACCCCGATTATCATATCGCTATGGCTATAAAGACGGGGTATTTATGCTGGGCCACTTTTATCCCGTCCTGAATGTATATGATGATCGGGGCTGGAGAATCTCCTATGATTCAGATTTTGGTGATCCCTTCTGCTTGAATTGTGCTGATTACGTGGTGCGCTTGAACATTCCCGAAGCCTATAGTATGGTATCAACAGGGAGTGTTGTGGAAACAATAGCAGAAGATAATGGACGACAGTTTATTACCGTGATTGCCGAAAATGTTCGCGATTTTGCAATAGTGGTTTCTCACCAGTATCAGGCTCTGAAAGAGACGGAACAGAAGTATACCGTTTCCATACATGCTCCGGATCAAGCCCATGCCAGCCTGGACTCAATGCTGCAGGAGACCATTGATATTTTAGATTTCTTCTCCTGTACCTGGGGGTCTTATCCTTACCCGGAATTCAAGGTGGTATTTGTACCTATGCAGGGCTTCCATGGTATGGAGTATTCAGGTATAATATTCCTTTCAAAGGAATTGCTGCGCCCAGGTGCTGACCAGCAGCAAACCCGTTTCCTGCTGGCTCATGAGGCTGCTCATCAGTGGTGGTACGGGCTGGTAGGCAATGACCAGGTGCGTGAACCCTGGCTGGACGAAGGCTTGGCCAACTGGGGAGCATATAAATACTTAAACCAGCAGGACCAGACATCAAAGGGCAGTAAGGCCGGTGCCAGAATCAACCTGGCCAGGGAGCTGAAGGACATGCATTCCCGTGATGATTATTATTCCACTGCTTATACGGGGGGCGAGTCCTTTTGGTGGGGGTTAGAGAAGGAATTAGGTGAAGAAAAGGTTAAGCAGGTTCTGCGCCGTTATCTGGCGAATTATCGTTTCCAGATAGCGACCACTGGCGATTTATTGCAGGTAATCCAGCAGGAAGCTCATCGTGATATGCAAGAATACTTTAATAGTTGGTTTAATTATCATAATGAATAAAAATACAGCCCATGATAGTAACTTGGACCAATTCCCTGTTCATAAGTTTCACCTTATTAAACGGCTTTTTGAACAGGGATTATATATGCAGCAGGTGCAGGAGGTAAGGGATGAGCCCAATTGAATCAATTCAACAATCTATAAGGGAAAAAATAACCGATGCAGTAAACCAGGCCGTGAAAAATGAGTTGTTGACCATTGACACTATTCCTGACTTTGTAGTAGAGGTCCCACGGGAGAAAGAACATGGGGATTTTGCTGTTAATATAGCCATGTTGTTGGCTCGCCAGGCCCGTATGGCTCCTCGCAAAATTGCCGATATACTGGTAGGTATTATGCAGCAAAGCCCAGATCCCCAGTTGGAGAGGATTGAGGTTGCGGGGGCTGGGTTCATCAATTTTTTCCTGAGCAAAACTTGGCTATATGAAGTGCCTCGGCTGATATACAACCTGGGGGATGCCTATGGCTGCAATCCAAACCGGCAGGGTAAGGTTCAGGTAGAATTTGTGAGTGCCAATCCTACTGGTAATTTACATATGGGAAATGCCCGGGGAGGGGCTATTGGCGATTCCCTGGCTAACATACTGGAACGGGCTGGTTATCAGGTGGAAAGGGAATTTTATGTAAATGACGCCGGCAACCAGATTGAGATTTTTGCCGATTCCCTGGAAGCCCGGTATCTTCAGCTAACTGGCCACAATGTTTCTTTCCCCGATAACGGTTATGCCGGACAGGATGTTATTGATACCGTTAAACGAATAATAGCCCAGTACGGCAAAGATTTGGGGGACATGTCCCCTGATAAGCGGCGATCCATCATAGTTGAGTATGCCTTGCATGAAAAGGTAGACTATATAAAAAATACCCTGGCCAACTTCGGTATCCATTATGATGTATGGTTTCATGAAAGGACCCTGCATGAGAGCGGGGAAGTTGACCAGGTGTTGGCAGAATTGGAGCAGAAGGGATTTATTTATGAAAGTGAAGGAGCGCTGTGGTTTAAGTCAACCCTCTTCGGGGATGAAAAAGACGAGGTAGTCAAGAGGGCTAATGGACTGCCCACCTATTTTGCTGCTGATATTGCCTACCACCGTAATAAATTTGAGCGAGGTTTTGACTGGGTAATCAATGTGTGGGGGGCTGACCATCATGGCCACGTTGCCCGTATGAAAGGGGCTATGCAAGCTTTAGGCATTGATCCCAACCGCCTGGATATTGTACTTATGCAGTTGGTGAGGCTATATCGCAAAGGTAATCTGGTACGAATGTCCAAACGTACCGGAACCACAGTAACCCTCGATGAGCTAATTGAAGAAGTGGGTAAAGATGCTGCTCGATTTTTCTTTGTTATGCGCAGCCCTGACAGTCATCTTGATTTTGACCTGGAATTGGCCAAACAGCAAAGCCAGGAAAACCCGGTTTATTATGTACAGTATGCTCATGCCCGTATATGCAGCATTTTCCGGCAGGCGAAAACTGCCGGCACACAGATGAGCGCGGCCGATCAGATCGATACCAGTCTGTTAAAAGAAGAAGAGGAAGTGGCCCTGCTGCGTAAGCTGGCGGATTTCCCGGAAGAGATAAAAATAGCGGCCCGTACCCTGGCACCTCATCGTATTGCCAGGTATGCCTTGGATTTGGCCGGATTATTTCATAGTTTCTACAACCATCACCGGGTATTAAATGAAAACCAGCAGCTGCAGGATGCACGCTTACTCCTGATGGAGGCTACTCGCATCACCATAAAAAACGCTTTGCAAATACTGGGTGTAAGTGCGCCCGAGCAAATGTAGGAGGTTTTAGTAATGCACCAGAGAAAACGCAGTGAAGCGGATTGGGCAGTGGAGATATTGCTGGAAAAACAGGAACCCGTTTATTACTTGGATTTGGTCAAGGAAATAAGTAAGCGGATGGGACGAAGCCAGGACGATTATTCCCTGACTTCAATTTATACCAGACTTAATCTGGACAACCGTTTGGTTCATCAAGGGGATGGCTACTGGTTTTACGATACCAACCGCATTCGTCCTGAGGAGTGATATTATGAAAATCAGTTATCTGGGGCATGCTTCATTTTTAATTGAGAGTGGAGGTAAGTATTTACTTACTGATCCCTGTGATGAACGCTGTGGTTACCGCCCCTGGACGGAGCCTGTGGACATTGTTACCGTCAGCCATGGTCACTATGATCATAACGCCGTAGAGCATCTAAAGGGTAATCCTCGTATCATTAAGGAACAGATTACTCCCATAGAAGCCGGTGGCTTTACTATTCAAGGGTTTCGTTCCTATCACGATAAAAAGCAAGGTCAGGAGCGGGGCTTCAATTATATTTACAAATTGACCGCTGAGAATATAAACCTTTTACATATGGGGGACCAGGGGACCCTTTTGGACCAAAAACTATTGGAGCAAATCGGCCAGGTAGATATCGTGATGGTACCAGTAGGAGGCCGCTATACCGTTGATGCCGCCGAAGCTGTTCAAATTGTTTCCCAGCTGAATCCCAGCATAGTCATTCCTATGCATTACAAGACTCCCCAGGGCACTGTAGATGTTGCCCCTGTAGAAAAATTTATTTCTCAATATGAGCAAGTAGTAAAGCGCCCGGCTTTAACAGTTACCTGTCAGGAGCTTCCTGAAGCCCTGCAAGTAATCGTTTTAGAACTTACCGACCATTGACCACGACCCGGGAAGAAGGTAAAATTGCAAAAGATTTGGTTTTGGAAAAGGATTCATATACGTTATACACAAGGGAAAGAGAGGGGCTAAAGTTGACCAAGTATATATTCATCACGGGGGGAGTAGTTTCTTCTCTGGGGAAAGGTATTACCGCAGCTTCTTTGGGACGAATTTTGAAAAGCCGTGGACTAAAGGTTTTACTGCAGAAATTTGATCCCTATATTAATGTAGACCCCGGCACTATGAGCCCCTACCAGCATGGAGAGGTATTTGTTACCGAGGACGGAGCAGAAACCGACCTGGACGTAGGTCACTATGAACGGTTTGTAGATGTCAACCTGACTCGCTATGCTAACTATACCACGGGACGAATTTATCAAGCTGTCCTGGATAAGGAACGCCGGGGCGATTATCTAGGCCAGACCGTTCAGGTTATTCCTCATATTACTAATGAAATAAAGGACCGGGTTACTTTCATGGAAAAGAAGGAAAACCCGGATGTTATTATCAGTGAAATTGGAGGAACCGTCGGCGATATCGAATCCCTGCCATTTCTGGAAGCCATTCGCCAATTAAAGGTCGATCTGGGCAAGGACCGGGTATTATATATTCATGTCACCCTGATACCGTATATTCGAGCAGCCAGAGAGTTAAAAACCAAGCCTACCCAGCACAGTGTAAAAGAACTGCGCAGTATAGGTATCCAACCTGACATTTTGGTCTGCCGCACAGAACATGAACTATCCGAGGATCTTAAAGCCAAGCTGGCTTTGTTCTGTGATGTGGACCGGGAAGCAGTTATACAGTTGAAGGATGCGGAGTCTATCTACGAAGTGCCCCTAATGCTGGCTGAACAGGGCATGGACTTGCAAGTGATCAAAAGATTGGCTTTAACCTGTCGACCTGCCGACTTGTCTGAATGGGAAGAACTGGTCCGCAGGGTAAAGAATTTAAACCGTCAGGTAACCATTGGCATAGTCGGCAAATATGTGGATCTGCCTGATGCTTATCTCAGTATAGTTGAAGCCCTTAAACACGCAGGATTCCAGTATAACAGTCATATTGATGTACGTTGGATTAATTCAGAACAGGTGGAAAAGGATGGACCGGAAGCACTGCTGTCGGATGTGGTTGGTATTTTGGTTCCCGGCGGATTTGGAGAACGGGGCGTAGAAGGGAAAATTGCCACAGCCCGTTTTGCACGGGAAAACAAGATACCTTATCTGGGAATTTGTTTGGGTATGCAGTGTGCAGTTATTGAATATGCTCGTCATGTATGTCAGTTAAAAGACGCCCATAGTTCGGAATTTAATGAGAACAGCCTTCATCCTGTAGTAGATTTAATGCCGGACCAAAAGGGTGTGGAAAATAAAGGCGGAACCATGCGTTTAGGGGTCTATCCCTGTCGACTGGTACCTGGGACCAAGGCACATAACCTTTATGGCCAAGATAGTATTGAGGAACGGCATCGCCATCGTTATGAAATAAACAATGAGTATCGGGATATTTTACAGCAACATGGTTTGGTAATAAGCGGTCTATCACCAGACGGATTGCTGGTAGAAATGATCGAATTGCCGGATCACCCTTGGTTTGTAGGCTGCCAATTTCATCCCGAGTTGATATCTCGTCCCAACCGGCCCCATCCTCTGTTTCTGGGCTTCATCGAGCATGCTTTGGCTTACCAGAATCAATAAGGCCAGCCAATTAACAGCAAATAAAAAGGGCAGTATCTGCGATACTGCCCTCAGACTGTCTAAGAAGTCCATTTAAAGAGATCGCCACGTCGCTACGCTCCTCGCGATGACAGAACCGAAAGCCACCGTTTGGGTCATTGCGAGCCCCTGAAAGGGGCGTGGCAATCTCAAATATCCAACTTCTAATAGCTTTTTTGACACGCTGAGGGCAGTATCTGCGATACTGCCCTAAAGTTTTCTGTTTAGAAAGGTATGCGGTTGGTGCGCGACCAGATTTTCATTTCCTTAGCGGCGGCCAACAGTTCATCGCGGAAATCGGGATGGGCCAAATTTATCAAGGCTTCTGCTCGTCCCCAAACAGACGTAGCCTTTAGGTTGGCTTTGCCATATTCGGTTACTACCCAATGCACCTGGGTACGAGGTACCGTAACCACTGCACCCGGAGTCAGCATAGGACGAATTCGGGAATGAATCTTGCCTTGTTTGTCCTTATAGGTAGAGGAGAAGGCAAGAAAAGCCTTGCCGCCTTTGGAATGGAAAGCACCCACCACAAAATCCAGCTGGCCTCCAGTTCCTGAGATTTGCCGCAGACCGGAAGTTTCTGAGCAGACCTGGGACAGCAGGTCTATCTCGAGAATGTTATTAATGGCGACCACATTATCGTGCATGGCCACCCGGTAGGGATCATTAGTGTAGTTTACAGTGCAGGAGGCTACCCGGGGATTGCGATCCAGAAAATCATAGGTATCCTGGGTACCTAGGCAGAAGGAGTAGGTACTCTTGTTTATATCATAGGCTTTTTTAGCATTGGTTACTTTGCCGGTTTCATACATACGCACGAAGGCATCACAGAACATTTCACTCTGAATACCCAGGTCCTTCAAATCTGACTCGGCAAGCAGGTTGCCGATAAGGTTAGGCATAGCGCCTATACCCAGCTGAATCATCGCTCCGTCCCCAATTTCCTCCATTATATATTCCGCAATTTTACGGTCCTCGGGAGATGGATCTGGGGGTGGCGGTGTAGTAAAGATGGGAGTATTAGATCCCTCAATGATATAATCAATCTCGCTTATATGTACGTATTCGTCATTACCGCCCAAGCATACGGGCATGTTCTCATTTACTTCTACAATAGCTATTTTAGCATTCAAGGCTAATCCTCGATTATGAGAGTTGGCCAGCCCGAAATTGAAGCAGCCATGTTTATCCATAGGAGCTACCTGGCAAACCCATACATCAGGCCAAAGATGGGAGAAATCCGGGTTGTAAGCTAACAAAGTGGCTTCATGATAATTAAAGGGATTATGAACTGCCAAACCCATATCGCAGGCCTTGCGATCCAATAAAGTGAAATACCAGCTAAAATATTGAAAGGTTTTTTGCTCAGGATCGTTTTTAATAACTTCGGGAATAGGTAAAATTGATCCAGTGCCACGGATAGCCACGTTTTCCAGTCCATCCCCGGCACGTTTTCCCAGAGCAGCATCAAAATCAACTGGTTTGGTAGCGAACATGCCATAGTCAATAATAGAATTTGATTGAACCAGTTGGGCTGCTTTTTCAGCAGTAATTAGTTTGCTTTTGTATTCCTCCAAATAACTTCTCAATATTAACCCCCCCTAAAACTTTCCTTACCCCAAGTCGAGTAATAATTACCCATAACTACCGTTGTTTTTGTATATATTAGAATATTCGCACAAAAAATATATAATCCTCTCACGTAGCTAAATTCGGAAAATTAAGAATTTTAACAACATATTTTGCGGTTTAAAGGCTGATTTAGGCAACCCTGGCTTTATTCAGTAATAATTATTTGCTGCCGGGCAGGCATTTGGCGGGATAGTGACGAAAAGAATCATGGATAAGACCAAAATAGGCGATACTAGCTGACAAAACCCTAACAAAGGAGACAGTGATGTTTACCACCCGGATTATCGATAAGAATGAAAAGGACCGTTATAATCGTTTTGTCGCCACTCACCCCCAGGGCCACTTCTTGCAGTTGTGGGAATGGGGACAGGTTAAACAAGGCATGGGATGGGAGAAGCTGCCTCTTATACTGGAGGAAGATGGAGAAATCAGAGCCTCTCTGCTGATTCTAAAACGTCCTCTGCCGGTACCTGGTTTGAAAAAATGTATCTTTTACTCTCCCCGTGGGCCGGTGGTAGATCTGGAAAGTGAAGAGTTATGCCGGGCTTTGTTTGACGGGGCGGCCCGCGTGGCCAAAGATCATGGAGCTATCTTTTTGAAAATTGATCCTGATGTAGATCATCGCCAGACAGGATTTGCTGAAATACTAAGCCGCCTAGGATTTCGCAAAAACGAAACCGGCCTTGATTTTGAAGGAGTTCAGCCCCGGTTTGTCTTTCGCTTGGATATTACCCCTTCGGAAACAGTTTTACTGGAAAACATGCACCAAAAATGGCGTTACAATATTCGCTTGGCCTCTCGTAAGGGGGTAGTTATTCGCCAGGCGGAAAGCAAGGAGGATTTGCGAACCTTTTACGATATCCTCCTGGAAACTGCCCAGCGTGACAAGTTTTTAATCCGCGGCTATGAGTATTTTGAATGGATCTGGGAGTACATGGTGCTAAATGGGTACGGCCAGATTTTTATAGCTGAATATGAAGGCCAGGCTATAGCTGCTACTCTGGCTATGATTTTAGGAGACAAGGCTTGGTACCTGTATGGGGCCTCCAGCAATGAACATCGCAATGTCATGCCGAACTATCTGATACAGTGGGAAATGATCCGCTGGGCCAAACAACAGGGATGTAGTATATACGATTTCCGCGGGGTATCCGGGGACCTGGATGAAAATAATCCCCTATATGGTTTGTACCGGTTCAAAAAGGGATTTGGCGGGGAGTTTACGGAATTTGTCGGGGAATATGACCAGGTTTATTCGCCCCTTTTTGACTGGTTGTGGTCTCGTGTACTGCCCGTTTACATGAAACTGCGGCATAGAAAGGGAGCAGGTGATTAATGACAGCAGATGGCTGGGCTGACAAATGGATCGAAATCGATGTGGATGATATCCGCTGGAATTTGGAACAGGTTCGCTCCTGTCTGCAGGAAGGAGTTCGTTTAATTGCTGTAGTAAAAGCTAATGCCTATGGACATGGAGCACCTGAAGTAGCCCGCATTCTTTACCAGCAAGGGGTTGACTTTTTTGCGGTAAGTTATCTTAAAGAAGCTCTGGCTTTAAGGCACAGTGGTCTGCGGGGCAGTATCTTGCTGCTGACCCCGCTTATTACTGAAGATCAAGTACAAGAAGCTCTGGAAAACCACATTACCCTAAGTATTACCTCGTTACCGGAGGCAGAATTAATTGATAAAGTAAGCCGCTTATCAAAGCGAATAGCTACCGTTCATCTCAAAGTTGACACTGGATTAGGACGTTTCGGTATGGATCTGGAACAGGCCTTGCAATGCTGTGAGGCATTGAATCGAAATTCCAACATATATATTGAAGGAATATATACACATATGGCAGAAGGAGCTGCACGTAATACCCGTTATACCCTAAACCAGTTTAAGCGATTTAGGGAAGTGATTAACCAGCTGCAAGACCGGGGATATCATATTCCCATCTGTCACTGCGCTAACAGTGCTGTACTTCTCAATTATCCCCATATGCAGCTGGATGCGGTGAGAGTAGGCACCCTTCTTTCCGGGCAGCATCCGGTGGGAAAAATTAGTCACCGCTTGGAATTGCGAGATCCCTATCGCTTCAAATGCCGGATTATATCTGTACGGAACCTGAAAAAAGGCAGCTATCTTGGGTATAACCGGACCTACCGGTTGAAGCATGCGGCTAAAGTAGCGGTCCTTCCGGTTGGATACCACGATGGGTTGGCACTGGCAGTAGATAACCGTCCATCAGGATTAGTCGACCTGCTTAAAGTTCTGGCCAAGACTGTACTCAACTATTTCCATTTTCCTCGTCTGCAGATGAAGGTGTCTTATAAGGGCCACCTATATCCAGTTCGCGGCAAGGTATTTATGCAGATGTGCCTGGTAGAGCTGCCGGTGGATTTGGAGGTCCAGGTGGGAGATGAAGTGGAAGTGCCCATCAGGAAAACTTTAGCTCTGGGCAGTCTAATGCGTCTTTATGTACGGGAAGGTAAAGCAGGCAAGGTTGATAACGATCAGTATGTATCCTATGTGGTGGAGGAGGAATTTAATGAATAAAAAACTGGTGGTTGGTATTCTGGTAGTATTTTTAGCCGTTATGACCATTCTGTCCCTGCAAGGGATAACCAATGCTGGTAGTGGGAGAAAACTTATGGGTAGTTCTGTCATAGGAGTAATAGAGATAAACGGTGTTATCAGCGGTGAAGCTGGCGGAGGACTGGTGAGCGGGTATTCAGCTAATGCCATGGATATTATGGAGAGTATCCGGCAGGCTCGTGAAAGAGAGGACATCAAAGTAGTGGTGTTGCGTATAGACAGTCCGGGGGGCAGTGCCGTTGCCTCCCAGGAAATTGCCCGGGAGTTAGACCGCCTGCGGGAAGAGGGCAAAAAGGTGATCACTTCCATGGGTGATACATGTACTTCCGGGGGTTACTGGATTGCCTGCAGCAGCGACTATATCATGGCCAATGGGGCTACTCTGACCGGCAGTATTGGGGTGATTATGCAGTTAAGCAATCTGGAAGGTTTGTATGAAAAGCTGGGGATTAAAGAAGAGGTTATTAAAAGCGGCAAGCATAAGGATATGGGCTCCGCTACTCGTGATCTTACCGAAGAAGAACGTCAATTGCTGGAGGACATAGTAGGTGATTCTTATGATCAATTCCTGGATCAGGTCCTGAAAGGCCGCGCTGGGAAAATCACCCAGGAAAAACTGTTGGAAGTGGCGGATGGACGTATTATTTCCGGCCGGCAGGCTTTAGAGCTGGGACTGGTCGATGGGATTGGCAATTATTATGATGCCCTGGCTCAAGCCCGTAAGTCAGCCGGGTTATCAGAAGACAGCCCGGTCGAAATATTGAATGGAACCGGTTTTTGGAAAAGCCTGGGCCTTGGTGTCCTAGCAGAACTGTCAGAACAGGTTCCAGGCCATTTCATGGAGCTGCGCTACCAGTAATGATTAGGGAGGAGTTTGTTTGTCTGTTACGGAATCAATTTATGGGGTGCTTTTCGAACCGGTGACCACTTTGCGTACTTTGGCGGTCCAGAAACCCTATGGCAGAGCTCTGCTGATTTTTTTGGCCGTAACCCTGCTCAGCCTCATTTTTGAACAGGCTTTAATGGTTTACAATGACAATGAAGCTCTGGAAATACTTCCTGCCAATGCGGTATGGATGTTTAACATCTTGGGAACATTCCTGTCAGTCCTGCTGCTGCTGGTAATAAGCGGGTTATTATCGTTAATTAGCGAGATAATTTACGGCAAATTCAATGCCGGCGGGATACTGGTAACCTTATGCTATGCATCAGTCCCCGGTATTTTAGGGCCCCCGATCCATTATGCTTTTTCCCTGGCTGGACAGGAGTGGCTGGGGTCGATATTAGCGTTATTGGCTATGGTGTGGGTCCTGATATTACAAGTAATAGGCGTAAGAGAATCCCTACAGGTTACAACTGGCCAAGCGATTCTGATTATGGTGTTACCAGGCCTGTTTACATTAATAATGATCACAAGTTTGGTGGTTGTGGTGTTGTCAGGTATGAATTAACCAAAATTTTCCTGCGAAAGGCAGGATATAGTTTTCGCTCTGCCGAATTAGGTATGGGGAAACCGATCCTGGGGGGGAGTAGTATGCCTAATAAAATTCTTATTGTTGACGATCAAAAAGGAGTACGACGTCTTCTAGAGGAATTGTTTAAGAAGGAAGGGTGGAGCGTATACATCGCCTCAGATGGTTTGGAAGCCATCAATATGGTGCAAGAAATTATTCCCGATATTGTCCTGATGGATATGAAAATGCCCAATATGAACGGGCTGGAATCCTCAACATTAATTCTGAAACAATTTCCGGACATGATAATAATTATGATGACCGCTTACGGGGAAATGGATGTGGTTAAAAAAGCCCTGGAGGCGGGTGTTAAACGGTGTATAACCAAGCCTTTTGATATTTTAAGCCTGCGGGATCTGGTAAATGAATTAGTTATGGATAAGGTGTCGTAATAATACAAAGAGGTGAGAACAATGCCATTAGTTTCCGTTCACGAACTACTGTCGAAGGCTGACCAAAAAGGATATGCGGTGGGAGCATTCAACGCCAATAATATGGAGATTGTTCAAGCTATTGTCACCGCAGCAGAATTGGAAAAATCTCCAGTGATTATGCAGGCCAGTCAGGGTGCCATCAGCTACGCAGGCTTGGAGTATATCACCCAGATGGTGACCATTGCTGCCCGGGAAGCTTCGGTTCCCGTTGCACTGCACTTGGATCACGGTACTGATTTTGACCAGGTAGTACGCTGTATCCGCAGCGGCTTTACTTCGGTAATGTATGATGGCAGCAAGCATCCGCTGGAAGAAAATATTGCGGTGACCAGGCAGGTTATCGCTATGGCCCGGCCTATTGGAGTATCGGTGGAGGCTGAATTGGGTAAAATAGGAGGGACCGAGGATAATGTTCATGTAGATGAGCGGGAAGCCATGTTCACTGATCCGGAAGAAGCCCGCTATTTTGTAGAGCAAACCGGTGTGGACTGCCTGGCTATAGCCATCGGCACAGCTCACGGACGCTATAAGGGAGAACCCAAACTTGATTTTACCCGCCTAGAAAAAATCAGGAATCTGGTCAACATTCCCCTGGTCCTGCACGGTTCATCTGGCGTACCTGACGACGCGATTCGTCAGGCGATTCAGCTGGGGATTCGTAAAGTCAACATTGATACAAACATCCGCGAGGCATTTGTCAATGAAATGCGCCGTGTTATCGAAGAAAAGCCCGGGGAAATTGACCCGCGCAAGATACTGGGACCGGCCCGCCAGGCTGCGGTAGAAATTATTCGTGAAAAGATCAGGGTGTTCGGCAGTTCTGGTCAAGCGTAAAAAAACCATCTAATCCAGACAGCTTAAGGGAGGGAATAAAGGAGGTTTATCTTTGCGAATTTTTATTGACTCTGCTAATATAGATGAAGTAAAAGAGATTAATGAAATGGGGTTCCTGGCTGGGGTCACCACTAACCCCTCTCTGGTAGCTAAGGAAAAAAGGGATTACAGGGAAGTTATTCAGGAAATATGCAAAGTAGTAGATGGACCTATCAGCGCTGAAGTCATCTCCTTAGAGTATGAGGAAATGGTTCGTGAGGGAGAAGAGCTGGCTGCTATCCATCCCAATGTGGTAATCAAAATCCCTCTTACGGAAGCAGGGCTGAAGGCCATAAGTTCCCTAAAGAAAAAAGGAATCCCTACCAACGCCACTCTGATATTCTCCGCCAATCAGGCCTTGTTGGCTGCTCGAGCGGGAGCAGCCTATGTCAGTCCTTTCTTAGGTCGGGTCGATGATTACGGGAATGACGGATTGACCCTTTTGAGTGAAATACTCACCATTTTTGATCAGTATATGTTTCAAACAGAGGTAATTGCCGCCAGCATTCGTCATCCCATGCATGTCGTGCAGGCAGCACTTCTGGGTTCTCATATAGCTACTGTTCCATACCAGGTTATTAAGCAAATGGTGAAACACCCTCTCACCGATGCTGGGATTGAAAAGTTTATGGCAGATTGGAAAAAGGCGTTTTAGCTTGAAACAGGGGAGGTCTAAAGTTGGAACGGGAACTGGCGCTGGAATTCGCTCGAGTGACCGAAGCGGCAGCATTGTCTGCAGCCTGCTGGGTAGGCAAAGGCGACAAGGAAGCTGCCGATGAAGCCGCTGTAACAGCTATGCGGGTTATGTTTGATACCGTATCAGTTGATGGTACTGTTGTTATTGGTGAGGGGGAGATGGATGAAGCTCCCATGCTTTATATCGGTGAAAGAGTAGGGAACGGTACTCCCCCGGAAGTAGACATTGCCGTTGATCCATTGGAAGGTACTAACATTGTAGCTAAAGGATTAACAGGGGCTATCGCCGTTCTGGCTGCAGCTCCCCGCCATTCATTATTACATGCTCCCGATATGTATATGGACAAAATCGCTGTAGGCCCGGCATGCAAGGGCAGAGTGCACTTGGATGCTCCGGTGAAGGAAAATCTGCGGGAAGTAGCCCGGGCACTGGATAAATTGATAAGTGAAGTTACAGTGGTTATTCTGGATCGGCCGCGTCATCAGCAGTTAATTGAAGATATACGCCGGGCGGGAGCACGTATAAAATTGATCAGTGATGGAGATGTTTCACCTGGAGTGGCTGCTGCCTATGAAAATTCCGGAGTAGATATTTTAATGGGAATTGGCGGTGCTCCCGAAGGAGTAATAACCGCTGCCGCCCTTAAGTGTCTGGGAGGAGACTTTCAAGCCCGGCTGTGTCCAGAGGAGGAAAGTGAAGTACAGCGTTGCCATGAAATGGGCATTAGTCAGGTAGATCGCCTGTTCACCATTGATGAATTGGTAGCTTCTGATGATGTAATTTTCGTAGCCACGGGTATTACTGACTCTTTTCTGTTAAAAGGAGTTCGCTATAATAAACGCCGGGCCGTAACTCAGACTCTGGTCATGCGCAGTACTTCGGGGACGATTAGACACATCGAGGCCAATCACAATTTGGATCGGAAACCTCTATTTCGTGACCATCGCATTAAATTGCTAATAGGATAAGGGAGGAGTGAAATACTCTCTTTGCAAACTTGATTCACCATACAGGGGGGTATGTTATTATCCCCCTAAACCCAAGTAATGAATAAGCTGCCTTCTACCGGCACCTCACCGCCAGGATTAGTTGCGATATGATATCAATTCACACCACATGATTTTCACCTGTATTAAGGCTTTACCGATTGACAAAAACAATTAAACCAGACCTATCTGGAAGGAGGACTATATTGGCTAACGTAAATATATCCGAATTGGAAAATAAGACTATCTTGGAATTGTATCAAATTGCCCGGGAGATAAATCTGACCGGTTATTCCAAGCTGCGTAAAAAAGAATTAATATTTGAAATAACCAAGGCTTTAACTCATTCTGATGAGTTGCTGCAGGCCCAAGGTGTTTTGGAAATCATGCCTGATGGCTACGGCTTTCTAAGACCCTTTGCCTATTTGCCCAGCCAGGATGATATATATGTTTCTCCTTCCCAGATTCGCAAATTTGAACTGCGCACCGGGGACCGGGTAGCTGGTCAGGTGCGATCCCCCAAGGATAATGAACGGTTCTTTGCTTTATTAAAAGTGGAAAATGTCAATGAATTTCCTCCGGAAGATTCCGCCAAAAGAATACACTTCGATGCTCTTACCCCGCTATACCCTACGGAACGAATTGTTTTGGAAACAGACTCCAAGGAGTTATCCACCCGGGTTATTGACTTAATTGCCCCTATAGGTAAAGGGCAGCGCGGTCTTATTGTCGCTCCCCCTAAAGCAGGCAAAACCATTTTGCTGCAAAAAATTGCCCAGGGTATTACTGCTAATCACCCGGAGATGGAAGTAATCATTCTCCTGGTGGATGAACGACCGGAAGAAGTTACTGATATGCAGCGTTCTACCAAAGCAGAAGTAGTAGCCTCTACCTTCGACGAACCACCCGAGAACCATGTCAAGGTAACCGACATGGTGCTGGAACGAGCTAAACGACTGGTGGAACACAAGAAAGACGTGGTTATACTGATGGACAGCGTCACCAGGCTGGCGCGGGCTCATAACCTGGTGGTTCCACCCAGCGGACGTACCCTGTCAGGTGGTATTGACCCGGCTTCGCTAGACAAACCCAAGCGGTTTTTCGGTGCTGCCCGTAACATTGAAGAAGGTGGCAGTCTGACCATTATCGCTACGGCTTTAGTGGAAACCGGTTCCCGCATGGACGAAGTTATTTTTGAGGAATTTAAAGGCCGGGGCAACATGGAATTGGTTTTGGATCGTAAGCTGGCGGAAAGGCGCATTTTCCCAGCTATAGATCTGAAGCGTAGTGGTACCCGCAAAGAAGAACTGCTCCTTACCAGTGAAGAATTGGAACTTAGCTGGCATTTACGCAATTATTTCAGTGAGTATAATCCGGTAGATACTATGCAGATCATGCTGGATACCCTGAAAAAGACTAAATCCAACAAGGACCTGGTCCGAGCTGCTCCTCTGGTATTCGGCAAAGCCAATGGGGTGCGGGGAGTTAACTAGAAGTATATCTTGCCTAAAATTGGTCAAAAATAAGGGCACAGGCCCTTATTTTTTTTGTGCCTGATAAGAAATGAGGTGGAAAATCGTGTATAAACGATGGGTAGGATCCCTTGTGTTGGGTGTACTCTGCACAGGAATCCTGGCAGCTCCGGTCTGGGCTGGATTAAACCAGGGCAATTTCATTCCAGCCGGCGGCTCAAGAGCTGTGGCGGTGGACAGCCAGGTCAGGTACTACCAGGTACAAAAAGGTGATACGCTCTGGGATATATCCAGAAGTTTCAATGTTGATATACAAACTCTAACCTCGATAAATAATTTAAACCGAAACAGCATTCTTAAAATTGGCCAGACTCTTCAGATCCCGGGATCTGGTCAGCGCCTGCATGTGATCCGCCCTGGGGAAACCATGTGGGATATCGCCGCCCGCTACAAAGTGAGCCTGACCAGCTTAAAAGCAGCTAATCCCAGCAAGAATCCGGTTAATCTCAAAATTAATGACCAGTTGGTCATACCATCCTCAACTTACCAAGTGGCTCAGGTTACTCAACAGCCTTCCCGGGGATGGACCTATACCAGCCTCTTTAACTGGCCCCTGGTGGGTACGATCACCTCCGGATATGGGTGGCGCCAGTCAGGATATCATCATGGCATTGACATTGCCGGAGAAATAGGAGATCCTATTAAAGCCTGTGCCGCCGGGACCGTCACCTTTGCCGGCTATAAATCTGTTTATGGGCGAACTGTGGTTATCGAGCATCCGGACGGCAAGGAGACCCTTTATGCCCATGTGCAGACTATCAAGGTATCCCAGGGAGAGAGCGTAGCTAGAGGTCAGGTTATTGCCACAGTAGGTATGACCGGGCGGACCACCGGACCCCATGTGCACCTGGAAGTCCGTAACAATGGGGAACTGTGCAATCCCCTGAATTATCTGAGCCGGTAAACAGACCACCGAGCCTTAAAGGGGCTCTGACTGTCGATAAAGGCTATAAGAGAGATTGCCGCGTAGCTAGCGCTCCTCGCAACATTAATAGTGAGCGACAGCGAACATTGGGAGTCCTTTAGAACAATGTCACCAGTGTCACGGGCCACGATGAATGAAAATACCCTCTCAGACGTAGGGAAGGCTTTAGCCTCCCATCGGAAGCTAAAGTTTCCGCTAGGGCTTGACAGGAGTATTAACCGGAATGCAGGGGTATTAGCCGGCTCGTTCCGGGACCCCTCACCTGCAACACATCGGCTTACTTCGGTGCGAAGCGGATCGCTCGTAATTCGGCATCCATGCACTCAGTACTTGCTGCTCGAAACATCCTGTTTCTCGCTCCGCTTCGCAGCCCTCAGTTTCGCCGTGGGTTGCAACGGCTCGTCGTAGTCACTCGCCCGGCTAATACTCCTGATTCAGTTATGCAGCGATGTTTTCGTTCATCGTGGTCTGTACCACAGGTGATAATTGCGAGCGCAGCGAAGCAATCTCAAAAGAGGCTCGCAGGCTGCGAAAAAGAGATCGCCACGTCGCTTCGCTACTCGCGATGACACAACGACTACTAATTTCACAGCAATGGCACTAAAGAGCGACTGTTGTCATCGCGAGTCGTAGGCGTGGCAGAATTACTGAGGTACTATTTGCACCCTTCGCTCCTTAGGGGGCTTTTTTTATGGATAAATTTCCGCTAGTCTATAGATATACTGAAAGCGAGGACATATATGTTTCTAGTTCTCTATGCTAATGAAAAGAATGAATTGCTGGAACACCCTGGTGTGACAATGCTGGGTCGAACCGGTACCACCTGGGTAGAACCGGAGGAGCAGGAAATGATCCCGCTGCCTAAAGGGGCATCATTGGTCACGGTGCCTTACAGCCTTCCCGTAGGACTGGACCAGGACCGGCTCACTTATTTTGAATCCGACCCTTCCGGTCGCGGACAGAAGGCGTACGCGGTCGCAGCATTGCTGCCCCAGGGATTTACCAGAACCCTTTGGCCTGCCTGTGTCAGCAGCCGCAGTGCGGGGAGTCTTCCCCTGCTGGGTTATGCAGCGGTGGGATTTAAGAATGGCCAGGTATATACCGCCGCAGTGCAGACCGATGAACACCGGAAATGGCATCCGGTTTATTATAATACGCCTCGTCTTCCCCAGCGTATTGATCAGAAACTGCGGCGTTATCCTCACAATAGGATATTACGGCACCTGGCCCTCTGTTCTCTGGACTATGGCTGTTTTACTGCCCAGAATATATTTTATCGTCGCTGGGAAGGGGGGATTCCCACCATGACCGCCTGCAATGCAGATTGTATTGGCTGTATATCCGAAGGGCACGATGGGAATGTCTCTCCTCAGCAGCGTTTGAATTTTGTTCCTGAGGTGGCGGAGATTTGCGAAATTGCTGTGGATCATCTCGAATATGCCCGGGAAGCTATTATCAGTTTCGGTCAGGGGTGTGAAGGAGAACCTTCTTTGAATGCTGCTCGCCTGGCGGAAGCCATTGGTTTGATACGCCAGGCCACGGATAAAGGAACCATCAATATTAATACCAATGGCGGATTTTCCAGGGGGCTTAGCCAATTATACGCAGCCGGCTTGGATAGCATGAGAGTTACTATTTTTTCATTTAACGAAGATAATTATGTCCGCTATCACCGGCCCCGCGGTTATAAGTTTGCCCAGGTAGGTGAATCCATTGCTGAAGCCCGGGAAAAGGGGATCCATGTTTCTATAAATCTGCTGGTTTGCCCTGGATTTACTGATCGTATGTCCGAGATCGAAGCCTTGGTGGAGTTCGTTAGAAAAACACCGGTAAACATGATTCAACTGCGTAACTTAAACATTGACCCTGATTACCTGCTGAACTTATTTAATAATCAAGAATCCGGAGTAGGTATGCTGTCTTTTCTAAATATTATCCGGCAGGAATTACCGGAAGTGGCTATTGGGTCATACACCCATCCGGTGCGTTAAATAAAGGGAGTGAGTTTGTGTGGAAAAAAAAGGGCCCTTTACTATACAGGAGTTAAAAAGTCTGCCGGCTGGCAGTCAACTGTGGGGAAAATACCTGGTTTTGGAGAAGAACCAGCGTAAGACCAAAGATGGCCGGGATGTAATAAATCTGAAACTGGGTGATGCTACTGGAGAAGTGGATGCGGTGGTATGGGACAACTGCCAGGTGAGCGGGCCGGTGGAAGCAGGCACTCTTTTGGGAGTACTGGGAGATCTGGGCAGCTATAACAATAAGCTGCAGCTTACGGCCAAGAGAATCAAAGCTCTGGATGAAGATATTTCTCCCTATCTTAAAAAGCCGGATATCGATATAGATTCGTTGATTAAAAAGTTTAACCAGATGCTGGACCGAGTTACTGATCCGGCACTGGGTAAGTTATTGGAAGTTGTATTCACCCCAGAAGTACGCCAGCAGTTTTATGAAGCCACTGCTGCCAAAAAAGTGCACCACAACTATCCAGGAGGGCTGCTGGAACACACCGTCCAGGTCGCCGAATTATGCCTGCATGCCGCTCCGTCTTACCCGCTTCTTAATACAGACCTGTTAATCACCGGTGCTATACTGCATGACATTGGCAAATTGGATGAATACCAGACCAAGATTGTTACCGAATACACCGTAGAAGGAAAACTCCTGGGACATATTATTATGGGAGTGGAACGCATTGGAGCAGCTATTTCCGAAGTTCGCAGCCAGGGTCAGGGCTTTTCCCAGGAATTGGAGTGGATGATCAAGCACATGATACTCAGCCATCACGGCACCACCGAGTTTGGCTCTCCGGTAGTTCCTATGTTTCCGGAAGCCTTTGTTCTGCACATGATGGACAACCTGGATGCCAAGATGTTTGTATACTGGCATAAAATTCAAGACACTGAGGATGGAGACGAGTTTTTCAGCACCTATGATAACTTCTTCCAGCAGCAGTTTTTTAAATACCGTTTGCCCGGTTCAGAACCAACTTAGGGTCAGCAACCACCTAGGCTGATCTTTTCCTTGTTTTTTACTATGATTATTGCTATAATTTCATTTGCAGTCTGCCCATACGGGGAACTACCAGCAGACGTGGGCAAAAGAGAGGTGATACCGATGAAGGATAAAATCCACCCTGAATATAAGCTTACCGTAGCCAGATGTGCCTGCGGAAACGAATTTGAGGTAGGATCAACCAAAGAGAATATACGCGTAGAAATTTGTTCCAAGTGCCATCCGTTCTACACCGGTAACCGGGCCAGAATTGTTGATACTACCGGAAGGGTTGACAGGTTTAAGAAGAAATACGGTTTACAGTAACCTGGCAATAGCAGAGCGGCATACTCTGCTATTTTGCTTCTAGGATAGAAATTGGGTGGTTAATATGGGAAAACCTTCAATTGGAGGTATGGCGGTTATCGAAGGCGTAATGATGCGCGGGCCTAAGCATACCTCAGTGGCGGTTAGAAAAGCTGATGGAAGTATAGAGATTGAGAAAGAACCAGTTAAGGAGCTATCCCCCTACTGGTCTTTCTTAAAATGGCCCTTTATCCGGGGAACTTATGTACTAATCGACTCTATGGCATTGGGTATTCGCATGCTTAATAAGTCAGCCAACCTGTCCATGCCCGAAGAAGAGGAAGAGTTAACCCCCACTGAAATGCTGGTAACCGGCCTTTTTGCATTTGTACTGGCTATTTTGTTGTTTGTGATTTTGCCTACTGCTGTGGTTCATTTCACCCAGGGCTATATCGGCGGAATAGTAGCTCAGAACCTGGTAGAAGGTATTTTGCGTATTGCTTTCTTCCTTTTATATGTTTATGCTATTTCCCGGATGGAAGAAATAGATCGGGTTTTTATGTATCATGGAGCCGAGCATAAATCAATTTTTACCTATGAAGCAGGCGAAGAGTTGACTGTGGAAAATGCCCGTAAATACTCTACCTTGCATCCACGCTGCGGCACCAGTTTCCTGTTGATTGTAATGGTTATTTCTATTCTAGTGTTTGTGATGCTGGGTGATGGAAACTTATTCTATCGCATCTGGTCGCGTCTGGCGGTACTTCCAGTGGTGGCCGGACTGGCTTATGAGTTTATTAAGTTTTCCGGGAAATATTATCATAATCGCCTGGCCCGTATAGTAATTGCACCGGGACTATGGCTGCAGAAGCTGACCACCCGGGAACCTGATGATCAGCAGTTGGAAGTTGCTTTGATAGCATTAAAAGCAGTGCTCCCTGTGGAAAACACGGACTTAGCTAAAAACTTGGAACCTGCTTTAGATCAGGTGGAACTGGCCCGGGCTTAAGCTTGTACTGAAACCGATATCAAGGAGGATCTATTCCCCCATGTTGGAAAAACTGCAGAGTTTGGAAGATAAATACCAGGAATTAACAGAATTATTAAGTCAGCCGGAAATCATTGCCGATCCGGCTCGTTTTCAGAAATATGCCAAAGCTCATGCTGACTTGACCGAGATCGTCACTACTTATCGTGAATATAAATCAGTCTTGCAGCAGTTGTCCGATACCCGGGAAATGCTTACCTCGGAGCAGGATGAAGAATTCCGGCAGATGTTGAATGAGGAATTGGCCAACTTGCAGGAAAAGCAGGAATCCTTGGAACACCAGCTGAAGGTGTTGCTGCTGCCCCGTGATCCCGATGATGACAAAAGCGTTATTATGGAAATAAGAGCCGGTACCGGGGGAGAAGAAGCAGCCTTGTTTGCTGGTGATCTCTTTCGCATGTATTCCCGCTATGCAGAAGAAAAGGGCTGGAAAATCGATATAATGGACGCTCATTATACTGATATCGGCGGCATCAAGGAAATTATATTTGGAGTGGATGGCCCAGGTGTATATAGCCAGTTAAAATACGAGTCGGGTGTGCACCGGGTTCAGCGTATACCAGCTACTGAGTCAGGAGGGCGTATCCATACCTCGGCCGCTACTGTAGCGGTACTGCCGGAAGCTGAGGAAGTAGAAGTAGAACTGGACCCTAATGAGTTGCGCATAGATGTATATTGTTCCAGCGGCCCGGGGGGACAATCGGTTAATACTACCCAATCGGCGGTTCGCATTACTCACATTCCTACCGGACTGGTAGTAACCTGCCAGGACGAGAAATCCCAGCATAAAAACAAGGCCAAAGCCTTAAGAGTACTACGTGCCCGCCTGAAAGAAATTATAGAAGAAGAAAAGAATGCGGAGCTGGCCGGAACCCGCAAAAGCCAGGTCGGTACCGGGGATCGCAGTGAACGCATACGCACTTACAACTTCCCCCAGGGAAGAGTAAGCGACCATAGGATTAATCTTACCCTGCATAAGCTGGATGCGATACTGGACGGACAGCTGCAGGAAATAATTGATTCCTTGATAGCCCACGATCAGGCGGAACGGTTGCGACAGGTGGAATAATGCAGGAAACGTGGACCATAAAAGATCTATTGGCATGGACTACCCGGTTTTTTACTGACAAAGGCATAGAAGAACCCCGGCTTAATGCCGAAGCTCTGCTGGCCCGAGTTCTTAAAAAGGACCGGGTCTATTTGTATGCCAATTATTTTGCTCCGGTTAACCAGAATGAACGTGAACAATACCGGGAATTGATAAAAAGAAGAGCTGCCCGGGAACCGCTGGCCTATTTGCTGGGAAAGCGGGAGTTTATGTCCCTGGATTTTAGAGTGACTCCGGAGGTTCTAATACCCCGTCCCGAAACCGAACTGCTGGTGGAAACTGTTTTACAGTTGGCCACCAAAGACCAACCGGTTTCAATCTGTGATGTGGGTACCGGGTCCGGTGCTATTGCCGTCAGCCTGGCCTACTATATACCCCATGCACAGGTTACTGCTATCGATATTTCCGGAGCCGCGTTGGAAATAGCCCGTTATAACGCGGAAGAGCATGGAGTTAAAGTACATTTTTTGGAGGGAGACCTGCTGGCTTCTGTACCGGCCGGGGAACAGTTTGATTTCATATGTGCCAATCTTCCCTACATATCAGAAGCGGAATATCCCAAGCTGGATCCGGAAGTACTCCATTATGAACCGCGCCTGGCCTTATGGGGATCCGGTGATGGCCTGGAACTATATAGGAGGTTGATACCTCAGGCCTGGCAGCACCTGCATTCGGACGGGTATTTGCTCATGGAAATCGGTTGTAACCAGGCTGAAGCGGCGGTTGCATTGTGCTCCGCCTTCTCTCAGGTACAAGTCAGGCAGGACTGGGCAGGACGTGACCGGCTGATCATAGCTCAAAAAGGAGATGTTAGTGGTGAAGACCATATACTGGCAGGTGAATCCTGACCAACCCGAACAGGACATTATCCAGAAAGCCGCCCGGATCATAAAAGCTGGAGAGCTGGTAGCTTTTCCAACGGAAACCGTATACGGATTAGGAGCCGATGCTTTTTCCTCCCCGGCAGTGGAGAAGATTTATCAAGTCAAAAACCGTCCCCCAGTTAATCCCTTGCTGGTTCATATTGCCCGCTTCGATCAGGTAAGCCAGCTGGCGGCTGAGGTGACCGCTTCAGCCCGGCTGCTGATGGAGAGATTTTGGCCGGGACCTCTCTCCCTTATCCTTCCGGCGAAACCTCAGGTTCCTGGTATAGTGACCGCCCATCGTCCCGGGGTAGGCTTGCGCATGCCTTCTCATCCGGTAGCTTTAGCCTTAATCAACGCGGCTGGTCCCCTGGCCGCTCCCAGCGCCAATTTGTCCGGACGGCCCAGCCCGGTTAACGCTCAGCATGTCAAGGATGATTTGGATGGTCATATAGCCGCTGTCCTGGATGCCGGAGCTACCGGTTTGGGTATAGAATCTACCGTTGTTGATATGTGCGGCCCTGCCCCTCGTCTGATCAGGATAGGAGGGGTCAGCCGGTCCCAGTTGGAAAGTATACTGGGGCAAAAGCTGATCATGGCAGCAGAAGAGCCGTCCTCCATACCCCACTACCGGACCTCAGCGCAAGTTTTATTGGCAGGCAGCGAAACAATGCTGCAAGCAACAGCGCAGAAATACTTAAACCAGGGGAAAAAGGTGGCAGTTGTACATAATAATATTTCTCCGGCACATAAAATAGAAGGAGTGAGTCTTTTCCATCTTAATTTAGGTTCTGCAGGATCAGATATTTACCAGGTATTGCGTGAAGCGGAAAAACAGCAAATCGAAGTTTTAATATTTGCTCCCTTACCTGAGGCAACCGATGGAGTAACTGCAGCGGTGCTGGATCGTATTTGCCAGGCTGCTCAAAATGACCCCTATAGAACAGGACGCGATGCAGAAAAAACTTAAAACCTGTTATTGCCCCCTTCGGGGACTACTGATGCTCCCTTCGCAGGAGTATTAGCCGGGCGAGTGACGTACGACGAGCCGTTGCAACCCACGGCAAAACTGAGGGCTGCGATGCGGAGCGAGAAACAGGATGTTTCGAGCAGCGAGGACTGAGTGCATGGATGCCGAATTCTTAAGCGGTCCGCATCGCACCGAAGTGAGCCGATGTGTTGCAGGCGAGGAGTCTTGGAGCGAGCCGGCTAACACTCCTGCAAAGCTGTGCCTAGTAACCAGTAGGTTCATCATGCGCACCAGTTCCGTCGTCATGATATAGTAACGGCTCGATGCGCGACTCAGGGGGTACCGGGCTAAACAAACCTCCTATCTGATAGCCCTCTTACGGACATCCTGTCCCTCGCCCTCCTTCGTCCGCCCATCTTCACCGGCTATATCGAACTCCTCCACTAAGGTGCTCGTGGCAAACCTACTGGCTGCTATATAGGTGAGAGGCGTTTTCACAGCATGTAGTCTTTCACACCAAGGAGATAGCTGATGATCGAACAATATATAACTATTATACTGGTGGCCATAGTCCTGGGACTGGATGCCTTTTCTCTTTCCCTGGGTATGGGCTTGAAAGGTGTAACCCGCAGTTTTGAAACCAAGTTCGTGTCTACGGTGGGTATTCTCCATGTAATAATGCCCTTGATCGGGTTGGGCCTGGGTGCAGCTGTAGGACGTTTCCTGGGGGTGTGGGCAGCCCGGGTGGGCGCTTTAGTCCTGGCCTACATCGCTTTGGACCTGCTGCTGAAAGGATATAGACAGCTGCGTCCCCGAGCATATAAATTTTCTGAAGCCCAGCGACTCCTGTCCCTTCAGACATCGAAACGGAACTTTTCTTCTGACTGGTGGAGTATTATAGTGCTGGGAGTATCAGTCAGTATTGATGCCTTGACAGTCGGTTTCGGTTTAGGTACTTTAAGAGTGCCTGTATTCTTTACCGTAATCCTTATGGGAGCCACAGCCGCAATTATGACCGTAGCCGGATTCGCCGGGGGCAGAGTATTTGGCCGTTTGGCAGGAAGCTATGCCCAATTGGTTGGGGGAGTGATACTAATGGCTCTGGCTATAAAATGGGTTTTATAAAAGGAGGATCGGTATGAAAAAGGTGCTGTTTGTATGTACCGGAAATACCTGTCGAAGTCCTATGGCGGAGGCTCTTTTTACCAGGATGCTGCAGCTAAGCGGTTACCCTGCCGACGAAATCAGGGTTGAATCAGCCGGGCTGTATGCCTGGGAGAATGACCAGGCTACTCCGGAAGCGATAGAGGTTATGAGCCAGTTGGGTATCGATCTTACCGGTCACCGTTCCCGCTCAATTGATGATGCCATGGTGCAAGAGGCTGATTTAATTTTAACTATGACTAGAAACCATCGGGATAAGCTGCAAGAATTATTTCCTCATCTAAGAAGCAAAATTTATACTCTGGCCGAATATGCGGGCCAACCGGATGAAGAAATCCCTGATCCCTATGGGCAGAATATAGAGACTTATCAACAAGCCCTGCAGCAGATAAAAAGCCTTTTAGAAAAAATTATTGTCAACCAGCAAGAATCTCGCCTTAATTAATTGCAATATAACTGCAACCAAAGGCTGTATTACCGAAAACGAGGTGAATTAGTTGAAAATCGCTATCGGATGTGATCATGCCGGTTACGACCTGAAACAGGAAATCATAAACCATTTGCAGAATGATGGTCATACTGTAGTAGACTGTGGTACCTATAGCCGTGACTCTGTGGATTATCCTGATATAGCAGCAAATGTATGTTCTCTGGTGCTGGAAGAGGATATCCCCGGTATATTGATCTGTGGCACCGGCATAGGTATTTCAATTGCTGCTAATAAGGTCAAGGGTATACGGGCAGCCCTGTGTAATGACTGCTATACTGCCCGCCTGGCCAGAGAGCATAATAATGCCAATATAGTAGCACTGGGCTCTCGTGTTATTGGACCAGGCCTGGCAGTCGAAGTGGTAAAAACCTTTATCAGTACCCCTTTCGCAGCAGGGAGACACCAGCGCCGGGTAGAAAAGATATGTCAGCTAGAAAATGCTGGCTTGAGGGAGGAGTAAAACAGGTGGACTATATTGAACAGTATGTGAGGCCAGTGGATCCGGAAGTAGCTGAAGCTATTGCCCAGGAAGAACACCGGCAGAATTATAAGCTGGAGCTGATTGCATCGGAGAATTTTGTCTCCCGGGCCGTCATGGCCGCTCAAGGCGGAGTAATGACTAACAAGTATGCGGAAGGATATCCAGGTAAACGTTATTATGGTGGGTGCGAATATGTAGATGTGGTTGAAGAACTAGCCCGCACCAGGGCCAAAACTCTTTTTGGAGCCGAGCATGTTAATGTTCAGCCCCATTCTGGAGCACAAGCCAATACCGCCGTTTATTTTGCTGCCCTTGAACCAGGGGATACCGTCCTGGGTATGAACCTAAACCATGGAGGTCACTTGACCCATGGCAGCAAGGTAAATATATCCGGAAAATATTTTAACTTCGTAGATTACGGTGTAAGCCCGGACAGCGAAACCATTGATTATGATCAAGTACGCCAGGTGGCCCTCCAGTACCGGCCAAAAATGATCGTAGCTGGTGCCAGTGCTTACCCGCGTATAATAGATTTCCAGCGCTTCAGAGCTATTGCTGATGAAGTGGGTGCTTATCTATTTGTAGATATGGCCCATATTGCCGGTCTGGTAGCAGCAGGGCTCCACCCTTCTCCCATTCCCTATGCCGATTTTGTTACTACCACTACCCATAAAACCTTGCGCGGACCCCGGGGCGGATTAATCATGTGCCGTGAAGAGTGGGGAGCCAAAATAGATAAAGCGGTATTCCCCGGTATTCAGGGCGGACCGCTCATGCATGTTATTGCTGCCAAAGCGGTATGTTTTAAGGAAGCATTGACCGGAGAATTTAAGCAGTACCAGCAGGATATAGTTGAGAATGCAGCAGCATTAGCTGATGCTTTGGTGAAGAATGGTTTGAGACTAGTCTCCGGAGGAACTGATAACCATCTTATGCTGGTAGATGTACGGCCTAAAGGGTTAACTGGAAAAGAAGCTGAGGAAATTCTGGAAAAAGTCAATATTACGGTCAACAAAAACGCCATTCCTTTTGACCCGCAGAAACCTACTATAACCAGTGGTATTCGCATGGGTACACCGGCATTGACTACCCGCGGATTTAAGAATCATGACATGCTGGAAGTAGCCCAGGCTATAACCATAGCTTTGGACCATCCACAGGAGGATAACTATTTGCAGGAGGCCCGGCAAATAGTTAAAAAGCTGTGTGATAAATATCCCCTGTACAGCGTATAACAAGAAATGAGGGTTATCGCATGGACACGCGTCCCAGCTGGAATGAGTATTTTTTAGAAGTAGCTGATCTGGTAGCTACCCGTTCCACCTGCTTGCGCCGGCAAGTAGGAGCAGTTTTGGTAAAAGACAAACGTATAATTTCCACCGGTTACAATGGGGCACCTCGCAAGCTTAAGCACTGTAGTGAAACGGGCTGTCTCCGGACGGAGAACGATATTCCTTCCGGACAGCGTTACGAATTGTGCCGGGGGGTACATGCTGAGCAAAATGCTATCATTAATGCTGCTTACTACGGGATTTCTACCCAGGATACCGTGATGTATTGTACCAATCAGCCATGTATCATATGTGCTCGTATGATCATTAATGCCGGGATTGAAAAAGTAGTACATAGAGGTAATTTTCAGGATGATATCGCTCTGGAACTGATGCGGGAAGCAGGAATCGAGCTGGTGGTGGTGGAAAAACATAACCGGTAGGTTCATACCAGCCAGTTGTGATGAACGGAGAGCGATATATCATGGAAGCAAAAACATTATCACTTCCCCGGCTTAACCAATTGACCCCTACCCTGGAGTCCACCGCTTTGAAACTGATGGAGGAAGCCGGAGAACTGGCCCAAGTGATCGGAAAATTTCGAGGCTTGAGCGGGGAAAAGGTTGACTGGGATGATAAGACGGTAGTCAAAGAGATAACCCGGGAACTGTTGGACGTGGCCCAAACCGCAGTAACCATGATGTTTGTTATGGAAGAGCAATTTGGAGTTGATTTGGATCAAGCTTTGCAAGAGCACTGGGCCAAGTTAGAACGTAAAGGCTACCTGGCTCGTTGAGATTAAAATCGACAAAAATTTATAGCTGTGGTTTAACTAAAAAGCAGGCTGCCGGAGAAGCTGGCAGCAGTATTCGTTTACTTTTGATCCAGGGGTATAGGAAGCCTTGAGAAAAAATACCCTGTATAAAAAAGGGTTTTGACTGTTTATGACGAATACAATTAACGGATATTTGTCAACCTATAAACTAAGGAGTGGGGAATGGCCAACGCCAAGAAAAACTGGGTAAAATCTTTAAGTGATGCGATAAATATGGCAACTACCATAGCAGCAGCTATAGCACTAGGGTATTTGGGAGGCAGGTGGCTGGATACCAGGTTCGATACGGAACCCTGGCTTAGCGTCGCCGGCTTTTTACTTGGCGTAGCCACAGGAATAAAAGTAATGTGGGACCGCACCATGGCAAGCGGGAATTCCTACACATCTAAAGGGGATGATGATTCCTCCGGTGAAAAATAAGGAGGTCATTCGGATCGTTACCGATCCGTATGGGAATATTATCTCCAACCTGAGGGCACAGGTTGGATACTCGACAATCTAATATGAAGGGGGGGAGAAATAGTTATGCTATTTGGTATGTTGGATGGGGTGTTTTTTCACCTGGGTCCAATTCCAGTTGACCATATCATAGTAACCGAATGGGTTATTATAGCTTTAATTGGGCTTATCGCCTATTTTGCCACCCGGGATATGCAGATGGTTCCCCGGGGTCTACAGAATGCTTTCGAAATGATCATCATTTGGACCTACGACTTTTTTACCCAGTTAATGGACAAAGAGCACGTCGCCAAGAAGTGGGCTCCACTGCTCACGGCTTTTTTCCTTTTCATACTGCTCAGTAACTACAGTGGTCTTCTTCCTGGGGCTGCTGGCATTTCTGGTTATCAACCGCCAACCAGTAACTGGAATATCACCTTGACTCTAGCCATGATTACCTTCTTCTCAGTTCATATAGCTGGATTTGCAGAGCATGGTGGTCATTACTTGGGTCATTTTGTAAGTCCAAGTTGGGCAATGTTGCCGCTGAATCTGGTGGAAGAGCTGGCCCATCCGCTGTCCCTCACCGTCCGTCTTTTCGGGAACATCTTTGGTGAGGAAATGGTTATTGCGTTTCTGTTGTTCATGGCACCCTTTATTGTACCTGGAGCGATAATGGGTTTAAGCTTGTTGTTGGGTGCTATCCAGGCTATTGTTTTTACCATACTGTCTGCTAGTTATATAGCTGCTGCTACTGGAGAGGGTCATTAAAAATTAACATAAATTTTAAGTGGCTCTGCATAATTAGTTTAACTGGTGCATGAAGAAAGGAGGGAAAAGAATGGGCGTAGCGTTAGGCGCTGGTCTGGCCGTATCGATCGCAGGTATCGGCGGTGGAATAGGAATGGGTGTTGCTGGTGGTAAAGCTTTTGAAGCCATTGCTCGGCAGCCTGAAGTAGGAGGGGACGTCAGAACTCTTCTCTTCATCACTTTGGCATTCATTGAAACCCTGACAATTTATGGTCTGCTGATTGCTTTCATGTTAGTTGGTAAGATATAAGGAATTATCAGGAGACCTGATTTGTGGGCGGTTGAGCTGTGTTTGAGCTCCACCGCCCCAAATACTATCTGCTCAGAGATTGGAGGTAGCACATCCGTGTTAAGGAACAAACGGTTTTATATTGCTGTGCTCCTTTTAACCAGTGTGTTTGTACTTGGATTTGCCTCCTTATGCTTGGCGTCCGGAGGTGCCGGAGGCGGAGCTATACCGCAGCCGGAAGGGCATACTCCCCATATTCCCAACTGGTATGCCATAGGCTGGACCGCAGTGAACTTCTTAATACTGCTGGCGCTGTTGTACAAGTTTGCCTATAATCCCATCAATGCCATGCTGGAACAGCGTACCACCACTATCGAGAGTTCCCTGAAACATGCAGAAGAGGTCAAGATCGAAGTCGAGCAAATGCGTAAGGAAGCACAGAGCAACCTGGCTGAATCCCGCAAGGAAGCTCAGGAAATTGTAGCCCGGGCTACCAAGGCGGCAGAAGAGGCCAAAAATGAAATCATCACCAAAGCCAAGGAAGAAGCGGATAATATCAAAGCTAAAACCGAAGCCGAGCTTAAGGTTGCTACCGAACAGGCCAAGATGGAATTAAAGGATACTGCGGCTTCCCTGGCAATTCTGGCGGCAGAAAAGGTCCTGGGACGTGCTATAACTGACGAGGACCACAAACGGCTGGTAAAGGACTTTGTTAATGAGGCGGGCGATCTATTATGTTAAACAGAAGTGTTGCTCGGCGCTATGCCGAGGCATTCTTCAGCATTGCCCAGGAACAGGATAAAATAGACCAGTATCAGCAGGAGTTGGAGAAACTGGTCCAGGTTATTGAGGAGACTGAAAACCTCAAGGAATATCTGGCCCATCTCCTGGTTCCGGCCAAGGAAAAGAAGGACATCGCTAACAAAATATTTACCGAACATGTTTCTGCGACTACTTTGAACTTCTTCAATCTCTTGATTGACAAACGCCGGGAAGTATACTTGAATGCCATACTCGACGAGTACAAGGAGATGGCCGACGAGTCTCGCAATATTGCCAAAGCCGATCTGGTAGCGGCTCAAGAGGTTTCCGAAGAAGATGTAAAAATGCTTGCTGAGAAATTATCTGTGTCTATGGGGAAAACGGTACAGCTTAAGGTGTCGGTAGATCCGGCTTTACTTGGAGGGGTGAAGATAAGGCTGGGAGACCAGATCATAGACGGTACCGTGGCCAAAAAGCTGGAAATGCTGAAAGAACAACTCAAGCAGGTGAAGATTAGTTAATCGATAGGGGTGAGCACATAAATGAGTATTAGACCGGAAGAGATTAGCGCCATTCTTAAACAGCAAATTGAGCGCTACCAATCCGAGGTCGAAGTCAGCAATGTGGGCTCCGTTATCTATGTCGGTGACGGTATCGCCCGCGTATACGGCTTACAAGGTGCCATGGCCGGAGAATTGTTGGAGTTTACCGGGGGAACCTACGGTATGGTTCTAAACCTGGAAGAAGATAATGTGGGTGCGGTTTTGCTGGGTGAGTATTACCATATCAAAGAAGGTGACGTGGTTAAAGCCACTGGCCGCATTATGGAAGTTCCGGTAGGAGATGCCATGCTGGGTCGAGTTGTCAACGCTCTGGGTCAGCCCATAGACGGCAAGGGGCCTATAAACACTAATAGCTACCGGCCAGTTGAACGTGTTGCCCCCGGGGTGGTAACACGCTCACCAGTTAATACTCCTATGCAGACCGGGTTAAAAGCCATTGACTCCATGGTACCCATTGGCCGCGGCCAGCGGGAACTGATCATTGGTGACCGTCAGGTAGGAAAAACCGCCATTGCTGTTGATACCATTATTAATCAGCGGGAAAAGAAAGACCTGATCTGTATTTATGTAGCTATTGGACAGAAACAGTCCTCCATTGCAGGTATTGTAGCCAAATTAGAAGAAATGGGAGCTATGGATTATACCATTATCGTAGCTGCTACGGCTTCTGAACCTGCTCCTCTGCTTTACCTGGCTCCTTATGCCGGAGTAGCAATAGCAGAAGAGTTTATGGAAGCCGATAACAAAGATGTTCTCATCATATACGATGACTTGTCCAAACATGCAGTGGCTTATCGTGAAATGTCCTTGCTGCTGCGCCGTCCTCCTGGACGTGAAGCTTATCCGGGTGACGTTTTCTATCTCCACTCCCGGTTACTGGAAAGAGCTTGTAAGCTCAATGACGAGCACGGGGGAGGCTCCATCACTGCACTGCCCATCATAGAAACCCAAGCTGGTGACGTATCTGCCTATATTCCCACTAATGTTATATCCATTACCGATGGACAGATTTATCTGGAAACCGACTTGTTCTATGCAGGACAAAGACCGGCTATTAACGCAGGTCTGTCTGTTAGCCGCGTCGGTGGAGCTGCTCAGACCAAAGCTATGAAATCCGTTGCTGGTCAGTTGCGCTTAGACCTGGCTCAGTACAGGGAACTGGCTGCTTTTGCTCAGTTTGGATCGGATTTGGACAAAGCTACTCTGGCACGACTGACTAGAGGTGAGCGAGTCACGGAGATATTGAAACAAGGCCAGTATCAGCCTATGCCTATGGAAGAGCAGGTTGTTTCCATTTATACAGGTGTTAATGGATATTTGGATGACCTGCCCAAGGATAAGGTTCTGGAATTTGAAACTGATTTCCTGAAGTTTATGCGCAGTGCCTATGCCGACGTTTTGAACGAAATTAGGTCGACTGGAAAACTTGATGATGCCACCGAAGAAAAACTCCAGAAGGCTATCAATGAGTTCAAATCTACGTTTGCAGTATAGGTGGTGAGATAAATGGCAGGAGCTGGCGTAAGAGAATACAAGCGCAGAATACGAAGTGTAACCAATATGCAGCAGATTACCAAGGCCATGAAAATGGTAGCCGCTGCCAAATTGCGCCGTGCTCAGGAGAATGCCGAGGCATCCCGTCCCTACACTGAGACTTTACAGGGAACTCTGGCTCGTTTGGCCGCCGTGGCGTATGACGTCCGGCACCCGCTCCTGGAAACCCGCGAGGAAATCCGAAAAGTGGGCTACATAGTGGTTACGGGTGACCGTGGTCTATGTGGAGCCTTCAATACCAATATTATCCGAGCAGCCTTGACAGCCATGGAAGAGGATGACCGGAAGGTGGAGAACGGTGTTATCGCAGTGGGAGCAAGAGGGCGCGACTTTTTCCGGAAACGTGGATTGGTTGATGCTGAGTTTGTTAACCTAGGTGACAACATCAGCTATGCCGATGCACGTGAAATTGGCCGTTACGTAATCAATGCCTACGAAAATGAAGAAGTAGACGAGGTATATATCGTCTATGGTAAGTTTATTAATGTTCTGAGGCAATTGCCAACAGTAACCAAAATTTTACCGTTGGAGCCGCCTCAGCAGGACGAAACTGAAGAACAGTATGTTGATTATATTTACGAACCGAGTGCCGAAGACATTCTTTTGACTCTGTTGCCTCGCTACATTGGCAGCCAGGTCTATCATGCTATGCTGGAGAGTAAGGCTAGCGAACTCGGTGCTCGAATGACCGCCATGAGCAATGCCACAGAAAACGCTGGGGAGATCATCGATACGCTGACCCTGGAAATGAACAAAGTCCGTCAGGCAGCTATAACTGATGAGATCCTCGATATCGTCGGCGGCGCTGAAGCTCTGAAAAAAGGAGGAAAGTAGAGGATGGCGAATGTGACATACGGAGAGGTAACCCAGGTTATCGGCGCAGTCGTCGACATCCGCTTCAAACCTGGCGAGTTGCCAGACCTCATGAATGCGATTACTATAAAGTCAAGTGACCAGGAAGGTAGTATAAGAGCGGCTGACATCGATGTTACCCTGGAAGCCATGCAGCATTTGGGTAATGATACGGTTCGTTGCGTTGCTCTGCAGCCTACCGATGGTATAATGCGCGGGATGAAGGCAACCAATACTGGGGCTACTATAAGAGTTCCAGTTGGCGAAGGTTGTCTGGGAAGAATTTTGAATGTTTTAGGCCAGCCCGTTGACGAAGGCGGGCCGGTAGAAGCTTCAGATTATTGGGAGATTCACCGTAAACCCCCGGCACTGGTTGATCAGTTGCCCGCCACGGAACAGTTGGAAACCGGTATTAAGGTTACCGACTTGATTTGTCCTTATGCCAAAGGTGGTAAAATCGGACTATTTGGCGGCGCCGGCGTTGGTAAGACAGTTATTATCCAGGAACTGATTCGCAACATTGCTTATGAGCATGGTGGCTACTCAGTATTCACCGGTGTTGGCGAACGCACCCGTGAAGGAAATGATCTCTGGGGTGAAATGACCGAGTCAGGTGTTATCGACAAGTGCGCTTTGATCTTTGGTCAGATGAACGAACCTCCCGGAGCCCGTTTGCGGGTAGGATTGACTGGCTTGACGGTGGCTGAATATTTCCGTGATACTTCCGGATTGGACGTATTAATATTCATCGACAACATTTTCCGTTTCGCCCAGGCCGGTAACGAAGTGTCGGCTCTCTTAGGCCGTATGCCTTCAGCGGTTGGTTATCAGCCCACTTTGGCTACGGACATGGGGTTATTGCAGGAGCGGATAACTTCCACCCGCAAGGGGTCAATTACCTCAGCCCAAGCAGTGTATGTGCCGGCTGACGACTTGACCGACCCTGCACCAGCCACCACCTTTGCTCACTTGGATGCCACCACGGTTCTGGCCCGTTCCATTGCTGAGCTGGGTATATATCCGGCTGTGGACCCGCTGGATTCCACTTCCCGTATTCTGGATCCAGTGGTTTTGGGTGAGAAGCATTACTACACCGCTCGCGGTGTTCAGCAGATTCTGCAAAGATATAAAGAACTGCAGGATATTATAGCCATTCTGGGAATGGATGAGCTGTCTGATGAAGATAAGCTTATAGTAGCCCGGGCTAGAAAGATTCAGCGCTTCCTGTCACAGCCTTTCCACGTGGCTGAGCAGTTTACTGGACAACCGGGCATATATGTGCCGGTAGCCGAAACGGTTGATTCATTCGCCCAGGTACTAGAAGGCAGGCATGATAACTTAACAGAAGCCGCCTTCCTCATGGTCGGTAATATCGACACCGCCATCGCCAAAGCAAAAAGACTGGAGGCGTAGCGTATGGCAGAAAACACCTTCATGCTAGAGATAGTGACCCCTGAACAGATTCTATTTAGGGATGAAGTTCAGTTTTTGGTTGCTCCCGCTGTGGAAGGTGAATTGGGGGTTTTGAGAAACCACGCGCCGCTGGTCGCAGCTCTAAAAATTGGGGTTCTACGCTATAAGGATGCCCAGGGACAGGAGCAAAAAATCGCTATGAGTGGTGGTTTCATGGAGGTCGTTGATAATACCGCCCGGGTTCTGGCTGAAACGGCCGAACACGGTCATGAAATTGACGTACTCCGTGCCAAGGCGGCTGCAGAACGCGCGCGCCAGAGGCTCATCCAGCGTGATGAAAACATAAATTACTCACGCGCTCAATTAGCCATGCAGCGGGCTATTGCCCGGCTAAAGGCAGCCGGAGTGGACATTGACGTATAGATATAGAGAAAAACGGATATCCAAGCCGGGAGGAATTTTGACATCCTCCCGGCTTTGGAATATTATTATGCTTTAGACATATTGTTATTGACGGGGGACTTAGGAGCAATATTACATGGAGAGTATAGCCAAGACTCTTATTATTATTACATTGGTCTACTATCTCATTAAGGGGTTAATATACCTGGTGCTTTGGCAGGCCACTTATAAAATACAGGAACGTGCTTTGGCCGAAAAGCAAAAGAGACGAAAAAAAAAGGACCTGGAAGAATCTATATGGTCCCCTAATGAGGAGGATAAATCATAACCAACTAGCTCAAAGGGGGAGTTTTATTGAAAACGGGTTTTTTTATTTTAATCGGAATTGTATTAATTTGTTCGATTTTTTTTGGCATTATGATTTGGCGGCAAACTATTAAATTTGAGAAGAAAGCTCTGGAAGCCAAGAAACAAAAGGAAGAATACTTGCAGAAATTGGAGGAGGAGCAAAGGCTTGCTCAAGAAGCCTCTTCTACAAGTGAAGTTGATCAATTGGCGGATAATGATAATATAAATAAATAAAACCTGACCGGTGTCAGGTTTTTTTAATTTTTGTTCTCAAAAAGAAGCCCAGCTAGGGAATATTACTTCTCGATGATGGCAAGAATTCTTTTACCTGAGTCGGGGAGGAATAGATAATGAAGCGGGCTTTATTTTCCATAATTTTGTTTTTTGTTTTGGCCGGTTTAAGCAATCATACTATCGACTATACCATGGGCAGACATATTGAAAACCGTTCTCCATATTCGCTAGCTTTTGCATCCATCGGTGCAATTTCTCTCGAATCACGTCTAGATTGCTGGGCAAAGCTAAAAGCAAACTCCACAGAAAATGAACTACATAAATATATGCAAAAACTGACTTCCATTCTGGGAATAGAATATCAACTGGAAAATGTTTTAATCCATTCCAGTCCAGATATCCGGGAGATTGAATATAGCATAACCCAAGAAGATATCGAGTATTATTTGGCTGTACAGACCACGGCCGGTGAAACGCATTTTATAGTCAGTGCGGAAACCAATAAAGAAAGTTCCCTATCACAGATTAGAAAAAAATTAGATAGTTTGGGTATTTTGGAATGGCATGATTATTATCTATATAAAGGCGAAATAGAAAACACTTTTGATGAGTCGGGTATTACCCGTTTAGCTGACATAGTAATGAAAAATTTGCAGGCGCAAACACTTGACACCTATCATGAGGGGATGTCTTTCAGCTCTACCGGCTATAGCAAGGAACTGGAGGGAAAAGTAAAAACCATTTGGGTTGATGGAAAGCGTTATAATTTACAGTTGGCATTTTACAGCAGTCCTTCCCAGGAGAAAACATACGTTTACATAGGATTTCCGTTAATAGTAGGAAATTACTAGCGCTATTATAATTTTGGGAGGTGAAAACAATAAATGCTGATTGCAGGGAAAGCCAGGCTGGTAGGGGAAATAGAAGTGAGTTCATCTAAAAACGCTATTTTACCAATTCTGGCATCATCTTTACTAAGTGATGAAAATAAAACCATCCTCAATGTACCAGATATTAGGGATGTAACAGTCATAACCGAACTCATTCGTCATCTGGGAGTAAAAGCAGATTATAAAGATGGCAGTCTTCATTTTTCCGGTGGTGCCACTGGACAAACACCTCCTTATGAGCTGGTCCGATTGATAAGAGCCTCGTTTTTAGTTATGGGTCCCCTGCTGGCCACCAAGGGAGCGGTTAGGGTATCGTTACCAGGAGGGTGTGCTATCGGTACCCGCCCTATTGACCTCCATCTCAAGGGCTTTGAAGCTTTAGGTGCCCGGATCAGTTTAACTAGAGGAGATGTTGTAGCCAAAGCACCTCGCTTGTATGGAAACCATGTGTACCTGGATTTCCCCAGTGTAGGTGCTACTGAGAACATCATGATGGCAGCTACTTTGGCCGAAGGGACCACCTATATAGAAAATGCAGCCTTGGAACCTGAAATAGTGGACCTAGCTAATTTTATGAACAGTATGGGAGCTCGTATCACTGGTGCAGGCAGTAATGTAATAAAAATCGAAGGGGTAAAGAAATTGCATTCCACGGTTTATACGCCTATACCAGATCGTATTGAGGCGGGAACCTATATGGTAGCCGCTGCCGCTACCGCCGGGGATGTTTTAATAAAAAATGTTATACCGGAACATCTTAAAGCAGTTACCGCCAAGTTATTGGAAAGCAATGCCGTGGTTGAGGAACAGGATGACCACATCAGAGTTTATCGCCAGCAAGACATAAAACCGGTCTATATTAAAACCCTTCCCTATCCGGGCTTTCCCACCGATATGCAAGCCCAGTTTATGGCCTATTTAAGTTTGGGGCGAGGCAGCAGTGTGATAACCGAATCGGTTTTTGAAAACCGGTTCATGCATGTGGCCGAGCTGTTAAGAATGGGAGCTAAGATAAAAACCGAAGGACGCACAGCTGTTATTAAGGGATGCCGGGAATTAACAGGAGCGCGGGTAAGAGCTACTGATCTCAGGGCTGGTGCAGCTCTGATGATAGCAGGTTTAATGGCCCGGGGACCCACTATTATTATGAACAGCGAGCATATTGACCGGGGATATGAAAATATAGTGGCCAAGTTAAACGGGTTGGGTGCCAATATACAGCCTTCATAAAAAACCACAGTATTTTTTGAATGAATACTGTGGTTTTTACATATGTATGAGTATGAAAAAGATAATAGTCTTCAGTTCAGCCATAGCATTAGCTGCTCTGGCAGTTTTTTTTGCCTTACGGGGATGCCAGGGGCCAGTGATCAAAGAGCTGCCCAAGATAACCGTGTATCGCAGCCAGTCTAATCAGGTGGAACGGTTGGACCTGGAACAGTATTTGGTGGGAGCGGTGGCAGCCGAAATGCCGGCCTCTTTTGAGCCAGAAGCACTTAAAGCCCAGGCCATCTGTGCCCGTACCTATGCGCTGCGCAAACTCATGGATGGAAAGCCTTATCCCCTTAAAGCCGATTTATCTGATGATATTAACACCTGTCAAGGCTATGTAAACTATCAAGAATTCTTCCGGCTGCATCCCTATAAATCCAAAGAATGGTGGAGTAAAATCCAACAGGCGGTAGAAGATACCAGGGGGGAAGTGGTTCTTTATGAACACCAGCTCATTGATGCCTTGTATCACTCTACCTGTGGGGGACAAACTGCCAGTGCCCAAGAAGTTTTTGGCTGTGAAATCGCCTATCTCCAGTCGGTCAAATGTGATTATTGTAAAATTTCTAAACGCTATAAAACCGAGCAGGCTTTTGCCTGGTCGGAAATAGCAGCCATAAGCGGCGAAGGAACCTGTATCCAAGTAATGGCTACCACATCCAGCGGCAGGATCAAACAGGTTAAGGTCAACGAAAAAACCATGAGCGGTCCGGCCTTCCGCCAAGCTTTTGCCCTGCCCTCCACCTGGTGTACCATCAGTGTTAATGAACAGGGAGTCACTATGGTGAGCCGTGGGTATGGTCATGGAGTGGGCCTTTGTCAATATGGGGCTCAAGGAATGGCTCTGCAAGGCAAAAACTATCAACAAATACTCAGGCACTACTATCCCCGCACCCGAATATACAAATTACCTTACTAAAAGTTCTGAAAAGCCTCCCTATAGGAATATATTTAACTAATTCAGTTAGGGAGGCAGAGCATGCAGAACTATATTCGTAAAAGAGCGGTGCGCATAGCTCAGCACATTATTCAAACCACTGACACGGTTAGACAAACTGCAGATGTATTTGGCATATCTAAGAGCACCGTGCATAAAGATGTTTCCGAAAGGCTGCCGCGCATTAACAAGCAGCTGGCCGAAGAGGTAAAACGGGTTCTGGATAAAAATAAAGCTGAGCGGCATTTACGCGGAGGAGAGGCTACCAGGCAAAAATATGCCCGGCATACAACTTCCCAATCATAAAATCATAGCCATAGGCACCAATAAGCGGTAAAATACTATTATAGTCAAAAATGAAGAATTGTGTAGGGAGGGCCTCGCCGCGTGTTCTTTGAGGAAGACATTGGAATTGACCTGGGTACGGCCAGTGTGCTGGTGTTCAAAAAGGGAAAGGGTATTGTACTGCATGAACCTTCAGTCGTTGCTATCGACCGCAATACAGATCGAGTAATTGCGGTTGGTGAAGAAGCCCGGCAGATGTTGGGACGCACTCCTGGGCATATTGTGGCTATTCGTCCCTTAAAAGAAGGCGTCATTGCTGATTACGACACTACTGAAAAGATGCTGACCTATTTTATTCGTAAAGTTTTGGGAAGACGAATGTTTTTCAAACCCCGAGTGATTGTGTGTATTCCCACTGGAGCAACTGATGTAGAAGAAAGAGCTGTTCGTCAGGCTACTTTGTATTCTGGGGCAAGACAAGCTTTTATTATAGAGGAACCACTAGCTGCAGCATTAGGAGCAGGCATAAACATTTCCGGAGCGACTGGAAACATGATAGTTGATATCGGCGGGGGTACCTCTGATATTGCCGTGCTGTCCCTGGGAGGAATCGTCTGCAATACCTCCTTGCGCATAGGGGGCGACAAATTCGATGAAGCTATTATCCGTTATGTAAGAAGAGAATATAATTTGATGATTGGAGATCGCACTGCGGAAGAATTAAAAGTACAGGTAGGAACAGCCTGGGTAACGGACAAAAACCGGGACCGGGTTATGGATGTTCGTGGTCGGGATTTATTAACAGGACTACCCAAAACCGTCAAGATAACTTCCTATGAAAGCTGGTTGGCTATGCAGGAACCGCTGGCGGCAGTAATTGAAGGCGTAAAAAAGGTTTTGGAAATAACCCCGCCTGAGTTAGCAGCCGATATTGTCAACAATGGTATAGTAATGACCGGAGGCGGTTCCTTATTGGATGGTCTGGATATACTTCTTTCCAAAGAAACCAATTTACCTGTTCATATCGCTGAAGATCCCATATCCTGTGTAGCAGTAGGAACAGGCAAGGCATTGCATGAGATGCACACACTGTATCGTGTTCGCGGTAAAACTGCCAAGAGACTTATATAAAAACCTGCCCCTTAATGGAATGCATAATACGAGGATTGGTTTGCCCAACCGGTCCTCGTTTTCCTTTTGTTTAAAGTTTTTCGGTATATTTATCGATTATAAATACAGGGAAAATATTGAGGAGGTAGTCCTTTGATTAAAGGAATATATACAGCCGGTTCGGGTATGATGCTGCAAATGGCCCGTCAGGACGTAGTGGCTAATAATTTGGCTAATGTTAATACCACAGGATTTAAGAAAAGCTCTGCCGTAGCCCGGGCTTTTCCAGCTATGCTGATGAGTCGTTTGGGAGAATTGGATACCAGTTCAGAACCCCCCAAGCCTCAAAAACCCGTAATAATTGGTTATCTGGGAACGGGTGCCTGCGTGGACGGTATTATTACCGATAACAGTTTGGGCAACCTTAAACAAACCTACCTGGCCACAGATTTGGCCTTAGGCACGGTAGACACCTACTTAGTGGTGGAGACCCCCAATGATATCGCCTATACTCGGGGAGGAAGCCTTAAGATCAATGGGGACGGACTGTTAACTACCAACCAAGGTTATCCGGTACTTGACGACAACTATGATTATATTTACTTAGAAGGTGAATTCGCCGTCGACGAGATGGGCTATATTACTGATAATGGGGAAGAAATTGCCCGCCTTATGGTAGTGCGCTTCGACAATCAAGAGGAATTGGAAAAGCTGGGAGGAAGTCTATTAATAACCGATCAGGAACCTGAGTTGGTTGATGTGCCCGAGATATTATCCGGATACCTGGAAGAGTCCAATGTGGTGGCGGTTCAGGAAATGGTAACCTTAATCAATGTAGTTCGCAGCTACGAAGCGCTGCAAAAAGTGATTCAATCAGAAGACGAAGCCCTGCAAACCGTTCTGGATGAAGTAGGACGGATTTAACCTGTCAGGTAAAAGTTGATTTTCTAAAGCCCGCGTTTTTATTGGCGGGCTTTTTATGTTTCCATGGTTAAGCTCCTTATTAGGGAGGAAAATATAAACTAAAAGCTAATTTACAGATAGAGAATATTGTTAAATAATTGGAGATTTACATGAATACTCATCCTTCTGTACTGGGCTGTCGCCTTGATCCCCTGACCATGTCGGCAACTTTAGACCGGGTGGAAGATTTAATTGATAAAGCCGACCCAGGGAAACATGCTCACATAATTACCTTAAACGCTGAAATTGCTTACCAGGCCTATTATGATCCGGCTTTACTGGAGCTTATTAACCGGGCGGAGCTAGTTACCGCAGATGGAATAGGCATAGTGTGGGGGGCTCGCCGGCTGGGCATCAATGTCCCCGAACGGGTAACCGGTATTGACTTGATGGAACAGCTCTGTCAGCGAGCTGCCCAGCGGGGGTGGCGCATATACCTGCTGGGAGCAGCCCCGGGAGTAGCTGAAGCGGCTGCTCAGAAACTGCAGGCCAGATATGCTGGTTTAACAGTGGCTGGCTTTCACCATGGTTATTTTAATGATAATGAAGAGCAGGAAATAGTTGCTGATATTATCCGAACAGCTCCTCAGATTCTCTTCGTCGGTTTAGGAGCTCCTCGGCAAGAATGGTGGATTGACCAGTATAAAAACCAGTTAAAGGTTCCGGTGTGTATTGGCGTGGGGGGAAGCCTGGATGTAATATCCGGACTTAAACAAAGAGCTCCCGGATGGATCATAAAACTCAATCTGGAATGGCTATACCGTTTGATAGCAGAGCCTTCCCGCTTCAAGCGCCAATTGGTACTACCCCGTTTTGTTGGGCTGGTGATTAAGAGTCGGTTCATGGGAACCAAGTCTAAATAGGTAGAGTTTAATGTGACAAGTAGCAGGGGAGGATTGTAATGGATGATCATAAAGTTTTCGCCCTGGATATAGGCACTCGCAAAATAGTGGGACTGGTTATGGAAAAAACCGAAAAAGGATATAAAGTTACCGGCAGTGAAATGCGGGAACACCAGACCCGAGCCATGCTGGACGGGCAGATTCACGATGTGGAAGCAGTAGCCCAAAGCATATTGGATATTAAGCTGGCATTGGAAAGCAAACTCAATATAAAGCTGGAATCGGCGGCAGCGGCGGCAGCCGGGCGTTCATTAAGAACCACCTCTGGTAAGGCTGTTAAAAAACGCCTGGCTAACAGTGAAATCAGCCGCCAAGAGGTTACTGCCCTGGAATTGGAGGCTGTACAAGAAGCGCAGAACAGACTGGTGTCTGAAGGGCAGCCTGGTAAAGACAGCAGCCAGTATTTCTGTGTGGGCTACAGCATTGTAGATTACCAGCTGGAAAATCAGGTTATAGGAAACCTGGTAGGGCAGATAGGAGCAGAGATTGCCGTAGAAGTGGTAGCCACCTTTTTACCCCGGGTAGTAGTGGATAGTCTATTTTCTTCCCTGAAACGAGCTGATCTGAGTGTACAGAGTCTCACCTTAGAACCTATTGCCGCTATTTCCATAGCTATTCCCCCTAATATGCGCCTGCTCAATCTGGCTCTGGTGGATATTGGCGCGGGCACCTCTGACATTGCTTTGGTTAGAGACGGCAATATATATGGATATGCCATGGTTCCCCTAGGAGGGGATGAACTCACCGAAAAGCTAGCTTCTCATTATCTCTTGGACTTTCTCAGTGCGGAAAAAGTAAAAAGACAGATGTTGGACCATGAAATAATAGACTGCCAGGATATTTTAGGCAACCAGCTGCACCTGCCAGCTGCCGAAGTAAGTGAAGTACTGGAACGTACTGCCGGGGAAATAGCCTTGGCCATTGCAGAATGTATTGTTTCCCTTAACCAAAAAGCTCCCGATGCGGTTATTTGTATAGGTGGAGGAAGCCTGACCGTCAATCTCATGGGATTGCTGGCTTCAGCACTGGGCTTGCCGGCTAACCGGGTGGGGACACGTACGCCCCAGGCTTTGGACAATATAACCGTAAATCCGGACTACTTAAAAGGACCTCAGGGAGTAACACCCTTAGGCATTGCTTATCATGCCTTAAGTTCACCTATGGTACCTTTTATTCGTGTCCAGGTTAATGAACGGGAGATTCCTATGTGGAATATGGGCGACCTTACGGTAGCCAGTGCTTTGCTGAGTTCCGGGATTTCCTTGACGAATATTTATGGTAGGCCGGGTTTAGGCAAAACTATAGAATTAAATGGTGCGGTAAAGGTCTTTAAAGGTCAATTAGGAACACCTCCCCAGATCCAAGTAAATGGAAGAGAGGCCTCTTTGGATGCCCTTGTAAAAGAAGGTGACCGCATTAGCTATCAACCGGGTACAGATGGAACTGATGCCCGCATTTTTATTAAAGATCTGATGACCCTTAATTCTGGGATGGTTTGGGTAAACGGTGAAGAGTTGCCGTTGACACCAACCTTTACAGTTAATGGACAGAGGTGGGATGTGGAAGAGGAAATCCCCGACCGCGCCCAGGTAAAAGTTTGGCCAGCTGCTCGTTTGGACAATGTACTGCTGCAAGCGGGGCTATCATTAGAAATGCTGCAGGAAAGGATTTACCATTATCGATTAAATGGTGAAGATAGAACCTGCCGTTGGTTGCCGGTGCAGGTTAGCGTAAATGGAAAACCGGGACAGCTGCAAGACTTTATTGAATTCGGAGATCGCATCGAGTATCGCTTAAATTCCGTTCAGCCCAGGTTGAGAGATATTCCAGAGAGTCAGGAGTTGTGCAACTTAAAAGTAACGGTAAACCAACAGCCAGTGGAATTAAGCTGTGGGGAGCCCCGTATAGTAATGAATGGACAGGAAGTGGAGCTGGATGCTCTTTTAATAGATGGAGCAGAGCTGCAGGTGGATGGCAGCCAATCCCAAGCCATACTCAGCGATATATTCCGGGCAATAGAATTCAAACCCAATGTTAGCGGGAAATTGATTATACGGGTGGATGGAGAGGAAGCCGGTTTTACTACCCCTATAAGCCAGGGCAGCGAGATACAACTCACCTGGGAGTGATACCTTCCTATCCCGTTTTCAAAGCGACCTTAATTGTATCCGCAAGGATACATTTGTAGTCCTTTAGGGCGACCTTAATTGTATCCGCAAGGATACATTTGTAGTCCTTTAGGGCGACCTTAATTGTATCCGCAAGGATACATTTGTAGTCCTTTAGGGCGACCTTAATTGTA
>Ga0116180_1000166_pt1 | contig 63090 bp, 39 predicted proteins | sample AD_UKC073_MetaG_FD_89804 | JGI IMG/M metagenome (GOLD analysis project Ga0116180, IMG submission 89804) | Active sludge microbial communities of municipal wastewater-treating anaerobic digesters from USA - AD_UKC073_MetaG | ecosystem: Engineered > Bioreactor > Anaerobic > Digestate | place: USA... | reverse complement strand
CTAATACTAATACTAATGGTAATGCTAATGCTAATACCGGAAGCAAGCTCTCCCTGGTGTATAAAAACGAGCAATATGGGTTCAGTTTTGCTCTGCCCGAGAGTTGGAAAAACTACAAGATTATCACTGAGGAATGGGAGGGGAGATGGTTAGAAGACGCTCCCGAGGGTAAAAATGTGGAGAAAGGTCCGCTGATTTCCATTCGCCATCCTCTTTGGACAGAAAAAAACCCGCGGCAGGATATCCCCATGCTCATTCTTACGCATCAGCAATGGAACTCTGTGCAGCAGGAAATACTCGCGATCGGAGCGGCGCCTGTTCCGCCATCTAAATTAGGCAGTAATGACAAGTACGTTTTTGCCTTGCCCGCCCGTTATAACTACGCTTTTCCCGAAGGATTCGAAGAAGTGGAGGACATTTTAGCCAGCAATCCCCTGCAAACGAACTAATTGATAATTTTAGACCTGCTGAGGTAAAGTGACATAAGTAAGTCGCATAAGCATAAAAGCGCAGCGATGGTCCAAAATATATGGTAAGGATACAAAGGCAGTAATATCGCAAGGTATTACTGCCCAAACTATTTAAAAGAGGTTTTTTTGCAGGAGAATTACCGAAGAAAAATTCCAGAAGAAGGAGAATGATTGCTTGATGGCGGAAAATGTTTTGGAAAGAACCGAAGGGCGGGTCAGTTATCATGATTCGGTGGAAGCGATGCTGAAAAGAATCAAAGAGGATGGGCTTTCCAGCGTCTTTTCCAGGTGGCCGGTCCAGGAAAAGCTGCGGTGTAGTTTTTGCTTGCAGGGTCTGAGCTGCCAGTTATGCACCCATGGGCCTTGCCGGATCAGCGATAAGGTGGCGGGCGCGGACAAAGGGGTGTGCGGTATTGGGCCTGATGCCATGGCTATGCGGAATTTGCTCATGCGTAATATTATGGGCGCCGCAACCTATGCCCATCATGCTTTTGAAGCCTTTCGCACCTTGAAAGCCACCGGAGAAGGAAAAACTCCTTTTACCATCGGCGATGTGGGCAAACTGAAATGGATGTGTGAAAAGGTGGGCATCGACCCCAATCAGGAGACGAAGCAACTGGCGATTCAATTGGCGGAATTGCTGGATCGGGAATTAAAAATCAATCCGGACCAGGAAAGCATCATGCTGGAGGCCTTTGCCCCGAAGAAGCGCAAAGTTTTGTGGCGGGAGAAGGAGCTTTATCCTTCCGGGGTACAGCATGAGGTGGAAAACAGTATTGCCAGTTGCCTTACCAATGTGGACGGGGACTTTGTGTCCCTGGCCCGAAAAGCCCTGCGTTTGGGGATCGCAACCATTTATACGGCTCAAATCGGCCTGGAAATGGTGCAGGATATTCTTTTTGGGACTCCCATGCCCCACCAGGTCGATGTTGACCTGGGCATTATGGATCCTGATTATGTCAACATCGTTTTCAATGGACATCAACCCTGGATTGGGGTGGCCACCCTGCAAAAAGTGCGGCAGCCCGCCTACCAGGAGCGGGCCCAAAAGGCAGGAGCCAAGGGGATCCATATTGTTGGTTCCATCGAAACAGGACAGGAGTTAGTTCAAAGATTCCAGGTGGACGACGTTTTTGTGGGTTTGATGGGAAACTGGCTATCGCTCGAACCACTTTTGGCCACCGGCGCGGTGGATGCCTTAGTGATGGAAGAAAACTGTTCGCCGCCGGCGATTGACCAGTATGCGGAAAAATACCAGTTTGCTTTGTTCTACCGGGAACTGGGCGTGGAATTAAACACGATTAAAGCCTTGCTCACGTCTCCCTCTTTTGATAAGACCGCCGCTTTGCGTGAACACCATGCCAAACTCCTGGCGAAAAAGGCGCGTCTGGAACTATTGATTGCCAACGTGGAAAAATCCATTGCGGCGGCGGAGGGGAGGATTAGGATGTCGGACCAGGAGAAGTTTGAGGGCTTTAAGAAAAAATTGCTGGAAGAAAACGAAGCCCAATACGGGCGGGAGAGCAGAGAAAAGTACGGGGAAGAAGCGGTTCGCCGGTCCAACCAAAAGTTCATGGAGATGACCGAAGAGCAATATGCCAAACTCCAGGAATTGACCGAGCGGCTCAATGATACCTTAAAGCAGGCCATGGCCACCGGCGATCCGGCCGGAGACTTGGCCCAAAAGGCTTGTGCACTGCACAAAGAATGGCTGTTTTACTTTTGGCCGAAGTATTCAAAAGAAGCGCATTGGGGGCTGGCTCAAATGTACGTGGATGGCCCTCGTTTTACCGCCTACTATGACCAGATTGCTCCGGGTTGTGCCGTGTTTTTACGCGATGCCCTGCGGATTTATACGGGAGCAAAGGGAGGAGAATAAGCCGGCTCATCCCGGATCAAGCAGTCGGAGAAGTAATGACGTTCTGCACTTTGACTGTTACCCTTTCCAACGGTCAATTTTAGTGCATCGGGGCCCGAAATCAGTTATAATAATATTTGTTGTATTGCCAACAACTCGAGTAATTAAGTCGAGTGCTTCAGTGAAAGGTAGGGCTCCTGGTTATGAATACCCGCAAAACCGCCATTATCACCGGCGCATCCCGGGGGATTGGCCGGAAAACCGCCGAGCTATTTGCCCTTAACGGATACAATGTGCTGATTAATTTCCGCCATTCGCAGCAGGCGGCGGAACAACTCCAAAAGGAATTAAGACAAGCCGGGGCCAAGGTGGAAATTTTCCGGGCCGATGTGGGAAATTATGATGAGGCCCGGGCGATGGTGGATTTTTGTTTGGACCGTTTTGGCGCGGTGGACGTTTTGGTCAACAACGCGGCCATCAGCCAGAGCAAATTGTTTACCGAGCTGACGCCGGCCGAATGGCAGGAAATGATGAGGGTGATTTTGAACGGGGTTTTCAACTGCACCCAGCATGCTTTAAAGCACATGCTGCGGGAGAATCGGGGGAAGATTATCAACCTGTCTTCGATTTGGGGGATTGCCGGAGCGTCTTGTGAAGTGCATTATTCAACGGCCAAGGCGGGTATCATCGGCTTTACCAAGGCTTTAGCCAAAGAGATGGGCCCTTCCAATATTCAGGTAAATTGTGTGGCCCCCGGCGTAATCGAGACGGATATGCTCAATGAGTATACGGAGGAGGATTTGGAGGCGCTGCGGCAGGAGACCCTGGTGAAGCGACTGGGCAGCCCCCAGGACATTGCGCAGGTGATTTTGTTTCTGGCTTCGGAAAAGGCGGACTATATTACCGGCCAGGTAATCAGCCCCGACGGAGGCTTTTTGCTCTAAGGTGGAAAAGGGAAAGCGAAAAGTAAAAAAGTGACCGGGAATAGGAAGTAGAGAAAAGAGAGCAGGAAAAAGAAAGAAGTGGGAGAGGGAATGGAAAGTAGAAACGCAAAGGAAGAAAAAATAAACAAACCGGTGCGAGTACGGTTTGCGCCTAGTCCTACCGGCTATTTGCATATTGGCGGGGCACGGACGGCTTTGTTCAACTGGCTTTTTGCCCGGCAAAACCAGGGAACCTTTGTCTTGCGGATTGAAGATACGGATACGGAACGATTAAAAGAAGATTCGGTGGCGCAGATCCTGAACAGCCTCCGTTGGCTGGGTCTGGACTGGGACGAAGGGCCGGATGTGGGCGGAGCTTACGGGCCATATTACCAGTCGGAGCGGCAAAGCTTCTACCAGGCCGCCGCTGCCGCTTTGTTAAAAGAGGGAAAAGCCTATTACTGTTTTTGCAGCGAGGAAGAATTGGCTAAGGAGCGGGAAAAACAACGCCAGGCGGGACAAACCATTCGTTACAGCGGGAAATGTCGCCACTTATCGGATCAAGAGGTACAGGAAGGTCTGGCCCGGGGCGATAAACCGGTGGTGCGGATTAAGCTGCCGGAAAAAGGCGCCATTGTCGTGCAGGATTTAATCCGGGGCGCGGTGACTTTCCAATTTGAACAGTTGGATGATTTTATTATCATGAAATCCAATGGCTTGCCGGCCTATAACTTTGCTTGTGTGGTGGATGACCATACCATGGCCATCAGTCATGTCATCCGGGCGGAAGAACACCTGTCCAATACACCCAAGCAGCAATTCATTTATGAGGCTTTGGGTTATCCGGTGCCCCAATTTGCCCATCTTTCCATGATCCTGGCGCCGGACCGCAGTAAACTGAGCAAGCGGCACGGGGCCACCAGTGTCAGCGAATTCCGGGAGATGGGCTGCCTGCCGGAAGCCATCGTCAATTACTTAACGCTGCTGGGTTGGTCGCCCAGTGAAGAGGAAGGCGAAATCCTGACTCCGGAGCAGACCCTGCGGTCGTTCTCCCTGGAGAAGGTCTCGAAGACGGCGGCCCTCTATGATACGCAGAAATTAATCTGGTTAAATGGCCAGTATCTGATGAACTACGCGCCGGAGAAGCTGTTGCCGCAAGCGTTACCCTATTTGCTGGAGACCGGTTTGGTGGCCGACCCAAAGGAAGCGGAGCAAAAACAGGCCTTGCTGGTGGCGGTGCTGGCCGCTTTTCAGGGAAGAGTAAAAACCTTAGCGGAGTTGCCGGAAGCCTGCCGGTATTTCTTTACCGATGTTGGTTCCTACGACGAAAAAGGGCAACAGAAGTATTTCTTTAAGCAAAGCGCCGGTTCCGGCGCAGGTGCGGGTTCCGGTGGTGCAGATGGTGGTTCGGGTGCAGTCACCAGTACCGGCTCAACTGCAAATGCCGGCTACGATGTGGCGGACTTATTAAGGAAAGGGCGGGATTGCCTGGCTGAGCTGACGGAATTTACCGTGGAAAGAACAGAAAAAGCCTATCGTGATTTGATTGAAAAACTCCAAATCAAATCCGGTCAGTTAATTCATCCGACCAGGCTCGCTCTGACGGGGCGGACGGCCAGTCCCGGCTTGTTTGAAGTAATGGCCTTATTAGGTAAAGAAAAGTGCCTGGAGCGTTTGGAGCAGGCGATTGAATACATTGAATACATTAGAGAGCATAAGAACGAGGAAGAGGGAGATTAGGCAACCTAGCCCACGAAAAACCGACCTATGATTGATAATAACGCGTAATTTCTTCTTGCATTTCGTTGCTTCTACCTGTATAATTAACTTTGTTTCTTTTGTGGCCCCATGGTCAAGAGGCCTAAGACGCCGCCCTCTCACGGCGGAAACAGGGGTTCGAATCCCCTTGGGGCCACCACCAAAATGAAATCGTGTAATATTAAAACCCGCTTTTTTGTTAAAGCGGGTTTTATTGTTTTGGCTGATGACCTTTGGATGCTTTTTCGACTAAAAAGTGAAGTTATTGTCGCAGGAATAATTCGTTGCGCCAGTTTGGCAGCAGTTAGTTGTCGACGGGTTTGCCGGTTCGGCCGGCGATTAACCGATTTTCCCCGGTCTCGAGATTGTATTGATAAACCGCTTCATTGGTGCTATAAGACTCGTCGCTTAACACCCAGTCTTTTTTGATGTATTCGATGGTCTGCTCGTCAATCCATTTATTGGCCAGGTAATCAGTGCCATCTGTGCCACTGAATAATACTGTGCTTTTTTTCGTGTGAAGATCATAAAGCACCAGGTCGAAAATATTGGGATCAATCGTAATGGTGTTTTTGATTTCCGATTGATTCTCGTTAAGACCGGTGTAGATTAATTGATTTCCTTCCGGGGAAAAGAAAAGGGTTTCATAGTAATCGAAGCTGTCAACAAAGGCTGCATCGGCGGTAAATAAGTGACCAAGCCTGATCACATAGGTGCCTGAATCGGCGAAGATGTATTTACTGTTGGGTGACCATACTAATTCAGCGACATGAAACAATTCGCGTTCCGACTGGATCGGAGAACTTTCCCCTACAGGCCATATATGAAGGAAAACCGGTTTGTCGAATTCTTCTTCGGTTTGGCCTTTGAGATAGGCAATATATTTTTTATCGGTTGATAGGGTAATAAAAGTAACATCGTCTTGGGCTCTGAGCTGTTGGATAATATACTCCACGGAGAATTGCTCCGTAGCGTTGTTGGCCGTGCCGTTATTGGCGGCCTCGTTGTTTGCGCCAAAACATCCGCTTAACCCTAAGACCAGGGTCATGAAAAAACAAAGTAAAACGATTCTTTTCAAGTTCAATTCCCCCCTAATCTCCAGATTCTCAAAATCAATCGGTAGTAGTGATTTTTAAATCTCTTACCACCCCCGCCTTAAATTCTTGTGGATTATCAGTTAAAGGAATAAGTTCTTCATTCCTTTCATTTTTCCTTTTCTATTGACCCAGACCAAGGAGCAGGCCTCCCTGGTAGACCAGGAAAGCCACGAACCAGGCCAGGGCAAAGGTGTAAAGAACCGCAAAAATTGTCCATTTCCAGGAGCCGGTTTCCGCCTTAATCGCGCCAATCGTTCCCGCACAAGGGATATAGATTAAAGTCATCACCATGAAACTGTACGCGCTTAAGGGTGTCCAATGCAAGGCCAGTACGGCCGACAGGCTTTCTTGCCCCGTACCGTAAAGAACGCCGAGGGTGCTGACCACCACTTCTTTGGCGACGACCCCGAAGAGCAGCGCCGAGGCCGCTTCTCTCGTCCCAAAACCAAGGGGAGCAAAAAGCGGAGCCAGCAGGGAACCTAATTTACCCATGAAACTATCCGGACTGGCATATTCTACCCCCCAGGGGAAATAGGCGAGAGCCCAGGCAATCATCACGACACTAAAGATTACCGTCCCTACTTTTCTAAAGAAAGCGACGCTTTTTCTTTCGATTTGAATGAAGGTATCTTTTAAGGTCGGCAGGCGGTAGGGAGGCAACTCAATTAAGAGGGGCGAAGTCTCCCCGGGGAAGAAAAACCGAGCAAAAATTTTGGCCATGATAACTGCAAGGAGAATCCCCAACAGGTAAAGGGAAAACATTACCACTGCCTGGTATGCTTTGAAAAATGCGCCTACAAACAGGGCATATACGGGCAGCCGCGCCCCGCAGGACATCAGCGGGAGAATTAAAATGGTAATCAGGCGGTCCCGGGGATTTCTCAGGGTCCTGGCCGCCAAAATGGCCGGAACATTGCAGCCAAAGCCCATCACCAGCGGGATAATGGCTTTTCCCTCCAAGCCAAGATAGCGCATATAGCGATCCATCAAAAAGGCCCCGCGGGCCATATAGCCACTGTTTTCCAACAGGGAAATCGCCAGGAACAAACAAATAATCACCGGCAGGAAAATAATAATGCTTCCTAACCCGCCGATTATTCCTTCGACCACAAAAGAAGCCAGTAAATCGTGGGTAATCAGCCCAGACAATTGATTTCCCAGGAAAGCAAAAATATCTTCTAACAAGCTAACAAGGGGACTGCTTAAGGTGAAGGTAATTTTAAAAACCACCAGAATCGCTAGAAAAAAGAGGGGCAATCCGATGTATTTATTGAGGACGATACGGTCGATTTTATCGGAAAGGGTATAAGTGCCCGCCAGGTCGGGGCTGTCCACCACCTGTTGCAGGACTGTGTTGATGTATTGATATCTTTTCTCGATAAACATTGCCGCAAGGTTTTCACCATAGATTTTTTTAAGCCGGTTCATGCTTTGCTTCCGGAAAGCCAGCAGGTTGTGGAAAATCTTTTCACACAGTTCGGCCTTCATCTGCATCGTCTTGAGGAAATTCTCGCCTTCTTCCAACAGTTTCAGCGCCAGAAAGCGCAAGGGATAGGAAGAAGGGGTGAGGCCCATCGTGAGGATGGCTTCTTCCAGGGTCCTGATTTCCGCTTCAATTTCCGGGCCGTAATCAAGGGAAAAACCATGTTCCGGCGGGGCTTGTTCGGCGGTGGCCACGCGCACCAGGTCCCCAAGCCCCATTTTTGTTCTGGCGATGGTGGGGACAATCGGCACTTTGAGCAGATAAGACAGTTTCGTGACGTTGATCTTGATCGCGTTTTTTTCGATCTCGTCCATCATGTTTAAAGCGACGATGACCGGGACGCCCATTTCCAGCAGTTGCACCGTCAAGTAAAGGTTCCGCTGCAGGTTGGTGGCATCCAGCACGTTGATGACGGCATGGGGTTTTTCCAGCAGCAGATAATTGCGCGCTACCAGTTCGTCTTCCGACTGGGAGCCCATGCTGTAAATGCCCGGCAAATCAATGATGGTAACGTGGGGATGATTGATCAGGGGACCTTCTTTTTTTTCAATCGTAACCCCCGGCCAATTGCCGACTTTTTGCTTGGCCCCGGTTAAATTATTAAACAAAGAGGTTTTTCCTGTATTGGGATTTCCGATTAAGGCAATCGTTTTTTCTGTCGTGGTCATTGTTTCTTCTCCTTAGGGTAATGTATCGTAGTGATGAAAGTTGTTGCGCGTTGAACGAAGAAAATACAGGGTTTAGCCGGCCTTTTCCACGAGAATTTTGCTGGCCATTTGACGGCCCAGGGCGATTCGGCTGCTGGAGAGGGCAATCAGCACCGGACCCCATCCGTCATTACGCACGATGTTGATTTGGGTGCCGCGGTTAAGCCCCATTTCATTGAGTCTTCTTTTTAAGCTGCTTCCGCCGGCGATTTCTTTGATGATGACCTTTTCGCCAGGTCGCATTGTAATTAAGGATTGTTGTTTTTCGCTCATTTTACGTCACCTCAGTTTTGTGTGGATGTTAAAGCAGAGTAGTGATGAATCGAACAAGGATGATTTAGTGACAATAAAAAGCTTACAGATCGGACTTAAGTAATTCGGCAGCTTTTTTAAGGTCAAGGTCGCTGCTGATTTGGTAGTTGCCTTTTTCCAGAAAAGCAATCATACCGGCAATGGTTTGGGGACTAATGACATGTTCGATTAAGCAGGCATCTTTGTTGGCGATATCGGCATCTACTTGCAATACGGTCACCAGGAATTCGCGGATGATTTTGTGCATCTTTTTCACTTTTAACGCGGCCAGTTCGCCTTTTTTGGTCAGCGAAACAGGGCCGTATTTTTCTTTCAGCACCATTTTTTCATTAATCAAAGTATCAATGGCTTGGGTTGCGCTTGCTTTGGTAATATTAAGAGCGTTGGCGATATCCGTAATGCGCGTGGAATGATTGTTTTCCGATAGTTGAAGAATTACCTCCAGATAGTCCTGGGTCGAGGGTGTAAGTGCTTTACTCATCTCGGGCTCACTTCCCTTTAGTAAAAAATGTTAGGCTTACCTAACTTATTTATAACCTATTTTTTGTCCCTCGTCAATAGTGAAAAAAGTTGTCGCCGTGAAACAAGGAAAGGATGGCATTTTGGCCCCGCATATGTTATATTTTGGTTGGAATGAGGAGGAATGGCAATTGAAAAAGTTAATCATGACGTTTTTGTGTGGGATGTTTATATTTGCCGCCTGTACCGGCCAGGTTTGGGGAGCCGAAATTACCGTTTATCTTAACGGAAAACAAGTGGAATTTCCCGAGCAAAAACCGATCATCGTCGAGGATAGGACCATGGTTCCATTTCGGGTAATCGCTGAACATCCCGATGTGCAAGGAGAAGTAAGTTGGAACGGCGAAGACCGTAGTGTGACCATTATCGATCGTTCCGGCAAAAGGGTAATCTTCGGGCTCGACACGGCAACCTACCGGATTATCGAGGGTCCAGGCAGTGACAATGAGGACAATGATCTTAACGACAATAACGGGGAAAAAGAAAAGGCCGGGGACAGTGTAGAGAGCACAGAGAATACAGACCGGGCGGACAGGAGCGTGGTGAAGGAAAACGATGTGGCTCCGGTGGTGTTGGAGAACCGGCAAATCATGTTGCCCCTGCGCGCTTTTGCGGAAGCATTTGATTTTGAAGTGAATTGGGATGGAACAACGAGGAGTGTAAGCATCACGGAAAAAGAAGGGTATACGCGACTTCTTTTGTCACCGGAGGAATGGGTAGCCCGGTTGAACAAGAATAAGGATGAACCCTTGTGAGGACCATGGGGGTGCCGGTAAGGTTTACCGGCGGGACCGAAAGCGTATGTAGGTGTATCCTTAATGTAAAATCGTTCCTTGTTTTTATTTGGTGCATAGTGTAAAATTGTGATAAGAAAAAGATAAAAAAAGTGTAAAAAACATTGGGTTTTGTAAGTAATATTAAGGAGGAAAACACCCATGAAAAAAATCACAATTTTATTGTTACTTGCATTTATTTTGACAATGCTGGGAACAGTGGTAGCATGGGGTGCGAGTACGAGAGACAAGATTGCGGATTATACTGTTCAGTATAGGTATCTAAATGGCATAAGTTCAGCTTTAACTTATGATATTTACGAAGAGCCCGGTCGTTCGAATGATGAGGTAATTGAAAGTACCTTAAAAAAAGTTCGGGCATCGAATAATAAAGATATTTTCCGGATTACCCATGTGAATGACAAAGAGATCAGTCGTACCAAATGGGCGAAATATGGGGGAGTCATTAATAGCCGATTCAAAAATGATCCTGCAGGGGTCAAGGCCGCGTCGAAGCCGCCCACAACGTCCACTAAAGAGGTAAGGGTGTTTATCAATGGCAAACAGGTTACTTTCCCAGACCAGAAGCCCATTATTATTCAGGGACGCACGATGGTTCCCATGCGGGCGGTTTTTGAACATCCAGATGTGCAGGCACAAGTAGTATGGAATGAGAAAAACCGCACCGTAACCGCTACGGACCGTTCCGACAAGACGATTGTCTTTAAGATTGGCGACAACTATTACACGGTGAAAACCGGTTCCAAAGAAGAAAAGAAATACTCCGATGTGGCACCCCGCATCCAAAGCGGCCGAACCCTGTTGCCCTTGCGGGCTTTGTCCGAGTCCCTTGATTTTGAAGTGAACTGGATTGACAACGAGCGGAAAGTCGACATCAAGGAAAAACCGGGGAACAAACGTAAACTACTGCCAGCGGAGGAATGGGAAAAAATCCTGAAAAAATAAACCCGTAAAGATTAATAGCGCACGATTAAAACCGGCAGAGCACCTGCCGGTTTTATTATGCGCACCAAACCATTTCTGAGGATTAAATTGGGAGGATGAAAAAGATTCATGGCAGAACGGGCGGGAGGCCGTCGATTAATTGATTGATCGTTACCGGATAAATGTTTTTTTGCGCAGCAAAGCTGATTAACTCATCGCTGAAACCGTTTTTGGAAAAAAGATAATAATATACTCTGGCGGTATTGTTGCTTGGTTTAAACTTGGCAAGAAGAGTATTTAAATCTTTCAAGTTAAAGGGGGCATTTTTGAATTTGCATTCACCGATGAGAAAATGGTTTTTCTCCTTATCGGTGGCCATGATGTCTAGCTCGTCCGTCTTGTCCCACCAGCGCCCAATTTTGGTAAAGCGGAAAGGTAGTCTTTCTTGCCTGTTGAGCTTTCTTAAATATTCTCGGCAAATCAGTTCAAAGCTCCTCGAGGTAAATTGGTTTAAAGAAGGTTTTACAACCTGATGAAAAACGCCATCTATGTCCCCTGTTTCCAGTTCTGATATACAGGGGAAAACGAAAGCGTACCAAAAACGGAAGAAGTTGTCGGTAATTTGATACAGCCCCCTTTGAAAGCTCGCTTGTTTCTTAATGCTTTCGGAAACGGGAACCTCTCGCTCGATAATCCCTAAATCGATCAGGTTTTTTAAATATACCGTCAGCTTATTTTTGTCAATTTGGGTTTTTTGATAGATTTCATTAAGTTTGGTATTACCTAAAGCGATTGCTTCAATAATCGTGTTGTAGATGGTGGTTTCCCGTAATTCTTGCCTTATTAAGAATTCTATTTCGGAATAGAGGATACTACCTTTTTGAAGGATGTTTGCTTTGATGTTTTTCTCCAGTGATTGATTATGATCAAATTGTTTTAAATAGTGGGGGATACCTCCCAGGATGGCATAGGCATATATTTTCTCCAGATGAGGGTATTTGGGGAAGAATTGAATAGCGTCATAAAAGTCCATTTTGCTCATTTTTAAGATGCCGGTTGCTCTGCCGTAAAGGGGATTTTTTTCCGCTAATACTTCTTTTTCGATAAAAGACATGGCACTGCCGCAAAGAATGATCATTACATTTTCTGCTTTGAGTTTTTCATCCCATAGTTTTTGTAATAGAGAAGGGATAGAGCGATTATTTTTGATCATGTAGGGAAACTCATCGATAATCAGTAGTTTTTTTCCTTCTGAAGGCAATTCGGATACACAGGCAAAAGCCTGTTCCCAGTCGGCAAACTCGCGCAAGTATTTGGCTGCAGGAACATTCTTTTTAAGCATTCTCGCACTGAAGTCTTTAAGCTGTTTTTCATTCGTACTTTCGGTACAGGTATAAAAGACATGGTCTTTTCCTTCGCAAAACTTACGCAGGGTTTCAGTCTTTCCGATACGGCGACGACCGTATACCACAATGAGTTGACCGCCTTTACTACGGTATTTATCTTCTAAGAATTGCAGTTCGTTTTTTCTGCCGATAAACATCCGCAAGCCCCCTTAATTTATCAAATCACGATTATTATAATCTAGATTTGATTATATTACATTATTTACCTGTTGTCAAGCAAGGGAAAATTCTATTACATTTTTGGCATTGGTTGAAACTGTTGCTATATTTTTGTATAATAATACACGTTAGTACTTGTGGAATATTTAGTATGGGGTTAAGGGGGCAGGATGCTGTGAGCAAGAGTAGGAAATCAAAGGTTATCATATTATTGCTTATTGTTGTTTTAACAAGTGCAAGTTCAGTCGAGGTCTGGGGAGAATTGCCCGGGTATGAGAATGTTGTTAGAAGCTATAAAATAGCCGATTATACCGTGGAGGTTCGACGCCCCGATGGCAGGCAGCTTATTAGAACTTTTCCAGTTTACAATAGTACAATCTACACAGATGATGAGATGATTGAAGCATCTTTAAAGAGTTGCTGGACAAATAATGAAAGAGAGCTCTATCGTATCACTCATGTTAACGGTAAGCCAATTGAGCAGACGAAATGGGCTAAATACGGGGGAGTCATCCAGCATGTAGGTAGAAACTTGATGTTTTCGTATGTACCATTGGAGCCTGCCGTTACCGAGGTGGCCGTGTTCATTAATGGAAAGCAGATTGAGTTTCCCGACCAAAAGCCGATCATTATGCTTGGAAGGACAATGGTACCCATGCGGGCAGTTTTCGAGCATCCGGATGTCCAGGCGCAGGTAATCTGGAATGAGGATGAAGAAACCGTTACGGCTACAGACCGTTCCGGGAAAACCATCGTTTTTCGGATCGGGGAAGAGAATTACCGGGTTAAAACAGGTAACAAGGAAGAACTGAAACAATCAGATGTTGCCCCGTTAATTCAAAACAGTCGCACATTGCTTCCGCTACGGGCTTTGGCGGAATCGCTGGATTTTAAGGTGGATTGGATCGGGGAAGAAAAGAAAGTTGAGATAAAAGAAAAACCGGGGACTAAGCGTAAACTTTTGTCTCCCGAGGAGTGGGCAACCTTTTTAAAGCAGGGGGGGAACACTCAATGAGAAAACTTCGAAAGTGGAAGTTATCCGTCGTAATATTTTTTCTGGTTTATATAATTACAAGCATCCTGCCGGCAACTTCATTGCCGGTTTTTGCTGCCGCTCCCCGTTTTGGCATTGATGAATATAACTCCCGACAGATTAAAGACAGCTTCGCAGAAACCGGTTTTCCCTTTCAGGTAGCGTGGTCTTGTGATTTAAAAGGGAAGGTTAACAGCCAGCCGATTATTGTGGACGGGAATGTCTATGTTCAAGCCGGAAAAGATTTAGTAAAACTATCGTTAGCAGATGGCAAGATTCTGGGCAGAGTAACAGTAAACAATCATGAGTTACCTTCCGGTTCGTCACCGACTTATGCTAAGACGACTCATGGATCGAGGATTTATCAGGCCACCCGTGATCACCGGCTCTGGGCAATTGAGCCGGAAACCTTGAAGCCAATTTGGGATGAACCCTTAATTTTATCTTATGACGGGAAGAATTATGATAAGCGTTACCGGGTCACCGCCAGTCCTTTTGTGTATATTCATAATAACCGGACATATATTGCGATAGGCACGGCCAATGGGGACGGCACGGGTCTCCCCGGACAGTATAAGGATAACGGTTTCTTCATTATTCAGGATAAGGGTTTCGAAGCACAGGTTGTTTTTAGTGGTAAGTTTGAAGGAGAAGTTACTGGTTCTCCCATTTTTCATCAGGGGATGGTTATTGCCACGGAAAATACGCAGAGAGCAGAATCAATGTTGATCAGGTATTCACCGGAGCTGAATCACTACATTTCAATAAATTGTAAACTTCCTTTTTGTATACCCGGTTCACCGGCAGCAGAAGGCGAATACATTTACGTTGCGGATAGGGAAGGGTGTATCTATAAATTCCATAACAAAAATGCAAATGAAATATGGGCAAATCCTTTCGAACAAGGTGAGTTCGACTTTAATCGGCCACATAACAGCTACAACCTTATGTCACCCACCATTGGTAGCAAATATATCTATCTGCCGATTCGGAACTACCATAGTAGAGCCACGGGCGGTTCCGGAGCGGTGGTCGCAGTAGATAAAGAAACAGGCTTAACCCATAAAGTGCGCAAGTTTAACACGATTCTTCGCTCCAACCTGCTTTACTGGAAACCCTCCCCGGAGTCAGAGCAGGATTATGTATTTGTTTTTGCCTATGACGGGACGGCCTGGGTTTTGGATGGACATACCCTTGAGCCTGTACCGTGGTTTTATGACAAGACGGAAAATAGGGTCAAGGAAGTGGTAGAGCTCTTTCCTGTGAGGTCGGGCAGTGATTCCCCTGAGATGGTTATCGCCGAATCCCACCTTTTGATTACCGATGGCCAAGGCATTATGCATGCGTATAAAGCGGAAGAGCCGATAAACTTCAAAGCAGTATCCTTAGCACCGGTGGAACAGGTTCCTGGTGAGGCGAAGGCAGGATATGAAGGCGGCGAGGAGGTCCAGCTTCAATTCACCGTGGAAAACACTTCCCCTGTCGATTACAGGAATATTCCGATCGTCCTCACTGAGCCGGACGGCACAACTATTCCCGGTGGTACTATAGACTTAGCGGCCGGGGAAAGAAAAACCGTGGTGCCTTGGACCGTGGAAGTGCCTCCTTCCGACAGTCTGCTTTATCAGGCGACCATCAACCCCGAAGGGCATCCCCAGGAAATCACGGCGGAGGTAAAACCACGGATTGATAATACCGCCGAAGTGGAGCTGAATAAAAAGAGTCATGATATTGAGGTAGTGTCCTTGTCGGTGGAAACGCCTACTGATGCCGGGAAGGTGCAAAACATTGAAGCGGTGATTGTCAATAATACCGGGAGCGAACTGCCGGAGGTGGTCGTCCAATGGCAGGAGGACAGCCAGGTGATTCGTGAAGAAAAGGTATCCTTTGCCGTGGGAGAGACCAAAACCCTTTCCTTTGCCTGGCGCGCCCCGGACCGTGAAGATATTATCAATCTGGCCGTGTTGGTTGATCCGGCAGAGCTCTTGCCGGATACCAACCGGGCCAATAATTTCAAAGAACAATACATTACCGTGCGCAAGCAAGTCCAGCGTAGTTGTACCGAGCCTTTGGAAAGGGCCAGTTGGGACGTAACCTACAACATTATTGAAGGGTATAATAAGAAAAGAGTATCGTATACCGTGACGGAAAGAGATGAAAACGGGAACGAGGTAAAAAGGAGCGAGTCGAAATGGGTGACCGATTACAACAACCCGATTTGGAAACCGGTTACCGTCACCTATAACGAAGCGCTTTCCGTGGAAGTCAAAGTGAACACCAAACAGGGGATAGCCACCGATCCTAAAAACCCCAAGGAAAGCGACCGGGAAAGCCGGGGTTCCTGGGCCATTATCCCTTATGCTGAGGAACTGTCGAAAAAATTAGGCAGGCGCGTTGACCCAAATGAGATTACCCGGGCCGGGTATGGTTTTGAAGTAACCGTAGTGACGGATTACCAGAATGACTGGGAAACCAAAGTGCCCGAGGGTCTGGAGGATACCGCCCAGCCCATTGGAGGAACTTTTAACGGGCCGAAACAGGTCTTCGCGGAATTCTACGATACGAATAACCGCTTTGTTACCGCTGTGGAAATGGAAAGGGTGTCGGGCAGCAAGGGAACGGGGAAAGCCACCTGGAAGCTGCCGGAAAAGAAGTACACTTTTCAGGACCGAACAACAGTCTTTGAAAGAAAGCATTACACCAGCCCCGACATCAAGGACGGCGATTACACGGTGCTGGTGCGCGTGGAATACGCAGGCAAGAACGGGCTCTATACCTGCAAACAAAAGGTCGTGAAGATTTGGGGCAGTATGTATGATGATTTTTACACCGCCCCTGTGCCCCGCAACCGGCGGTAAGTGATATATAGGACAACTGTTTTAAAACAGTTGTCCTTTTCAGCTAACGAAAAACGGTATAATATGAAAGAAAGCAATTATAAAGGTGGAATTGCGAATGACAGACAATGGTGATAAAACAATCAGAGCCTTTCTGGGGATTGAACTGGCACCGGAAGTAAAAAAGGCGATCTACGAGTTGCAGCAGCGCCTTAGAAAATACGCGCTCAAAGGCCGCTGGAAGTATATCGAGAATTATCATCTTACTTTAAAGTTTTTGGATCAGATAAGTATGGCCCAGTGGAAACAAATTGATGCGGCGATGAGAGAGGTTGCTGGGGGCAAGAAGCCTTTTGATTTAATTGTATCCGGGATGGGGGTTTTTGCAGGCAAAGGAGCCATCCGGGTCTTATGGCTGGGGCTGAGCGGCGACCTTCCTGAGCTCTATTCGTTACAGCGGGAAATTGACCAAGCCCTGACTCCCTTGGGTTTTCCGCCGGAGAAGCGCCCCTACCGACCCCACATTACCATTGGACAAGACATTGTTTTCGAATGCCCTTTCGACCAGATTCGTGAAAGCAGCGGTGAAGTGCACTTGGGGTTAACCAAAGTGGACAACATATATTTATTCAAAAGTGAGCAAGTTCAGCAGAAGAGGGTGTATTCGAAGCTCTCTGAATACCAATTGAACGGCTAGCACTCCAACCATTTCCGGAAATTCAAGAAAAAGAGGTAAAAAAGTGGAAAAATGTAGTATAATATGTTGTATAATATCTTATAAAATCTTTTGAAAAAATCAGGCAAGAGGGGTTTTATGGAGAAGCATTTACACTGGGGACACCGGCAACGGGTCAAAAAAAGATTTTTGGAAGAAGGATTAGATGCTTTTGCTGATCATCAGGTGTTGGAGTTGCTGTTGTTTTATTGTATCCCGATGAAGGATACCAATGAACTGGCTCATAAGATGATCGACCAATTTGGTTCCCTGGCCAATTTGTTTGAAGCCAGGCCGGAAGAGATCTGCGAGCGGTGCAAGGTCAGCGAGAACACGGCCATATTAATCTCGTTGATTCCTAAGCTTGCCGGCAGGTATTATCAAGGGAAAAAAGGAAACCGGCCGGTATTAGGCAATCCTAAGGATGCCGGCGAGTACATCCGGACTCTTTTTGCGGGAAGAACCTATGAGGCTTTTTATGTGGTTAGCCTGGATTCCCAAAACAGGGTGAATCATGCCACGCTGGTCCACGAGGGAACAATTAATGAAGCGCCCGTTTATCCAAGGAGGATCGTGGAAACGGCACTGCATCATAAAGCGAATACCATCATCGTGGCCCACAATCATCCCGGAGGAAGTTTGCGTCCTTCCCGGGGTGATATTGACGTGACCGGGAAAATAAGGATTGCCACGGAATCGATTGGGATCAGGGTAGTTGATCACATCATTGTGGCCGGGGACCAGTTTTTTAGCTTTGCCGAAAACGGCTTGCTGTAAGGCGATTTAAAATAATCTTAAAACATTTGTAAGATGTTTGTAAAATATTTGGATGATAATTATAAATAAAGAGGGGATGGGCTGATGATCGGCATATGAGGGAGGATTTGGGCAATGCTAGTACGGAAAAGGATTAAGGAGAGGTGCGCATGGACAAATTTACTTTAACCCAGGAAGATGCGGTTTTGATGTTGATTGATATCCAGGAGCGGCTGGTCCCGGCCATGCTCGATGGCCCCAAGATGCTTCAAAATACCAATATCCTCATTACCGTAGCCCAAAAGTTAAATATTCCCGTTATCGTCACCGAACAATACCCCAAAGGCTTAGGGAAGACCGTACCGGAAGTCAGTGCCAATTTTGACGAACAGGTGGCGGTTTACGAAAAAATCACCTTCAACGGCTGCATTGAGGAAATAGCCGCTGTCTTAAAACAAAACGGGAAGAAGAAAAACATCGTAGCGGGCATGGAAACCCACATTTGTGTTTTTCAGACGGTAAGAGAATTACTGGCTCAGGATTACCAGGTGTTTGTGGTGGGGGATGCGGTCTGTTCCCGCACCAGGGAAAACTACCTGAACGGCCTGGCCCAAATGCAGGCCATGGGGGCGGTGGTAACCAACACCGAAACGGTGGTTTTCGATTTGCTGAAGAGGGCAGGAACCCCCCTCTTTAAAGAGATGTCCAAGCTGGTCAAATAATTGAGCCGCCGGGAAAGGCGGCTTCGCGAAAAAGCTATTTTAAGGGAGGTGGTTAGCTAAAAAAATTTTAAATTATTCCGTATAATGCTTTGGGATTCAATCGCATGGTTTGAAATATTTGACGGGAGGTATGTAGATGTCAAAAAATAGTGGTGTAAAAGGTTTGGTGATTATTTTAGTCGTGGCGGTGCTGCTAGCGGGGGGCTGGTTTGTTTACAAAGCCTACAAGGCGGATCCGGCCGTTGAAGAGAATCTCCCGGGAGCCGACCAGCCGGCCGTTGGCCAGGATGTTTTAACGGGTGAAGCTAATGGGTCAAATGTAGTGGATGTATCCCCTAGTACCGTGGGGCTCCCGGAAGGAATCGACCTTAATACGGCTGATTTTCCTAACGTGGAGAAAGAGTATCTCCTGGCCGATGGGAGCAAATTGTTGTATAAAGCAGGCGAGTATGAACAACACGTCATCACCATTTCATCCGGAGGGGAAGAAAAAATAATTAATCGTTACCCTTCCTGCTCGCAGCCGGTGGTGTCTCCGGACGGCACCAGATTTGCCTATATCGATGTCCTGGAGTGGGAAGAATTAGGAGAAGTATACCTGTATGATGTGGAAACAGGGACCCAGGAATTAATCATGAAAAGAAACAAAGATTTTGAAAGCCAACATACCCCCAAGGATCTGGTTTGGCTGGACGATAACCACCTGTTGGCCGTCATTGGGTTTGCTTATGGAACGGTGAGCGTGGGAGGTAATCTGTACGTTTACGACCTTCAAAAACAAGAAACCAGGTTAGCCTTGGAGGCCGGAGAGCGGGAAGAAATCACCAGTGTAAAAGTGGCTCCGGACAAGGTCATCGTACACTATGTAGAGTTTGACGAGGAATATAATCATACCACTGATGTAAAGAAAGAATTCTCCAGAGCGGGTTTCTTAGAGCTTGTTGAAAAATAGCCTTCGCCCACCTAAACATTCCCCATGAAAACATATTTCAAATGTTGCCGCGCCAGTTCGGCCAGTTCCATCATCCGCTGACGGCTGATGGGCGCCGGCTCGTTCATCTGGTAATCCGGATGGTGCCTCGACAGGTGCAGAGGGATGTCTGCGGAAAGGGAAGCCAGCCATCGGGCAAGCATGCCAACTTCTTCTTCGCTATCATTGAAACCCGGAATCAGCAGGGTGGTTACTTCCACATGGCAGGCCGGCGCGCAGAGGGCAATAGTCTCCCGGACATGCTTGATGCGCCCTTTGCACATCTTTTGGTAGAAGTCATCGGAGAAGGCTTTTAAATCAATATTGATGGCATCCAGATAGGGGAGCAGCTCTTGGAGCGGCTCCCTATTAATATAGCCGTTGGTCACCATGACGTTTTTCAGCCCCTTTTGGTGAGCCAGCCTGGCACAGTCGTAAACGAATTCATACCAGATGGAAGGCTCGTTGTAGGTGTATGCCAGACCGATGTTCCCCAGTTTGACAGTGTCCTCGGCGGCTTTCACCAACTGTTCCGGGCTAAAGCGTTTCGCCGGGGGCTGCTCCTGGGAGAGGTGCCAGTTCTGGCAGAAGGAGCATTTCAGGTTGCAGCCGAAGCTGCCGGCGGAGAGGATGAGGCTCCCCGGATGAAAGCGCTTTAAAGGTTTCTTCTCAATGGGATCAAGGGCCAGGGCCGTGACCTGACCGTAATTCAGGGAAACGAGCTTTCCGTCCACATTCTGCCGGGCCAAACAGAGCCCGGTTTGCTCGGGGTTAAGGGCGCAGCCATGGGGACAGAGCAGGCATTTCACCTTGCTGTCGCCGGTTTTTTCGTAATAGCGGGCCGGGGTCAAGAAGGGCTGGGCCATATCGGAATCACCCCACTAGATTTAAGTCGATAGTTTATGCCGGTAATGCTTTTACCGGCGGTATTTGCCTAGTTACGGTTATTTAAAGCGGGTTACGGTGAATTTGGCGATGGCATAGGTGTCGTGAGGATCAATCCCTGCTTTTTGGCAGGCAATCGCTAGTTGTTCTTCCACCGTATCGACTCCTTCCAAATCAGGGAGCAATAACCCCCGGCGCCATCCTTGGCTGACGATGACGCCGTATTTTTTCGGGTCAAGCTCGGCCTTGCTTTGGACCGGAATCGGACTGTCCAAAACATCCACGCTGTATTCCAAAAAGGGCAGCTCGTCAGGGGTAACGGGGGTAAAGCGAGGATCCTTTGTTCCTGCACTAATGGCATTCTGCCTGATTTCTTCGGCAATGCTGGAGGTGGTAGGCTCCGTAGTACCGATACAACCCCGCAGTTCGCCGAATTTTTTTAAGGAGACGAAAACCCCGGCCTTTTCCGTCCACAGGTCGAAAGAAGCGGTTTCGTTTTCCTTTTGCTGCCCATTGTTATGGTTAATGTCCGTCTGATGGAGAGACGTTTTCAACTGTTGCAGGTCGATGATTTGCTTGTTCAGCACGTATTCTTCCAGGGTTTTTTGAGCGATTTGAACCGGAAGGCTGCCGGCTTCCCGTTCTTTGGCCAGCATATTCCTTATCTTGGCCAGCGGATCATCGGCCGTTTGGTCCGTTGGTTGGGGCAAGAACTGAGCCACGCCATAGCCGATGCCGAAGGGCGCTTCGTAGGATAAAACCTCGGTCCGGGGATTTAAGCCTTCAAAGGCACCGCAAAGCACAATCAGGGAGCGGTAGCCACATTCCGCCGCTTCTTCCCTTAAGTGATGGTTAATCGTGAGTAAAGCAGAAAGATCCCCTTGTTTTAGGTGTTCGATCAGTTGTTGGTCAAAGGCGGCTCCTTCCGGGCAGGCGCCATAGGGGCTTTCTTCGTTGACCCGGTGGGATAAATCGCCACTAGCCACCAGCACAATTCTTTTGTGTAGCTTTTCCGCCGCTTGACGGATGATTTGGCCCAACTGATAAAGGCGCTGCAAGTCCAAAGCGGAAGGGGCCATAGCCACCAGTTGGAATTGGTTGTAGCGGGAGCTCAGGTAATACAAGGGGACGAAGGCGCCGTGGTCCAACGTGTTTTCCAGCCCGTGCCGCCGCATGGTCGCCTCATCCAGCCTGCCCCCGGGAAGACCGGCTGCTTCCATCAGTCCCTCGATTTCCGTGATCAAAGCAGTGTCTTGCGGGAAGGAAAGCTGGCAGTCGGCCCGGAACTGGCGCAAGTCCCCTTCCAACACCGGACTGTTATAAATGAAGATAAAGTCGCGAAACATGGGGGCATGGGGGGAAAGCAGAACCACCGTGTCGGGCTCGAGTTCGCGGATTTTTTCGGCTACCTTCTTAAGCGCGGCGATTGTTTGCGCCGCGGCTTTTTCCTGGCCTTTGCCTACTTCCGGGACAATGACCGGGGGATGAGGAAGGAGAAAACCGGCACCAAGAAAGTTCTTCCCGCGGGAAGGCCGTCTGTTCGCCACGGGCGACAGTTTCCTGTAGTTCATTAAAAAACACCGTCCTTTTTGCCGATGGGCAAGCTCGCACTTGACGTTTTCGTCCCAGGTCCACTTGCACTGTTTTGGTATTAGTCATATTATATCCTAAAGCACATCTTCCGTAAAATTTCCCTATTGAGAATATTTGCGCTATAATATAATTTGTGTTATTATGATTTGATAGTTTGGAGGGTCAAAAATGGGGTGAGCAAAATGGAACAGGATTATGATAAGGAAAGCATCAATTTGCACGATACCGACCTACGGGAACGGTATGGAAAAATCAGCAGCTTTGTGGGCATTTTCGTCAATGTCTTCCTGTTTGCGATTAAGCTGTTTGTCGGCCGGCTTTTTCATAGCGTGGCCGTTACGGCGGATGCGGTAAACAATCTTTCGGACGCCGGCTCCTCCGTTATTTCCCTCGTGAGTTTTAAATTGGCGGGCATGCCGGCCGATAAGGAGCATCCCTTTGGGCATGAACGAATCGAATACCTGGCTTCCAGCGTCGTCGGGTTTTTGATTATTTTGCTGGGCGTTGAATTGTTAAAGACCTCCTTTGAAAAAATCCTGCATCCCGACGAGATCGTATTCAGTATGTTGACCGTCGGCGTTTTGTTGTTTTCCATTGTAGTTAAATTCTTTCTGTATTTCTTCAACATGCGCTTGGGTAAACGCTTTAATTCGTCAGTAATGAAGGCGACGGCCGTGGATAGTCTCTCTGATGTACTGGCGACTTCTTCCGTCTTGCTTTCCACGGTGGTCAGTCCCTTGATTGGCTTGCAGTTGGACGGCTATATGGGTGTTGCCGTTTCCATCTTGATTATGATTTCCGGTATTAATATCTTAAGAGAAATGTTGGATACGCTCTTAGGAGAAAAGCCTGCCGCTGAACTGGTCGAGCGGATCGAGAATGCAATCAAGAAATATGATGGGGTGCTCGGGGTCCATGATTTGGTTATCCACAGCTACGGGCCACGGCGTTTTTTTGCCACTGCCCATGTGGAGGTCGACGCGAAAAATGATGTTTTAGCCAGTCATGATTTAATTGATAATATCGAGCGGGAAGTGGAGGAGCAGTTGAACATTCACCTGGTCCTGCACATGGATCCCTTGACGATGGATGACCCTGATGTGAACAGGTGGCGGGAAATGACGAAAGAAATCGTGGCCGAAGTAAATGAGTCTTTATCCATGCACGATTTTCGGGTGGTGAAAGGGGTTACCCATACTAATTTGATCTTTGACGTGGTGGTTCCATACCAGTGTCAGAAGAACGATCGGCAGGTGATTGAGGAGATCACGCAAAAAATTCAGGCCCAAGGAGAAAACCTTTTCCCGGTAATTACCATTGACCGCTCCTATGTGTAAGGACTCGGAAGATGCCAACAAGTTGAGGAAGGCAGGTTTGTCAGACAAGTTGAGGAAAAACTATTGTCTACGGATGGTTAAAATGATATCCTATACTTTAGAGTATGTTTTGATGAGTTAAAGGGGAGTAACAACCGGAACCGGAGATAAAGTCAACAACCGGCGGATGGAGAACCCGCCTGGCTTTATCCTTTGCTTTGTCAAAGTTGTAAGACCTTTAGCATGGTTTTATCATCTATTGATAAAATTTTGTTTAAGGTCTTTTTTGTCGGGCTTTTTAGGGAGGAGGGATAAAATATTAAAGAATAAGGCAGAAAAAAATATGATAAGATGAATGAGACCAGGCAAACAGGTTTAAGAAGATTTTTTGAGATAAAAGGATTAAGCTGCAAAGATGGTGGTTAGCTTGAGGAAGGGAGAATGATTGTTCATGTGGTTTGCCAAAACAAAGGAAGAAGTTATCGAAGAACTGCAGGTTAATGCAAGCAGCGGGTTAACATCAGCAGAGGTGGAAACCAGGCAGGCGCAATACGGGAAGAACAAACTGCGGGAAAAGCCCAAGAAAAGCCTTTTCGCGTTGTTTTTAGGCCAGTTGCAGGATATGTTGATTTATGTTCTGCTCGGTGCGGCCGTAATTACCGTATTAATTCGCGAGTACGTTGATGCCATCATCATTTTGTTGGTGGTGCTTTTAAATGCCACCATCGGAGTTATTCAGGAATACAAGGCGGAAAAGGCGATTGAAGCGCTGAAGCAACTAACCAGCCCCAAATCAATCGTCCGGCGTGACGGCGAGGTGCTGGAAATCGATTCGGTGGAGATTGTCCCTGGTGATATCATTCTCCTGGATGCGGGCCGCTTTGTTCCGGCAGATTTAAGACTGATCGAAAGTGTGAATCTGCAGATTGACGAATCTGCCCTCACCGGTGAGTCGGTGCCGGTGGAGAAGAATGCCGGGGACGTGCATGAGGATGAAAAAACGCCCCTGGGCGATCGTACCAACATGGCCTTCATGTCCACCCTGGTTACCTACGGCCGCGGCGAAGGTGTGGTGGTAGGAACGGGGATGAATACGGAAATCGGGAAAATCGCCAAAATCCTGGATGAGGGCGGGGAAGAATTGACGCCTTTACAGAAAAGGTTGGAGGAGTTGGGCAAGGTCCTCGGTTATGGGGCGCTGGGGATCTGTGTCCTGATGTTTGGCATCGCTCTTCTGCAGAATCGGGATTTATTCGAGATGTTCCTCACGGCGATCAGCCTGGCGGTGGCGGCGATTCCGGAAGGGCTGCCGGCCATTGTGGCCATTGTGCTGGCCCTGGGCGTTACCCGGATGTCCAAGGTCAACGCCATTGTGAAAAGGCTTCCTGCCGTGGAGACTTTAGGGTCGGTAAATGTCATCTGCTCCGATAAAACCGGTACCCTGACCCAGAATAAGATGACGGTGGTACAGTTCTATACATATGGTAAGTTGCAGGAAGTACCTGGTGAGGGAAGCGGCTTTCAAGCCGGGCCGGATGCCCAGGCCTTGATGAAAGCTATGGTGCTGTGTTCGGATGCCATTTACGAACATGGGCAAAGCACCGGCGATCCCACTGAGGTGGCCCTGGTGGTGCTTGGGGAGCGTTATAACCTCGTCCGGAACAAGTTGCACACGGAGCACCGGAGGGTGGGCGAAAAGCCTTTCGATTCCGACCGCAAACTGATGTCTACGTTAAATGAGGTAAAAACAGAACAGGACGGCCAAGGTTTTCGGGTGCATACCAAAGGCGCTCTGGACAATCTGTTAAAAATCTGTACCAAAGTTTTGGTAAACGGGCAGGCTGTTCCTTTAACGGAAGAAATCAAGGCGGAGTTCTTAAAGGTGGCCGAAGAAATGTCCGACCATGCCCTGCGGGTATTGGGGGCAGCCTTTAAAGATACGGACAAATTACTGGAACCGGAAACGATGGAAACTGAGCTTACCCTCATCGGTATGGTGGGAATGATTGATCCGCCCCGTGTAGAAGTGAAAGCTTCTATTGCGGAGGCGCAAAAAGCCGGGATTATCACCGTTATGATTACCGGTGACCATAAAAACACGGCTGTGGCCATTGCGAAAGAATTGGGGATTGCTGATTCGATCGAACAAAGTATTACCGGGGCCGAGCTTGATGAGTTTTCCGATGAGGAATTTGGGCAAAAGGTGAATCAGTACCGGGTTTTTGCCAGGGTATCCCCTGAGCATAAGGTGAAAATTGTCAAAGCCTTCAAGGCCCAGGGAAAGATAGTCTCGATGACCGGGGACGGGGTGAACGATGCACCGTCGTTGAAAATCGCCGATATTGGCGTGGCCATGGGCATTACCGGGACGGATGTGTCCAAGGGCGCCAGCGACATGATTCTAACGGATGACAATTATACGACCATTGTCAACGCCATCAGGGAAGGGCGGAACATTTACAGCAACATCAAAAAAGCCGTGGTTTTTCTGCTTTCCTGCAATTTAGGCGAGATTGTCACCGTGTTTTTGTCCGTTTTGTTCTTTTGGCCGATTCCCTTATTGCCGACCCAGATCTTGTGGATCAATTTGATTACCGATAGCCTTCCGGCCATTGCGCTGGGCGTTGATCCCGGCGACAAAGATGTAATGAAGAAAAAACCCCGGAATCCGAAGGAGAGCTTTTTTGCCAGAGGCGCCGGAGTCCGGGTGGTTTTAGGCGGCACTCTCATCGGGGCCTTTACCTTGGCGGCCTTCTACTTTGGCCTGCATGAATATGGTTACGGCCTGACTTCCGCCCATATTTCCGACGAAGCGTTGACCTATGCCCGGACTATGGCTTTTGTGGTGTTGGCCGCATCGCAGCTCTTTATGTCTCTGAGCATGCGCAGTTTCAGCAAGCGGATTTTTCAACTGGGCTTGTTTACCAATATGAAACTCATCGGGGCGATTATCGTCGGCTTTGTCTTGCAATTGAGCGTCATTTCCATTCCTGTGCTGGCCGATGCCTTTAAAGTAAAGATGCTTTCCTTATATGACTGGGGGCTGGTCTTACTTTTTGCCTTGGTGCCCTTTATGATGAATGAATTGCTAAAGAGCGTTGGAAAAAAAGCAGAGTATTACTAAAAATGCTCATGCGCAAGGAACAAAAGGAACTGTCGCAAGGAGGAGATTGTGATGGCATTGAAACGCTTTAAAGCAGAGTCTAAAAGATTGCTGGATTTAATGATTAATTCCATTTACACCCATAAGGAGATTTTTTTAAGGGAACTGCTATCCAATGCCAGTGACGCCATTGATAAGCTCTATTACAAGTCCTTAACGGACGGCTCAATGCAGGTTGACCCCCAAAGCTGTTACATCAAAATAAGCTTTGACAAGGACAGCCGAACCTTGAAGGTTGTTGATACGGGGATTGGCATGACCAAAGAGGAACTGGAAGGAAATTTGGGGGTCATTGCCCAAAGCGGCTCGTTGGCTTTTAAGAAGGAACACGAAATTAAAGACGGCTATGAACTGATCGGGCAGTTCGGGGTCGGGTTTTATTCGGCCTTTATGGTGGCGGATACCGTGACGGTAATCAGCAAGGCCTTAGACAGCGATCAGGCTTATCGTTGGGAATCCCAAGGGGTCGAAGGCTATACCATTGAGCCCTGTGCAAAAGAGCAATTTGGCACGGAAGTAATTTTGAAGATTAAAGAAAACACGGATGAGGAGAATTATGACGACTATTTGAACGAATTTACCCTGCGGGCCCTGATCAAGAAATACTCTGATTTTATCCGTTATCCGATCAAAATGGACGTCACCAAGACCCGACCCAAGAAGAAAGAGGACGGCTCGGAGGAGAGCGTGGAGTTTTACCAGGAAGAAGAGATCATTAACAGCATGATCCCCATCTGGAAAAAGAACAAAAACGAGCTTAAGCCGGAGGATTATGAGAACTTTTATGCGGAGAAGCATTTCGGTTTCGACAAACCGCTGAAATACGCCCATATTAACGCGGAAGGAACGATCAGCTACCGGGCGATCCTCTATATCCCGGAAAAAATGCCCTATGCTTTCTATACCAAGGAATATGAGAAGGGCTTGGAGCTATACTCCAACGGTGTCTTAATCATGAACAAGTGTGCCGAACTGGTGCCGGATTATTTCAGCTTTGTCAAGGGAGTCGTCGATTCGGAGGATTTGTCGTTAAACATCTCCCGGGAAATGCTGCAGCATGACCGGCAGCTCAAGGTCATCGCCAAAAACATTAAGTCCAAAATCAAGGGCATGCTGGAAGAATTACTGAAAACCGAGCGGGAGAAGTATGAGCAATTCTTTAAGCTTTTCGGGCGGCAGCTCAAGTACGGCCTGTACAGTGATTATGGCGCCCATAAAGATGTTTTGCAGGATTTGTTGATGTTCTATTCTTCCAAGGAAAAGAAGATGGTGACCTTAGCTGAATACGTGGCCCGGATGCCCGAAGAACAAAAGTATATTTATTACGCGGTGGGTGCTTCGGTGGAAAGACTGGAGAAGCTCCCGCAAACGGAACTTGTGGCAGACAAGGGCTATGAAATCCTTTATTTTACCGACGACGTCGATGAATTTGCCATCAAGATGCTGGGAAGTTTTCAAGGGAAAGAGTTTAAATCGGTTTCCGGCAGTGATTTAGGGCTGGAAAAAGACGAAAAAGAAGCGGCGGACAAGCAAGCGAAACAGGAAGATTACAAGGAAATTTTCGAGCAGATGACGAAACTCCTTGAAGGAAAAGTCACCTCCGTGCAAGCTTCCGAGCGCTTGAAAAGCCATCCGGTTTGCCTTTCCAGCGGGGGCGAGCTGACCATCGAGATGGAGAAGGTCTTGAACGCCATGCCCTATAACAACCAGAAGGTTAAGGCGGACAAAATCCTGGAAATCAACGTGCAGCACGAGGTTTTCCAAGCACTCCAGGAAGCCTTTAAAAACGACCAGGAGAAATTTAAGCTGTACACGGATCTGTTGTATAATCAAGCCTTGCTGATTGAAGGACTGCCCATTGAGGACCCGGTCCAGTTTACGAATAACATCTGTAAGATGATGAAATGAAGAAATGAAATGAGGTCCCAAAATGATTTACATTTTTGGTCATAAAAACCCGGATACGGATTCTGTCGCCGCGGCCATCGCTTTGGCCGATTTTAAGAACAAAACCGGCGTCGAGGCAGAGGCAAGGGTTTTAGGACCGCTCAATAAGGAAACCCAATATGTTTTGGATTACTTCGGGACTGTCGCGCCCAAACTCATCGAGGACGTGAAGCCCAGGCTGAAGGACCTTAATTATGACAGGGTGGCCAGCATCGGCCCGCGCCAGTCGCTGCTTTCCGCGTATAAAATCATGGAAAAAAACAATATCAAAACCTTGCCCATTGTGGATGAGGATAACCTGCTGATGGGTATCGTAACCATGAAGGATATTGCCATGTGGTTGATTAAGGGCGACTTTTATTACCTGCGCAGCACCATTGCCAATATTGCCGAGGATTTGGAAGGCAGGCTGCTTGCCGGCAATGCAGCCGCGGAGGTGGAGGGGCAGATTTCTGTCATCTCCTATTATTACGATACGGTGGTCAGGGAAAGAATTATCAGGAAAGACAGCATTGTGATTGTGGGCGACCGTTATGAGATCATCGATTATTCCATTGAGAGCGGTGTAAAATTGCTCATAGTCACCGGTGGAAAGGAGATTCCCGTCAAATACCTGGAGAAGGCCCGGGAAAGGCAAGTCCCGGTTTTGTTGGTGCCGAAAAACACCTATGCCGCTGCCAAACAGTTAAATCATTGCAATTATGTCTCCATCATCATGAAGACGAAAGACCTGGTCAAATTTACGGAGAATGAAGATTTAGCCGAGGTCAAAGAGGAGTTGCTCATCCACCGGCACTCCAATTATCCGGTGGTCACCGAAAACAACGAATACCTGGGTTTTGTCGGCCGAAGACATCTTTTAAACCCCAACCGGAAAAAAGTAATTCTGGTGGACCACAATGAATATGCTCAAAGTGTGAAGGGCTTAGCCCTAGCGGAAATAGTCGAGGTGGTCGACCATCATAAGATTGGTGATGTCAGCACCTCCAGTCCGATTATCTTCCGGAACCTGCCGGTGGGCAGTACTTGCACCATTGTTTTCAAGCTGTTTAAGGAAGAAAAGGTTCCCTTGACGCGGCCGATAGCGGGCTTGCTTTTGGCCGGGATTCTTTCGGACACTTTGTCTTTGCAATCCCCCACGACCACGGCTTTAGACCGGGAAGCGGTGCAGGAATTGCAAAAAATTGCGCAAGTAGATTGGCAGACCTTTGCTCTGGAGATGTTTAAAGCGGGCACCTCTTTGGAAGGGCAAAACATTGCGGAGATTTTCTATAAGGATTTCAAGGAGTTCGGCGTGAAGAACAGAAAAGTTGGTATCGGGCAGGTTTTCACGCTGGACATGGAGAATATTTTTAATCGCCAGGCGGAGTTTTTGGACTTTATCGCCCAGATCCATCAACAAAAGGACTATTTACTGACCTTGCTCCTGGTCACGGATATTTTGCGCAAGGGCTCCTATCTCTTTTACAAGTGCAACAACGGGCGACTTTTGGCGAATACTTTTAATAAGGAAGTGGAGCAAGGCGTTTTTATCGAAGGGGTAGTATCGAGGAAAAAACAAGTTATCCCGCAAGTGATCGAAGCGCTGAATAATCTGGAGATGTAGCGGGGATGGAGGTGTCCGGTTTGCAGCCCATAAGAATCTTATTCGTGGTGTTGCCAACGGCTATCCTGCTTCTTGTGGGGGTGGCGGTGAAATATTTTCGCGCCTATTGGCTTATTTCCGGTTACAACACCATGTCCAAAGAAAAGAAACAGAATGTGGATATTGAAGCACTCGCCAATTTTACGGGAAACTTCTGTTTTGTTATTGCCATTATCATTGGTTTTTCCTTTCTCTTTATGGAGACCGGCCATTATCCGCTGGCCATGGCCTTTTTGGTGTCATTGTTTCCGCTGACCATTTTTGTACTGATCAAGACCCAGGCTTTTGACGGAAACAACCGGAACCCGGACGGGACGATGAAACGCAGCGCCATGCTGAAAATCGGTTTCGTCATCGTATTTATGGTCATTGTCGGAATAGGGGTTGGTGTGCTCCTGTATCAAAGCTATCAACCGGTGGAAATCGTGGTCGCCGAGGAATACTTCATGATCAAGGGTATCTATGGGGAAAAGATTGCCTACCAAGACATCACGGAAGTAGCCCTCATTCAGGAAATCCCGCCTATTACCGCCCGAACCAACGGTTCTTCCCTGGGGGTAAAGAAAAAGGGACATTTTCGCATGAAAGAACTGGGTGCCGTTAAATTATTTTTGGACAGCGGCGAACCCCCCTTTATTTATATCGAACGCGGAATGAACGAAGAGCAGGCAGAAAGCGGGGAACAGCAAAGCCAACCGGCGAAAAAAGGCAAGCCGGTGATCATCAATCTTGTCCACAAGGAAGACACCGAGTCAGTGTATTATGATTTATACAAGGCCTGGAAAGGGGAATAGAAGAACCGGGCAAAAGGAGAGGGCGCCGGATCGGCATTCAGTGAGGGCGCCCGCCGCCTCTTTTTAGGCAAAAAAGAGCGTGAAGAATTTTTAACATAAGCACTTGCATATTTTACAAGGATGACTTATAATAAATAAGTAATTCAATTGTTTATAATATTATGACTAAAGTAGTTTATTCAGGACAATTACAACTTCCCAGCGACCGGTATTGCGAAGCAAATGCTTTCGTAATTTACTGCTTTTTTCATATATTTGAAAGGATGGTTTTTCATGAAAGTTATTATCAAAAATGACGAGAGAGGTCTATTGTTCAGAAACGGGAATTATATGAAATGCCTAAAGCCCGGAACATACCGCTTTAGTTCATTTGGCAACAGCACGGTGATTCTTGCTAATGTCAATGACGCCTTGTCTGTTGCGGACAAGAATATTAATATCTTTCTGAAAGACCAGGAACTGTTGAAGGAGCTTTCGGTGATTGACGTGCAGGATCACGAGATTGCCCTGCATTATGAAGACTGGAAACTGGCCGAAGTGCTGAAACCAGGGAAGTACGCCTTTTGGAATGTCCTGAAAAAGCATGATTTTATTGTGGTTGATACCAGAAATCCCGAGGCCATTCCGGATATTGACATCTCCAGTTACACCAACCCGAAACTGGAAAAATACCTGGAATGTCACGACATCGAAAGCTACGAAAAAGGCCTGCTCTATTACAATAATGTCTTTCAAAAAATCCTGGAGCCCGGACGGTATTACTTCTGGAAAGGGCCTGTCCATGTGGACCTGGTCAAGGTGGACATGCGGCAGCAACAAATCGACGTCACCGAGCAGGAAGTGATGACGGAAGATAAGGTGAACGTCAAACTTAACTTTGTCTGTCAATACAGAGTTGTGGATCCTTTAAAAGTGGTGGAAGTCCGTTCCCTGGAAGAACAACTGAACATTCTGGTACAAATGATTGTCCGGGATTTTGTCGGGATCCTGAAGTTGGATGATTTCCTCATGAAAAAGCAGGAAATTGGTCTCTATGTTTTAAAACAACTTAACGAAAAGGGCGAGGACATCGGTGTGGAATTCGTGTATGCCGGCCTGAAGGACGTGATTCTGCCCAGTTACATCAAAGAAGTTTTGAACACGGTAGTCATTGCCGAAAAGAGAGCGCTGGCCAATAATATTGCCCGCCGGGAAGAAGTTGCTTCCACGAAGACGCTTTTGAACACGGCAAAACTGATGGAGGAAAACCAGACGCTTTACCGCTTAAAAGAGTTGGAGTACCTAGAAAAAATCTGCGATAAAATTGGGAACATTTCTTTAACCGGCAGCGGGAGTTTGTTAGAGCAATTAAACACCTTGTTGGCCAAAAGGATCTCGGATCCGGTTGACGATCCTTCAGCCAAAAATTAGCGGCTAAAAAGAGGGCGTAAAAAACATCCACGGTCAGTATTTTGACCATGGATGTTTTTTGTTTGGTCTGTCTTGGAGAGAGCGGCTGCTTGGGCCGCCTATTCCTCGAGAATAATCAGGAGTTCGCCTGATTTAACGAGTTGGCCTTCTTTTACGACGATGGATTTGACAGTGCCTTCCGTGTACGAAACGACATTGGTTTCCATCTTCATCGCTTCAATGACGGCGACTTCCTGGTTAACGCGTACCCGGTCACCGGGTTTTACCAAGATTTTGACCACTTTGCCGGGGATGCTGGCGCCGATTTCCAGAGGATTGGAGGTATCCGCCATCCTTGTGGCGATTTGTTCTTTCGCTACGGCTTTCTTTTTATCCTTAACCTTAATGATGCGCACACTGTCGTTTACTTCAAAGTGCAAGGGCACATAACCTTCTTCGTCCATCTTGCCCACTTCCCGCAGCCTGATGACCAGGATCTTACCGTCGTCAATCTCGACTTCACAGGTTTCTCCTTCTTTAATCCCGTGGAAGAAAATATGGCTTTCCATGCGGCTGAAGTCACCGTTTTCCCGGATGTAGGTCAGGTAATCATCAAAGACCTTCGGATAAAGGGCGTAACTGATGATATCCTTCATGGTTGGTTCGATATGGTGTTTTTGAGCCAGTTCTTCGCGGATTTTATCAAAGTCCTCGGGTTCCAGCAGTTCGCCGGGCCGAACGGTGATGGGTTCTTCTCCTTTAAGGACCAGTTTCTGCAGTTCTTGGGGGAAACCGAATTCCGGTTGCCCCATCATTCCTTTGAAATAGGCCACCACCGAATCGGGGAAGGAGAGGTTTTTGCCTTTTTCATAGATGTTTTCCGGGGTCAGGTCATTCTGGACCATAAAGATGGCCAGGTCACCGACGGTTTTGGAGGAAGGCGTAACTTTGACGATATCGCCGAGCATCTCGTTCACTGTTTTGAACATTTCTTTAACTTCGTTGAAACGGTGCCCCAAACCGAAGCTTTCCACTTGTGGTTTGAGGTTGGAGTATTGTCCACCCGGGATTTCGTATTTATAGATTTCGGCGGTACTGGATTTCAGTTCTGATTCGAACTGGTAATAGACCGGTCTTACCGCCGCCCAATAGTCGGAAAGGGCCTGAATGTCATCAAGATTAATACCGGTGTTGCGTGGGGTGTTTTCCAGGGCCGCGACTACGGAGTTAAGCGCAGGTTGGCTGGTCAGGCCCGACATGCTGTTAAAGGCGGTGTCCACAATGTCAACCCCCGCCTGGGCCGCCATGAGAATGGTGGCGACGCCGTTGCCGCTTGTATCGTGGGTGTGCAGGTGGATAGGCAGGCTGATTTCTTCTTTCAATGCCTTCACCAGCTTGTAAGCGGCATGGGGCTTTAAGAGAGCCGACATATCCTTGATGCCGAGGATGTGCGCCCCGGTTTTCTCGATTTCTTTCGCTTTTTTGATGTAATACTCCAGGGTGTATTTGTCTTTTTTATCGTCCAGGATATCGCCGGTATAGCAGATACAAGCCTCGGCGATTTTGTTTTGCTTCAAGACTTCCTCGATGGCCAGTTCCATCCCTTTCAGCCAGTTGAGGGAGTCGAAGATCCGGAATAAGTCAATGCCGCTGGCGGCCGCCTCTTGAATTAAGGCCCGGATCACGTTGTCGGGATAGTTTTTGTAGCCTACGCCGTTGGCGCCCCGCAGCAACATTTGAAAGAGAATATTGGGGATTTTTTTGCGCAACTTGATGAGCCGGTCCCAGGGAGACTCCTTCAGGAAGCGGTAGGCCACATCAAAGGTGGCTCCACCCCACATTTCCAGGGAAAACAGGTCTTGGCCCAGGATCGACGTGGCTTTGGCGATTTTTAACATATCAATGGTCCGGATGCGGGTGGCGACCAGGGACTGGTTGGCGTCGCGCATGGTCGTATCGGTAAGCAGCAGCTTGTTTTGTGCCTTAATCCACTCCACGATCCCTTCGGGTCCTTTTTCGTCCAGCAGTTGTTTCGTGCCGTATTGTTTCTCCGGTCTGGTCAGCATTGGCACTATCGGCACATCGAAATCCTTTTTCTCTTTAACCTCGTTGATGACCTTTTCCCCGAGGAAGGTTAAAATATGCTGCTCAATATCGATTTTAGGCGTTATTTCAAACAACTGGGGATTTTCGGCAATAAAGCCGGTGTGGCATTTTCCTTTCATGAAGGTGGGGTGTTTCAAAACATTGATCAAAAAGTCACTGTTTGTTTTGACCCCTTTAACCTTTTGTTCCTTGATTGCCCTGATTGATTTGCGAATGGCATCTTCAAAGGTTCTGCCCAGGGAGGTAACTTTCACCAGCAGGCTGTCGTAATATGGGCTGATTACTGCGCCTGTAAAGCCGTTGCCGCCGTCCAGCCGAATTCCGAAGCCGGAGCCCGTGCGGTAAACGTTGATTACGCCCGTGTCCGGCGCAAAGTTATTTAGCGGGTCTTCCGTGGTGATACGGCATTGAATGGAAAAACCTCTGGGCTGGATATCATCCTGGGAATAGATGCCGATTTCTTTGGAAGCCAGGGGATACCCCTGGGCAATGAGGAGTTGGCTTTGGACGATGTCAATCCCCGTTACCATCTCGGTAACCGTATGTTCCACCTGAATCCGCGGATTCATTTCGATGAAATAATGGTTGCCGTCCTGGTCCAGGAGAAATTCCACCGTGCCCGCACTGCGGTAATTGACGGATTTGGCAATCTTGACCGCGTCATTACAAATTCTTTGCCGTTGTTCCTCCGTCAGGGAGATGGCGGGGGTGAACTCAATGAGTTTTTGGTGTCTCCTTTGGATGGAGCAGTCTCTTTCGTAAAGGTGCACCACATTACCGTATTGGTCGCCCAGGATTTGCACCTCGATGTGTTTCGGATTTTCAATGTATTTTTCGATGAAGATATCGTCAATACCAAAGGCTTTTTTGGCTTCGTTTTTCGCCGTCTGAAACTCCTTCAGCAAATCCTCTTCCCGGTGGACTACCCGCATGCCACGGCCACCACCACCGGCCGAAGCCTTGAGGATCACCGGATAGCCACTTTTACGGGCAAAGGACAAGGCTCCCTTTTCTGAGGTGATGGCCTTGTTACTGCCGGGGATGGTAGGAACATTGACCTTTTGGGCGACCAGTTTTGATTGGATTTTGTCGCCCAGTTTGTTCATCATGTGATAGGTAGGACCGATAAAGGCGATGCCCGCTTCTTCACAGCTTTTCGCAAATTCGCTGTTTTCGGATAAAAAACCGTAACCGGGATGGATCGCGTCGGCGCCTTTTTTGCGGGCAAGTCTGATGATTTCTTCAATATTCAGGTACGCTTCCACCGGACCTTTGTTTCTGCCCACCAGATATGATTCGTCCGCCTTCGTTCGGAAGAGGGAATTCTTGTCCTCTTCGGAATAGATGGCGATTGTTCTGATCCCTAGTTCAGCGCAAGCTCTGAATATTCTGATGGCAATTTCTCCTCTGTTGGCGACTAAAACTCGCTTAAAGTTTTTAATCATGCTCGAGATCCCTCCACAAGATAAAAATACTAAAATATTTCGATTCTTAAAAATAGGACGAAAAATTTGATTTTATTTTTTAATCATTATACCAGTAATTTCAACGGTAATAAAGAGGTTTTTGTGCTGAATATTGTATACTTGATTGTATCCTTGCGAATTATCGGCAAATGATTGTCTATTTCAGTCATTGTGGAGAAAAAAGTCATAAAAAGTGCTAAGCAGCCGTTTGGTGGAAAGAATCGATGAATATACAAAATATTATCGGAAATTTGAATTTTTAGTTTAATCCTTTTTATTCTATAATATAAATTAAGGGACTTATTTAAAAAAATAAGAAGCGGAGGGGAGTATAGTGAAAAAAGCAGGTGTTTTACTATCATGCTTATTGGTATTAACCCTGGCGCTTACTGGATGTGGTGGTAAAGACGCAGGGGGAGCAGATCAGATTCTGATTAAAGGATCCGCTGCTTTAGACCCGGTTCTTTCAAGATTTGCGGAAGATTTCATGAGGGATAATCAAGGAATTAACGTAACAGTTTCTTCGGATGGCGGTGCTGCCGCCGGAATACAAAGCATCATCGACAATACGGTTGATTTCGCGATGGTGGTCGGCAACGTCGATGAGGCAGACAAAACCAGAATCAAAAATTACCAGGAGTTTTTGCTCGGCTATCAAACCCTCAATATTGCGATCAGTCAGGACAATCCGCTGGCTGAACTGAAAGACAGCCTTACCACAGAGGAAGTACAAAAGATTTTTGCCGGTGAAATTCAGTACTGGGATGAATTAGACCAATCCCTTCCCCATAACAAAATCCTTGTAGTGACAAGCAAAACAGGGGATGAGGCGTATCAATTATTTATGAAGAGCATCATGGGTGACAAAAACATTTGCCAGGACGCCATTCAGGTAGAATCAATGCGGGAACAGGCGGCGCAAATCTTTGAGAATAATGATGCCATTGGCTATATTGGCATGGGGATGCCCGGACCTGGACTCGGGCGCGGTTTTGGTCCGGCGCGCGATGGAGAACGCGGGGGTCCGAGAGGAGGCTTCCGTGATCGCGGCCGCAATTGGGATTGGGATCGTGATAATGATGAAAATGGCCCTCCGGCTCCGCCGCCGGTAGATCAGCCGCAGGCTTCGCAAGCTTCTGCCAGCACCGATAGCAACACTTCGGTCACTCCCGGTGACCGTCCTGCCGGCGACAATGAAGGCCGCAGGAGAGGACCGCGCGGTGGATTCCGTGGCGATAACGGCGATGGACCGCCAAGAGGATTTAGCAGAGGCGGCGGCTTCATGGGCGGGATGGTTATGTTAAAAATTGATGGGGTTGAGTCATCTTTCGATAACATTAAGAATGGCTCCTACAAGCTCCAGACTCCCGTGTTGCTGATTGCCAGCGGCAAGCTGAACAAACAGGAACAAGCCTTTATCGATTCCTTGCTTTCGGGACGGGGATTAATGGCTTTAGGTATGGCAGGCATTATGCCCGCTAATTTCCCCGATAACTTTCCGGGGTCTGGTAATCCTCCGGGACGTGGAAACTTTCCCGCTCCCGCTAATTAAAACCTAGCCCATCAAACTATATCCTTCCTTATTCGACTGTTCCGACGAACCGGGGTTCCTATTCCCGGTCGTTGTTTTTTGGCAAAAGTTAATAAACTCCTGCACCAAAGGGGATAAAGTGCGCGACTTGTTAAAAGCCAGATAGAAGGTGCGCTTTTCGGATAGTTCAATAAGCTCATAAGCATTAATCCATTTTTGCTGCACATAGTCCGTGGCAGCCACTTCGGAGATTACGGAAAAACCCAGCCCTTCCTTCACACATTGTTTGATGACTTGCACATTATCAAAATAACCGATGACGTTCAGTTGGCTCAAGTCAATTTGCGCATCCAGGAGAATTCTTTCCAGGGTAGCCTGCGTCCCGGACCCGCGTTTGCGGAAAAGAAGGGGATAGCGGGCTATCTCTTTGATGGAAACCGGAGCAGGCAAGTCAAAGGACGGAGGAGTAATCAAGACCAGCTTTTCTTCCAGGAGCGGAAGATAATCCAGTTTTTCGGCCAGGTATTGATAGCCCAAAATGCCTACGTCCGCATCGCCTTTGCCGAGTCTTTCGGCCACGTGATAGGAGTCGTTGAGAGCCAGATTGACTTTCACCCAGGGGTATTGTTGGGCAAACTGCGCCAGGATTTTCGGGGCGATATATTGGGCCGGCACGGTGCTGGCCGCTATTTTCAGTTCACCGTCAATTTTGTTCTTACTTTTTTTCAATTCCCAATGGGCCTTGTCCTGCAGGGTCAAAATTTCCTTGGCGATGGGGTAAAGGGTTTCCCCGGCGCTGGTTAAGACCACTTCTTTGCCTAGGCGGTCAAACAGTTTTTGCTCAAAATATGCTTCCAAATTGCTGATGTGGGTGCTAATGGTGGATTGACTTAAATAAAGGTTTTCCGCCGCTTTGGAAAAGCTTTTTAATTCAGCTACTTTCGTAAAAGCCAGGAGCTGGTGTAACAGCATTTTTCGTCACCTCTTTTTACAATCGTATCATATCGAAAAGATAAAGGCACATCTTTCACTTTTAAGATTTAAGTCAATTGGCACGATTATGATTTTAAAATGGCGAAGATGATGATTTAAAGAACAAAGATAGGGAGGATCTGGTCTTGACGGATCATTAAGATACGCAGGATCGGTAATTATGGTTTAAAGCTTTTTAAACGGAGAGCATTGGTAACAACGGAAATGGAACTGAGCGACATGGCGGCGGCGGAAAAGATCGGGTTCAGCAAAGGACCGCCAAAGAGATATAACAGGCCGGCGGCCAGCGGGATGCCGGCGATGTTGTAGCCAAAGGCCCAGAAGAGATTTTGCTTAATATTGCGGATGGTGCTTCTGCTCAGTTTGATGGCGGTAGGCACATCCTGCAGGTCACTGCGCATCAGGACGATATCGGCAGATTCGATGGCCACATCGGTGCCGGAGCCGATGGCAATGCCGATGTTGGCCTGAGCCAGGGCCGGAGCATCATTGATCCCGTCACCGACCATCGCCACATTGCGCCCTTCGGCCTGCAGCTTTTTGATTTCTTCGGCTTTATGTTCAGGCAGGATTTCGGCGAGGACACGGGTAATCCTGACCTGTTGGGCGATGCTTTGGGCGGTTTGGGTATTATCACCGGTCATCATTACCACTTCAATCCCCATTTTTTGCAGTTGGGCAATGGCCTGGGCGCTGCTTGCTTTCACCACGTCAGCGACGGCAATCAGACCGGCTATTTTCCCTTCCACGGCAAGATACATGGGGGTTTTTCCTTCCGAGGCCAGGTGGTCGGCGGTGTTTTCCAGGGGACCAGGATCAATTCCTCGTTCCTGCAACAGTTGCCGGTTACCCAGGAGGACTTCGGTGCCGTTGACTACGGTCGCGATGCCTTTGCCCGGGAGCGCCTCGAATTGCTCGGGCTTAAACAGTTCCAGCTTCGCCTTTTGCGCGGCTTTCACGATGGCTTCGCCGAGGGGATGTTCCGAATCCTTTTCCGCCGAAGCAGCGTATTGCAACAGCCAAGTCCGATGCTCGTCCCATTGCATCCCTGCATTACCATATTGCCTTGCCGATTGCTCTTTTTCCAATTGATCATTTTTCGCCAATATTTCGGCGGCCGTTAAAAGGTCCGTCACTTCAGGGATCCCTTCGGTGATGGTGCCGGTTTTATCAAAAACGATGGTGTCAATCTTGTGGGTGCTTTCCAGGACTTCGCCGCTTTTAAAGAGGATCCCGTATTCCGCGCCTTTGCCCGTGCCCACCATGATCGCAGTGGGGGTGGCCAAACCCAGGGCGCAGGGGCAGGCGATGACCAGTACGGAAATAAAGATGGTCAGGGCAAAAACAAGGGATTTTCCCGCCAAATACCAGGCTAATGCTGACAGCAGGGCAACATAAAACACGATGGGCACAAAATAGCCGGAGACAATATCCGCCATTTTGGCAATGGGCGCCTTGGAGCCCTGGGCCTCTTCCACCAGTTTGATGATTTGGGCAAGGGCCGTTTCGCTGCCCACTTTGGTCGCTTGCAAGGTAATCGCGCCATATTTGTTCATCGTGGCGCCAATCACCTGGTCACCGGCTTTTTTCTCCACGGGAATGCTCTCCCCGGTGAGCATCGATTCATCAACGGAGGTATAACCGTCTAACACCACGCCGTCCACCGGAATTCGTTCTCCCGGCTTTACCAAAAGCAGATCCCCGACTTCGACTTCTTCGACCGGGATTGCGATTTCTTGCCCGTTTTGGATGACCAGAGCCGTTTTGGGAGTGAGTTCAATTAGTTTTTTAATCGCTTCGGAGGTCCAGCCTTTGGAAATCGCTTCCAGTGTCTTACCAAGGAGGATCAGGGTAATAATTACCCCGGCCGTTTCGAAATACAAGTTTTCCACATGGCCCAGGGAACCGTCGGTAATTTTGTAGATGGAATACAGGCTATAGAAGACCGCGGCCGCGGTGCCCATGGCAATGAGGGAATCCATATTGGGGCTGCCTTGCCGGATGGCCTTAAAGCCGCTGGTGTAAAAACGGGCTCCCGCGATTAAAACGGGAATGACCAGGGCTAGTTGAACCAAGGCATGGCGCAGGGGGAATTCCATGGGATGCAACCCAGGGGGAACCGGCCAATTTAGCCAGGGAAACATCGGACCCATTGCCAGGTAGAGCAGGGGAAGGCTAAACAGGGCGGAAACGAAGAAGCTGCTCTTGAGCTTTTTGATTTCCTGCTCTTTTCTTTGGCGGTCTTCGTCGATGGCTTGTCTGCCTTCTATTTCCAGTGCTTTATACCCGGCCTGGGCGATGGCTTGTTTTATTTCGGAAAGCCTTATTTTCTCCGGTTCATAGGTAACGGTGGCTTTTTCCGTGGCGAGATTCACGGATGCCATGGTAACTCCGTTCAATTGGCTCAAAACCTTTTCAATTCTGCTGGCACAAGCGGCGCAAGACATTCCTTCAATCGGTATTGTAACCTGTTTCATCCTTTTGACCTCCTTGCCATATTCTTAGTGCAAGCATGGTGTTCGCTGATGCTCAATTTTAATTAGTATGATCGGTTTGTGAGCTAACGATTACTAATCATAATATACTTCATCTGTTTCCCGAAAGAAACACTTCGCCGGAAAAAAAGCTACCATATTGATATATATAAAGCCAGAGTCTCAGGAGAAACTCCGGCAAAGGCAGCTTGTTTACTTAATCTTTTACTTGAAGTAGTTGACCCCGGCGGCAAAAATGTCTTGCTTTTTATTGCCGGGGATATTTTTCGCCACGTGGTCGGTGATTCGTTCATTATGCGCCATTTTCCCCAGCACGCGGCCGTCGGGACTGGTGATTCCTTCAATGGCTTCCATGGAGCCGTTGGGATTGTAGTCCATGTCGTAGGTCGGCCTGCCGTCGGGCGTGACATACTGGGTAGCCACCTGTCCGTTGGCAAAGAGGGTCTTTAAAACCTCCTCGTTGGCAATAAAGCGGCCTTCGCCGTGGGAAACGGGTAGGAGAGCCATCGTGCCTGGTTCGATGTTATTAAACCAGGGGGAAAGGTTGGATACCACTTTGGTGTAGAGGAACTTGGAAATATGGCGGCCGATGACATTGTAGGTAAGGGTTGGGCAGTTTTCGTCAATGGGGCGGATTTCGCCGTAGGGGACAAGTCCCAGTTTGATTAGAGCCTGGAAGCCGTTACAGATACCCAGCATCAGGCCGTCCCGGTGTTTGAGCAGGGTCATTACCGCCTCCTGGATGCGGGGATTACGGAAGACGGTCGCAATAAACCTGCCGGAGCCGTCCGGCTCGTCACCGGCGCTGAAGCCGCCGGGGATTGCAATGATTTGGGCTTGGGCGATTTTTTGTGCGATGCGTTCCAGGGATTCCTCGATTTCCGGGGAACTGAGATTCCGGATCACCATGGTGTCCACTAGCGCCCCGGCTCTTGCAAAGGCATTGGCCATGTCGTACTCACAGTTGGTGCCCGGAAAAACGGGAAGGAAGACCCGCGGTTTGGCAAAAGCAGTTGCCTTAACGCCGGCCATCCCGGGAACGATTCGAGCTGGGCTTGTTTCCGTCTTTGTCTGGTTGCTTTGGTTGGGAACGTTGGTTTGGTTGGCCCGGTGGGCAAAGAACAAGTCGTCACGCGGCGTTGAATCAGTGGGCAGGTTGACCCGGGTGGGGAAGATTTTTTCCAGGGGTTCTTCCCAGCTCTGCCGGACCTTTTCCAGCGGGATGCTCTCATCGCCCAGGGTGATTTCCGCCTTTTCCTGCGTGTGACCCATGACCTGATAGGGAAGACCGGCCAGGAGGCGGGTCACATCCTGCCCGGGCGCTATCTCAAGAAGGATTGAGCCGTACAGGGGGGCAAACAGGTGGGCATTGGGGAGAGCGGATTCCTGGGATGACCCGAGAAAGGCCGGGTCAAAGGCAAAGCCCACCATGTTCCCCAAAGCCATTTCGCTGACGGCCGCTGCAATCCCGCCGGAGCGGATACTGCGGGCCGCAAGAATCTTCCCGCTCTGGATCAGCTCGTAAAGGGCGGTATAATTCTTTTTCAGTTGTTCAAAATCCGGAAGCTCGTTTTCATCAAAAGGAAGGGAAAGTAAGACCACGGGATTGTTGGCTGCCTTGAATTCCGTCGATATTACTTTGCGTACGTCCTCGACCACATTGACGGCAAAGGAGATCAGGGTAGGAGGAACGGAAAGGTCCTTGAAGGTGCCCGACATGCTGTCTTTTCCGCCGATGGAAGGCAGCTTTAGTTGCAGTTGGGTGTGGTAGGCGCCCAAAAGAGCCGCCAGGGGTTTGCCCCATTTTTCCGGATTGTGGCCCAGCTTCTCGAAGTATTCCTGGAAGGAGAAGCGGATTTTCCGGTAATCACCGCCCATGCAGGCAATTTTGGCACAGGATTCAACGATGGCGAAAACGGCGCCGTGGAATGGACTCCACATGCCAATTTCCGGGTTATAACCGTAAGCCATCAGGGTTCCGGTGGTGGTTTCCCCGTCCGGCACTGGAATTTTGGCGGCCATCCCTTCCTGGGGGCTGAGTTGGTAGGCGCCGCCTAAGGGCATCAGTACGGTCCCGGCACCGATGGTGCTGTCGAACATCTCAATGAGGCCCCGTTGGCTGCAGTGATTGAGGTTGGTCAGGTTGTCCAGCCAGGTCTTGGTCAGGTTATGGGCCAAATCAGCTTCATTAATATCGGCCGGAAGTGTGCGGAAATATGACGCCTCTTTTTGCGGAGCAAGGACCCGGGCTGTGGCGTATTGTTTGGCTCCGTTGGAGTTCAGAAACTCCCGGCTCAAATCCACGATGGCCTTGCCGCGCCAGTATAGTTTCACCCTGTTTTCGGCACTAACGGTGGCCACTGTGGTTGCTTCCAGGTTTTCTTCCCGGGCGCGGCGGATGAATTCCGCTTCGTCGGCGGCGGAAACGACTACCGCCATTCTTTCCTGGGATTCGGAAATGGCCAGTTCCGTGCCGTCCAGCCCCTCGTATTTTTTGGGGACCTTATCGAGATTGACTTCCAGGCCGTCGGCTAATTCGCCAATCGCGACAGAAACGCCGCCGGCTCCAAAGTCATTACATTTTTTAATCATCAGGCTGACTTCGGGATTACGGAAGAGCCGCTGGATTTTCCGTTCGGTGGGGGCATTCCCTTTTTGCACTTCGGAACAGCAGGTGACGAGGGATTCTTCGGTATGCTCCTTGGAGGAGCCGGTGGCCCCGCCACAGCCGTCCCGGCCGGTACGGCCGCCCACCAGGATAATCACATCCCCGGGAACCGGTTTTTCTCGTTTGACGTTTTTCTGCGGCGCGGCGCCGATCACGGCCCCGACTTCCATTCTTTTGGCCACAAAATTGGGATGGTAGACTTCCGCAACCTGTCCGGTGGCCAGCCCTACCTGGTTGCCGTAGGAACTGTAGCCTGCCGCGGCGCCAGTGGTAATCTTTTTTTGGGGCAGTTTGCCCGGCAGGGTCTCTTCGATCCTGGCCCGGGGGTCGCCGCTACCGGATACCCGCATGGCTTGATAGACAAAGGCGCGGCCAGAGAGGGGGTCACGAATCGCCCCGCCGAGGCAGGTGGCAGCCCCCCCGAAGGGTTCAATTTCGGTGGGGTGGTTATGGGTTTCGTTTTTAAACATGACTAGCCAGTCTTCCGGGCCCTTTTCCGTATTGACTTTGACCACGATACTGCTGGCATTGATTTCATCGGAGACTTCCAGGTCGTCCAGGTAGCCGTCTTTTTTCAGGTGCCGCATTGCTACCGTAGCCAAGTCCATAAGGGTAATCTCCTTTTCTTGGCCCGGTTTGGTAACGGCCGGCCGGTTGGTCACATAATTCTGGTAAATACGCTGCATCAGTTCGGCAAAGGGTCCCTCGGCAAAACTGACCTCTTTTAGTACCGTGTGGAAAGTGGTATGCCGGCAATGGTCGGACCAGTAGGTATCGATGACCCGGATTTCCGTAATGGTGGGGTCACGTTTTTCGTTGTTTTTGAAATAATCCTGGCAAAAGGCCAGGTCAGCCGGGGACATGGCCAGCCCCAGCTTGTCAATCAGGTCTTGCAAGCCGTTTTCTGATAAGTTTATAAAGCCGGTCAGGATTTCCACGTCCTGCGGGACTTCCATTTGGGTTTGCAGGGTGGTGGGTTTTTCCAGGGACGCTTTCCGGGTTTCGATGGGGTTGATGCAATAGTCCCGGATGCGCCGGAGTTCTTCCGGGGAAAGCTCCCCTTGAAGCACCAGCAGTTTAGCCGTGCGAACCAACGGCAGTTCGCCGCGGGTCAGAATCTGGATGCATTGGGCGGCGGAGTCGGCTCTTTGGTCGTATTGGCCGGGCAGGTACTCGATGGGCAGCACATGGTCATTGGGCCCGAAGGAGACCTCCTCCAGGTAAATCCAGTCCACCGTGGGTTCGGCAAATATGGTTTGCCGGGCAGCCTCAAATTCGGCCGGGCTGATTCCTTCCACATCATAGCGGTTGAGAATTCGTAAACCGGTAAGGCCGTCCAGGTTCAGCATCATTTTTAGATCGTTAAACAGCTTTTGGGCTTCGATGTCGAAACCCGGTTTCTTTTCCACAAAGATGCGCAAGACATTCGGATCGCTCAAGTTCATCCACCTCATCTTTTCGTTGCTTTTTGCTCGAAGCGTAATGATTACCTATATATAATAAATGATTAGGTTGAAGAAGTAAACCGATGGGAGGAAACAGGCGGCTCAAAGGTTTGTGAAAAAGGGCACTTGCGCAAGTTCCAAAAGCATTTTTACAAAAAAAGCAGGAATATGTAAAAGGATTGGAGAAAATATGAAGTAGAGTGATTTTTTTATGAAACATAAAAATTGATAATAAAGTGGGGGGTTTTGAACCAATTATAGACAAGATTTATTAATAATTATATAATAAATATTAATTATATTTTGTTATTGTGCCCATTTATTAAATTTTTTCGGATTATCCTTAATTATTTTTTAACACTTACAATGGTGTGTTTGGAGGATAAAATCAGATATGATTAAGAATAAAAGTCTTGTTTTCCTCTTAATTCTTTCGCTTTTATTAATATCGTTTGGGATCTATTTTGCCATCCATTCATTTAACAGCACCAAAAGTGTTTTTATGCAGGATGGCTATGTTTTGGAGTGCCAAGATGATCTGGCTGGCGCGGAAGGAAAAAGCATTCAGTACCATTTTCGAGGGGGAACGACTTACCGGGCCAGGTTCCCTCAAAAAATTGTTTTTAATGACACCCAAAACCAGCGGATTATCACTGCTGAGCATGGTTTCCTTCATTATGCCGACGGTTCGTTTGGGGCCTTCAAAAACGGGGTTGTATTGAACCTTTCCGCTTTAAATGCTGACTTAATTAATTATTACAATGTTTCTCCTGATTCCATCATGCAAAACAACGGGAGTAGTTATTCCCTTGACCATATGGGGACACCGATCAACTTTAAACAGTTCCTGTGGAAATTAAACCAGGACAAATATCTGCTGGCTGCCGATACGATCAAGCTGCATTTTTTAGAGGATGATGTCCGGGAATTTAAAGACTATCTCGAAGTAAGCTACATTGATGAAAATGTGGTGCAACTGGCCAATAACGAGGCTGTTCTCCAGACCATTGCCACGGATTGTTTTGTGGAACTGAACGACGGAGTGACCATCAATTTTAGCGAAAAGACGATTAAGCAACACGATGTTACGAAATTAACCCTGGCCCAGATGGTTGTGGATGCCGAAGAAAATATTGAGGTGACCCCTTTAAAAATGAAGGAGGTCGCTGCAATTAAGCTGCCCAAAATTACCACCGTCGACGGTGAAGACGGGGAAGAAGGGGAAACAGGAGAGCCCGGCGAACCCGGCGAACCGGGCGAGGTTGGCGAAACCGGTGAAACCGGCGAAACCGGAGAACAGGGCCAAACCGGGAGTAAAGGAAGGGGCGGCAGTAAGGGGAAAGACGGCGCTGCCGGTGAGACCGTCGGCGTCGGAGGAGGAGATGGAGACTCCGTTGATCAGGTTAAATTACCTGTTTTTGAATTGTCCGAATGGAAGGTAACCGCTTCCAGCGCCAGCGGCGTTGTCTTTATTAAGGACGACGATAATTTGCTGGTGGGAGACTCCGTTAACCTGAAGCTGGTGGAAACCGGCACCAACAAAGTGGTGTACGGTCCCGAGCCGTATTCGGGTCTGATTTTCAATTTCCATTTGGACGGGCTTAATTCCGGTACCGAGTACCGTTTGGTCATCAGTGCGGATTATGCCGTAAATAACAGGGAATATACCAGGGATTTCATTAATAAGGTGTTTGTGGCGGATACCCTCGGCTTATCTGTGGAAAAGGAATACGCCGCCGAGACGGAACTTGCTTTTGTGGTGATGAAGCAAGCTTCTTCCACTGTGAGTATCGCCAGTTTACAGCTTTATAACGAAGATGGGACTTCGCACAGCGTGGAAAATGTTAATTTCGCCGGCGATCGGCAAACGGTCCTATTTAGAAACCTGACGCCCAATACCAGGTATCTGGTTCAGCTTACCGACGTGAAAAGCAGTGACGGTATTGAAATGGCTACTTATGGGCAAAGGCAGGAATACAGCACTTTAAAGACGCCGCCCACGATTGGCGATCCCAAAGTAATCGTCAACAAAAAGAACGGTTCCTTTGAGATGCAGGTTGGCGCTGTGACGGACCTCCACCATGGCATCACCAATTTCCGTTATGAGATCTATGCTGCGCCGGTTGTTGCCGGTGCCACACCGGTGAAAACGCTGAATTCCGCCACTAAGGGGAGCGTGGCCGCTTTTGTGGACAACTTGCTCTTGCGGCGGAACGAGGATTATCAGGTGAAAGTGGTTGCCGAGTTCTTTGATAATGAAAAGACGGTAGAGTTCGAAAGCAACCTGTCGGATACATTCCGCATGGAAGGGGTCAGCTTCCCGACGGTGAGATTCGAGGCCGAAGAAATCACTTTCGAGCGGGTCCGGGGAATTATCTACATTGACGCCCAGTCGGCAGAACTGGTGGTTAATTCAAACAAACCGCTGACCATCATGTACGAAAACTCCCTCAACGTAGCTAAAACCCTGCCGCCGATTACCGATCTGGCCCAGTTCGCGGAGACCGCTACTACTTATGCCATCCCCTTTGTGGTCAATAACTTACGACAGAACGATACATATGTGGTCTCCCTGCATGGTTGCGTGGACCTGCTTGACGGGAATCCGGAAGAACAAGTGGTCATCGGAAGCTTTATCTTCGACACCCCGTCCAGCAATCCCTTACAAGCCGTCTTTATTGAGAATCCCACTGACGGCAGTTCGGCGTTCGATGTTGATTTCCAGTTACAGAGCCCGCCCATGATCAACAGCGAACTGGAAGCCAACACCTTGTCCCATATGACCCTGAAGTTGTATTCCGGGGTTACGACCGAAGAAAGAAACCTGGTTGCCACCGTGCCTTACCATGACACTAATCCGGAACCGTACGAGAGCGTCCTGAGAGAAACCTTCTATGACCAGATGGCCAAGATTACGGAAACAACCTTCGGGCTGCGTCCCGAACAGTTGGAAAACCCTGTTTATACCATTCAGGTGACCGGGGCATCTGACTATACGGATTATCAAAACGAAATCACGATTATTAACAATATAATTACGGTTAACAGATCCGAATCTGCGCCGCCGTTACCGCCGGTGAATGACGCTTTTGAAGTGATCACGATTATTAACGGCAATGCCGAACAATTTGGCGTGGAAAAAGTTGATGGATTGAGAGATGACACGATCATTGGGTATGCCGTGAAGGCGAAGTTTGACAGTGATCTGGCCAATAACTTTACCTATACCATGTATTCACCGGCCGAATACCATCAATACAACAGTGATCCCGACATTACCGCAGGCGCGCAGCAGGTTGGATCTGCCTATACCTTGCCGGTTGTCGGCGGCAAGATTCCGGAACTGGTTTTGGTGTTCGGAGAAGGAACGGACAGCGAAGCCAACGGGCGGTTTATCCGGTATAATCCGGAGGCCGCAAGAGGCGCCCAGTATTACTTCACCTATACGGCGATGTTGAAGCTTGCGGATGGCACCTACCGGTATCCGGAGGATTACGAGGCCGGGACGATCCTGCGTTCCACCTTGCTTGACGCGCCCAAGGAAAGTCCGGAGTTTGAATTCTATCCGTGGGTTTCCGATAACAATAGTGCCACATGGAAATATAAGTTATATGATACGGATGAGGCCCTGCTTGATAACTGTGCGCTCACGGTAAGACAAGGGAGCAATACGCGCAAGACCGAACCGCTCAGCAGGGACTCCAGTGAGTTCCGGGAAGTTGAGTTTTCCGGTCTCAGCAGAGACGCGTATACTGTCTCCGCTATGCAAAACCTTTATCCGAAATATGCCGATAAACAAGAAGAACGCTTCTTATTTGAACGCTATTTTGAAGGGGTATCCGGACTCAGTTCCAACATTAAATTCCGGTTAGAGCCGCTTCCTTACCGTAACCGTTTGTATATCATTCTGGAGGATGTGCCGGATGACGACCTGAGGCGGATCGCGGCCCTGAAGGTTCAGGTAAGCGCTCCCGGAGTCGAAACCGCAACCTTCTACCTGCCGGTGGACCTGGTTGATTTTGAGGGCACCCAGGTTCCTGTGGGACAGTTATTGTTCTCCAGAATAGAAGAGTTCCAGGGGAAAACAATCATGATAAGTACTTCCCTTTGCTATGATACGGGCGAAGCAGGTTTCGGTACGGAAAGTAACTCCCACGCGCTGCAGCTTTGCCCTGGCGGAACCATTGGCCAGTATAAAGTGCCGGCTAATGTCGGCAATGCTTTACGGGATGACCAAAGAGCCAGTGGCTCGCTCTTTACCGCCTCTTTAGCCGGGACCCAATTGAATTACCAAAACCGGATTACCGGAAACAGTGGCTCCATCGTCCTTGCTTTTACCGCGGCCGGCGCACGGGACAGCACCTCATTTGAATACCTGACCCTGAAGGCGATTGGGGAGCAGTCGATTTCATCAGTGGATGGTGGCGTGGAGGATGATTTCGCTTTTGGAACGGTTGTGCCCAGTGTTACCGATGGCACAATTACGGCAACACTTAACACGGCTGATATTCCTCTCAATATTGAGGACGGTGACGTGCTTGACGGAGGGATTATCTATATTGAATTATACGAAACGAAGATGAGCGACGAACTGATTGACGAACAGTATGCTTCCTTTACATATGTGGATGGACAAAGCAACTACCTGGTGCACATAACCGGCCTTAATCCCAGGACAGCTTATGCGGTCCGGGTTTGGGGATATATTAACGGGGTCAAAACATATCTATATGACCCGGATGTGGAACAGTCCGGTGTTTACTACCGGCTTAACTCCCTGGCGGAAGTAGAAATTACGAATCCTCATGTTGAATTTGTGGCTGAAGATTATACGAACAAATACTTATCGTTGGCCTATAATCTGACTCAGGTATTTGGGTTAAGGATTTTCTACGACCTGGAATTACTGACGGAGCAGGGCACTGTGGAGCAGCTATGGCGGCATGAGGAATTACTAAGCAACAGCATCTTCTCGGAACCTGGTTCTTATAGCACCAGCATGATCCAAAGGCTGTATTGCCGGCCGGGCAACAACGTGTTCCAGTTTGGCCGGAGATATCGTATTACGATCAGCGCCGTTGCCACGGCAGGAGTCAGCGATCGTTTTAATCCCGCGAATATTATGGGGATCTGTGTGCATGAGTTTGAGGTGGAAGATATAATCAGACCGGTTTTCGGGGTTACTTCCACGGCCTTTATTGATGAAGGAGGGCAGAATTACTTGACTTTTAGGGTGTTGCCGATTGACCCGCATAAAGTAATTGTCGATGGCAAGTACATTGTTCGTTTCCTGGACAGCGACGGACAGGACATTACGCCGCCGGAAATCGCTGCGCAGGACTATGACGTCAGCGAACCCCAATCCTTTACCCTGGAAGATCTTGAAAGCGAAAGCACTTACCGGATTTTGATTTTTGCCGTCACTGATTTGACCAATGGCGGTGGTTTGGAAAACATCAGCGAAGTTGAAACACCCACCCATGCTCAGTACCTGCTGAAAACAGCCTATGGAACCACATTGGATGCTCAGGGTATTTTCCTTGGCGATATCAGTTGTGTAAAGTCGCCCTACAACGATCAACAGGTCGAAGTGCAGTTTAATAATGCCGTAAATATCACGATGGTGGATACAATTCAGTATTCGATTTATACGTCCGACAACTACATTTATCCGACCGTTACCACGGCGTTTGTGCCCCAGGTCCATAACCCCGGCACTCCCAGTGAATATTATTCGATGGAATTACCTACGGAACTTACGGAAAACGGGACCCATTATATCCAGGTACAATTCTATAAAGACGGGATCCGCCTGAGGGAGCCGCTGGTTCTGATCTACAATAAATAGCCAATTGCCGGGGCAGGAGAGGAGGGATGAGCATGCGAAAACTGAATAAAAAGGCGATTCTTGCCTTTAATCTCTTTGGTCTGCTCGTCCTGGTCACCATCGGGGTATTTGCGTTTGTTGTCATGCGTGTGGCGGCTGAGGGGAAATCAACTTACGCCATTGCGGCGGAAAGCATTATCTATGACAAAAACAATTTTCCCATCACCACCACGGTGGAAGGAAAGATTGTTCGCGCGATTGATGGCAATTATTATTTAAAACTGGACGGCCAGGAGGACTACAACCTGGGAAATACCACAGCGGCTTACGAGACCGGGAACGGTGTTTTGAAGCTTTACGGCAAGGGCTACCAGGTTTTTCAGGATGGAAGGGTCAGCCGCCTGGCTGAAGAGACCCAAGTCTCCGATTTTGCGGCAACGGCCTTTTATAAACTGGCCGACCGGAAGTATTTAGTTATCGGCTCGTCCATCAGAAGCATTGATGATTTATTAAGCGCCGAAAAATACCTGTTTGTGGTAATCAATAAAACCGGAAATGCCCACTTGATGAATGATCAATTGAATGTAAAAACGGTGGAGCCCGTCATGCTTGTCTGTGGAAATATGCAATTCGATGTCGCCAACGAAACCTTGCTGATTGAAGACCGCACCATTGATTTAACCAAGATTTATGGCACCACCAATCAGTATTCCATGTTGCCTGAACCGGGTGAAGAGGGCGAAGATTATGAAATGCCCGATGAACTGATCATCCGGGGCGGGAAAGGCGGCAGAGGAGGTAAAGGAGGTGCCGGCGGAGTTGGAGGGCTCGGCGGCACAGGTGGTATCGGCGGTGTTGGTGGCACCGGTGGCAAGGGAGGCACCGGCGGAACAGGTGGGGCCGGTGGCGAAGGAGGTGCCGGGGGAGCCGGCGGTGTCGGTATTGCCGGAGGCCAATCCTCGGGGGCGTTTGAACTAAGAAAATCCCTCAGCCTGCGAGGCATCATGACGAAGGTAACTTCGCTGGTGGTGGACTATTTTGTGTTTGATCCCGGCGGCGCGTACGGGACGGTCTTTCTGGAGGCCGCGCCCACCGTCTATGCCGATGAAGCGGAAAAAGAAGCCAAAACTGTCCGCGTCGTGGTCAGTATTGATGATACCCGAGCCACCATTTATGGGCTGAATCCTGGAACTTCCTATCTGGTGAGCCTGGGTTACCGTACTTATGACAGTACGGAGGATTATATTGTGGACATGGTCAAGGTCCAGACTGCTGAAATTGCCACCCTCATCAGCGTGAAGAAGCTGACCAGCGATAAAGTCTATTTTAATCTGAAGCTGGACTCCGAATACATCATTGACGGAGGGGAAATTGTCCTCCTGGCGGACGGAACAGAGGTTGACTCGGAAGACATTGACGTGGCAGAAGCCATTTCCTCCAACGGTTGGAGTTCCTCCCTGAGTTATGATACGGGGACCGTTTTGGAACTGAAACTGCAGGATATTGTGTATAACGGCCAGCCGGTTACGCTGAAAACCGCCAGTGTAACAATTATGAATACAACCTCATCAGCGGTAGGGGACACGAATCCATCCGTTCATTCAGGTGGTGGGTCGTACCGTTCCTCCGGTAGTTCCGGCAAATCAGGCTCAAGTGACGATAGTGACGAAGAGGAAGAGAAGCCAGAAGAACCTGATGAGCCTGAAGAACAGGAAGAACCTGAAGAACAGGAAGAACCTGAAGAACAGCAAGAGCCTGGAGAATCGGAAGAACCCGATGAGCCGGAAACAGGAGAACCTGGACCGGAACCAGAATCTGGTGATTCAGGAACAGAAGATCAATGAAGCAGAAGCAGGCAAGAACCAAGACAAACAATTTTTTGCCGGCGTAACCGGCACGTCGTGCGATGAATTAGCTAAGGCAGCTTTAGGATTAGGACAAAGGAGGGGTAAAATGGAAGGCATCTTATCTTCGACCATTCTGGCCGTGGGGATTATTCTTGGGTTGACCTTTTTGGGGGCGGGAATTGGGCTCGGCATTCTGGGTTCCAAGGTGGCCGAGGCCGTAGGCCGCAACCCGGAAACAAAGAGTGATGTGGTGCAATCGGTTATGGTCGTTGCCGTGGTGTTAATGGTCTTGTTGCTCTTACTCTTTGGTTTTGTGTTTATCTTGCTGTTTTACAACCCACTCTTAGTCTAAAACAAGGGGGTGTGAAGTTGGATATTTTTCTTGCTGTCATCATCGTAATCCTGCTCATGAACAGCTTCTTGTTCCTGGTTTTTAAAAGGATCGCGGTGAATGTGGGCAAGCATGCGCAGAATTACGTGGTGCGGCAGCTCTCGGCATACGATGACCTGATTAAGAAAAAAGCACAAAAACTGCATGAATTAAATGAAGCCATCAATAACGAACAAGCCCAGATGGCGAAGGAGCCTGTCCAAGTCAAGGAAAGCGTTCCGAAACCGATTAATCCCTTTGCTTTTTTGCCCGGAAATTATCTGGACACCAGTTTTTTAGGCAACTATCGCAAGGTGCGGGAGTTTTTCCACTTTGATCATCGACTATGTATTAAAAATGTGCTTGAACTGTACGACACCGAGCAAGAGGACATCAAGTCTTTACTGAGCAGGCAGATTTTAGTCCGCTTTTCCCTGGAAAACCGCTTCGGCATTGCGACCATGGAGGAGCAAGACCAATTAGCAGTTTTTAAGGAAATGTTGAATAACGAAGAACAAAGCCTTTTGGAGGAATATTGCGCTTCCCATCCCTCGTTTGATTGTATAAGCTTTTTTGACTGGCTGGAAGTAGTATCTTTTCGTTCTAATCCTGAGGTGGTGATCCGAACCGGCGAAAGCAAAGAAAACCTGACCTGGTTAAACGACCGGATTAGGATGGAGTACGACAGCAGTATTTGCGAAGGCATTCAGGTTGTTTTGTGGAATAAGCTTTATGATTTTTCGATACAGAAAAGGGAGTTATGCGGATGAACGAACATTTAAATGATGTTATTCAGAAAAAAATCGATACAATCAAACAGAAGAAAAACATTTACGAGTTGGGCCTTGTGACCAATGTCCATGACTATATCCTCGAAGTAAGTGGCCTGGAAAACGCGGCCTTTTTCGAGCACGTGGTGATTGGCGACAAGGCCGAAGGCTATGTCAACAATATCGGACGTAATACGGTGACCGTAGTGCTGGCCAAAAGAAACGCTCCGGTTTTTGTGGGCGACAAGGTGGCTGCGACCGGCGAGCAGTTTTGCGCTTTCTATTCCCCCGACTCCATCGGCCGGATTGTGGACATGTTTGGTCAGGATGTGATGCGGGACCAGTTTTTCAGCAACCGGGAAAAAATCCCCATTGAAACGCCCCCGATCCCGATTATGGACCGGACCAGTGTGAATCGTCCCCTTTATACGGGGATTACGGGGATTGATTTGCTTTATCCCATTGGGAAAGGGCAGCGTCAGTTGATTATCGGCGATAAGAAAACCGGGAAGACGCAAATCGCCCTTGATGCCATCGTCAATCAACGACAGGACGAAGTGCTGTGTATCTATATTGCCATCGGAAAAACTAAAAAAGAAGTCAAAGAGGTTTACAGCGAGTTGCTTTCCCATGGGGCGATGGAGTACACGATTATTCTGGCGGCCTTCCAGGATGAATGTGCCCCGGTCTTGTGCAACACGCCCAGTGTGGGGGTTACCATTGCCGAGCATTATATGCTGCAAGGGATGGATGTGCTGGTGGTGATTGACGATTTGAAACAGCATGCCGACAATTACCGGGAAATCAGCCTGCTTTCCGGAAGAGTGCCTGGCCGGGACGCTTATCCGGCGGATATCTTTTTCGCCCATGCCAGTTTGCTGGAAAAAGGCTGCCAGCATAAGGACGGCGGTTCGATTACGATCCTACCGATTACGGAAACGAAAGGCGGGGACATTACCGATTACATCTCCACCAACATTATTTCCATTACCGACGGGCAGATCGTGCTTTCCGCCAAAAACTTCGAAAAAGGGCAAAAACCGGCCATTAACTATGGCTTGTCCGTCTCCCGTTTAGGTGGCGCGGTGCAGACGAAAGAACTTAAGAAGTTAGGTTCCGTGGTGCGCCGGGAACTGTTGTCTTATTTAGAATCACGGGCAGTTTTTGAACTGGCCAATACCGAAGAAATGAGCGAAGACTTGCGGCAGAAGATGGGAGTGGGCAGTGAAATCCTGAAGCGGATGAACCAGTACAAGTTTGAAGCCCGCGCGCCCGAAGAAATGGTCCAGCTCTTTCAAGAATTGGTGGTGGTTCCTGAATGAACATCAAGCTAGTCGTTAAGGCGATGAACTTTCATGCTTTGCTGCATGTGGAGTCCGCCCGTCGCAAAGCGAAAAAATACGCCTATTTGGAACAGGAAGTAAACGGACTGATTGAGATGATTGTCAATAACCGGAATATTATCCTGGACAAACATCTTTTGAAGATCAATCCGAAAAGACCGGCCTTAAACATCTATATCGGTAGTGACCTGGGCTTTTGCGGCAACATTAACGCTCAAGTGGACAATCTCCTTTTGGCCGATGACGCTTCCGACAAGATTGTAATCGGCAAAAAACTACATACTAATCGTCCCAATGTTTTGCTGAGCATGACCAGGGAGATGTTTGACACTCATTATGCCCTGGTGGAAGAGCAACTGGAGAAGAGTATTTATGAGCTGAGGCACAGCAGCATCAACGTGATTTACAATCATTACTACAGCGCCAGCGATATCAATATCATAAAAAAACAAATCTTCCCTTTTCCCATTAAAAAACTGTCGGAAGACCAGTATACGGAAGATTTTGTGGTGGAGGGCAATATTCAGGACCTTTTGCTTAGTTTGATTGTATCCTACATTAATTATGAAGTGAAAATTGCGGCGGTGAATAGCTTCGCTTCGGAAAACATCATGCGTCAAAACGCCACCAACGAGTCCCTGAAAAAAATCGATGAATGGCAGGAAGAAGAATTGCGGGAACTGCGGAAAATCCTTAAGCAAAAGACCTTTAAGAAGGTGCTGGAAAGCTATCTGAAAACGAAAAGGTTTGGAGGAAAAGACCGATGAGGATAGGAAAAATCATCTCGATTTCCAATCTGCGGATTGATGTTTTGCTGGACAACCAGGAAATCAATAACCGGGATATCGTTTGGACGGAACACAATGAGCAGCACTATAGGTTTGAGATTGCCCAGATCGACGGCAGCGTTGCCATCGCTATTCCCCTCGGTCATGTTAACGGCCTGAAAAGGGGTCTGGATGTTTATCTGGAAGAGGGAGGGTTGCAGATTGAGTATTCGGACCAGATTTTAGGCCGGGTTTTCAACGCCTTCGGGGAACCGCTGGATAGGCAGCCGGTGGAATCAGCCTGCCGGAAGAATATTTACGAGAAAAACCTCCGGCTTTCCGAAATCGGGATTAATGGGGATATCCTCTGGACGGGAATCAAGGCCCTGGACTTTTTCGCCCCGATGCAGAAAGGCTTTAAGATGGGCCTTTTGGGTGGCGCCGGGGTAGGCAAAACGGTTCTGATTAAGGAATTAATCAATAATGTTTACAAGGGCTTTGGCTCCAACTCGGTGTTCGTCGGGGTGGGCGAACGTTCCCGGGAAGGGAAGGAGCTTTTTGATGAAATGCTGGAAAGCGACCTGCTGGACAAGCTGTCCATCGCCTTCGGACAGATGGGGGAAAGCCCCATGGCCCGTTCCCGGGCCGTATTCGCCGGCCTGACTTTGGCGGAATACCTGCGGGATGAAAAGCAACAGGACGTGCTTTTGTTCATCGACAATATTTACCGTATGGTGCAGGCCAACAGCGAAATTGTGTCCGAGATGGGGCAGATCCTCATTGATAATGGTTATCCGATTACCTTGCTCAGTGATGTCAGTGAAGTGGAGGAGCGGATTAATTCCACGGGAAACGGTTCCGTTACCTCTTTCCAGGCGATTTATATTCCTGCCGATGATTTGACGGATGCGGCCGTTAACGCCATCCTTTCCCATTTGGACGGGCAGGTGGTGTTGGACCGGAAGGTGGCGGAGAAAGGCTTGTATCCGGCCGTTGACGTTTTCCATACCACCAGCAGTCTGATTACCGTGGAAAAAGTCGGGCAGCGTCATTATTCGCTGGTGAATGAAACGATCCGGTATCTTTCCCAATACCAGGAATTAGAAAAAATCGTGGCCGTACTGGGAATTGAGGAGCTTTCGGAAGAAAACAAAAATGTTTTCTTCCGTTCCCGGAAACTGCGCAATTATTTCACTCAGCCCATGTTTGTTTCGGAACAGTATACCGGAATCCCCGGGCAGTTTGTCCGGATTGAGGATGTCCTGGATGATGTGGAGGCGATTCTGTCCGGAAAATACGATGATAAGGACGAACGGTTCTTTGCTTACATCGGATCAATTCCTAAATCATAAGACGAGCTTTGGGACAGTAAGGAGGAGTTTTCTTTGGAAAACGAGGGAAGGACGGTTGAATCTACGGAAAAAGCAATCCAGCAGGAGAGCGACAGTAACGGCGCCGGCATGGAAGTGCGCATTTCCAGTTTCGAAAAAGGGCTGGAAGTGTACCAGAATGTGCTCTTTATCCGGGTGACCAGCGAGAAATACAACCTCCTTATCATGGAGGATTACATGCCCATCATCGGCAAAGTGGAGGGCAGTGTTACTTTTCTGGCGGAAGATCAGGAACATACGCTGGAAAACATCGAAGGTTTTTTCTATCACAAACATAATGTTTTTTCGTTGTTAATAAAGGAGAGTTCCCATGTGGACGAAGATCATGCAGACTGAGGTACCATGGACCAATGTGATGCAGGCGCTTCTGGAATTTAAGTGGCTGGTTATGGTCACGGTGGGTGTCGGTTTGCTGGTGGGCATCATCGGCTTATTGCTGTCCCGCAATTTGCGCTGGCATCAGAAACGGGTGAAGGTCCTGGGTGTTTTTCTTAATTTAAGCGCCCGGGATAATCTCCTGCTGTGTATTGCTTTGTCCCGGTGCCTGTTTGTGGTAAGCGCGGTCGCTTTTTGCGTGGGAATCGATACGACGCAGCTTTGTTTATTCATTATGCTGTGTATTTTATATAACCTTTTAGCCTTTCGTTTTTCCGTTTTTTTATTCGATTTGTTCAACAGCGCGGTTATCTGTGCCGCGTTACTGGTGGGCAACATTCTGACTGGCTTTTTGCAGGAGGTACGTTTCGACTGGCGCACGATTACCGTGTATGTTTTGTTGGCCATTTTTATCAGCGTTTATTCCGCCTTTTTCTTCTTGCGGGATGTGGCGCGGATCGTGCAGCGGGAACCGAAGCGCAAGGGAATCAAGAACGAAGAGGAACAAGAAGCAACCTAAAGGGAAGAAAGGGAGACGAAAAATGAACGCGATGCGGGTGCAAGGGCAAAAAAGAAGATTAAACAAGGACAGATTATTAATTATCGCGATTGTGCTCATTTGTGCGGGGCTGCTCTCCGCCGTGGCCGTATATATTTTCTTTTTGGATAACCGGTTGATTAAAGAAGATTTGTACCTTTATGATATCGGTTTTCGTTTTGATTATCCCGGCCCGTCGCGGATTCAGAAAACGGATGAAGGAATGGTCCTGAAAAACAACGGGAAAGAGCTGTTACTGCAAACAAGTCCGCTTTTTTACAAGGAAGAGGAACGCATCTTCCTGCCGACGGTCATGGTGGCTTGTTTGCCGTCCGAGCGCAAGTTTGGCCGGGTAGATTACTTTACGGAAGTTTACCGGGATCAAGACGGAATTTACGCGCAACTGGGGCGGCAAAGCATTCCCTTAGGAAAAGGCTTTTTGCATGATGGCAAGGACCTGTATATCTTCCTGGACAACACCACGGTCAAATGGCAGGACAAGGTGGTGCGCCTGAAACCTTTTTCCTACGCCATCGTGGTTTACAACCAGCGTTTGGAGATTTATTCGGCGAAAGGCGGCGAATGTGTTTTAGAAGATACGGGTGCCTGCAAGGTAGTGGCGGAAGCGGAGAGTGGGTACCGGATCGATTTGGGAACCGATATCCTGTACCGGGCCGACGGCAATGAACAAATGTTGTTTGCCCAGCCTTCGACGCTGAAAGAGTTGAAGTAAGGAGGTGTCTCGGTTTGAAGAAGATTGTTGCTTTAGCAGTGGTTATTCTGGCGGTTTTAGTTTTTGCAAAATATTACCAGCTCCAAACAGTGGGGATTTTGGAGAGCAATACATATGCGGTTACGGACAACCAGATCACGCAGAGTTTGTTCTCCGACCAGGTTCCCCCCGAAAAGGCGGTGCTGGAACCAACGGTGGCGGAGTCCCTGACTCCGCTCTACGAGTTGGGCGGCAATCTTTTTCTCGGGGAGCGGAAAAATAAGCTGAATAACGCGTATCCCCTCTTTGTCAATGACGCCGTGGCCCTCATGAACGTCAACAACAGCGCAAAGCTCATCACCGAAGATTTTGAAAGAAAGAACACCTATTACGGCCTGTACGTCAGTAACGGCCTCTCCTTTAATGCGGATAAACAGCGGGCGGATGCTGAGACCTTTATCCTGCTGGAGTTGGCCAATAAGCTGTATATCAATGCCCGGCCCATGGAAGTACATACCATTTGCGGCGATGTCCTGATCCCGATGAACGGGGTTGTCAATTTTCAGGAAGATGCTATTCGTTATTACACTTTGGAGAAAGGGAAGTTCCACTACAAGGAAATCCCGAGAGTGGACGAGCAGACCTGGGTGCGTTTTGCCGGCAAAAAATACCCCTATTATGACTTTTTAATCGGCCTGGGCAAGCTTAAAGAACCTTCCGGGCAGGCAAGACCTGCTCTTCAGGAAGAGGAAGCCCCGCCTGAAATCCCGGAGCGGGAGGAGGAAGAAGGAAAAGCGCAGGAGGAGCCGGTGGAGCCGGCCGAATCTCCGGTGCTGAAGCCGGAAGCGCCTGAAAAAACCAAAGCAAGCTTCCGGAAGCCGCGGCTTTCGATGACCGATTTCCGGGTCAATTCGATCCAAAGGACCGCGGAGACGACCCTAAGCATCCACGACCCCTCAGGGGTCCTGACCGGTGCGATTCAGGTGATCATCCGGGACGAAAAAGGTAATGCGCAAAGTTGGACCTTTACGAACTATGCCGAAGCGCAAAAAGGGATTTTGCAGCCTGTGGCCTTCTTTGATAACCTGGAAAACGGGATGACCTATACCGCATACGGGACATATAGCTATATAGACGCCGACGGGCAAAAACAGACGGAGTTCTTTGGCTGGAAGACCTTCCAGGTGGAAGAGCGGCTAATCTATTTCTTTGATCTGCTGGAGATCAAAGAAGAGCCGGAGCCGGAACCGGAGTTTGTCCCCGTCAAGCCGCAGGTTAGCTGTGAGCCTTTTGTGGCATCGATTTATGATTTGCATTCCACGTTGACCATTCACGAACGGGGCAGCCTGGTGACCGGCGGCATCCGTTTTGAGGTCTATCATGATGAGCGCATGTATATGCGCAAAACGGTTTCGGCAAGTGGGGAATTAACCCTCGGTCCTTTGCCGCCCGCCACGGAATTTAAAATCATTGGGTACATTACCTACTTAAATGAATACAAAATAAAGGTGGAGGAAAAGTTTTTCGAACAGACCATTGCCACACTTCCGCTGGATCAGTTGGAGCCCATGTCCTTGTCCTTCCAAAACGGCAAGATCTTTTATGACCGCATTCAAATTGTGGACTTGTGTTTTGTCGATGACCCTGCGGACAGCAGCCGGAAAATCGGCGCCGGTACCATTCCCTATGTGGCGAAAATTACCGTCCTGATTGACAATAATACTTACGGCTTAAAGCCGGCCCAAATCAGCGCCATGCAGGAGGGCGGCAAAGTAGAGTATGAAACCCCGGCGGTATTGCGTTCCAATCAGAAATACCGGTACAGAATTGTCTGTTTGGACCGGTTTGGTAACGAGTTGCCATTGACGGAGCCGGCGGAAGGGGAGACTCATACCTGTAAAGCGCCGCCGAAAGCGATTATCCGGTTGACCACCAATGAAGTGGCCAATACGGAACTTACGGTCGAGATTGAAAACAAGGACCATGTGGAAGCGCAGAATTACCGGATTGCCTTGTATGATATCAATGATCATTTAATCCACACGGTCAGAAGGACAGAAGGCGGGGAGGATTCCGAAGCCTCGACCCACCATGACCTGCCGGAGGACGGCGGTAAAATCACCTTTACGAATCTGAGTGCCGGTGCGGCCTATACGGCCGTGGTCTATGCCGATTATGACCTGGACAACGGTGAAGGGATACAGGAAAACATGGAAATCGGGCGGATTCGTTTTACGACCCTGTCCATTTCCGCGCTGGGTTATGCCATTTTTACAACGGAAGTAACGGAACTGACCGATCAGGAGGCCACCTTAACCATTTCTCTCGACAAAAACCGGACCAATCCCCAATTGCAGTTTTTACTGGATAAGGTTACGGTGCTCATTACCGGCCCCGATGGTGAGGAAATTATGACCGTATCCCTGACGGAAGAGGAACTGGCCCGGTTCGTGGCCGGCGACGGGGAACCTTTCCAAATCGAACTAGAGAACCTGCTGAGTTCCACCGAATATGGAATTACTATTCTGGCGGAGGTAGAGCAAGGCGGGGAGATCCATGATATTAAAACGTCCAATAGCATCGATGGTTTTAAGACCCTCAAGACCGAGCCGGAGGTTGTGATCAGTTCCTATTTTTCCATTTCCAATGCCATTGAGCTGTATGACGTGATCATCAACGATCCGGACGGGGCGATTCTGAGCCATGTTAACCTGCTGGTAACGGACAGTTACGGCCGGGTGGTGGGTTCGCGCATCCTCCAGGCGAATACCCTTTATGAGACGCTCGTTTTCCCGAAACTGATTGAAAACGAGATGTATACCTTTACCTTTGTGGCCACCGAGTTTAACAAAGGGTATGACTATACCACTTTTGAGACCCTGTATGAGCTTAAACCGGTTTATCAGATTATCAATGAAAACAAGCTGGCCGGTGAAATCGGGCTACAAAGTTTAGACGAAATTACCGGTGATGAGGCTCACTATCTGGCGAAACTGCGGGCTCAAATCAGTGACGAGACCCATTTGCTGCTGGAAGAGCCATACTATACCATCAAGGTATTCAAGGAAGAAGAGCAGGTTGATGCTTTGGTCTACGATATTGAGCCTGCTGGTTCCGATGTGGATCATATTTTCACCTACCAGGTTGATGCGATGAGTGAATATCGGTTTGAATTGTGGGTCAAGGTGCGTGACCATGAGTTCAAGCTGGACGATACCTCTTTTACCACGGAGCAACCCATCATTGGCCTGGCCACCGTAGCGGATTTTGCAAAAGTGCAAGCTAATATGAGCGGGAAATTTATTGTCCTGAATGATATTGAGTGGAACAGGGAGCCGCTTAATTGGCTCGACTCGACTCGTTTTAACGGGGAACTGGATTTTCAGGGGCACAAGCTAATTATCGGGAATTCAAATCGGTTATTTGGGGAAGTTGGTAAAAACGGTGTAATTAAAAATGTAGTCCTTGATCTAACCATTCCGCATACTGATCCGCTTCGTTACCAGGGTTATATTGCTTATCGGCATTGGGGGCGGATCCAGAATGTTATGATCAATGTAAAAGGTTGTACCCGTTATCTTCATAATTACTGGGGCTTTCTTAGTTATACTGTTTATACAACCGGGATAATTGAAAATTTTGTGGTTAATCTGGAATGTCCGCTCTATGTTTGGCAAGGATTTGGTTGCATGACGCCGTACAACAGCGGGACGATTCGGAATGGTTATGTATACGGTTGCGATATTGAATTGCCCGATATTGAGGTTGATGGGGGCTATAGTGCCTCTAATTTCGGGGGGATTGCCGGAACAAACAATACAGCCGGTCGGGTGGAAAATGTGTTTTCCCTGGTTAATATCCGCACCGGCACATTGGTTTCGCCTACGAAAGACGGTTTTGGTCTGATTGCCGGCATAAATAGTGGCGTAATTAAGGGAGCATTTACTACGGGAGAGGTTTATTTCGGAGGTACCAAAGACCTGCGTTATGGTCCGGCGGTAGGTCGTCAGGGGGGAATGATGCAGACTGAAGCTTACTATATTTCGGAAGGCTCCACCTATACGAATACATACAATGCGAAAGTAACCAAGGAGACTCTATATGATCCTTTGTGGCATGAGGCTGTCTTAGGTGATATGTTTGAAACGGAAGAAACGGTGTTGCTGGGTTATTATCCGCAATTGAAGCTGCCGGACTGTATGCCGGCACAGCCTTATCTGCCCTTGCCGGAGTTAAATGTTGCCGATGCGGTGGATCTGGCCAGCGTAATG
>Ga0116180_1000158_pt1 | contig 65025 bp, 35 predicted proteins | sample AD_UKC073_MetaG_FD_89804 | JGI IMG/M metagenome (GOLD analysis project Ga0116180, IMG submission 89804) | Active sludge microbial communities of municipal wastewater-treating anaerobic digesters from USA - AD_UKC073_MetaG | ecosystem: Engineered > Bioreactor > Anaerobic > Digestate | place: USA... | reverse complement strand
CCGTTGTGGACGTGGTACATCCTGCGGTTCAGTCGGCAGGCTCAGCCCGCCCTCAAGTCGGTCATGGAGGCGGGCGACCGCAACGTCTCAATCATCACCGAGAACATCGCCGGCGTGCACGTGGTCAAGGCGTTCGCCACCGAGTCGCAGGAGATCCGCAAGTACCACGAGAACTGCGACGAGTTTTTCAAGCGAGTCATTCGCCGAATCCGCATGTTCGCGAACTTCGCTCCGGTCATGCGGGGCATCGCGACCGCATCGCACCTGACGCTGTTCCTGGCCGCGGGTATCCTGATTATCAAGGGGCGGCTTCAGGTGGGTGACATCCTGCTCTTGGGGGCGGCGATGGGGGCAATCCTTGCCCGGCTGCAGCAGGTGTCGGTTATCAACGACCAGTATCAAAACGCGGTCGTGTCGGCGCGGCGGCTTTACGAAGTGCTGATGGCGCGACCGGCCGTCCGCGAGCGGCCCGGCGCCCGGCCGTTGCCCGACGGGCCGGGAGCGGTCACGTTCGAGCGCGTCACGTTCGGCTACGATCCGGCCAAGCCGGTGCTGCGGGATGTGTCGTTTCACGTGCCTGGTGGGTCGGTGGTGGCCATCGTCGGTCCGACCGGGGCGGGCAAGTCCACGCTGGCCAGTTTGGTGTCGCGCTTCTACGACCCGCAGGAGGGCCGCGTGCTCATCGACGGTGTGGACGTGCGCGACGTCACACTGGAAAGCCTGCGGCGGCAGGTGGCTTACGTTTTCCAGGAGACGTTCCTGTTCAGCGAATCGGTCGAGGCGAACATCGCCTACGGGCGGCCGGGCATCGCCGGCGGGCAGATCGAAGCCGCGGCGCGCCTGGCCCAGGCTCATGAGTTTGTGGAAGCGCTGCCCGACGGTTACGCCACGCGGTTGGGTGAGCGGGGGGCATCGCTGTCGGGTGGACAGCGACAGCGGCTGGCCATCGCCCGGGCCATCGTGCTGAATCCGCGGGTGCTGATTCTCGACGACGCCACCGCGGCCATCGATCCCGAGACCGAGCACGAGATTCGGCGGGGCATGCGGTTGTGCATGCTCGACCGCACGGTGTTCGTGATTGCCCACCGTATCAGCACGGTGAAGAGCGCGGACATGGTGGTGGTGCTGGAGGGTGGGCGGGTTGCTCAGATCGGCACGCATGACGAACTGCTGGCCCAGGACGGGCACTATCGCCATATCGTGAATCTGCAACTGTATGGCGCGGATGGCGACGGGGATGGCGAGGAGCGGCTGTCGCACATGGATCGCATGCGCCAGTTCTGTCGCAACGCGGCGGCAACGGCTCCGGAGGATGCGCCATGAGTCAGCTTCGCACAACCGCGGGCGGGCCGGCAGAGGGGGCCGTCTCCGCTGGTCCGGCGGCGCTGGGGCCCAGTGACGTCGCCGGCGAACGCCGTCCATCGCTCGTCCAGCGACTCCGCGACTGGTGGAACAGGCCTTCGGAACTCGAACTGCTCACGGAAGAGGGCGAGTGCCGTTATCGAGCCATCGACGCCCAGTTGATTCGCCGGCTGGCGACGTACCTCCGGCCCTACTGGCGGCAGTACGCGCTGGGCATCGCGCTGGGCCTGGTGATGATCGTGCTGGAGATGCAGTCGCCGCGCTTCATGGGGGCGATCGTCAACTGGACGACGGGCTACCTGGCCGGCACGCTCGATCCCATGCCCACCGAATCCGAGGCCATCCGCCGGATCGTACTCATCGTCCTGCTGTGGGCGGTGGTGGCGGGCACGGCGCTGGTGCTGCATCGCTGGTCCATCATCGTGATGACCGACGCGGGCGAGCGCGTGCAGTTCGATCTGCGACGGGCGCTGTTCGGACACCTGCAGAAGCTCTCCATGAGCTTCTACGACAAAACCAAGCTCGGGCGGATCATCAGCCGCTGCACGAGCGACGTGAACAGTCTGCGCGAAGTGAACGTCTGGGGCATCGACATCGTGGCCAAGAACACGGTCATGATGCTGGTGGCCGGCGGCATGTTGCTGAACACCGAGCCGCGGTTGTTCCTGGCCGTGGCATGGCTCGGCCCGATCCTGTTCCTGCTCAACCGTGCCTATCGCAAGCGGGCAGCGGTGTTGTACCAAATCGCCCGGGAGGGCTTCACGCGGGTGTCGTCGAACCTGGCGGAGAACATCACCGGCGTGCGAGTGGTGACCGCCTTCAACCGCCAGTCGTTCAACCTCGACGTGTTCGACGATCTGCAGGTGGCCAACACACAGAACAACGTGCGGGCGGCGCGAGCCAACGGTCTGTACCAGCCGCTGTTGACGCTGGTGGGCTTCATCGGCCGGGCGATCATCCTGTGCTACGGCGGCTACCTGGTGGCCGCCGGTGGGACGAGCCGTCCCGTGGGCGTGGGGTCGGTGGTGATGGCGTTCCTGTACTGGGACTGGTTCATGGCTCCCATCGTCAACTTCGGGAACTTCTACAACCAGTTGATGATGGCCATGGCCGGTGCCGAGCGCATCTTCACGCTTCTGGACACGCCGCCCGACGTGAACGACGTGCCGGGCGCCAAGCCGCTGCCGCGGGTGCGCGGGCGCGTGCGGTTCGAGCACGTGTCGTTCGGTTACAAGCCGGACCGGTTCGTGCTGCACGACGTGGATTTCGAGGTGCAGCCCGGACAGATGGTGGCCCTGGTGGGCTCGACGGGCAGCGGCAAGAGCAGCATCATCTCGCTGCTCGCCCGGTTCTATCTGCCGCAGCAGGGACGCATTCTCATCGACGGACACGACATTCGGCTCGTGACGGGCGAGTCGCTGCATCGACAGATGGGGCTCGTGCTGCAGACCAACTATCTGTTCACGGGCACGGTCCTCGAGAACATCCGGTACGCTCGGCCCGAGGCCAGCGTCGAGGACGTCGTGCGGGCGGCCAAAGCGCTGGGTACGTACGAGTCGATCGCCTCGCTCGCTCATGGCTTCGACACCGAAGTGGGTGAGCGCGGGGCGAACATGTCGTTGGGGCAACGCCAGCTCATCTGCTTCACGCGGGCGTTTCTGGCCGATCCGCAGATTCTCATGCTCGACGAAGCAACCAGCTCGGTGGACACTGCGACGGAACTGCTCATCCAGCGTTCGCTCGAACGATTGCTCGCCGGCCGGACCACGTTTGTCGTGGCCCACCGATTGAGCACGATCCAGCGGGCGGATGTGATCCTGGTGATCGACCACGGACGCATCGTCGAGCGCGGCACGCATTGGGAACTGCTCGAGGCCGACGGCCGCTACGCTCAACTCTACCAGCAATTCGTCATGCACAACGACTGAGTTGTTAGCTCTCAGTTCTCAGCCGTCAGCCAGATGTCTGGTTCATAGCTCATAGCTTTTCCCCATTAGGGCCATGTCCTAAGTGTGGCGTTCGTTACCTGCAGCTAACAAACAACGGGCAAGATGCCCGTCCCCAGCGGCGGCGCTAGAATGCGACGGGCTTTACCGTCCATCATGTCATCAGGAGGACTGGCGCATGAACGCCGACGGCCGTTTGGGGATGTGCGTGTGTGCCGTCATTGTGGCGGCGCTCAATGCAGCGTGGCCAACGCCGGCACGAGCCGCGGACTGTAACGGCAACGGCGTGGAAGACGCTCAGGATATCTCGGGCGGCACGAGCCAGGACTGCGACGTGAACGGCGTTCCCGACGAGTGTCAGCCGGACACGGATGGCGACGGCACGATCGACGCGTGCGACGATTGTGGCACGCAACTGACCGACAACAACATCGACGAGTTTTGGAGCATTCGCCAGAGCTCGACGAGCCGGGGCAACGTGCTGTGGTTCGATGCCAACGATGACGTGTACTACTACGACGGGAGTACGGCCACGCTGATTCAGCCTCGAAATCTCAACAATGTCGATCTCGAGGGTGTGGCGAATTTCGTTTTCATGTTGGGCAGCGGGGCCAACCCGGGTGAAGTGCTGGCGGCGTGGCGGCGAGGGACCGATTTCGCCTGGATCTGGGGCAATGATGGACAGGATCCGCGGGATGCGGTCTACACCAATCCGTACGATCCAAACCGGACCATGAACCCTGAAGACGTGGCCATCGCCGATGGCTGCATCTTCATGCTCCTCCAGGCGTCCGATCCGGTGACGAGTAACCTGACGCTGCACGTGTTCCGCATCGATCCACCGACTGGCAGTTCGACGCTCCTCACGGTGGATTTTCTGAACGTTACGCAAAACGGCGGTAGCGGCGCACTGGTCAATTCGCTGGTGACTAGCGGTTGTAAGGCGGCATGGTCGTGGTGCAGCGAAGGCAACGCGGGCACCTGCACGGTCGAACCGGATCTGCACTACTACGACGGGACCTCCACCGTCGTGCTGGACAGGCAGGCACTGGCCCTGGACTTCGCTCGCGGGCGATTACTTTATTCCAAGCCGGTAAACGGTGTCGTTCAATTGTTCCTGTTCGATACGAATCTGCCGAGCCCGGCCCCGGTTCAACTCACCTCGTTCGGGCCGGCGGACAAGCAGATTATCGACGCCCAGACCGACGGGCGGAACGTGGCCATACTGGTCGGCGACGCGGGAGGTCAGAACCGGGAGATCGTCCTGCTGGGCGGGTTGCCGTTGAGCGATGCCGGCACGTCGCCGGCCGACTCGCCGCCCAGTCAGGCGTTCCCGTTCCAGTTGGATCGCGGCCAGTTGTTATGGACGGCCCAGGACACATCGGTGGTCTACTACAACGGCAGCACGTTCCAGCGAGTGTGCAGTTACGGCTGGTTGAACGACGGTTACGTTGCCCAGCTGCGTAAGACGAGCGCGACGGGCAACGACACCGAGGTCTTTCTGTTCACGGGCACGCCGCCCGATGATGCCAAGCAACCGTCGGCGCCGCTCCTGGTCCAGGCAACGGCATCAGGTAACGGAGAGGCGACGGTCTCGTGGAGCACGGTTCTGGGGGCGACGGCATACAACGTCTACTTCGCACGAGAAAGCGGTGTGACGCCGTCGTCCTATCAGACGCTGGCCGGCAGTGGGGCGGTCACTGGCGTTACAGAGAATCGTGCGGTGATCGGGAATCTGGCCGGCGATCAGGTGTACTTCTTCGTGGTGACGGCGGTGGAGGATTCGACGGAGGGGCCGCCTTCCGCGGAGGTGACGGTGATGCCGTGCGTTGATCCCGCACTGGACGGCGACGGTGACGGCACGCCAGACTGCGTGGACGGCTGTCCGAACGATCCTGACAAGACCGCGCCCGGCACGTGCGGTTGCGGCGTGCCGGAGACGCCCGATTGCCCCAGCGATCTGTGCCCCGACGACCCGAACAAGACGGAGCCGGGAGTGTGTGGCTGCGGCGTACCGGAGGCGACCACGGATACGGATGGCGACGGCACACCGGACTGCGTGGACCTGTGTCCCGACGATGCGAACAAGACGGACCCGGGGGCGTGCGGTTGCGGTGTGCCGGAGACGCCTGATTGCCCGGACGATCTGTGCCCCAATGATCCAAACAAGACGGAGCCGGGCGTGTGCGGTTGCGGCGTACCCGACGTCGACGACAACCATAACGGCACACTCGATTGCCTGGAAGACATGGATGGTGGAACTCCGGGCGACAGCGATCAGCAGGGCTGCGCGCCCGGCTTATGCGGCCCCGGTGTCGCACCCATTCTGCCGCTCCTCATCACAGGTGTGTGCCTCATGCGACGATTCGTTCGGCGTGGACGTTAACAGCGCGCCCCCGCGAGTCACTGTCACGTTCGGCAGTATGGCGGTATCATCCCTGGCAAGGATATTCTGCTTGGGAGGTGCAGCCATGCTCCGAATTACCTGTGCTGTGTTGGTCACGTCGTTTGCCGCATCCTGGTCCGTTGCGGATGAGCCCTTCGACTACTTCGCCAACTCCTGGGCTGTCATCGGGCTGAAGGACTATCAGCACGGCACGCGGATCACGCCGACGAACGAACTGGTGCTGGGCGATGAGCGCAAGGTGCGGTTCCGGTTCGGCAGGCAACTCGCGCCGTTGAGCCGCGACCAGGTCAAGACCAACCGGGCCGGCTGGCTGCCTATCATCGAGTTGACCGCGACCGACGAATCGGTGCGCTATCGTTTCACCTTCTTCGCCACACCCTTGCCAGATGTGCCCAATTGGCGGGCGGCGTTCGACTGGCCCGTGGCCGGCGAGAATTACCTCAACTGGGTGGTGGTCGAGATGGTCAACACCGGTTCAGCGCCGGCCAAAGCGTGCTTGCGCATGGAGAAGGTTGACAAGGAACAGGTGGACGGCCGGACGCAGGAGTGGGAGCTTCCGCCCGACGGCGGGAAGATCGAGCGGGCGGTGTTTCGAATCCCGTTCGAGCCGGTGCCGGACGAAAAACGCTACGAGCAGGAGGATGCGCAAGTCTGGCTCGAACGTACCGCGCAGTTCTGGTCCGAGACCGTGTTGGGCAAGGCCCGTATCTCCGTGCCGTGCATCAAGAGCAACGAAGCCTTGCTGGCGGCTCACGTATGCCAGCTCATCGCCAGCGATCACGGCGAGGTGCACGGCGGCGAGGGCTTCTACGACCGGTTCTACATCCGCGACGGCGCATACCAGGTGATGGAGCTGCAGGAGGCGGGGCTGATCGAGGCGGCGCACAAAGCGGTGGCCAAATACCTCGAACACCAGCGGCCCGACGGACGGTTCGAATCGCAGGCCAACCAGCTCGATGCCAACGGCCAGGCGCTGTGGGTTCTGTGGCAGCACTATCAGATGACGCGCGACAAGACCTGGCTGGCCGAGGTGTACCCGCGCATGCGTCGGGCGGTGGATTGGCTTATGGAGGCTCGGCGGCAAGCGCCGGCCGATTCGCCTTTCCCGGGTGTGCTGCCCAACGCCGTGGCGGATGGTGAATACCTGTGGGACGGCAAGCATCACATCGTGGGGTACGACCTGTGGAACCTGCGCGGCCTCCTGTGCACGGCCGACGCCGCCCGGCTCCTGGGCCGTGAGGCGGAGTTCGCGGAGTTGATGGGCGAGGCGAAGGCTTACCGCGAGGCGATCGACGCGATGTGCCGGCGCGTGGGGCTGGCTCATTTTCCGCCCAGCTGGGAACTCAAAGGAACGCACTGGGGCAACACCGAGACGCTCTGGCCGACCGAGCTGTTCGAGCTCGACGACCCCCGCGTCGCCGCGACCATCAAGGAAGTGCGGGAACGACACGGCGGCGGCTTCTGCGAAGGGACGATTCGCTGGACGGGCATGGAGGACGTCATCCACCCCTACATGTCCTCATACACGACGATGACCTGCCTGGTCCGCGGCGAGCACGAGCAGGTGGTCGAGGATTATTACTGGTATCTCCTGCACTCGACGGCCACGCACGGATTCCCGGAAGGCATCTACTACAAGCGGCGTTTCGCCTGGAGCGACACGATTCCGCACGTCACGGGTGCGTGCAACTTCGCGATCATGCTGCGACACATGCTGGTGCATGAGCGGGCCCGTGTGCCGAGCGACGAGAGCGAGTTGCACTTGCTGGCGGCGGTGCCCGACTGGTGGCTGGACGACGGCCAGGAGATTCGGGTTGAGCGGGCGCCGACGCATTTCGGCGAGTTGGGGCTGCGAGTGACCGGGCATCCCGAGGGTGTTCGGATTGAGTTCACCGCGCCCAAAGAGCGGCCGCCTCAGCGCGTCGTGCTACACCTGCCGCGTTCGCGGCCGCTGCTCGGAACGCTCGATGGCGTGGAGGTCCGCTATCGCGATCCGCAGCGGAAGCGATGGGATTATCCGAGTGTGGTGGAAACGTATTGCAAGACCGCGCTTCCGCTCATTCTCGAGTCGCAGTGACGGTGCATTATGGGGGGCGGGCGTCTCGGCTGCCTCCAGTGGGGCGAGAGCCGGACCCTGAGGCTCGCCAGTTGTGGCGCGAGCTTCCAGTTGCGGTGCACGCTTCCAGCGTGCACACGTGCAGGCAAGATGCCGGCACCACAATGCCGCCGCCCGGTACGTCACAGATGTTTCGTCGACGGCAACGCAAAAAGGCGGGCGAGACGCCCGCCTCCCGGACGCCTGTTGCCTGTGTGGTTACAGAGCGCGGCTGGGTTGGTGTGTGGCGTGCCGGGTTTGGACGGCGTCGGCGGCGCGCTTGCCGGCCATGAAGGCGTGGTCCGAGTTGTAGTATTCCCACTCGCTGTACCGGCCGGCGAGGATCACGTCGTAACGACTTAACCATTCGCGGATGAGCTTCACGTTGGCTGCCCGCTGATGATCGTAGATGACATAGGCATGAGGCAGGTCGAGCTGGCACGTCGAGAGGATCGGGTCGTCGGGGCTGATGATGCCCACGCGGCGGCAATCGTCGATGCAGCGTTGCGTGAGGGCATCGCCGTCGTACGCGAGCGGCTTGGGCTTTCCGTACGTGATCTCGCAGGTCAGGCCAAAGCCGCCGGGCGGATTGCAGTGGGGGCTGGCATTGCCCTGGACGAAGATCCGGTGGAAAACGGTGTCCTCGGGATAGTAGATCCAGTGTTTGTCGGTGAGCTTTTCGCGTCCCACGCCGATGTTGACGCAGCGCACGGAGAGATACCGCAGGGCGGCGGCGGCTCGCTGAATCTCCGGCGGGGCTTCGGTGCCGATGCAGCGGATGAGGACGGGCAACGGCATGGTGCTGATCAGCGACTCGAATTCGATTTGCGACCCGTCGGAGAGCGTGAGGAGCCGCCGCTTGAGCGAGACGGCCTTGACGGCGGTGTTGAGGCGCAGACGGTCACGAATGTGGGGCAGGAAGCCGTTCATGAGTGCTTGGAATCCGCCGCGCAGGGGATAGCCGAAACGGGCGTTGGGGCCCATGGGCTTGGGCGTCGGCTGGAGCGCGCCTTCGATCATCTCTTCGAGGTCGGGCATGGGAACGCGTCCTCCCAGCCAGGATGTCTCCATCTCGCTGAGCGGCACGCCCCAGAGTTTGCGGTTGTATGGGATGGCGAAGTGTTTTGCGATGCCCCAGCCCCAAATCTTGTAGATGAACTCCTCGAAATTGCCGGGCGGGGTGGCGGTTGTCGCGTGTGCATCTTGTGAACGATGATTGTCGCGATGGCCGGACCGAGTGGCCCGTTCCTGTTCGGCAAGCTGGCGGAGCGTGCTTTCGAGAATGCCGTCGGCGCAGCAATCTTTCACATCTCCGATCGGACAGTTCAGGGATGCACCCGCGGGGGCGGCGTGAAGCGTCGAGACTCTATCGCGAGCAGTGCGCTCCTGGTTCCGCCGGTCGGCGTGGAGAGGACCAAACCGGGCCTCGATGGCACCTATAAGACACTCCTTGATCACCTGGGCGGGCAGGCCGTAGAGCGAGCCTTGAAAGGGGTATCGCGTGTAGACGCCCTTGCTGTAGATCCAGGCCTCGCGATCCTGCCAGTGCACATTGTCGCCCAGCAGGATGCGATACATCTGGTGGACGTACTCATCGTTGGAAAACATGATGTGGCCGGCGTAGTCCCAGGTGAAGCCGTCTCGCTGGATGGATCGGCACCAACCTCCGATCGTGTCATTCTTCTCGATCAGGAGGGCATCTGGGCAGTGGTAGGCGGCACTGAGACCGGTGGGCCCGGCTCCGACGATCGCGACTGGCCACTTCTCGATGGTCGATCGGCTCCGTGCCACCGAGGCATCGGGAATATGTGAGCGTGCAGCCGCGGCGGATGAACGGCCGGTGGGCCGGTGCTTGCGGATTGCCTGCTCGACGTGGTCGTTCATGGTCTTGACGGTTGCATCCCACGACGTGCCGGCCAGCAGTTCACGTGCCCGGGCTTCGCGATGGCGGCGCGTGGCGACGGATTCCTCGAGCGCTCGCTCGCAGCAGCGGATGAACTCGGCATGCGTGTTGGCGATGAGCACGATGTCACCATAGGGCTCGGCCACATCGGTGATGGGCGTGCTGACGATGGGCTTGCCGGCCGCCAGGTACTCCAGCGTTTTGGTCGGGCTGATGAACTGTGTGGATTTATTCAGGGCGAAGGGCAGGAGGCAAACATCCCAGCCGGCGAGGTAATCGGGCAAGCGTTCGTACGGTTGTTGGCCGGTGTAGTGGAGATTGGGGCGGCGCGGCAGACGGCTCGGATCGATCTTGGTGCAGGGACCCACCATGACCAGTTGCCAGTTGGGGCGGTTGTCGGCGAGCGCGGCGATCAGAGGCAGATCCATCCGCTCGTCGATCACGCCGAAGTAGCCGAGCCGAGGTCTGGGCAAGGGCGCCTGGTCCGGTGGTTCCGGTCGAGCGGTTCGGGCCTGGGCGAAGTGTTGCTCGTCCACGCTGCTGGGGAAGCAGTGCACGTTCGGGTGGCGATCTCGTTTCGATCGAAACAGGCTCGGTCCGCCGGTGAATACGACGTCGGCGAGCTTGAACAGCTCGGCCTCGTGCGGAACGATCTCGGGCGGGGCAAGTTTGAACGCGGCGAGCTGGTCCATGCAGTCGTAGATGATGCCGGCGGGTTGAAGCGATTTCACAAGAGGCACGGCCATGGGAGTGTAGAACCACGCGACGCAATCGGTGAGGTTCTCCCGGTTGACCAGTTCCTGGACAAGGTGCAGAAGTGTGGGCACCTGGGCCCGGCAGAAGCCGGGCTCGCCGATGGGAGTGCACGGTCGCCACACGGTGACGCCGGTTGTGGGCGAAGCGTGTTCCCAATGTGCATCGGTGCCCGGGCAGTGCACAGGTTCCTCGATATAGTGCACGTGCCGATAGTTGGCCATCCGGCTCATGATGTGCTGTGGCCGTTGATATACCCAATCCCACCGCAGATGGGAGAAAACCAGAAGTGGATGACCCGCCATATCAGACCTCCGCTGAAACTCGTCTGCCCTAAATGCACGCAGGAGTGTATGAGCAGGTCTCATGCCTCGGACAATCCGGGTTCCGTGGAAAACATCGGGAATTCATCCGGAACGAGAGTTCCCGCGGCGTTTGGCGAGCCCATGAGTGCGGTACGGATCAAATCGAGGAGTTCCCCCGATCTTTCAGAAGTGCTTTTCGTCGCCATCGGTCGCAGAAAACCCTGAAGGGCGGCCGTGGATTTCGACGGTAACGGATCAGCGAGTCACCTCCGCGGCGCGATCACGGTTCGGCGGACGCGCGGTGGAGAATCTGGCCGTCGGCTCGCAGCATGTTGTGTAGTTCAACGATGCTCACGTGGTGAACCGGGACTGCGGATCGTGCCGCCAGTGCGGCGGCCACGCCCGCACTGTGGCCCGTGACCATGAACGTGGACTCCATGCGGAACGAAGCATAGGCGACGGTCGAGGCGGAGATGCAGACGGGCACCAGCAGATTCGAGCATTCCGAGTAGCGCGGCAGGACTGCGCGATACGGAATGTCCCACGGCTCGACGGGCTGCGAGAGGTAGCCCTCCATGTAGACGCGATCTTCGGCTTTGGGGAAATGGTAGGTCCGCACGGCAACCCACTGCACCTCCCGGATGTCGATGTTGTAGCCGGCCATGCCGATCACGTCGTGCTTGCGTCGATGCTTCTGCAGATCGTGCTGCGTGAGCACATGTTCGCCCAGCATGCGCCGGGCCTCGCGCACGTAGAGCTGGTGAGGCCAGCCGCCGGTGTCCTGGAACTCGTCCTTGCAAAGGCCCCAATCCGCGTATTCCGCTCGCACGCTGGCGGGAACGTCGGGATCATTCTGGATGAAGTAGAGCAGGCCGTGAGCCCAGCTTCGATGCTCTTCCCAGATTTCGGCCCGGCGCTGGGGCGACGCTTCCGGATAGTCGCGGTTGGCGCCGAGCAGGTTGGTCGAGACGGGGCCGCCGCTGTTGACGTCGCATTTGCCGTTGGGAACGCGGGCGATCCCCAGCGGGCCGTGCCGGGGCAGTTCCGGATGCTCGGCCCAGGCGAGGAGGTAGCGCCGGAGCAGTTCGTAGCGGGCGAGATCGTAGTCGTGCGGACGCGGGATGGGCATGCGATTGTCGGGCCGATCGGTCAGGCAGAGTCGGAAACAATATGCCTGGAAGCGTCCGTCGCCTTCACCGACGGGCACGAGTTCCTCCTGAGGCGTGATGCCGGGCAGGAGCTTGCCGTCGCGCCAGGGGGAGACCGGCAGGTTGAATTGATGGCTCCCGGGCAGCAACTCGACACGGCCGGCGAGCGACTCGCCATAGCAACTGCGTCCTTCGCGTCCGATGGTGTAGGACACGCTGGCGGCGGCCATCAGGTCTCCTTCGTAGGTCGCGTCGATGAAGACCTTGGCCCGGTAGCTCTCGCCCTTGGCGGTTCGCAGGCGCGTCAGCCGTGTGCCGTCGGAAGTCACCGTTGCCAGTTGCCGCCCGAAGCGGACGACGACGCCGGCTTCTTTCAGCATGGCGTTGAGCGTCGCTTCCGCCACGTGCGGTTCGAACGTCATCGAGATGGGGTCGCCGTAGTGCCTGCCCACGCGAGTGAAGAACTCCAGAGCCAAGCCGCCGATGAGATCTCGCTGGCCGTAGACGTCCGAGTGGCCGAGTCCGCCCGAGACCATGCCGCCGACGTGCCTGCCGGGTTCGAGGAGCACGACGTCGGCGCCATGCCGGGCCGCGGCGACGGCCGCCATCACGCCGCCGGCCGTTCCGCCGTAGACGACCACGTCTCGTTCCGGCTCATCGGCCGGCGCTGTATTGGGGAGCGCCAGATCCGTCCACGACAGGACCACCGCAAGCGCGATGGCGGCCGGTCGGACCAGGCCGGACCAAGCTCGAATCCGTGTGCGACGCGACGCGGGCGATCGGTTCTTGCGCATTCCGTGTGCCCTCCAGCAATGCAACCTGGCGTCACGATGATGTCACATGATCGGGAGGCAGCCGTGCGTTCACCGGCGAGTCATCGAGACGGCGTAGACCCGAACGTCCAGCGGAGCGAAATGGTCCCTCAGGATGCCGTCGTTCAACTCCGGATCGCGTTGCTCGAAGATCTCACGGGCCAGACCGGTGGGATCGGCGCCCAGCTTGGCGAGGTCCAATGTCAATCTCGATGCTGCGTCCGTCGGGTTGACGGCGATGATGAAGAGCTTGTCCGCGTGCTGCCTCGCGGCGAGGTGGATCTCGCCTTCACCCGACTTCTGCACGTGCTCCCAAAGGACGCGAGTGAGGAGCACCGGCTCGAGCTCCTCCAGCTGGCGGTTGACCACGCCGCACATGTCCCACAGCGCGGGATGGCTCTCCGGCAGGTACCAGCCCGGATCGTTCAACGAATACCACAGCAGACCGTGGACATCGCCGTGGGTCAGAGCCAGGAACGTCATGCACCGGTGTTGACGCGGCGTCACGTTGGGACGGTCCTTGTACGGCCACACCTGGCCGATGAACCAGATGGGGCGCTCGCCGGCCACTTGGCGGGTCAGGTCGAGGCGATCGGCGATCATGGTGAGCGGTCCATGGCCCACGGGATAGACGTCGGGGGCGAAAAGGTCCGTGCAGGCCCCGAACTCGGCGATCCCCGACGGCGTGCACAGGCACAAATACGCGGGCTGCGGCGACTCACGCCGGACGCTTGCGTATGCCTGGGCCAGCAGCTTCCATGGCGTGGCGTGAAGGTCGGGTTCATCCTTGAGCATCCAGCACGCGACGGCGGGGCTGTGCTTGTACATGCGGACCGTCTTGGCGTAGCCCTCCGGATCGAGAGGCGTTGCGGAGTAGAGGGTCACGGCGGCTTTGAGCCCCGCTTTCTCGCAGTGTTCGATTTGTTGAGGGGTGGCCTGGACGAGGTTGAAGCCCTGTTGTTTGACCTTGGCGTAATCCTCGGTCTTCACGTGATAGAGACCGCGCGCGAAGAATGGCTTGTCTCCCACCCATGCTGATCGGTTGTTATCAATGGTTGGCGGCGGTCGCACCACGATCAACGACTGCTCGCGTTCCCAACGACGGCCCTGACGTTCACCTTCCACCACGATGCGGTATTCGCCTGGCTCGAGGAGAGGAGTCAGATCCCACGACAACGGTTCGTGGCCGACTTCCCGGCGGGCGATTACGGTCCGGTCGGCGTCATCGACCACCTGGACCGCCAGTCGATCAACAACGCCGGTCGCTTCCGGTGCCGGGCGAATGCGGGCCAGAATCGTTTCGCCTGAGCGGGCCAAGGGCGGTGTCTCCAGCTCGACAGCGGGGTAGGCCACATCCGTCGCACGCTCGGCCGCAAACGGTCCCACGTCACCGGTCAGTATCACCGAGAAGTCCTCGAGGACGCCTCGCTCGGCCTTGTCGAATCGGATGCTCCAGATCCGGCCATCCATTCCTGCCGGGATCTTCACGTCGGCTCGGGCGGAGAGGTGGGAAGCCGTGCTCAGGGTAGTCACTGCTTCCCCGTCCGGGTTGCACACGGTCGCCGAGACCGTCTCGTCCGGGCTTTCGCCGGCAAGTTGCACCTCGAACGAATCGGCGCCGCGTTTCACGTGGAAGTACAGCGGATTCGCGTGACGGAAAACATGGATGGGCTCGTGAATCGGCAGGAGGACTCGGCCGCCATCCACTTTGAGCGCCATGACGCCGTTACGGACGTGACAGTCGACGGTGAGCAGGCCCCGCAAGTCTTGCGGATCGATCTCGACTTCGACGTTCGCGCCGGTGGTGACCTTCTGCCGATGCCGGACGTTGCCGTCGGAACCGCACACGGTCAACCAACCGGTCGTGGTCTGAACAGTGGCGGAACTTACGGCCAGCGAAAGCCGGACGGGGCCGGTGCCATCCACCAGGACATGGTATCTAGGCTTTCGCCGCAATTGCGATGGCCGGGAGATGGATTCGCCGGGGACAGTGCCCTGTGGCAGGATGTATCCGTCGATGATGGTCGCGGGCGGCTCCGCAGCTGCGCCGGCATGAAAAGTCAGCAGACAGGCAAGTATCGCGGCGAAACTGGGCGAACCGGGCATGGTGAGATCTCCACCGTGTGGTACGGGGCAGGTCGGGCTATGGCATCCGCAAGACCGGCGAACCTGGCACGTGGGGCGGCACGCGTGTGCAGCGCCGGCTCGATGCTTCTCGTCCGCGAGCGGCCGGCGGCTCACAGGTGCGCGCCGCACGACTCGCCGATGGACAGGCTTCCTTCGAGCATGATGTGCCGTGCGGGCCGGTTCGGGTATTCCAGCCGTTCCACCATGGCGTCGATGGCCGCCGCTCCCAGCTCCTCGACCGGTTGTTTGAAGGTGGTGAGCGAGACGGGGAGGATGTCCGCGATGTTGATGCCGTCGAAGCCCACCACGCGCACGTCCTGGGGGACGCGGGTTCCGTTGGAGGTCAGAGCGCGGATGAGGACTGCCGCCGTCCAGTCGTTCGCGCAGATGAGCGCTTCCACGCCGGACTCGTCGATCTTCTTCATGACCTCGGCGATCAGTGCCGGTTCGGACAGATCGCCGTGGTGAATCCAGCTCGGATCCGGGGCCACGCCCACATGCGTGAGGAATTCCTGGTAGCCGGCGATGCGAGCGGCCACAGTGGGGCGATTCCAATAGGGGGCCACAAACTCGATGCGCCGGCAGCCCAGATCCCACAGGTGGGCGGCCAGGAGGAAGCCGCCTCGGCGATTGTCGACGCCCACGACGTCGAACTGGCTGCGGGCCGGAAAGCTGCAGATGTCGCAGTCCAGCAGGACGAGGGGAATGCCGGCCTTGGCCAGCGTGTCGGCGATGTGGCTATTGATCTGGGCCAGTTCCTGCGGAACCTTGAGGGGGCAGAAGATGACGCCGGAAGGTCGCGATTTCAACAGTTCCTGGCAGATCTTCTCGGCCTGAGACAGACTCATCTCTTTCTTGCCGTACAAGGCTTCCGAGAAGCTCACGCCGATCCCGCGTTTCTGGGCGGCGAAGGCCATCTGCATGCAGATCCGTGAGAAAAAGACGCCGTCGTCCGCATCGGGGATCAGGGCGGTGACGCGGTAGTTGTTCCTGGTGTCTTCCTGGACCACGCCGGTCACGAAGGTGCCGGCTCCGCGTTTGCGCGACACCAAGCCCTCGAGTTCCAGGGCCCTCAGTGCACGCCCCACGGTTTGGCGGGACATGCGAAACTGCTGACTTATCGCTGCTTCGGTGGGGATCTGAAAGCCCACCTGATATTCGCCCCGGCGAATCTTGTCGCGAATATGCTCATATATTTGCTCATGCTTGTAGTTTTTTTGTCCAACGGTGTCCGGCGTTTCCATGTCCGACTTCCAATCGCTTGTAAGTCTGCTAATTGAAATATCTTAAACTAATGTATCCCGTCCGTGACCCGTCCTGTATTCGGAACTCATCTCCTGAAACGTAGCAGCAATTTGTCACAAAGTCAAGGCAAAAAGCTCTTGCATTTGAGCAAAGTGTGGGGTAGTCTTGATATGCCTTTGAGCATTTTCTGGGCATGCTTGCCAATTCTTTGCGGGCCAGCCGCCCGAGGCACCAGGTGATTCAACTCTCAACACCCGATGTGTGCCGGTGATGCACACAGCACTGGAGGAGGTCGGCATGTCGGATAGAGTCAACGCTCACGGCCTGAATTCGTACATAACCATCTTCATATTGATGGCGGCCCTTGTGATCGGGGCGCCCGCCTTCGCGGACGTGGCGAGCTACGAGTCGGATTTCACGAACTTCGGGGGCTCGGATGCGAGCTCCATCAGCACGATCAGCTCATCGACCGGCAACATGCCCGGCAGCAACTGGACGGTGACCACGAGCAGCGGCGTGGGAGCCGGCTGGTTGACGCAGGGCACGATCGACGGCACGCCGACCACGGTCAAGTTCTTCCACAACAGTGCAACGACGAACGCCAAGGCGCGTTTCTCGACCTGGCTGCCGCCTCTCTGGCGTGCGATCGGTCTGCAGGACACGACGCTGATCGTCGAGTACCGGATGAAATACGGGGTCGGCTACAACGCCACCATCGGCGCGATTCAGATCGTCTACCCCACCCGGTATGCGAACTTCGATTCGGTGATTCGGGTGCGGCAGACGGCTCCCGATGCGAACACACTGGTGATGCCGCGCCGGGAAGGGGGCGACGCGGTGGGGGTGAACGAGCTCGACCTGGGGCGTGACATCAATGGTGAGTGGCACGACTGGCGAGTGGAGGTTCGCTACGGTGAATACGCGAACTACGACACCAAGCTCCGCTATTGGAGCTACTGGAACGTGTATCTGGACGGCGAGAAACTGTTCTTCTCCGGACCCAATGGATCGCCGACTTTCCAGGGGCAGACGTACAGTTTCCGGCGCAGCAACGACAACAGCAGCAGCTTGTGGAGCCAGGCGTTCATCGCTCTGGGAGAGATGGGCAATTCGAAAGCCTGGGAGTTCGAGTGCGACTATGTCAATTTCTCCGCCGAGATCACCGATCCGCCGCTGCCCGAGATCTATCGGTGGTCGTTCGATACGACCGGCGACGCGGAGGGCTGGAACCGCAAGAATCCGATCGCAGGCCAGCCCGACGAGCCGTCTCCCGATCTCAGTCAAGCGGATACCTGGAACGGGGCTTTCGTCAACTTGATGGGCCGTGACCCCTTCGGGTAGCCCTGGGATGGAACGCAGCCGACGTCGGGCGGCGCGCTGCGGCTCGCCAACGCAGGCGACTGGGGGCTCTGGCTGGGCGCGGGCGACGTAAAGCAGACCTACGCGTTGAACAATGACGTGATGGCCATCGAGTTCAACGCCCTCATCTCCCGGACCAGCAAGCTCAAGACGGATGCGTGGCTCGACTTCTACATCCGCGAGCCCGGCGTGCCCTTCGCCGCGGCCCGTCTGCGGACCAAGGCCTTCGTGTCGGAGGGCCGCGTGGACCTGACGCCGTGGTCGTGGAGCCGTAATCGGTTCACGGTGGAAGACTTCAAGAAGATGGAACTGATGGCGGGATCGAAGTGGTGGGAGAATCCCGGGACCTACCCCCTGGAGAACCTCAACACGCTGTTTGCCGTCAACTTCGTATCCAACATGGGCTCCACAAGCAGTTACCCGCTGTTCATCGACGACATTCGGCTCTATGGGCGGCCGTGCGGCGAGGTGCAGCCTCAGCAGGTCGTGCTGTTGTCACCGGCCAGAGGCAGTCTCCCTTCGATCCCGTATACCTTCCGGCACACGGGCAGCGGCCAGATCAGCTACACGGTTGCGGAGACCGACGCTGCCGGCAATCCCTACGATTACGCCTGGCTCGCGCTGGACAAGACGGGCGGCGGGCCCGTGGATGATGGGCAAAGCGACACCGTGACCGTGACGGTGACCAATACCGTCATGGAACCGGGCCTCTACACCGCATACCTGACGTTCGTCGATACCTGCGATCCCGTCGCCACGCACACACGGCGGATCGACATGTACCTGCCCGGGCCGTTCGCCGACGCGGATGAGGATGGCGATGTCGATATGAACGACTTTGCCGCCTTCCAACGCTGCTGGACGCAGGCGGACGACCCCGAATCAACGTTCGATGCTTCGAAATGTGGCCGCTTCGATCAGGACGGTGATAGCGACGTGGACGAGGACGATCTCTCCGCGTTTGCCGCCTGCGCCACCGGCGCAGAGGTGGTGTGGACATCCACGCCGGGATGCCCGTAAGCGATTCGGCCGGCCGAGCAAGACGCTCGGCAACATGAGGCGGGAAGTGTCAGGAAGGGCTTCGTTGGCGCGAGATCGTTTGTCAAGAGGATTTGGGCTATGCGTCGTCAAGGCTTCACGTTGATCGAGATTCTGGTGGTGGTGGCGATTATCGCCCTGCTGATTTCCATCCTGTTGCCATCGCTACGGCTGGCCCAGGAGGCGAGCAAGCGGACGGCTTGTCTGAGCAACACGCGTCAGCTTGGGCTGGCATGGACCCTCTATGCCACCGACTACAGGGGAGCGCTGGTCGGCGGCACGGCAGCCCGGTGGAATGATTACGGCCTGGGCTGGATTCACCAACATGGCAATTGGAATGACCAGGACCTCGAGAAGCCGCCTGCCGAAGCGCTCAAGAAGGGCATCCGTGAAGGGGCTTTCTACAAGTACATCCGTTCCGTGGATGCGTACCGTTGTCCGGCCGTGCCGGCCGACGAGGTCATTACCTACGGAATGGCCATCAGCATGAACCCCGGTCCGATGATCGAAATCAAACCCGAGTACAGCCCGGCGGTCAGCGACGGGTGTGTGGCCCATCGGTTGGATGACATCAAGAGACCGGGGGCGCGGATGGTGCTGTTGGATTCGTTCTCCGAGGATCGCGATTTCCTGTGGGCCATCTACTACACGCTGTCCATGATCGGGAACAAGGTGCCCGGGCGTCACTCCAAGGGAACGACGCTGGCCTTTGCCGACGGTCATTCCGAGTACTGGAAATGGACCACGCCGCAGATGATCAAAGCGGCGGGTAGCACATTCGACGAGGCCCTGGATCAAGGGCAGGCCGGTGATATGAAAGGCAACCGTGATTTCATTCGGCTCTACATGAGCGCATGGGAAAGACCGGGTCGGAACGCATATGGGCCACCCTGGTGAACCGATGCCGTGTCGGTGCCGTGTTCTTGTGGTGCACGCTTTCAGCGTGCACGTGCAGGCAGGATGCCTGCACCACAATGCCATCGTTCGTGTGTTTAACACGCGCTCGCTGGCATCAGCGGGGAAAGAGGCGGGCGAGACGCCCGCCCCCCGACCAGCGCGAACGTCGGTTACTGCGGGGTGAGGCGAGATGAAGTTTTGGATGAGTCTTCTCTGCTGTACCGTGCTCATGGCAGCAGGGCGTGCCGTCGGACTGGACCTGTATGTAGCCGTGGGAGGCAACGATGGCTGGACGGGGCGCCAGCCGCAAGCGGGCGAGAGTTCGCAGGGGCCATTCGCGACGCTCGAGCGAGCACGCGATGAGATCCGCAAGCTCAGAGCCGCGGGGCGTCTGCAGGACGAGCCCGTCACCGTACACATTCGCGAAGGTGTGTACGCACTCGAGAGTCCGTTCGAATTGAGTCCGGCCGACAGTGGAACCGCGGAATCACCCGTTATCTACCGCGCCTACGCCGAAGAACGCCCGCGGGTCATCGGCGGGCGCGAGATTTCGAATTTGGTGCCGGTGACCGACGAGAGCATCCTTGGCCGGCTCGACCCGGTCGCTCGCGGCCACGTGGTCCAGGCCGACCTGAACGCGCTGGGCATTTCCGATTTCGGCACCGTCGTGCCGGGCGGCAAGCGCTTCGAGCTGTTCTACGATCAGCGCCCCATGACGCTCGCCCGCTGGCCCAACGACGGCTACACCCGCGTAGGTAAGTTGCTCGGTGACAAGGAGACCGAATTCATCAGCCACGGCCAGGTGGGAAACAAGATCGGAAAGTTCACATACGAAGGCGACCGCCCGGCCAGATGGACGCAGGAACCGGAGATCTGGCTGAGCGGCTATTGGTTCTACGATTGGTCGGACGCGTTCGATCTCGTGGAATCGATCGATACGGATCAGCGCGTCATCGCGCTCAAATATCGTGAGCAACGACTCGGGTACCGCAGCGGCCAGCGGTATTACGCGGTCAACCTGTTGAGCGAAATTGATCTGCCCGGGGAGTGGTATCTGGACCGCGGCACAGGCACGCTCTACTTCTGGCCGCCGCCGGCCGAGACGGAATCCAGAACGTTCGCCTCCGTGCTCGAGGATCTGATTGTCGTTCGTGATGCCAGCCACATCGTCCTTCGATGCCTCACGCTGGAACACAGCCGCAACACGGCGGTTACCATTCAGAACGGCTCGAACGTGCAACTGAAGGGCTGCACGCTGCGCAACATCGGCGGCCGGGCGGTGCGCATCGAAGGCGGCCGCGAGCATGCCGTGATCGGCTGCGACTTTTACGACACGGGGGAGGGCGGCGTGGTCGCGGACGGCGGCGATCGCGAGAGGCTCGTACCCGGCTCGCATCTCGTGGTCAACAACCATTTCTACCGCTACAGTCGCAACCGCCGAACGTACCGGCCGGCGATCAGCGTCAACGGCGTCGGCCACCGTGTCGCGCACAACCTCATTCATGACGCGCCGCATTTGGCGATTCAGTTCACCGGCAACGATCATCTGATCGAGCTCAACGAAATCTATCACGTCTGCACGGAGACCGATGACGCCGGCGCGATCTACACCGGCCGGAACTGGACCTGGCGCGGCAACCGCATCCGGCACAACTACTTCCACCATATGGGCGATTACAAGACACTGGTGGGCGTGCAAACCGTCTACCTGGACGATCTGGTGGGCGGGACGGTGGTGTACGGCAACGTGTTTTACAAGGGAGGCCGCGGCGTGCTGATCGGCGGTGGCCGTCACAATCTCGTCGAAAACAACGTCTTCGTCGATTGCACACCGGCCGTTCACGTTGATTCGCGTGGCACGGGCTGGGCCAAGGCCCATCTCGAAGATCCGAAGAACCCGCTCTACACCACGCTGGCCAAGACGCCCTACAAGACGCCGCCCTGGAGCACGCGTTATCCCGAACTGCTCGATCTGCTCGAGGACGAGCCGGCCCGGGCCAAATACAACATCATCCGGCGGAACATCTGCGTGGGGGGCAAGTGGCTCGAGCTGCACGATGGGCTAGACGAGCAGACCGTGACGGTGCAGGAAAACTGGGTCGATCGGGATCCGGGGTTCGTCGATGCCGTCCGTCAGGATTTCCGGTTGCGAGAGGATTCGCCGGTTTTCAAGCTCGGATTCGAGCCGATTCCCTTCGAAAAGATCGGCCTGTATCAGGATGAGTTTCGCGCGTCCTGGCCACCTCCGCCTCGGCCGGATATTTCGGCTGATGGCCTATAGCTCAGAGCTCACGGCCTGTAACTCCCTTCAGTACTCTTCCAACGGACGATCCGGCCGGGTGAGCAGCCAGGCAAAGACGGCCAGGCCATTCAAGCCCGCGCCGAGCAAGAAGAAGGCGTCGTGCGTCCCACTCCAGGCGAGTAGATAGGGGAAGGCCAGCGACGTGACGAACGAGCCGAGATTGCCCGCCATGTTCATGGTGCCCGAGACGGTGCCGGCGGCGCGTCGGCCGACGTCGATGCAGACCGACCAGGAAGGGGCGAGTGTCATGTCGGCCCCGAATACCGCGATGGACAGGCACACGATGGCACCCAGCGGTGTCTCCATGTAGATGCTGGAGATCAGTCCGCCGGCCGCGAGGGCGAATCCGATGACGGCGGGGAGACGGCGGGACCAAATCCAATTATTGCGACGATAGATCCAGTCGACGAGAGCACCGGCAAACCAGTTGCCGAACGCACCGGCGAGAGGGGGGGCGGCCGAGTAGAAGCCCGTCTCTACCATCCCCAGATTGTACTTGGCCTTGAGGTAGGGGAAGAGCCAGGACAAGCAGAAGAAGAAAGTGAAGTTGGAGCAGAAGTACTGGCCCATGAGCAGCCACACGTTTTTCGACTTCAGGAGCGTGGCGGCAGCCAGACGGGGGACGTCTTCTTCCGCGGTGACCTGCTGGCGTGTGGCCAGGATGAGGCGTAGTTCAGCCGGGCAGATGCGGGGATGGGTCTCGGGGGTATCGCGAAACCACCAGTACCAGAACGCGGCCCATGCGAATCCGACGACGCCAAGAATGACGAACGAGGTTCGCCAGCCCCAGTCGTGCACCATCCACGCGACCACGGGCAGGGCGAAGGCCGCTCCGAATCGAGAGCCCGAGAACATCACACCCTGCACCAGTCCGCGTTCGGACATGGGAATCCAACTGAAGATGGCCCGAGCGCAAGCGGGAAACGCGCCGGCCTCACCGGCTCCGAACAGGAATCGAAAGATGAGGGCGGAGATGAAATTGAACGCGGCCGCCGTCAAGGCAGTGAACAGCGACCAGAACGTCACCACCGCACTGAGAATGATGCGCGGCCCGAAGCGGTCGGCCAGCAGCCCCGAAGGCACCTGGAACAATGCGTAGCCGAGGGCAAAGATGGACAGGATCCATCCCATCTGTTTCTCGGACAGTCCGAGATCCGTAGCGATAGCGTCCTTGGCCGAGGAGATGCAGACCCGGTCCACGTAGAGCAACATGGAAAGCAGGAAGATGCCCACCACCAGCCAGTAGCGTGCGGGGATGAACCCGCCAGTGTGGACCGGTTGGGAACTCACCGTTGCCTGAGTGATCGCCTCACGGCTTTGCTGTGCTTGCTTGGGCATGGCGTGTCGGATCGGAAACGACAGCGAATCTCGAAACACGGGCGGGCCGGCGCGACGACGGGCCGATGCCCATTAATCAGCGGGCCGGCCGGGAGCCAGGTCGAGCAGGCGCTTGGCCTCGGCAAAGCCCGAATGGCCGACCTGGAGTATCGGCACGCGGGTCTGATGCTGCACTTGGGCCAGGCTGATCTGCCCGAGCACCAGCACATCGACTTCCTTGGCCAGGCGATCCATTTCCTCCTTGACCAGCTCGTCGTGCCTGGCGACGTCGCCTTTCTGGAGGTAGTCGAACGCCTGTTGGTTGACGGCGATGCGCACATCGATGGAAACGCCGGCTTCGCTGGCGGCGTGTTCCAGGAGTCGCTGCGTGGCGGCGGGGCTGGTCGGTACGGTGGCGACGATGCCCATTTTCCGGCCCAACCGCACGGCCTCGTGAGCCATCGGCTCATCGATGTTGAACACGGGAATGGAGGCGTAGCGGCGGGCGATGCGCGACGCCTCGCCAACGGTGGTGCAGGTGATCATGGCCACGTCGGCGCCCATGCTCTCGGCGGCCAGCACGTAGAACTGGAGCCGCTTGAGCACCGCGGGCGTTGCGCTGCCATGCACCAGCGACTCGTGCAGCAGCGAATCGTCCATGATGTTGAAGACACGGAAATTGGGATTGGCCTTCAACCACGGTTCGGCGAACGGCGCGTTGATCACCTTTTGATACCAACTGACGGTATGAATGAGCGCCAGTGTTTTCACGGCCATGGGAAATCCTTCTCCTTGCAGCGTCCAACGGGAGTCCGAGCCTCGCGCGGGTTCAACGCGAGGCGAGTCCGATGATTTCTCTCGCGCGATCGGCACGCACGACATGGCGTCCGGCCCGCGACGCCTGCTCCACCGCATCCTCGACAAGCTCGACGTTGTTGCGGGCCCGCCGGCCGTCGCTCAGGAACGGGCTGTCCTCGTAGCCGACGCGGATGTGTCCGCCGAGATCCATGACGCGTCGCAGGTCGGCGACCCCTTTCTGATGATGCCGGACGCAGAACCACACCGCGCCGGGAGGCAGGTGCTCGACGAACAGATCGAGATAGCGATCAGTGTACGGCAGAGCGTAGGGCACGTCGAACACGAACTCGAATACGTAGGGCGGCTTGAGCACGCCGTCCTCGACCAGCCGCCGGTAGTTGACCAGGTGCGACAGGTCGAACACGGGCATGGTGGGTACGATCCGGTGTTCGGCCAGCTTGCGGGCGTAAAAGCAGATGTCCTCGTACCGATTCTGATAGACGCCGTCGAACATGTTGACCGAGCCGAGGTTGAGCGAGCCCATTTCGACTTCGGGGATGGTGAACGTGACGCATCGCTGATCGAGCGTATGCTCCGGAGCGCCGCCGGTGGAGCCTTCGATGATGATGGGACAGGCTTTGCGGATCAGGCGGACGTGTTCCTGGAACAGTGTCGGGTCCACCGTCTGCAACAGGTCGGCGTCGCGGGCGTGGAGGTGTGCGATCGCCGCGCCGGCCTCTTCGCAGCGGATTACCTCCTCAGGAACGTCCAGGGGGCCGGGATATTTTTCGTCCTGCTTTTCCCCGGGTACGGGCGCAACCACGATGATGATTTCCTTGGACATCATGCCCTCCGTTGTTTGGCGTCAACCGACCGGGCTGCCGGCTCAGATCCCGGCGCCGTCGGGGTTCAGGACGGTGTTGAAAAAGTCGTCTCGGCCCACCTGGCCGCCTTTGAAGCAGATCTCCACTCCGTCCAGCGGCGACCCCGGAATGTGGGCTTGGCACAGCGGACAGCCGGGAGCAATGGGGGCGACCATTTCCAGCGCTTCGATGCCCAGCGTGCTAGCCACGAAGAAGGAGGTGTCACCGCCCGTGACTGCCAGGCGCTTCGCTTCTCCCCGCAAGGACGTTCGCAGGAGAATCTGGCCGAGCGCCTCGCCGAGAATTCGACCGCTGTCCTGTCTGGGGTCATGTCCCAACGACCGCAGGCGTTCGGCGGTGGCGGCTCGCCGTGGATCGTTCGGGCCGCGCGAGCTGTGGCAGATCACGGTCTTTCCTTGCGACCAGATGCCAAGCGCCGTCTCGACCACGCGTTCGATCTCGGTTTCGGCGGTCGCGGGATCGATAAGTTCCGGCGTGCGAACCGGCACCTCCATCGCGCCGTGGTTGAGCGCCCAGGCAATCTGCCGATCCGTGACCGGCGAACAACTGCCGGAGACAACGACGGCGCGATCGACGGTCGTTGGCTTCCACTTGGGAGGTTCCGGGAGTATTCCGAGCTGCTTCCAGTGGGCGGTGAGTGAGTACTCCACGCCGGAGGAGCCGACCACGAAAAGCGTCGAGCCCGGCCGAACCTGTTCCCAGATGACCTGCCCTATGACCGGTTCCTGTTCGCGGTAAAGGACGTCCAGAAGAATCGCATCGGTGCCCTCGTCGGCCAGTTGCGCGAAGCGGGCCCGGGCCTGCTCGACGTCGGTCACGCACAGGATGTCCACCAGGCCGATTTTTCGACGGGTTTGTCGCGCCAGGTGGACTCGCAGGTCGCTCTCGGACATGGGGGTGATCGGATGGCGGGCCATGGTGGGATGGCGATCCAACCGATACGGTTCGCTGTCGAGCCCCGATCTGGCGAAAAGGTTTCCGAAAACGCAATAACGGCCGAGGATGGGCGCGCCGACCAGCAGCGGGACCACGCGGGTCTTGAAAAGATCTGCCCCGATGTCGAGGGCCCGGCCGATGCTGCCGATCTCGGGTGACGAGTCGAACGTGGAACAGACCTTGTAATGGACGACGGGCAATTGCAGAGCTTCGAGCGCCTTGAACGCCGGCTTTAGTTCGAGGTCCATCCGCTCCGGCGTCAAGGATCGGCTGCATCCGGCGATTCCGACGGCGCGCAGATTCGGGTAGCCGGCCAACTGCTCGGGTCGGGGAGGCTTGATGAACAGAGCAGTGCGCAGTCCAGCTCGCGTCAGCCCCTCCATGGCGTCGGTGGAGCCGGTGAAGTCATCCCCGTAGAAGCCGAGGAGCAGATGGCTGGATGTTATCGCTGCCATGAGCTTTCCTGGTTTCGCAGTTGCCCGAAGGTCTCCAGGGCCTGTCGCAGTTCCGCGTGCGTGAGGGCGCAGGTTTCGAGGGGCACATTGCTGGCCGCCGCCTCCCAGGCCTGGCGGATCGAAGCGACACCCGCCGCCGGTCCCCCGGGATGGCCGAAGATGCCCCCGCCGGCCAGATAAATCAAGTCTTGCGTGCCGACGCGGGCGAGCGTTTCTGGAGCCTGTCCGGCCCACTGCCCGGAACCGATCACGGGCATGACCTCGAAGCCTCCGAGCAGCGGCGTGCGAACCGCCTGGGCGGAGGCGACCACGGAATCGTCCGACTCCCAGAATTTGTTGCCCAGTCCGTTCACGTGCAGATGGTCCACGCCGATGAGCCGCCAAATCTTCTGCCAGGCGGTGAACTCCACGCCGAGCTGCGGGCAGCGGGTCATCATGTCCCAGCCGTTGCGATGTGCATGGATAGGCAACTGACACCGGCGGCGAAGCGCGAGCACGCCCATGTAGCCGACGCTGATGATGCTCACCATGACGCACGTTCCGCCGGCCTTCACCACCAGGTCGTGATGCCGCAGCATGGCGTCGAGCTCATCACTGATGTTGAAGGCGTACATCACCTTCTTGCCGGTGCGGTCGGCATGCTCATTGATCACCCGCATGACCGCTTGCACTCGGCGGCTCAGCGGCGAGTGCGGCGGGTTGGCCATGACTTCGTCGTCCTTGATGAAGTCCACGCCGGCTTCGGCGACCTGGCGGACTTTCTCGGCCGTCTCTTCGGGGGACAGGCCCAGATTGGGCTTGACAATGGTCCCGATAAGCGGGCCCTGAGCAACGCCGGCGAGCTGGCGCGTTCCCTTGCTGCCGAATTGGGGGCCGGGGTAGGCGTCGGCGAACGCACGGGGAAACTCCAGATCCAGCAGCCGGATGCCGGACAACTGGCGCAAGGCGTAAAAGTTGCCCATGGTCATCGAGATGAGCACCGGCAGGTTGGTCCCGAAGCCTTCGAGCGGGAACGCCAGTTCGATGATCCCGCGACGGAAGCGAGGCGGTTCACCGTTGTTTCCGCGCCAGCCCGGCAGGCCGGGGGTCTCCACGCTCTCGCCGGGCGTGATTCTGACGATTTTCGTGGCCACGCGATGGCGCAGGTCGTCCGTCAAGCCGGGGACATCGACGAAGGTGGCGGTGGATGCGCCGGCCATGGCCTCGGCGGCTTGTTCCAGTGAAAGCGGGGTCTCGACCAGGTACTTCGCGATCACCCGTCCGCGCGTCGCGCCGTGGTCATCGGGAGACGATTCCTTCTCGACGCGAAGGAACGAGGAGTCCTGAGTCCTGGTGATCCGCGGTGGTTGTGGGCGTCGAGACGCCATATGCATGCATTCTCCTGACCTGGACCCGTGTCTCACAGGCACGGTCTTACGGCCATTCTAGAAATGGCCGGCCGCTCGCGCCTACGGCCGAAATGATGAAGTTGTTGTACTTTTTGAACAGTTCATTACACTTTCGAGTAACCGCTCCAGGCGTATCACGGATATGTTCACGACGTCGAAGTCATGGGGGCAAGGCCATGCGCCACGTCGCACTGCTGATCGAGACCTCGCGCCAGTTCGGCCGCGGGCTGCTGCGGGGCATCGCGCGATATAACCAGGAGAACGGACGTTGGTTGACCTACTGCCGGCCGCAAGGCATGGGCGACATGTCCCCCGGATGGGTCTCGAGGCTGCGGAGCGACGGCGTCCTGGCTCGCATCACCGATCGCCGGATGGCGGCGGCTCTGGCCAGGTTGAAAGTGCCGATCGTGAATCTCCGGGGGAAGATGGCGCATCTGCCGTTTCCTTATGTCGGCGTTGATAATCGGGCAATTGCTCGTGTCGCGTTCGAGCACCTCTTCGATCGGGGTTTCCGGCGCTTCGGCTTCTGCGGCTACCGCCGCCGATTCAGCGTGGCATGGGACCAGCGGTGCGACACGTTCGTGGATCTGGTCCGGCAGGCGGGTTGCACGGTTGATGTGTGCGTCGCGTCGGAACCGTCGTTGGGGCCGAGCAATCGGCACACGTGGAAGCGGGAGCTGGCGACAATCGCCCGGTGGGTACGGGGGCTGCCAAAGCCGCTGGCCATCATGGCCTGCACGGATGACCGCGGTTTTCAGGTGCTGGAAGCGTGTCGGGAGGCCGGGATCGCGGTTCCCGAGGAAGTGGCGGTGATCGGTGTGGCGAACGACGATTGTCTGTGTGCGCTGTCCGTTCCGCCGCTGACGAGTGTGGACGTGGCGGACGAGCAGATCGGTTATCGGGCGGCGGCGCTGCTGGACGAACTGATGAATGGGGGGAGGAACCCGGGGCAGGTGCTGGTCGAGCCGCGGGGCGTGATCTGTCGCCATTCGACGGACACCATGGCAGTGAGCGATCAGGCCGTGGCGGAGGCTATTCGGTTCATTCGCAGCCACGCCTGTGAACAAATCCACATCGACGACGTGGCCAACCATGTGCACATGACGCGATCGGTGCTTGCCCGGCGGCTCAAGCAGGCGCTCGGCCGGACCATTCACGACGAAATCCAGCGAACACGGATCGCCCGCGTGCAGGAGATGTTGACGGAGACCAATCTTCCGCTCAAACAGGTGGCGGGACACGCAGGCTTTAGCAGTGTCCAATATATGACGCGGGCGTTCCGGGCCTTGACCGGGCAGACACCCGCGGCGTACCGGCGTGAAAACCGAATATAAACGCTGCTGCCTGGGGCGGAGGCGGTCGGGCAACCGGTCACAGTGATTCGAGCTGCAGCGTGCGCATGAGGGTTTTGACCTAATTGGAGAGGCGCCGCCGCGGGGAAACGGTTTGCTCCGTGCGGCCGTGTGGTTCGGGCGACCGGTGCGACTCGGCGACCATGCTTGCGCCGAGCGGGGCGAGGCGATCCAGAACGATCAGAAAGTGCAAATCTTCTATCCAAAATGACCAAACACGAGCCTTTTTTCCATTGATGCCGCCGAAAGAACGCCGTTATTATTTATGAGGCAGCCGGCCCCGCGTCGGGCTCTGCCTCACTTCCAGTCGATCGCGACGTAGGACAACAGGCGACGGACGCCGGCGGCGGGCCGGTCGCGACGATTCGAGCAGGAGGAGGCAGGAACGTTAGGGTGAGCCGTTCCCGGTTGTCGACGTGTCTTTTCTCGGCCGCTGATTCTTCTGAGGATTCACATGAAACGGTCCAACGGATTCACACTGATCGAGGTTCTGGTCGTCGTCGCTATCATCGCGTTGCTGATCTCCATCTTGCTGCCGTCACTCGCCGCGGCCCGTGCTCAAAGCCGGACGACGTTGTGTCTGGCCAATCTTCACCAGGCGGGCATTGCCATTAATACGTACAGCGTGGAGAACAAGGGCTATGTGCCGCGCGGCGGGAACGTCGACAACTATTTTAGCAAGACCAGTCCCGAAGTCCATTGGACGGCGGTCGTGTTGCGGCAGCTGGGGAGCAACATGTCCGGAATCGTGGCCGCGGCGAACAGGGACGGGAAGCTGCTCAGTCAGTTGCTGTGGGAAGCGATGAAGAAGCAGCCGGTCTTTCATTGTCCGGAGCGAGCCAGCGAGGCTTCGGCGGACGAAGCGGTTAGCTATTGCGTCAACGCATTCGGTAAGAAGCTCGGGGATCCCGAGGTTCGCAAGCCCACGCAGTTGTCGGACTGGAAGCATCCCGGCAAAGTGATCTACCTCACCGAAATCGAGCGATCGACCAGGTCGAGCACCATCCTGACGGCCTTCAAGGAAAAAGACCTGAGTTACTTTGACGTATACGAGGCGGACCATCTGCCCTCCGCTCCGACCGGTCAGCGCCGGGTGGCCCGGGCCATGCATCAGAAGCGCAACACGGATGCGCTTTTCGCGGACGGCCATTGCGAGCCCGTTCACTCGATGCCGCGGGCGGGCGAAGCGGAATTTGATGTCAACGGCGACTACGCCCGGCGATGGCTTCGGGCATTCGGCGTGGAGGTTCCGGCCAAACCGTGATTGGGACGAATGATGGGAGCCGAGACGCTGCCACAGCCCGGTGGTGAGGAGGAGAGGGTAGGCGGCTTTTCCGGTCCCAAAACGACAGTCTCTGAACCTTAACAAATCCAGCGGAGGAGGAAAGTGTGATGGCCAGATCAGTTCTGACGTGGATCGTGTCTGTGGTGGCTGCCTGTACATCAATGAGCGTGGCAGCGACCATCCTGCCCGAAGACGATGTGACGTATCGTGGCGCAACCCGATACAACAACACCAATGTGTTCGGGATGTTCACCAAGGGGGACGGAGCGGCCGATCGAGGATACATCGAGTTCGCACTGGGCAGCGAAGCTGCCTCATCGGCGGTGTTGAAATTGTACAATTACTGGGGCGCACCGCACGGCAAGACCGTGAATGCGACGGTGCGGCTTCGAGCGATCAGCGAGGACGAACCCGGTTATGTGACGTGGACCGACACGGCGGGGCCGGCGCCTTCGGGAACGGCGCACGAGGATTGGACGATCCTGGTGGATTCTTTTGCCGTTGACAGCACCCCGCAGTGGTACACCTTCGACATCACCAGCTTCTACAACGCCAACCTGGGTGAGAAAGTGACGATCAGCATCCGATGCCTCACCAATCCGGCCGGCGACGGGCCCATTTTCGAGGACAAGGAGAACACCGGTGGGACGGGCATGGCCCCGCACATCGAGTGGGTCCCCGAGCCGGCGAGCCTGGCGTTGCTCGTTATGGGGTCGCTGATGCTGGCGCGTCGTCGGCACTGAGAAAAGACCGGTTGTTCGGCGAAACAGGTGGTGTCCCTGGAACGTAAGACAGTCAAAGCACTGCAGTCCGAGGAGAGAACAAATCATGTACAGATCGCGAATTGTCGTGGGAGTGATGACGGCGTTGACTGTCACGGCAGCCGTGCAGGCGACGACCTGGGTGGCTGACTTCACCTCGGTGGCGCCCGAGACGTGGGAAGGCTCGGATGCCGCGGCGGTGGCTGCTTACGTCGACACCGACGGCAACAATCCCAACGTCTTCACCGTTACGTTTAACGGGGCGACCGGGCTGAGCCCCGGCTGGCTGACGCAGGGGGATCGCGGAGGCGTTCCGACGACGGCCAAATTCTGGAACCCCGCCGGCGACGGAAAGAGTGGCCGGGCCCGGTTTTCCACGAATTTGCCTTCCAGCATGGACGCGAACGGCGGCATTTCGTTCGGCTGGACAGCCCGCTATGGTAACTACGCCATGGCCCGGGCGCCCATACAAATCGCCGTCACGGACACCGGCTTGAGCCAGACGGAGGGCGGCGTTGAGTACACCGTTTACTTGAACGTCCAGAACGGGACCACGCTGCGAGTACAGCAGAATGGCGGGGGGTTCTACAGCACGATCGAGCCGCTTACAATCCCGAACGTGGGCGACGGTCAGTATCACCAATGGAGTTGTGCCGTCATTACTTCGGGTGGCATGGCCCACTGGAAACTGTGGTTGGACGGCACGCTGCTGCTGTTCGGCGGCACCGACGGAGCGCATCTCCTCAACGGTGAGCAGTTCAGCTTCCAGACCGCGACCAACGATTTCTCGGGCGATCCGTACATCGGGCTGGGTGATCTTCAGAACACCGACATCTGGGATTTCGAGTTCGATTGCGTCACCTACAAGGACGACGGGCTGGAAATGCTGACCTGTGGGATCGTGCCCACCTGCGACAGTATCGTCACGCCGACGACGCCGGCGTCGTCCACCGCCCTTCGGGGCAGCCCGGCTGATCCTCTGGATCACACGTACACGATCACGAACGGGGGGACCACTGCGCTGACCTACACGGTGGTGGAAATGCAGAAAGCCCCTCCGGCGATCGCCAGCCTGTACAACACTGGCGTGGATAACTCGCGAGCCGTGCTGGGCATGGCGGTGCAGGATCCGCACTGGACGCTGATCCAGGGCGGCTTGGCCGGCGAGTGCACCGAAGGGACTCCGTGCCCCGCGTACACCATCCCCGCCGGCGCCAACTGGCTGGCCGATGATTCGAATGCCCGCTGGATCACGGCGGGGCAGACGGAGAACGGGAACGCTCCGCCGGGTGATCACACGTTCCGCACCACCTTCACGCTGGCCGATGCGGCGGCCGTCGCGGCAGCTTCGATCAGGGGCCGCATGGCGTACGACGACACGCTGGTCGACGTCAAGCTCAACGGCGTCGTGGTCGTGCCGGGCTCGGCGGCGTCGGGAGCGAACAGTTGGACGGAGTTCGCCATCGACAGCGGCTTCCAGGTCGGCACGAACACGCTGGACTTCACCATTCGCAACAGCGGTACCGATGCCAATGCGATGGGCCTGCGCGTCGAGTTCTATGACATCGTGGCGGGCGATGTGCCCTGGCTGGCTCTCGACAAGACTGGCGGGACCATCACCACCGAGGGCGGCAGCGATACCGTCACCGCCTCCATCGTCAGCACCGATCTGCCCGGCGGGACCCACACCGCGTACGTGGGCATCATCGACGGTTGCAACCCGCCCGCGCGAGAGATTCGGCGGATCGACCTGACGGTGATTGATTGCCGGTCCGCGGTGACACCGGAGGGCAAGACCGGCCGAGCGTTCCGCGTGGGCTCTGCACAGGCACCGGCACCGGTCGTGTACACGTTCGAGAACACCGGCGCCCCGCCCGTGACCTACACGGTTACTTCCGACGCGGCGTGGCTGCAGCTTGACAAGAGCGGCGGTGGCCCGATCCCGCCGGGTGGCTCCGATGCCGTTACCGCGACCATCGATCCCACCGGTCTGGCTCCGGGCGGATACGTGGCCACGCTGACATTCACTGACGGCTGCGATCCTGCCACACAGCACATTCGGCAGGTGTTCTTCTCCGTCGATGAGAACATCGAGGAAGGCCAGGGCGCCAGCCAGCAGTTCAATGCCGAGTTCACTCAGTTCACCGGGACGGACCTTATGGCGGTGAGCCCGGTTGAGTCCTGCGATCCGGCAGTGGCGACCACTCGTACCTTCGCTGTCGCCTTTAACGACGCCGGGAATCTCGTGAGTGACTGGCTGACGCAGGGAGAGGTGGACGGTGTGCCGACGACGGCCAAATTCTACAACCCGGCCGACGGATTGCGCGGACGGGTCCGGTTCCGCACCCACCTTCCCTTCGACGAGTCGTTCGACCCGATCAAGGGGATGGCCGTGGCCTGGAGCATGAAGGTCGCCAGCGATGACACGATCGTTCGCGGTCCCATCCAGATCACGTTCCCGCGCGTCACCGGGCCATTCGGTCAGAGCGACACGGAATCGAGCGTCGCCGGAGAGGTGTTCAACGTTTTCATCCGCGTGCAGAACGGAACGGATATTCAGATTCTCAACAACGGTGGCAGCGTGCACAGCACGATCGGAACGTATACGTTGAGCAACAGCATCGCCGATACGTTCCATCAATGGACGGCCGCGGTTTGCTATAACCCGGACGACCAGATGGCGTACTGGAACCTGTGGGTGGATGGCGAGAAGATCATGTTCACGGGGACGAACGGTTCGGTGCCAGGGCCGCAAGGCGATGTGTTCAGCTTCCGCACGAACCTGGAAAACGTGTCTGGCGATCCGTACATCGGTCTGGGCGAGCTCGGCTCGGGTGAAGACCTGTGGAACTTCGAGTTCGACTGGGTGCGGATGCTCAGTTACAAGGTGACCGGTTGTCCGTTCTGGGATGGCGAGTCGTGCATCCCGGTGTCCTGCAACACGCCGTTTGCTGACGCCGACGGCGATGGGGATGTTGACATGGACGACTTCGCCATCTTCCAGCGCTGCGTGAACGTGGGGATGGCCATGCCGCAGTACCTGGGCGAGCAGTGTCACTGCTTCGACCGGAACAAGAACCGAATCGTGGGCGATTCGGTCGATCTGAGCGCGTTCGCAGCATGCGGGAGCGGTGCCGACGTCCAATGGACGCCGAGCGTTGGTTGCCCGTAAGCGACGACTGCCAGCACGTCCGGCCGGTTGATGCGGCCGGGATCGAGATGCCCTCCTTTCAGGGCCGGCCGGCGGTTCGTCATGCCGGGCCGGCCCTGATTAAATCCAGTCCGGCCAGAATCCTGCCAGTTGGAAAAGGTGGTACGGATCGGGGGAAGACCATGTCACAAGCGAACACGAGCCTCACGCGGTGGGTGACCTTGGCGGCAGCCGTCTGCACGACACTACTTGGCGCAGCGCAGGTTGTCTCGGCGAACGGACAGGTTGTTTTTCCCGGCGCCACTTGGGAATCGAGGACGCCGGCCGAAGTGGGCATGGACACCGCCAAACTCGATCAGATTGCCGCTATGATCGGCGGTCACGGCTGCATCGTCCGCAACGGCTACATGGTCAAGACGTGGGGGTCGCAGACGACCAAGGGCGACTGGGCGTCGGCGTCGAAGCCGGTGCTCAGCACGCTGCTGTTCTTCGCGATCGAGGAAGGCCGCATCTCTGGCGTGGATGCCCGCGTGGCGGACTGGGGCTGGACGCTCAGTGCCAAGGACCAGTCCATGACGTTCCGACATTTGGCCAACATGACGGGCAACTACACCCGGGCCGAGGCACCCGGCGCTGCGTGGGCGTACAACGACTACAACATACAGTTGTATGCCAAAACGTTGTTCGATCGCGTGTACAAGCAGTCCGCCAACGACGTTGCTACCAGCCCGAGCCGGCTGGGGGCCCTGCAGTTTCAGGACGGTTCGTTGATCGCTTCCAACAACCGCTTGAACACATCGGTGCGGGATTTTGCCCGGATCGGCTGGTTCTGGGCAAACAAAGGCAAGTGGAACGGCACGCAGCTTCTGCCGCAGCACTACTTTGACGATTACATGAAACCGCACGTCCCGCCGACGCTGCCCAAGACGAGCGCGGCGGATCCGGCCGGTGACTATCTGGGCATCGGTTCGTATGGGGGCGGCGGCGATCAAGTAGCTTACGGCCCCGGGATCTACGGGTTCAACTGGTGGTTCAACAGCACAGGCGGTCTGCACCCGAACGCCAAGACTTGGCCGGATGCGCCGGACGATACCTTCCAGGCGAACGGCCATTGGGGCAGAGAGGCCGTCACGGTGATTCCGAGTTTGAACGTCGTGTTGGCGTACTTCGGCGGTGCCACGCTGGGCTTGGATCCCGGCAGTTCGACCTCTCCATCAACAACGTCTTGAAGCTCCTGGTCCAGTCGGTGAATCCCACGACTCCGGTGATCGCGCTGAACAAGAGCCAGATCAACCGAGCGGCGGATTTCCGGGAGAACCCGCCGTGCGACACGTTCACGGTGGCAAACGGAGGGATCGGGACGTTGAGCTACCGGATCCTCGCTGACCAACCCTGGGTCAACCTCGATCCGATCAGCGGCACGTCCACGGGTGAAGCTGACAGCATCACGGTATGCTATCGCACGGTGGATCTGCCCGTTGGCGTGTACACAGCGACGATCACGGTGGACGACGACGGCAGCACTCCAGCGGCGAGCAACGCGCCGCAAACGATCGAGGTCACGCTAACGGTCAAGAGCGTGCTCCCCGATCTCGACTTCGACGGCGACGTCGATCAGGAGGACTTTGGTTTGCTGCAGGCGTGCGTCTCCGAGGTCGGCATCTCTCAGCCGTCTCCCACCTGTGTGGCGGCCGACTTTAACCGCGACGGCGTGGTGGATCAGGTGGACATTGCAGCGTTCCTCGACTGCCACGGCCCGCCTTCGGTTCTCGCCGACAAGACCTGCGACGACGCGTACGAGTAGTCCGACGGGAGTGAGATTCCGGCATGAGGATGTTTCCGGTCATCGTTGCGCTCGCCGGCCTGATGGCATGCTCGGCGCAAGCGGCTTCGCCTCCCCATCTGCCGGGCGGCGCACTGGGGGGCCATCGCTACCGGATCATCATCTCGACGGACATCGGGGGCAGCGATCCCGACGACTATCAGGCGATGGTGCATTATCTTGTGCACGCCGATCTGTTCGATACCGAAGGGTTGATCGCCTCGCCCCCGGGAGCGGGCCGGGTCGAACACATCTTCGAGACGCTCGCCGCTTACGAGAAGGATTACCCTCGCCTTCGCCGCCATTCTGCCACGTTCCCCAGTCCTGCCGCATTGCGTGCCGTGACCAAGCAGGGAGCGATTGACGCGGCACCGGAGGCCGGGTTCAGCGCGCCCACTGAAGGCTCGGACTGGATCATTCGACAGGCTCGCCGCGACGACCCACGGCCGTTGTACATCCTGGTCTGGGGCTCCATTACGGACGTGGCCCAAGCCATTCACGACGACCCCGGTATCAAGCCCGCCATTCGGGTCTATTCGATCGGAAGCTGGAACACACAGCAGGATCGGCATGCCCGCGATTACCTCTACCGCGAGCACCCGGATTTCTGGTGGATCGAGTCAGACACGACATTTCGCGGCATGTACGTGGGGGGCGATCAGTCCTCGGATCTGGGCAACCTTCCGTTCGTGCGGCAGCATGTGAGGGGCCACGGTGCCTTGGGCGATCTTTTCTGGTCGAAGAAGAAGGACCTCAAGGCCGGAGACACACCGTCGGTGCTCTATCTGCTGCGCGGCGATCCCGATGTGCCGACGAGCGATCACTGGGGCGGTCGTTTCCAGGCCGACCCGCAGCGCCGGCAGTATTGGCGCGACCTGACCGATCCCGAGCATGCCGAGCCGCGGTACCTCGGCGCCAAGACCGTCAATCGCTGGCGACTGGATTTTCTGAGCGAATGGCAGCGACGGATGGATTGGGCGGCGGAATCGAACGACGTGTTTCCGCAGAAAACCTGGAGTTTCATGACGCCGGCCGAAGCGGGGCTGGACGCGAGCAAACTCGATGCCTTTCGCGATTACGTAGGCGGCCGTGGCTGCGTGGTCCGGTACGGGCGCATGGTCTACACATGGGGCGAGCAAAACATCCGCCAGGACGTCGCTTCCGCTTGCAAGCCCGTGTTCAGCCACTTTCTGTTCAAGGCAGTGGAGAGTAAGCGGCTGGCGAGTCTCGACACGCCCGTCCGAACGTACGCGCCTTGCCTCGAAGAATTGAATGCCGAGTTGGGATACAAGGATCGCGACATCACCTTTCGGCACATGGCCAACCAGGTGTCGTGTTACGGCGTTCGAGAAAAGCCGGGCACGGCGTTCGACTACAACGATTGGCAGATGGCGTTGTTCTGGGATGTGCTGTTTCTGAAGGTGTACGGGGCCACGTATGCCGATGTCGATTCGACCGTGCTGCGCCCTCTGCTGACCGATCCGCTGCAGTGCGAGGACGATCCTACGTTGTTGGCATTCGGAATCTCGGACCGGGCGGGACGGCTCGCAATCTCCGTGCGCGATTTTGCCCGGTTCGGGTTGCTATATCTGCGAGCGGGCAACTGGAACGGGACGCAGTTGATCGATCGGCATTTCGCGGTGGAGGCGGTGACGAGTCCGCTGCCGGTCTCGATCCCGCGAACGGCGGGCGAGCCGGCCGAGATGTGCGCCGACGCTCGCACCATCGGCTCCCAGAAGGTGGCGGACAACCAGACCGATCACCACGGCAGCTACAGTTGGGCGTGGTGGCTCAATGGTATAACTCGCTCCGGCCAGCGTCATTGGCCCGACGCTCCGCCTGACACGTTCGGGGCATTAGGACATGCAAACGGGCAGCGTGCCGTAATTGTGATCCCGAGTCTGGATCTGGTCGTCTCCTGGAACGACACGACACTCGGCAACAAGCCGGGTAATCCGAACGAGGCGTTGCGACGGCTGATCGAAGCGGTGAGGCCTGCAACTACCAGCAGGAGTGCTGAATCCGAATGACCGGTCTGTTCATCCGGCTGATGTGCCTGGCGGGTGCGCTGGGCGCCGGCGCGTCGACTCTGGCTGGACCCCAACCAGGCCAGATTGTTGTCGATCCGGCGCATCCCGCCTGGTTCAAGTACGAGGGGGGCGGGCCGTTCTACATGTGCGGTCCGGGCGACCCCGAGGGATTCCTCTATCGCGGAACGCGCAACGCGGACGGAACGCGAAACGGCGACCAGCTCGCGCTCATCAACAAGATGGCGGGAACGGGGGCGAACTGCATCTACCTGGTTGCCATTCGCAGTCACGGCGGCGACGGGGACAGCCTGCAGAATCCGTACGTGGACGGTGATCTGACCAAGGGACTGGATGACGACATCCTGAACCAGTGGGAAACCTGGTTTGCCGCCATGGACGCCCAGCGGATCACCATCTTTTTCATCCTGTACGATGACAGCGCATCGCCTTTCGGCAAGGCGCTTCCTGCCAATGGCCAGCTCCATCCGTCGGAAGTGACGTTCATCAATACGATGGTGAATCGGTTCAAGCATCACAAGCACCTGATCTGGTGCGTGGCCGAGGAAGCGGGCGAAGGGCTGAGCAAAGCGCATGCCATCAAGATCGCCGAGCAGATCAAGTTGCAGGATGACCGTCAGCATCCGGTGGCGATCCATCAGAATAACGGGACGTCGTTCGACTTCAACGGCAACGCGGCGTTTAACCAGTTTGCGGTTCAGTGGAACGTGAATACGGCCAAGGAACTGCATGCCGGTACGGTGGCGGCCTGGAATAATGTGGGCGGGCTGGTCAACATCAACATGGCCGAATTCGCGCCGTTGTCCACGGGGCTGGAACTGCAGCGAAAAATCTGGGCCGTCGCGATGGGCGGCGGCTACTCGATGATCTTGGAGATGGATATCGTCTCCACGCCGGTCAGCGATCTGGAGACTTGCGGCCGACTGGTCCGGTTCATGGAGGCCACTCGCTTTAACGTGGCGGCTCCGCATGATGAGCTCGCGGCGAACGACACGGATTACGTGCTGGCGGCTCCCGGTTTGGTGTATCTGGCGTACGGCGAGGGCGGTAGCCGCTATGGTCTGCAGATGCTGCGCGGCAATTACTTGGTGAAGTGGTACGATCCGGCCGGCGGCGCGTGGATCGATGCGGGGTCGCGTGCGGTTCCGGTCTTCGGGGTGCAGGTATTCGACAAGCCGGCGGCGGTGCCCGGCGATGCGGCGTTGTACGTTTCGCGAACGGTACCCGCGCCGGCCTCCGGTCCATTCCCGGTTCCCGGGGCCGTGGGCGTCAGCTTGAACGTGCAGTTGTCCTGGACGGCCGGTGCGGGCGCTAGCGAGCACGAGGTCTATTTCGGCACGATTCCGCCCGGCGAGCCGCGCGGCCGGCGATCCACGACGTTGTTCAACCCCGGCACGCTCTTGCCGCGAACCACGTACTACTGGCGGATCGACGAGGTGAACGAGCAGGGCATCACGCCCGGCGCGGTGTGGAGCTTCACGACGGGCTCGGTCCCCGCCGATTACGACGGGGATGGAGACGTGGACCAGGAAGACTTCGGCGCATTTCAGATGTGTCTGTCGGGGATGGATGTGGCGGTCGTTCCAGCCGACTGTCTTTGGGCGGACTTGAACGCTGACGGACCGGTGGATCAGGCCGATGCCGTGCTGTTTCTGAATTGCCTGAGCGGGCCGAACGTCGAAGCCGATTGCCTGCCCTAGAGCGTACCGTTGTCAATCTGCAAACAAGGAGACCAAGTGACATGAGAATTGCCCGTAGGTGCCGGTTGTTGCTCTCAGTGTGTCTGTCGATGATCGTATTGGCCGGATTTGGTTGTAGCACGAATCCGCTGCCCGGAACCATCGTGGTCGATCCGCAGCACCCGGCTTGGCTGACCCGTGCGCACGGTAAGCCGCTGTTCATGTGCGGCCCCGGTGATCCGGAGGGCTTTTTGTATCGCGGCCATCTCCGCCCGGACGGGACGCGAGACGGCGATCAGATGGAGCTCATCCAGAAGCTGGCCGGTACGGGAGCCAACTGCATCTACCTCATGGCCGTGCGAAGCCATGGTGGTGACGGCGACCGCACGCACAACCCGTTCATCGACCACGATCCGAAGAAGCCGTTGAACCCTCGCGTTCTCGATCAGTGGGACACGTGGTTCACGGCCATGGACCGGGAAGGGATTATCATCTTCTTCTTCCTGTACGACGATGGCTCCGCTCCCTTCGGCAAGCTGCCCGCAGACGGCCGCCTCAGCCCCGCCGAGACCGCGTTCATCGACGGTTTGGTGAGCCGGTTCAGCCGCTACCGTAATCTCATCTGGTGCGTGGCCGAGGAGTACGCCGAGAAGCTCACCCGCGATCACGTCGCCCGCATCGCCGAGCGGATTCGGGAGAAGGATCCCAACCGTCACCCGATCGCCCTCCACCAGAATGCTGGCACCGAGTTCGATTTCGCCGGAACGACGACCTTCGATCAGTTCGCGGTCCAGTGCAACGTGGACACGCCGAAAGAACTGCACGACAGCACGGTGGCGGCGTGGAAGAACGTTCAGGGGCTGATCAACATCAACATGTCCGAGTTTGGAGACTCCCATTACGAATCTGAGCCGTCTTCGGGCTCGGGTGATGCACTTCGCAAGAAGGTCTGGGCGATCGCGATGGGCGGGGGCTACTCCATGATCCTCGGCATGGACATTGCCACGACGCCACAGGAAGATCTGCTGATGTGCGGGCGATTGGTCCGATTCATGGAGTCCACGCGGTTCAACCTGACCAGCCCCCACGACGAACTCGCTCGAGAGGATACGGACTACGTGCTGGCCGCTCCGGGCAAGGTGTATTTGGCGTATGCCGATGGCGGAAGCCGGTTGGGCCTGTTGATGGAAGCGGGTCGCTATGCGGTGAAGTGGTACGATCCGGTCGGTGACAAGTGGGTCAACGAAGGGAAGCGGACGGTTGCCGCCGGTGAGGTGGTTTTCGTCAAGCCGCAAGGCCTTGGCGAAGAGGTAGCGCTATACCTCGAGAGAATGTAGGATGCGGACGCCTCGCCGGCACTGCGGGCGGGACGGTAGCCTCACAATGGGCACAGGCTGTCCGAGGCGCGCAGATGCTCATTCGCGATGTGCGCGAAAGCGGCGACCGCAAGTGACATCCGAAATGCCGCGATCGCACTAACAGGAGGCAACGGAAGTAACCGAGAAGGTTTACCTCCGTTGCCTCCATGCTTCCTGTCAGAGTCTCTTGCGTCAGGTGGGGATCCGCCGCTGCAAAGCCTGAAACGGCCGTTCAGCGGCTGTATTTGTTCTCCCGTGCGCAACTGCTGTCCTTCTTGTGGCCGGCACCGTCTCCCCACAAATCGCAATGGGCGCGGTAATCGTTGTTCCATCGCCGCCGGGCCAGGTGTGTTTTCTCCACCAATTTGGCCTGGAGCTGGAAATCGGCGTGGCCGTCGGCCCAGAGCACGTTGCATCCCTTGTCATGGCGTGCGCCCGGCCATTCGCGGTTGGGCGGGTCGTCGACGGGGTCGATGGCAGTGTCCCACTGGCCGGGCGTTCCGGTGAGATAGTCGTCCGCGTCATTGTCGGCGATACAGATCATCTCGGCCGGGCGTTTGACCTTGTCGACTCGAACCTCTCCGTCTTTGCCCTCCCAGGTCTTTTCCGGTGGCTTGACCACAATGTGGCCGCCCAGCCCCAGATTCGGAGCGCCGGGGACGCTGTGGGTTTCGGATACGCCCCAATCGTTGTATCCGTAGTCGAAGTTGACACAATCGGTCTCCCGGTAGCCGCTCGCGGTGGCGCTGGCGTATATTCGCTGGCGACCATCCCAGCGTGTCTTGTACTTGGAATCGGGACACCAGAACACCTTGTGCTGCCCACTGGTTCCCCCCGACGCTTTCATGGCCCGCATCAGCCGGGTAGGCCAGACAATGAACTCTTTGGCAGTCTCCGAGCCGGGCGGCAAGTGATGTCCGGGATAGTACCCGTACTGATTCGTGTACATGGTCAAGGCGAGGCCCATCTGATGTACGTTGGCTCGGCAGGCGACCGTCCGGGAGGTTCGGCGGGCCGCGGCCAACGACGGCAACAGGATCGAGATCAGCAACGCGATGATGGCCACCACCACCAGGATCTCGATGAGGGTGAAGGCGGGGGACGAAACGGCAATCCTTCGAGTGTTTCTGTTCCGCATGGTACGCTCCTGCACCATGATGACGTGATGTCGGTAATTTAGTCCGACATTCGTTCCAAAACCATTACTTCGCCGGCGGATTCAGCTTGAACCGCCTGGTATTCGGGACTTCGTTTTCTTGAATTCGAACGTGCCGGCAAACGGAGTTTGTCGGCGTCCGCCTCCGCCCAATCGGGCGGTCATCAATTCGTACAATTCGCGGCCGGTGCGGCATCGGGTCCGGTCAGGCAACGTTGCAGGGCGCCGAAGTCGTCCTGATCCACGTCGCCATCCCCGTCGACGTCGTGGGCCTGGCAGCCGGTGGCCACCGGACGTTGGGGGCCGGACGCACATTCGATGAACGCTTGCACGTCCTCGCTGTCGATGTCGCAATCGCCGTCGGCATCCAACACGTGTCGAGTCTGATCGGGATTGGGCACGGCCGGGCAGTTGTCGCACGCGTCGATGACACCGTCGCCGTCGGCGTCAGACTCACATTCGTCGGGAATGCCGTTCGCATTGCAATCGAACTCGGGCGTTTCGCTCCACAGGCCGTACTTGCAGATGAGCGTTTTTTCCTCGGCCAAACGCTGGTGTTCAGGGAGAACACCCGAGAAGATCTTCACTTCCGCGATATCGCCGGTCAGATGCTTGATCAACGTCTGCTGGGCGCCCAGGACGAGTCGTGCGGGCGAGGTCAGCGACTGGCGGCCCGCGTTCGCGATCCCCTGGAGTTGACCATCCACGTAGAGCTCCAGTAGGCCGGTGCCCTGCGTTCGCCGGAAGGTGACCAGGTGCGGTCGACCGTCGTTGAAGCCCGGACCGGAGGCCACGGTGACATCGGGATTTCCCGTGCCGCCCAGCACCTTGCCATCGGCGTTGAGGCTGAGCCCGAAGTCGTTAACCACGGTGGCGACTTCGGCGTTGACCAGGCCGGCGCCGTCGTAGAAGTGTGTGCTGGTGCTCAGGCCCTGGCTGCTCTGAAATACGCAGAAGATGGTGAAATCATCCTGCACGGGGCGTTCGAGCGACAGGTACGTGTTGGCTGCGGCGTTGAAGCGCACAGCCGGCTGGCCGTTGATCGCGGCGCTCGCGTAGGCAGGTCTTCGAGCGGCGTTTTCCTGCGTGGCGTTGAAACCGCGGCCGCTGGCGTCAGTCCACGTCGCTATCGGATCGCCGTCGGTCAGACTGCTGAGATCGTCGGCCTTCAGCCAGGTGACCAGGTCGGCGGGTGGCAGGACCGGCGTGGTGACAGCGATTTCCTGGGAGTCGGCGGTTTCACCGGCGGCGTTGGACGCCGAGACCACGTAGTAGTAGGTGGTGCCGCCGGCCACGGTCGCATCCGTGGCAGCGTTGACCGGCGAGCGCAGCACGGGCGTGTAGGGGCCGCCGCTGGTGGTCGAGCGCTTGACGTGGTAGTCCGTCGCGTGGGGCGACCGGGTCCACCCCAGTGACACGCCCGACTTGCCGGCGACCGCGGTCAAGCCCGTCGGCGTGGTGGTGGCAGGCCGCGGAGGCACCTCGATGTCGCTTTCGCGGATGACGATGCCCACATCGATGTATTGGCCGCCGCCGGTCTGACGGCAGTGCACGGCCAGCAGGTTCGTTGCGTTGGGCACGATGGCGCCCCGGCCTTCGGGAGTCATGGCCAGCATGGTGTAGTTGGTCGTGTACCCGGTGGCACTGCCGGCCAGCACGCCGTTGATGTAGATCTCGACGTCCTCGTCGTGGTAGACGTTGAAATAGAGATTGTCGATCTGGTCGGGCGTGAGCGATCCGACTTCGAACGTTCGCCGCAGCCAGATATTGCTGCTGGTCCACGACGTGCGGATAAGCCCGGAAGTATTCGGTGGGTTGTTGCCGCCGAAGCCGCCCACGCCGTTGTTCCAGTTCGAGTCGTTGTAGCTCGGCGAGGTCCAATTCGAGAAGGGCGGCGTGGTTCGATACTTCCAGTGCTGGCCGGTGGTCTGCGAGGTGGGGAGCACGGTGGTCACGTCGGTGACGGCGCCGGCGAGGGCGATGGCGGCCCGGACGCGATCGGGATCCAGCTTGCGCACCTTGCGGTCGTAGGTCAAAAAGCCGTTCAGTTCGATCTCGACGTCGGTGATCTCCGTGTAGACCGCGCCGCTCATGCCCTGGTTCTGCACAAGACCGGAGATTTGGTAGCAGAAGTTCTCGAACTGGGCAGCGAGGTCGTCGCCATCGGTGGCACCGACGTAGCCCCAGCCCGGCGCCCAGATGTGCCCGTTGATGCTGAGCCCGACGCCGCCGAACTCGCCGCAGACCACGGCCTGCGTGGAGCTGGTCGGACAACTGGGGTTGGGGTAGCTGTGCCAGTCGAGAATATCGCCCACGCCGTAGAAGCTGCCGCCGCTGGCCTGGTTCACCAGCCGCGAGGGATCCATTGTCTTGACCATCTGGACGAGGGCTTCGGTATTGTGCTGGCCCTGGGACTCATTGAATATCACCCACATGATGATGGACGGGTGATTCCAACGGCTTTCAACCATGCGTCGCAGTTCGGTCTCGAATTGCGGCACGTCGAGCGGCTGCGGGTTGCCGGTGTAGGAGTTGGCGCTGGGCATGTCCTGCCAGACGAGGATGCCCAGCTTGTCGGCCCAGTAATACCAGCGGGGTGGCTCGACCTTGATGTGCTTGCGGACCATGTTGTAGCCGAGCGTCTTTTCTTCCACGATGTCGGCGGCCAAGGCGTCGTCGGTGGGTGCTCGGTAGATGCCGTCAGGCCAGAAGCCCTGGTCGAGCGGGCCGAACTGGAAGACGAACTCGTTGTTCAACAGCATCACCTTCTTGCCGTTGCGGGTGCCCAAGCTGATCTTGCGCATCCCGAAGTAGCTGCTCACGGCATCGAGTTCGGTCGAGCCTTGGGTTAGCGCGATGTCGAGATCATAGAGGAACGGGTCGTCGGGCGACCAGAGGTGCGGATCGGGAACGGGGAGGTGGAGTTCGGTGCCAGGCGGTCCGGAGACGGTGCCGACGACGTCGGTGCCGATGCGAGCCACGGCGTTCACCGTCACACCCTCAGCGGGGCCGCGGACGTTGACGGTCACATTCAGCCGTTCGGCGTCGATGTCGGGCACGAGCTTGAAGTCGGAGATGCTCGTTTCGGCCACCGGCTCGAGCCAGACGGTTTGCCAGATGCCGCTACACGCGGTGTACATGATGCCGCCGGGATAGAGCGTCTGCTTGCCGCGGGGGACGCCGGCGTGGTCGGTGGGGTCGTACACCCGCACGATCAACTCCTGGGGACCGCTGCCGGTGAGATAATCGGTGATGTCATACGTGAACGCGTCGTAGCCGCCCCTGTGGACGCCCACGGACTGGCCGTTGATGAACACTTCCGATTCGAAGTCTACGGCATCCAGGTGCAGCAGGATGCGGCGGCCGTCCCAGCTCGGCGGCACGCTGAAGGTCCGGCGATACCATGATCGCTCGTGGTGACGCATGATGCCGGACAAGGCGGATTCCATGGGGAAGGGGACAAGGATCTGCTCCGCCAGCGTCTGGCCCACCGGCACCGGATCATTCGACGAGCCGGCTTGGAACTCCCACAGGCCGTTGAGGTTCATCCACTCGCTGCGCACCATCTGCGGCCGCGGATATTCCGGGAGAGGAGCCTCGGGATCCACCAGCTCCGCCCAAGGCGACATGATCGGTGCCTGCTTCAGCTCCCATGCCGCGGCAAGCCGAGGCAGGAGAGCGACCGTCATCAGGCAGACGATCCACGGTGCGAGGAGGGAGCGGCGGGGCCGCCGCCGGAGGTGGCCGGCAGTGGCCCCGCTGGTTTTTGATGAATCCCGCGAAGATGATGTAATCTGACGATGCAATTTCATACGCGGTTCGCACTCACACAAAAGACCCTATCAACCGTCACCGGACTCACGGCAAACAGGCAGCCGAGGCCTCGATGATCGGGCCGGTGATGCATCGTTGCAGGATGGCGAAGTCCAATTGATCGGCGTCACCATCGTTGTCGAAATCAGCGGCGATGCAGTCGCCGACCAGCTCCATTTCCGGTCCGGCGGCGCACTCGCTGAAGAGCGCCACGTCGGTGCCGTCCACGTGTCCGTCAAGGTTCATATCCGGCGGGACCTGGCCGCGGCCGGTGATCCCGGCACGGAAGTTGAACTCGACGTCCTCGGCGCTGAGCGCCCCGTCGTGGACTCGAACGACGGCCAGACTGAGCGTGCCGATCTCGAGGTCGTGGAGATCGTTGGCGGCGGCGCTGCGATTCTGCCTGCACAGGTTGATGTGGCCCGGGTGAGTGGACATTTCGCCGGTCACCTTGCTATTGACCAGCACACCGTTGTCGTACAGGCGGGTGGTGCCGCCGTCGAGATCGGGGTCGTAGGTGTAAACCAGGTGACGCCATTCGCCCACGGGCGGCGATCCGGGGCCGTTGGGGTTCCAGGGCACATCCTTGGCGGAGCCCCACTGGCCGGCGGCGCCCCATTCCGGGTGATCGCCGAAGTTGAAGGTCAGGAGCGAGCCGTCCGGTCCGCCGCGATGGCCCCACGAGACCATGGTCTCGATTCGTTCACCCTCGACCTCACCGTCGAGGGAGGGGTTATACACCCAGACCTCGATGGTTCGGCCTTGGCCGCCGCGCAGCTCGACCGGCGCGAGCGGTCCCTGATAGCCGTCAGCCCCGTTGAAGGTCACGGCCAGCTCACCGGCGACGGTTTCGAGCACTGGCTGGCCGATGGCGACGAAATCACCGAGCGAGCCCTTGTTGACCCAGGTGGCCTGGCCGGCCGTCGCGTCCAGCGCACTCAGATCGACCAGCAGGACGCCGGATCCGGCCACCTTCAGCTTGTTGGCAGGCTTCACGTCGATGAAGTGCTCGGCAGAGGTAAGGCCGCGGAATGTGGCGGTCACGCCGGCCGTTCCCAGATCGAGGGCGGTAATCAGCCCGTCGGGGCTGACGGTGACGATGCCCTGAGGATTGACGGAATAGGTCGTGCCGATTGCTGCGACGGCGACGTCTCGCGTTCCGGCCGCGCCGAAATCGGCGACGAGCCTGGCCTGCTGCGTTCCGCCGACGATCATGAGATCGTGGATGATCTGCAGGTCGATCGACGCAGCTTCGTGAACGGTGACGGTGAGTGCCGCTCCCGGGACGGTGGCGCAGCCGCCCGTTGCGGAGAGGGTGAAGTTGGCCACGCCCGTTTCGCCGAACTCGATGTCCACCGGTTGCAGGCGTCCGTTACCCGCCGGGAACTGGATCACGGTGGAGCCGTTGCTGCCGACCGGTTTGGCTACAGCGGGGTTGTCACTGGTGATGGTGACCTCCACGGCTTGCGTCTCGTTGCACGAGGACGGAAGCACCAGCGAGACGGTCCTCGGTGCATCGATCGGCGCGACGTCGAGCCTGGACGGCCAAATGACCGTGTACTCGGGCGCGAAGAGAAACTCGCTGGGCTGCAGAGCGGCAGCGCTGATGCGGACCTCGTCGATGAAACCGTACATGCGGTCGGTATGTGAGCCGTTGTGCAGACCGCGGCCGACCGACCAGTTGCCGGCATCCCAATCGCTGCCGTCGCCCATACCCGCCGTCAACGCAGTGTTGGGGCTACCACTCGCGGTCAAATCCGTCTGGGCGACGAGTTGATACCCTGTTCCGGCTTCCACGTCATCCACATACAGGGACAACGTGCTGCCGTCAGAGACAGCGGCGACGTGATACCAACGACCGGCGTCAACGTTGGGGAAGGGCCATCCTTGAATCAGGCCGGGCTCGGAAACGGCTTCGTGCCAGTAGCCGGCGTCGTCGGCGAACTTGATGGCCATGGCACCATTGCCGAGGATCTGGAGGTACAGGGCGGCAAGGGCGGCGTCTTGGACGGCAGCGCCCTGGCTGTCGCGACCGACAATGGTGCGATTGTGGGTGTGCGCTTCCGGCATGAACGACGCTTCAATGGTCCATTGAGCCGGACTGATTTTTTGGATCGGCGCTCCGGTCTGGGTGAACATGCCCGGGAGGCCGCCGGTATTCTGGACGCTGAAATTATTGGCTTCGCCAGTCTTGGGGATGGTCGTGTCCGGGACATTGGCGCGATAGGCGAACCCGGCGAACCCACCGTCTGACCAGGCGGACAGCGTGTTGCCGTTTCCGGAGCTGTCCGCGACGCCCGGGAAGAATGCGCCGTCCGGCTGACCGCCCCTGCGCACGTTGGCGTCCAACGGACCTTCCTCGAAGCGCCAGTAAGCAACAGTCTGGTCGGGCGGCATGACAGTGATGGTCTGTGGTGCCGACTCGATGCCGCCGTACGTGGCCGTAATCGTGGCCGCACCCAGGGCCAGGGCGGTGATGAGGCCATCGGCATCGACGCTGATTACGCCCGCAGGCGTGACCTCATAGGTGGTGCCGAAGGACGCTGCCGTGACATCGCGCGTGCCGGGCACGCCGAAATTGGCGGTGACGATGGCTTGCTGCGTGAGTCCGACCCGCATCACGTGGTTGGGAATCACCAGATCGATCGATTCGGCGGCGTTGACGGTGACGGCTAGCGCGGCATCCGGCCCGGACGGGCAGCCCGTGGCTGACAGCGTGAACCGGGCCTCGCCGCCCTCGCCGAACTCGATCGGGAGCAGTGCGGTGTTCGGGCCGCCGGCGGGGAAGTGCACGACCGTGGAGCCTTGGCTGCCGGCGGGCTTGGCCACCGCGGGCGCGTCGCTGGTGACGGTGACGTTCACGGCCTGGGTTGCGTTGCAGGATTCCGGAATCACCACGCTGACGCTGACGGGAGGATCGACGGCGGCGACGGAGAACGTGGCGGGAGTGATCTCCATGACGCCGGTCGGTTCGGCGAAGAGGAATTGGCTGGGAGTCAAAGCCGTGTCGCTGATGCGCACCTCATCGATGAAGCCGTAGAAGCGGTCCACATGATTGCCGTTGTGCAGGCCGCGTCCGACGGACCAGTTGCCCGCGTCCCAGTCGCCGCCGTCACCCGTACCTGCCGTCAGTGCGGTGTTGGGGCTGCCGCTGAGCGTCATGTTCGTCTGGGCCACGAGTTGGTAACCGGTGCCGGCGGCCACATCGTTGAGATAGAGCGAGAGCAAATGACCATTGCTGACCGCGGCCACGTGGTACCAGCGACCTTCCTCGGTGTTCGGGGGCTCGTAGCATTGGACCGTGCCGGGAGCTGACACTGCCTGGTGCCAATAACCGGACACGTCGGCGAACTTGATGGCAATGGCGTCACCCGGCACGAGCTGAAGGTAGACGGCCGCCAGATCCTGGGCATTGGGGATCGCCCCTTGGCTGTCGCGACCGACGATGGTGCGATAGCCGCCGGTTTGCGCTTTGAAGGACGCCTCAATGGTGAAGGCAGCCGGGCTGATGGACTGAATAGGAGCGCCGGTCTCGGTGAACATGCCCGGCGCCACGCCGCTGTTCTGGACGCTGAGGTTGTTCGCCGCGCCAGTCTGGAGGAGCGTGTCGCCCGGCACGTCGGTGCTGAAGATGTAACCGCAACAGCCGCCGTCCGACCAGGCGGACAAATGGTTCCCGTTGCCTGAACTGTCGGTGATGGCGGGGTAGAAGACACCGTCAGCCAGGCCGCCTCTGGGGACGTTGGTTCCTGCCGGGCCTTCCTCGAATCGCCAGTGGGCCACCGTCGCGGCGAGCCCGGTGCTTGGCGTGCTCAGTGCCAGGGCAATGATTGCGCAAAAGGCGAATCGCATTCTCGACGCTCGCATTCCGCACCTCCACAACCTTGAATCGGTTAACCGCCTGCTGATGTCAGACGCGCGCACACGCGGCGGGTCTGACGGATCGTTTGACAGACAAAGTGCCTGCGGCAGATGCGCCGGCGGCTCCTGCAACGGTTGCGGCACGAGCCTTCCTTGTCGATCCGCCGGGGACGCCATTCCATCTTCAATCAAGCGAACTATTCACTCACTTCAGCACGTTTTTCCGCCGGCCGGCGAGAATTCCCGCCAGCAGGATCAAGCCGAGCGCGGAGCCGGGCTCCGGAGCGAAGAGAAACTCGTCAACGGACAGCGCGGTATCGGAGATGCGTACTTCGTCGATGAATCCGTAGCCCCGGTCGGTGTGTTTACCCTCGAACAGCCCGCGTCCGACGGACCAGTTGCCGGCATCCCAGTCACTCCCGTCACCCTGTCCTGAGGTCAGTGCGGTGTCAGGGCTGCCGCTGAGGGACATATCTGTCTGGGCAACCAGTTGATAGCCTGTTCCGGCTTCGACATCATCGAGATAGAGGGAGAGGAACCGGCCGTCACTGACGGCGGCGATGTTGTACCAGCGTCCCTCGTGAACATTCGGCCACTGGAAACCCGGGAAAACGCCGGCGTCCGAAATAGCCTGATGCCAATAACCCGACACGTCGCAGAACTTGATGGCCAGGCGATCTTCGGTGGTTCGCTGGAGGTAGAGCGCTGCCAGTGCTTCGTCGCCGGTGACAGATCCCTGACTGTCACGTCCCACATAGGTTCGATAGTCGCCGTTTTCGGGCATGACGGACACTTCGATGGTGAAGGCCGCAGGCTCGATTTTCTGGATCGGCGCTCCGGTTTGGGTGAACATGCCGGGCAGCCCGCCGGTGTTCTGCACACTGAAGTTGTTGGCGGCTCCGGTCTGCGGCACGATCGGTGCCGGCACGCTGGTGCGATACGCATAGCCGGCGAAACCACCCTGCGACCAAGCCGACAGATGGTTCCCGTTGCCTGAGACGTCAAGAACCGCGGGGTAGAACTCTCCGTCCGACGTTCCACCTTTGGAGACGTCGGCGTCGGCGGGGCCTTCCTCGAATCGCCAATAGGCGACGGTTGCTGCCCACGCGAGGGTTGATTGGCAAGCGAGCGTCACGGCCATTACCCCGGCCGCCCATCGACCCACTCTCGAAGCGTTCATCTCTCACCTCCAACGAAGACATGATTCGCGACGTGCAGACAGGCCGACACGGCCCGTGCAATAGGCTCATCATAATCTTCTTCGAGGCCGTGTCAACAGGTTTTCTGGCCCAATGTGTTCACAAAAGCCACTATCTGTGTATATACATTTAGGCGTCTTTGTATAGGTCCGGTTTTCGGGGATGTTATGGGCCGGCAGGGACTGTCTTGGAGTGGTCCCGTCGGAAACATCCGGGTTCGTGCGACATAAAATGTGTACTTATAAGGATTAATGATATCGTGGCGGTGATGGTGCATCCGTCGACGATTCGGGGCGGCTGGCGCCGTCTCGTCCCGGCAGGGGTTGTGGGGGGCGTGATTGAAGCAAACGTTCGTCCGATTGGGGCTTGCGTTCCGAACACGTCGTTGTACAATTGCATGAAACCAAGTTTGTTAGTCTTGGCGGGACAACGAGAGGCTCGTTTCCGCCGCCGAGTCGGGAGCTGTTCATGGCCGAGCCGCGACGGCACAAGTATCGCGAAGTGTTCGAGCACGTCTACCAAGGCATCCTGCGCGGGCGGTACCGCCCGGGCTCGCGCATTCCCACCGAAATGGAGCTGGCCACTCGGTTCGATGCCTCGCGGATGACCGTATCCCGTGCCTTGCGCGATCTGCAGAGCCAGGGGCTTTTGCAGCGCCGGCACGGGGCGGGAACCTTCGTGCAGGAGGTGCCGAGACAAGTAAATGGCACCGTAGGTTTGATGTTCCCGGTATTCCCGGGCTTTCACACCGGCGTTTTCGACGCGGTGACGGTCGAACTCACGCGGCAGATTCAGGCGGCCGGCTACGGTCTGTTCCTGGGCCATCCCTTGCACGGCGGCGTGAATGCCGTTCTCGAGAATCCCGAGAAGATCTGCGAGCCCTATCTGGAACGGGGTCTGTGCTGTGTCTTCTTCACGCCGGTCGAACTGCCCGCCGAGCAGATGGCGGCCAACGTGGAGATCGTCAAGACGTTCGAACGGGAGGGAATCCCGGTCGTGCTCCTGGACCGCGATATCTGCGATTTCCCCGCACGTTCGCGGCACGATCTGATCGGCGTCGATAACTTCGGAGCCGCCTATATCCTGACGCAACACTTGTTGAGCCTGGGGCATCGACGCATTCATTTCGTGGGCACCTCAGCCGTGGCCACCACGATCAGCGCGCGGATCATGGGTTACCAGGCCGCCCTGGTCCAGCACGGCATCATGCCGGAGGCGAGCTGGGTTCATCGCGGCGATCCTCGCTTGCTGGAATTTGCCCGCCAGTTGGACCCGGGCTCGACGGATGCCTTCTTGTGTTCGAACGACCACGTGGCGGCGATTCTCCTGCGTCACTTCGTCACGCTGGGAGTTCGCGTTCCCGACGATGTGGCCGTGGTAGGTTTTGACGACACGCCGTTTGCCGCGTTGCTGGCTCCTCCGCTCACGACGGTTCGCCAACCGGCGGTGGCGTTGGGGGCGGCGGCCATGCGAGTCATGGTCGAGCGTCTGGAGGATTCGACGCTTCCTCCGCGCGAAATTCGGTTGCCTTCCGAATTGGTGGTGCGCGAATCGTGCGGGGCGTTGCTGCGGGGCGGGGCCAAGCAAGTGCAGCCACAGGCCGGAGCGCCGGGAACCCCCGCAGGCAACGCTGCGCCCGAGCCGAAGGCTCGCAGATCCTCCTCGGGGACAGGCGATCGCAGAAAGAAGAAAGTCTGAGCACGGATTCGGCTACCGGAGGGCGTGAGCGAGCGGTCAACTCTTGCCTGCCGGCTGCCATGCTCAGTGCCTGATTGGCGCGCGGTTCATCGCTCAACACAACTGATTCTTATCGGAGGTCAACATGCCTGGACGATTCCCTGTGTGGACGGCGTGCATCGTGTTGTTCGGCACAATGATGCTCGCTGGTGGTCGAGCCGGTGGGCAGCCGGTGGGACCGGAGCGGGATCAACCTAGCGGGTTTCGTCCGCCCTCGGTTCCGTTGGTGACGCACGATCCGTACTTCAGCGTGTGGTCGCCGGCCGACCGGCTGACTGATGCGGCGACCGTACATTGGACCGGCAAGAGACATGCTTTGACCGGCATGGTGGTCGTGGACGATGACGTCTATCGGCTGGTCGGGCCCGATCCGCAGGGAGTCCCGACGATGGAGCAAACGGGATTGACCGTTTTGCCCACGCGAACGATATACACGTTTCGATCACCGCAAGTGAAGCTCGCCCTGACCTTCATGTCGCCGCTCTTGCCGAGCGATCTCGATCTGATGTCGCGGCCCGTGACGTATGTGACGTGCAATGTGCAGTCGGCGGACGGCAAGCCGCATCGGGTATCGGTCCGGTTTGATGTTTCCGGCGAGTGGACGGTGAATACGCCGGATCAGGCGGTGACGTGGTCCGAAGCGAGTGTGCCCGGACTGAGTGCGGTACGCATGGGGTCGGTTGAACAGCGGATCCTGGCCCGCAAGGGCGACGATCTGCGGATCGAGTGGGGGTACTTGTACCTGGCGGCGCCGCGAGCCGCTTCAACGACGGTCGAGCTGGTGAGCGGTCCGGCCGGCCGGCTGCGTTTCACCGGTGCGCGGGTACCGCTGCCGCAATTGGATGCGCCGCTGCCGGCCGCCGACGCACCGGTGATGGCCTGCACGTTCGACTATGGCGAGGTCGGCGCGGAGCCTGTTTCGCGTTACCTGATGCTGGCCTACGACGATCTGTACTCGATTCGTTATTTCGGCAAGCGACTGCGGCCCTACTGGCGCCGAAACGGCGCGGAAGCGGCGGACATCCTTCAGGCCGCTCAGCAGGATTACGCTGAATTGGTCAGGCGGTGTGAGCGGTTCGACCGTGAACTGATGAGCGACATGACGCGGCTCGGCGGCGAAAAGTACGCGCAGATCGGCGCGCTGGCGTATCGGCAGTGCCTCGCGGCCAACAAGATCGTCGCGGACTCCAACGGCTTGCCCTTGATGTTCTCGAAGGAAAACTTCAGCAACGGCTGCATCGGCACGGTGGACATCGCTTATCCCATGTCGCCGCACTTGCTCCTGACCAGCCCAACGCTGATGAAGGCCACGCTGGTGCCCGTGCTCGACTACGCGTCGTCGCCGCGTTGGAAATGGCCGTTCGCCCCGCACGACCTGGGGACGTATCCGTTCGCCGAAGGGCAGGTGTACGGCGGCGGTGAACGCACGGAAGAGAACCAAATGCCCGTCGAGGAATCGGGCAACATGCTCCTGCTTCTGGCGGCGGTGGCCAAGATCGACGGCACCGCGGATTTCGCCGCGAGGTATTGGCCGGTGATCACCCGGTGGGCGGAGTACCTGGTCAGCAAGGGCTTCGACCCGGACAAGCAACTCTGCACGGACGACTTCGCCGGACACCTGGCTCATAACGTAAATCTATCAGCCAAGGCCATCCTGGGCATCGCCGGCTACGCGATGCTCGCGGAAATGCAGGGCAAACAGGATGTGGCGGCTCGGTTTCGCAAGACGGCCGAGGATTTTGCCGCGCGCTGGATGAAGGAGGCGGCGGACGGCGATCACTACCGGTTGGCCTTCGACAAGCCCGGGACGTGGAGCCAGAAGTACAATCTGGTGTGGGATCGCGTGCTCGGGTTAAACCTCTTCCCGGCCGAGGTGGTGCGCGGGGAGGTCGCATACTATCGCAAGATGCAGAACCGGTACGGCTTGCCGCTGGACAACCGGGACACGTACACCAAGCTCGACTGGATCCTGTGGTCGGCAGTGTTGACCGGTTCACCTGAGGACTTCGATGCGCTCGTCGCACCCGTATGGGATTTCCTGAACGTCACGCCCGATCGCGTGCCCATGACCGACTGGTACCGCACGACGGATGCGAGGAAAGTCGGTTTCCAGGCTCGCGCGGTGGTGGGCGGCGTGTTCATGCGGCTGCTGGATGATATGGCGGTATGGAAGAAGTGGGCCGCCGCGGCCGAGCGAATCCAAGGCGACTGGGCACCGTTGCCCGAGCCGCCGAAGGTTCATCATATCGTGCCCACCGCTCGCGAACAGGAGACGCGGTGGCGCTTTACGCTGACGAGGCCTGCCGACGGTTGGTACGCGGTCGGATTCGACGATTCCAAGTGGCGGGAGGGCGTGGCCGGCTTCGGCACGCGAGGCACACCCGGTGCGACCGTGCGCACGCGGTGGAACCAGCCGGAGATCTGGCTGCGGCGTGAGATCGAGTTGAAGGACACCCGCATCAGCGAGCCGCGGCTTCTCATTCATCACGACGAGGATGCGGAGGTCTACATCAACGGCAAGCTAGCGGCGAAGCTTTCCGGGTACACGACGGATTATGAGATCGTCGAGATCAGTCCCGAAGCGCTGGCGGCGCTGAAGCCGGGCCGCAACTTGCTGGCGGTTCATTGCCGCCAGACCGGGGGCGGGCAGTACATCGACGTAGGCCTGGTGAGTGTGACCGGCGACTGACGGTTTTCCCTGCTCCCAGCACTATCGCGTGATCACGACGCGGATGGTCTGGGCGAGATTGGGGAACCGCATGCGGAACACGCCGTCAGCATAGTCGCTCGAGCCGGGCACCAGGGGCGCGCCGTTGATGGTGGAGTACCGGGGTGGTTGCGGCATGAGGACGCTGATGACGGCGGCGGTCTCGGCCTGGCCGATGGTATCGAACGTAACGGTTTCGTCGGTCACGACCTGGTTGGTGACGCGGCACGCGGCGGCGACCACGCCAACGTAGTCCTTCGGATATCGATCGAGATCCACGAGCAGCCCGCGGGTGCCGGGACCGACGTGGTACTCCCGGATGACGGGCTGATCGGGGTCGAACAAGGGGATGAATCGGCCTTTCAGCGTGACGGGCGACGCTTCGGCCGCGAACTCCAGACCCGCTGCGATGATGTAGGATCCGCGACGGAGAACGAGGGCGGGTGACTCCTTCCACTCTTGGCCGGTGGCGGCCATGGCCTTCTTGACGGCGTCGCGCACGTGCTCGGCTCCGCCTGGCGTGCGACTCAGACGCGACGGTGAGGTGGCGTCGAAGATGACCGTGCCGCGGCCGATCGTGTGTTGCCCAGTGGCGTCGTGGGCAAGCCCCAGAGCGTCGAAAAGATGGTGGCGCGGCGTGGCGTAGTGCATCGGAGCCGTGTTCCACCATTCGCGCACCTTGTGGAACGGATCGCGATCATCATCGATGACCACGAGTGCACCGCCGGCTTTGACCCAGGCCGCCAGATGGCCGTGAAACTCCGGCTTCGGCGGCTTTTGCCCCTCATAGCTCAGGAGCAGCGTCTTGTAGCGGCTCAGTTCGGCGGTCTCGATCTGCACCGGCTCGACCGGCAGCCCGCGCATGAGCAACGGCAGCGCCAGTCCGTAGAAGTGCCCAAGATCGGAGTCGGATGCATCCGGGCCGAATCGCTGGAACATGAGGGTATCGCTCACGAGCACGCCGGTGTGCAACGTACCCACGTGTTCCCAACTCACGTGGTCGGCTGGCTGGCACATGTCTCCCATGGCGGAGATGACAGCCTGCAATTCGGTCTCGTATGCGTCGGGGATGGGAATGCGCGGCACGTCTGCGCCTGCCGTGCCGGTGCCCGGTTGCGTGGCCGGATAACGGCCCTCGTAGATGCGATGCGGCCAGGGCATGATCTCATAGTGCCATACTTCCGGCTGTAGGAGCGAAGCAACCAGCGTACTTTCCCAGTTCGTGCGATAATCCCACCACGAGTGGCCCGGGTTGTCTTCGATGGGATCATTTAGATACCACACGCGCTTGCCGCTGGCCCGGACGATGTTCTGCATGGCGCCATACTCGAGGAAGGCGGTTTCGAACGTCCGCTGGGCTTTTCGCCCGTCGTAGTAGTTGGGCGTTCGAGCCGTGCCGGTCCAGACCTGCGCGATGAAGCCGTCCGCGCCGACTTCGAGCAGCGACGACTCCGGACTGACGATTCCCCAATGGGCGTAGTTGATCATGGAATGGGTGGGCACGTAGCACTTGATGTCGCGGCCATGCTGCTGGGCATAAGTCTTGACGAAATCGAACACCTCTGCAAGCGTTTTCTTGTAGAGGTGGTATTTCAGCTTGCTGGCGCGGTATTGGGCATCCGGTGACGAGTCGGGTTCGACCCACGGTTCGCCGTAGAACTTCTGCCATTGCCGCTTGAAGCTACCCGACCAGCCGGCCCGCACCCAGAACTCGGGTTCTTCGAGGTGAATGGCCTCGGCTCCGGCATCGAGAGCACGCCGCACGCCCTGGCAGAGATACCGCCCGTAGTCCTCACCGGGCGCCATGTAGTACACGTCGCCGCCGTGGCCGATGACCTCCCCGTTTTTCATTCGCTGGGCTTCATCCTCGCGGTTCTTGCCGTCCCATCGGCCGAAGTAGTAGTCCTGATAGTCGCCCCAGGCGACGCCGGTCATCACATGGATGATGTAACCCCGGTCGCGCCAGGTTTGAATGCGATCCGGCAAGGACTCATCGATGCCGTAGACCATGGCGACGTCGGCGTTCAGATGCACCCGCGGACGATAAGCGTCGTACGCCTGGAACGAAAGACGCTCTTCCTTCTGGGGACGGTCAACCGGCCCGCTCGCCGGCGGCGCACCGCCGCTGCCCAATGCTTCCGCGGCCAGACAACCCAGAATGACCAGCAAATAGCGGGTGCTCCGCAGCCAAGGCCGGGAAGGAGCGATGTGGGGGAAATAGTGAGTCATGGTGCCTTACTCGCTTGGGTGGAGAATACGAAGAATGCCGTGCGGCATAGCGTACCGAGGGGCACGGTGTGATGCAACGAAGTGGACGGAAGGCAAAGGGCGGCCGCGGATCTGCTGGGACAGGGGGCGGGGCGGAGGGCCGTTCCCGGACCATCGGCGGAAAGCCGAGGATGCGGGAAAGAGGGGGGAGACCCGAGGCCCGGTTCGGCGGAGGCCATTTCATTCTCAGTTTTTTTTCTTGACAGCGCCGGATCGCCGTGCTAGTCTGATGCTAGAACGTGCTAGCACACAAGCTAGTGCGCTCTAGCCAAGCCTGTCACGCTCGAGTGTCGGTCAGGGACGGACTCGGGATATGCGGACGCAGCGGCACATCACGGCAGCCACCATCGCCGCGCAACTGGACTTGTCGCGTACCACCGTGTCGGCGGTTCTGAGCGGTCGCGCGGAGCGGCATCGGATTGCCGAGCGCACGATCCAGCGGGTCATGTCGGCGGCTCGAGAACTGAACTATCGCCCCAACGCGGCGGCCCGGCAACTGGCCGGCAAGCGCAGCAACTCGGTTGGCGTACTGGTGACCAGCGAGCTGATGATCGATCTGCGACTCATCGAGCAGATGGAGGTTCTCGCGTCCGAGCGGGGCGTGCGGTTCATGGTCGGGCATGCGGTGGGGTCGGCCGAGCAGGTCAAGGAGTATCTGGCCGACTTCGAATCCCGCGGCGTCGATGCGGTGGTCAGCTTTTTCCATAATCACCTGGCCAGCCGCGGCGTGTTCCTGCCCGAGTTGTTTCGGTTCCGCAATCTGGTTTTCTACGAGCCGCCGGTCGGTCCGGACGGCAAGCCGCTGAAAAACTGCTGCTACGTGGGGCCGGACTTCTATGAGGCGGGGCGATTGGGCGTTCAGCATCTGATCGATCGCGGCAAACGCCGCATCGGCCTGATGTTTCGTGAGTCCAATCTTCCCTATGCCATTCAGCGCCGGCGGGCTTTCGAGGACACGCTCAAGGCGGCGGGCCGGGCCGGCGCGGATGAACTGGTGTGGGTCATGACCGAGCGGACGGGCCGCAACTGGACCGCGCCGCTGGATGCGGATATCGCCGCCCAGGCAATCGACGAACTCGTGGAGCGGCAGGGGGCAGACGGCATCGTCGCAGTGAACGATTTGTATGCCGGTTGCCTCATAACGCAGCTCAAACAAAGAGGTTACCGTGTCCCACAGGACGTGGCAGTGGTGGGATGCGATAATCTGGACTTCGGGAGCTTCATGGATCCGGCGATCACCACGATCGACCTGCAACTCTCTGACATAGCCCGAGCCATCGTGACCATGCTCTTCGGTCTGCTTGACGGTCAACGTATCTCGAAGACGCGACAGACCGTGATCGTCAAGCCGGAACTGGTTATCCGGGAATCGGCCTGACCACCTAACCGGCTCCGGGGATTGGGTAGCCGTGTGGTTGGGTTGAGACACGTCAAGGTAGGCGTATGGACTGAAAGGATCTCCCATGAACCGACCCATCGGCACCGGCGGCGCGCGGACGGCGTTTACGCTCATCGAAGTTCTCGTCGTGGTCGCGATTATTGCACTGCTCATCGCGATCTTGATGCCCTCCTTGCAGCAGGCCCGGCGCCAGGCGCGATGGACGCTGTGCATGAACAACCTGCATCAGATCAGCGTTGCGTTGTACTCGTACCAGGCGGATTACCGTGGCAAACCTCCGCAATGGAGCGATTACAACGAGCACGTGGCCGATGGGTTAGCGCTTTGGGTCCAGGGAGCGGCCGGGTACGGCCATGCCACGCGGTTGGGGATGCTTTTCCCGAAGTACGTGGGCAATAACGAGGATGTGTACTACTGCCCGGATGGGGTGGCGAACGGCCTGTTGAACAAGGGTGGCCCCGGGGCGTCCTCGGGCGCGGCCTTGTATCCCTGGAGCAACTTCGGGACGGATCACGGGTGGGCTTACGGCTCGTACGAATACCGCCCGCGATATGCCCGGACCAGCACCGGCAGGCTGGAGTGGGTTGGGGCTGACTACGAAAAATTCAAGCAGGGGCGCTTGTCCATTGCGGCGGACGGGTTTGCCGGTTACTGGGACTCGTTCGGTCCCTTCCCGTCTCACACGCCGATTCAGCGCGGCGGGCAGATGTTGTACTACAACGTCGCTTACATGGACGGCAGCGCCAGCGGGATCAAGGACTTCCTGGCGGCCTCGCCGGTTGACCCGGCGGTCAAAGAGTTCGGCACGCGAGCGGCGGCTCCTGCCCAGCAGCGGCCGAAGTACCGTAATCCCCCTCGAGAGGGCGGCCTCGGGGAAACGGTCGCGGCTCCCGAATTCACGCCGTTGAAGCCGGGGCCGGAGAATGCGGCGCTGCCGAAAGACCGGACGGATCGCGACAAGATTCTGCGGACCACGGATCACATCGAACGCGGATGGACGTTCTTCGATCGGCGTTGAACGCCGAGGCCGGGGGGGGGCGAAACCAAGATACATCGCCGGCGCGTGCCGGCGGGGAAGCATATCGGGAGGAGAGAGACATGCACGTCAAGAATCTTCAAGCGCACGGAGTGGCGATCGCGGTATCCTCGGTCCTGGCGGTAACGGCCCAGGCGAGCCCGGTTTTCTTTTTGAATCCGGATGGGAATCTCACCACCGCGGATCCCACTCGCGACTTGCCGTTCCAGGCTGCGGTCGGTGCTTTCACTGAGTTTGACTTCATCCAATACGGGCATGAGTACGTCATGGAGCCGTCCAATCTCTATGCCGGTTCCGTGCAGGTTCGGCCCAACCTCCTGGACGTGAACGGCAACAACGCCGCGGACCTGGCTGTCAACGGAAACCGTCTCATTGAGACGTATCCGGTTATCGTCCCCGCTGTTCCCGGGATTGTGGAAGGCAGCCCCAATGGCGGGGCGGCCCTGCTGAATCGTACTTTCGCAGGCAGCGGGGATGCGGTCGGAGCAGCCGTCGAATTTACATTCTCCCAGCCGGTTCGGGGTTTCGGGACCTGGATCATGGATGACATCATCGAGCCGAGCCAGTTCGTACTCGAGGTGACGGAAGCCGGTGGGGCGATCTTCACGTCGGCCGCGATGGAATCGGGGAACGGGACCAACCTGGCCATCGAAGGCTTCCTCGGCGTGGTGTCCGATGTTGGAATTACTCGAGTCGTCGTCTGGCAGCAGAAACTCGATGGCACTCCCAGCAACGCGGATTTCTTCTATCTCGATCACGTCCAGGTGGGCGATGTGGTCCCGGAGCCGGCAACCGCACTGTTGCTGATCTTGGGCATGGCGGGGCTTGTTCGGCGCAGAGGACGTGCCTGATCGCGTAAGGTAAAACGCCTGGTGACCGTGTGGGGCTGGCATTCCGAAAGACGGATACGACCACGGGTCGGAGGGAAACGTATGGATAGCAGAATGTTCAAGGTCGGTTCAATAGCCAACGGCAGGTCGTCTGGTGCTGCCTGGCGCGATGTCCGGCGAGTTGGCCGCCGGGGGTGTATGACCGCGTGCCTGGTGCTCTGCACGTTCGTTGCGACGGCAGATGCGGCCGTCACGTTCTTCGTGCATCCGGATGGGAACCTGACGGAGGCTGATCCCACGCGCGACCTGGCTTTCCAGGCTGCCTTGACGCTCCCATTCACTGAGTTTGATTTTGCTCAGTTCGAGCACGAATACTTGACGGAGCCCTCCAGCCTGTTCGCCGGTCCGGTTCGCGTTCGGCCCAATCTGCTCGACGTGAACGGGAACAACGCGGCAGATTTGACGGTCAACGGCAACCGGTTGATCGAGCTGTATCCCCACATCACACCCGACGTGCCCGAGATCGTGGAAGGCGGTGCCGGAGCGGGTGGAGCGGCCATTCTGAATCGGACTTTCTCCGGTTCGGGGGACCTCGTCGGGGCGGCCGTGGAATTCACGTTCTCCGAGCCGGTTGAAGGGTTCGGCACGTGGATTCTGGACGACATCATCGAGCCAAGCCAGTTCGTGCTCAAAATCACCGAGTCTAACGGGGCCACGTACACTTCGCCGGTGCTCGAGTCGGGCAACGGCGTCAACCTGGCCGTCGAGGGTTTCATCGCCGTCGTCTCGGATGTCGGCGTCGTCCGGGTGGTCGTCGAGCAGCAGACGCTGTCTGGCGCTGCGAGCAACGCCGACTTCTTCTATCTGGACCATGTGCAGGTGGGCCGGCGATTCCCTCCGGAGATCTGCGACAACGGCATTGACGACAACGACGATGGCGAAGTGGATTGCGACGATGGCGAGTGTGCGGACTCACCGGCATGTCCCGAGATCTGCACGGACGGTGTGGACAACAACGGTGACGGACTGGTGGACTGCGATGATCCGGACTGCAAGAACAACGCGAACCATCCCGAATGCGGCGAGACGTTCTGTGCGGACGGATTGGACAACGACGGAGACGGCTTGAGCGACTGCAGCGATCCAGACTGTTTCGGGCAGACTGGATGCACTGTGGAGCGCCTCTGCTCGGACGGGCTGGACAATGACGGCGACGGTCTGGTCGATTGCGCTGACTCGGACTGCAGCGACGATGCGGCTTGCCCCGAAGACTGCTCCGACGGCATCGACAATGATGCCGACGGCCGCGTCGACTGCAACGATTCAGAATGCTCCGACTATTCGACCTGCGTCGAGATCTGTGATGACGGAGTCGACAACGACGGCAATGGTTTGGTGGACTGCTTGGACCCGGAGTGCTCGGGGAGTGCGAGCTGCGAGGAGTTCCCCACGTTTTTCGTCGAGCCTGACGGCAGCTATGCCACGCCGGATCCGAGTCGGGATCTGGAGTTTCAAGCCGCGGTGGGGGGCAAGTTCATCGAGTTCGACTTCAGCGAGTTCGGCCACGAGTACATCTATGAACCGTCCACACTGTTCGCCGGGAACGTCCAAGTTCGCCCCAATCTGTTGGACGTGAACGGGAACAACGCCGCCGACCTGAGCGTCAACGGCGACCGGCTGATCGAAATATACCCCTTCTTCGAACCGTTTGTGGCGGGAGTGATGGAGGGCAGGGTCATGTTGAATCGGACCTATGCCGGGAACGCGGCGGACGTGGTGGGGGCGGCCATCGAATTCACGTTCGACAAGCCGGTGGGAGGCTTCGGCGCGTGGATCCTGGATGACACTCATCAGGCGAACCGATTCGTGCTGCGCATTGTCGATGTGAACGGCCGGACGCATGTATCGCCCCCCATGGAGTCAGGAAACGGGCTCAACCTGGCCATCGAAGGTTTCATCGGTGTGGCGTGGCGGACGGGAATCGTCAAGGCTGTAGTGGAGCAGCAGACGCTGACCGGAGATCCGTCGAACGCTGACTTCTTCTACCTGGACCACGTCCAGGTGGTCAGCGGGCCGTTGTGCCATAGGCCGTTTGCCGACATCGATGGCGATAAGGATGTCGATCAGAACGACTTCGCCGTCCTGCAGCGGTGTTTCACCGGCGAGGGCGGGACAGTGGCCGACTTGTGCGCCTGCTTCGACCATGACGGTGACGGGGACATTGATCTGACCGATGTGAACGCGTTCATCGCTTGCGGAAGCGGACCGGGCGTCCTCGCCGACCCGACGTGCGGGTTGTGAATCGCTCAGGATCGCGGTAGCGGTTGATTGCCTTGAGCGGCAACCAGCCGCTGCCGTCCGGAACTCGGCGACGATCGGCGGAGAATCTGCGAGGCGTTCGAGGTATTTTGTTGTGAATCATGGATCGCGAGTGTCAGCGGGGCACGGACGTCGCAGTGCCCTGATCTTCCGTTCGATCGTGGCAGCCGGTCTGATCCTGGCTGCGTGCAGCATGTGGGTATCGGCCGCGGTGACGTTTTTCGTCCATCCGGACGGAAGACTCGCTGCGGCCGATCCCACGCTGGACCTGGCGTTTCGGAACGCCGCCGGCTTGCCCCTCCACGAGTTCGATTTTCACGAGTTTGTGCACGGGTACATTCTGGAACCGAGCCCGCTGCGGGCGGGGCCGGTCAGCGTGCGCCCGAATCTGCTGGACCGTCTTGGTGCAAACGCAGCGGACCTGTCGCTGAACGGGAATCGCCTGATCGAGACGTACGTCGTTGTGCCCGACATTCCCGGCATCATCGAAGGCGACCCGGCCGGTGGGGCGACCTTGCTCAATCGCACCTTCGCCGGGACCGGCGACGTTGTGGGAGCTGCCATCGAATTCACGTTCGACGAGCCGGTCGAGGCGTTCGGGACGTGGATCCTGGACGACATTCTGGAACCGAGCAAGTACGTGCTCGAGGTGACGGAAGTGGGCGGGGCCGTTGCGCGATCTGCAGCGCTGGAGTCCGGCAACGGTGTCGCGCTGGCGGTGGAGGGTTTCCTTGGTGCCGTGTCCACCGCGGGCATCACCCGGGCGGTGGTCATTCAGCAGAATCTCGCCGGCCAAGCGAGCAACGCGGATTTCTTCTATCTGGATCACGTGCAGGTTGGTGGTCGGTTCCCGCCCGAGGTGTGCGACAACGGGACCGATGACAATTCGGACGGTCAGGCCGACTGCGCCGATTCCGAATGCGACACGCATCCGTACTGCCAGGAGAACTGTGCGGACGGAATTGATAACGACGGCAATGGATTGATCGACTGCGACGATCCGGATTGCTGGAACCGGCCGGATTTCCCGGCCTGCGGCGAGACACTCTGCGAAGACGGACTCGACAATGACGGCGACGGCGCGACTGACTGCAGTGATTCGAACTGCTTTGGCCTGCCCGGTTGCCGCGTCGAACGGTTGTGCGGCGACGGCTTGGATAACGATCTGGACGGTCTTGTGGATTGTGACGATCCGGACTGCAGCGAGGACGAGGTCTGTCCGGAACTGTGCACCGACGGTATCGACAATGACGCCGACGGCCTGGTGGATTGCGAGGACTTGGAATGCATGGCGCAGGACGTCTGCCCCAGTATCTGCGAAAGCCTCTCGCCCGCTGTGCCCATCGTTGGATGTCCGGATCCGCTCTGCTTCGTCGTGCCGGGCTGCAATGCCCCGGCTTGTAACGATCCGTTCGCCGATCTGGATGGCGACCGGGACGTGGACCAGAGCGACTTTGCCATCTGGCAGCTGTGCATGGGGCCGGTGGTGGATGCGACCGGGATATGCGGGTGTGTCGATCGGGTGAAGGACGGCGTGATCGATGCGTTCGATTTTGCCGCCTTTCAGGCTTGCGTCAGCGCGCCCGACAAGCCGGCAGACCCGAATTGCGACTGAGCCGCCGGACCGCTCAGATCGCGAACCCGGACAGGGACAGAATGGAGGTTCCGTGCGAGGAAGTTGGCACTGGATAATGATTGCCGGTATGCTTGGCCTTGCGGGCATGGCATACGGCGAGCAGTTGACGGTGTGGCAGAACGGCTCCGCGG
>Ga0116180_1000157_pt1 | contig 65179 bp, 57 predicted proteins | sample AD_UKC073_MetaG_FD_89804 | JGI IMG/M metagenome (GOLD analysis project Ga0116180, IMG submission 89804) | Active sludge microbial communities of municipal wastewater-treating anaerobic digesters from USA - AD_UKC073_MetaG | ecosystem: Engineered > Bioreactor > Anaerobic > Digestate | place: USA... | reverse complement strand
CGAATTATTTCCATGAAGATATCACCTCTCGAGTAGTCTTTTCGGAGATTACTCGTCCTTGGCAGGACGGTGATATCTTCTCTTTTTGTCTGTAAAACTCCTACAATAACTTTACACTAACTTGCTCCATAGCAAATCTTTTTATTGGACGCGGCAGATTAAGGGCTTAATTCCATCCTTGTCGAGGTTAAGGATTCCATAACTGGGCCTTTGCTGGTCCCGGGGCTTGGCGATACTGCCCGGATTGAAGAACAAGACGCCGGCATCCTTCCTGATTTCTGCAGTATGCGTGTGTCCAAAAACAACTGCATTGGCTCCGGTTTCGGTGGCCCGGGCCAGCAACTTTTCGTACATCTCTTCGTATGGCACTTTATGTCCGTGGGTCAGCAGGATCCTGTAACCCGCCAGTTCCAGCATCAATTCCAGAGGCCCTTGCTCATCATGGTCACAGTTGCCGGGCACGGCCTTTACCGGCAGGCCGGTTATTTCAGCAAGCCTGAGGCCATCCCGGTAGTTGTCGCCGGCGTGAAGGATGAGGTCCGGCTTCCCGGCCTCCTTCAACGCCCGCAAGGCATAATCCAGCCGGCCGTGGCTGTCGCTGAAGACTATAAGCCGCACCTGGAATCACTCCCCATCATTTACCCTTTCCAACTCCTTAAGAATATCCAGGGCGCCAGCCAGAGCCCGTGCCCGGTGACTGATTCTGTTCTTGATGTCCGGCCCCAGTTCAGCAAAGGTTTTACCGTACTCAGGCAGGTAGAAAAGCGGGTCGTAGCCGAACCCTCCTTTCCCGCGAGGCTCCGTAGCAATTATTCCTTCACAGGTCCCCTCAGCAGTGTAAACCCAGCCTTCCCTGTCCACTATTGCCACTACACAGCGAAAACGGGCGGTGCGCTTTTCTTCTGGAACACCACTTAACAGCTCCAGGAGCTTCTGGTTATTGGCAGCATCATCCTTCTCCCTCCCTGCAAAGCGCGAGGAGTGTACCCCGGGAGCACCGCCCAAATAGTCTACCTCCAGGCCGGAATCGTCGGCCAGGGCAACCAGACCGGTATGCTCGCAAGCTGCCAGAGCTTTCTTAACAGCATTATCTTTGAAGGTATCTCCGTCTTCTTCAACCTCCGCCAACCCGGGATAGTCCTGCAATGAAACCACATCAATTCCGTGAGGTTTCAAAATTTCCGAAATCTCCCTGATTTTTCCCGGGTTATTTGTTGCCAGTACAACCTTCAACTCTCTTACCCTCCCCGATATCCAGCGCAGCGGTGCCAAGCACTTCTTTCTGAATAGCTATGAGTTGGTAGATCCCCGCCGCGGAAAGATTAATCATGTCATTCATCTCCTGCAGATCAAAAGAAGCCTCCTCACCGGTGGCCTGCACCTCAACAAAGCGGCCGGACCCGGTCATGACAACATTCATGTCCACCTCTGCCGCAGAGTCCTCCTCATAGCACAGGTCAAGAATAATTTCTCCATTTAGCCTTCCCACGCTGGTGGCGGCAACAAAATCCGTCACAGGAAGGTAGGTCAGGTGGCCAGCTGCCTTTAGCTTGTTTAAAGCATCAACCATCGCAACAAAGGCCCCCGTGATGGATGCCGTCCTGGTACCACCATCCGCCTGGATTACGTCGCAATCCAGCCAGATCGTCCGCTCACCTAGAGCCGACAGGTCCACTACCGCCCTAAGGGAACGGCCTATTAAGCGCTGAATTTCGTGGGTGCGACCGCCTACCCGTCCCCTGACAGCCTCCCTTGGCGTTCTGGAGCCGGTGGCGCAGGGCAGCATTCCGTACTCGGCCGTGATCCAGCCCTTACCCTCTCCTCTGAGAAAAAGAGGTGCTTTATCTTCTATGGTTGCAGCGCAGATAACCCTGGTATCACCCACCTCGATCAAGGCTGACCCTTCGGCATACTTGATGTAATTTCTGGTAATTCGCACTGGGCGTAGTTCTCCCGGCTTTCTCCCGTCCACTCTGTCCATGTTTATCTCCTCTCGATTTAGTTAGCGCAGAGCGAAACCGTTGTTTCATAAAAAAATCTTGTTACATCCCCGGCATGACCCTGTAGGTTTCGCCTTCCCGGGCCGCCAGGACAGGACCATCATAAGACTCCAATGCCTGTTGAACTAACAAATCCGGATCGTATTCCGGCCAGAAGTGTGTGAGCAGTAGCTTCCTTACACCGGCCCGGCGGGCTATCTCCCCGGCCTGACGGGCGGTGAGATGGAACTCTCCCAGGTAAGCGGCGTCCTGGTCCTGTCCGCTGGCCTCACTTAAAAAAAGGTCGGCACCCCGGGTGATTTCCACCAACTCTTCGGTCCAGGCGGTATCTCCGGAAAATACCAGTTTTCCGGCCCCTGTAAAGGATATTGCATACCCCGGCAGGGAATGTTTTGTGGGAACAAAGCAGATGCTCAGCTTGCCCAGGTCCAGCCTTCTGACCGGGGTACCGGACAGGCTTTGCTCCAGGGGAAGTTCTTCAACCGGTGTCGTCTCAAAGGCCTTTTTGTATCCCTCCAGGACCTGAAATGCTTGAACCGGCATTGACGGTAAAATGAGTTTTAATGGTTCGGCTAAACTTCCGTCCCGCCTTGCGCCTTCAATAGCGTGGCGCAGCGGGAAGAGATCAAGATAATGATCCGGGTGCAGGTGGCTGATTATTACCGCATCCAGGCAGCGGAAGTCCAGAAATTCCATCATCCTGCTTAAGCTGCCGTTGCCTGCTTCCAACAGGATATTCTGCCCCCCACCCCTGATCAAGTAACCGGAGCAGGCACCTCCTGCCCGGGGATAGGGAGCCCAGCATCCTAGCACCGTAATCTTCACAATTAACTCCCCCTGAAAACAGGTAGACCTGAGTCCCGTATTGTTGTTTCATACAGGCACGTCTAAACTATGTTTTTATGACCTATTGGCCGCAGCTGTTGAGATATCCTGCTTTTACCAGATAAATGAATATGTCTCTGGTTTAAATATAATGTATGAAATTATAACATGTTTTAACCAGCGGCACATTAACTTTAGGGCCAATGTCTATGAGCAGAATAATCCCCGTTTGGCCCTGTGAGCTTAAAAACAGATTTTTAATTCCGCGCGTCACCGGGAGTCTGTGACTCAAGCATGGGGCAAAACAAAGGTTTTGCTCCAGCTAAGGTCTACAGAATAACCTGCTTGACGGGCCCGATATCCTTCTTCAGGAAGCGTACGGCAGCAGCCCTGAAAGCATCAGGCCTGCCGCTGACATAAAAACAGTGGCTGACGGGGCTTACGCCGTTTATGGCCAAACCCAGGCGGCACAGCTCTTCCTTGGCTGCCCGTACGGTGGCTAAAGCCGGGTCAACCAACCGGACCCCGGGACCGAGTTCTTCCTCAATCTGTCGTGCTAAAAACGGGTAGTGGGTACAACCCAGGATCAGGGTGTCAATGCCTGCCTTTTGCAAAGGGGAGAGGTATTCCCGCAGCGCTTCGGTTACCTCATAGGTATCTGTCCTGCCGGTCTCTACCAGGGGCACCAGGCGTGGTGCCGCCTGGCTGTATACCTCGATGTCCTTTCCCAGCTTTTTCAATCCATGTTCGTAGGCCCCGCTCCTGATGGTGGCCTCGGTGGCAATAACACCAATTTTTCCGTTTACCGTTTTGCTAAGGGCTTCTTTTACCCCGGGCTCAATTAATCCTATTATCGGGACTTTACAGCTTTCTTTTAAAACTGGCAGGCACATCGACGAACTGGTATTGCAGGCGGCAATAATGTATTTTACACCCTGCCCTTGCAGAAAATCAGTGATTCTTTTGGTAAAACGGGTCAGTTCTTCGGCACTGCGCGGCCCATAAGGAACGTGAGCCGTGTCTCCGTAATAAACGGTGGATTCAGCGGGCATCTGCCGGTAGATTTCTACGGCTACCGAAAGCCCTCCCACCCCGGAATCAAAAAGACCGATGGCAGCGTTTCGTTTCACTTCCTCCCTCCTTCAGCAGGCAATAATTATCCAAAACCTGGCCTATTTAAACATATTCCAGTACCAGCGAAATAAGCAGTGGTTCAATCAAAAATGCCCTCTGCAAACACAAAAAGGCAACATGGCTGAAGAAGGGTATCTTTCCTGGGAGCCTGAAACAAGGCTATGTCTTTAGCATGATTTGATCATGATTTGATCATCTTTATGTAATTCACTTAACTTGCCAGGGTTCCTCTTTTTTACGCAAAAAAACCCTGCCGCTTGCTCCAACCTGGCGTAAGCGGCAGGGTTTTCCCCTGGTATAGAATGGCTTTTGCTGAATTATCATTTTCTTTAGCGGGACTTTTTATCGGAGATATAATACCCGATACCGTTGACGATTGCTTCGGCGGACTTGTTCCTGAAATTGTCAGTCTGCATGAGCTTTTCCTCGTCATGGTTGGATATAAAAGCCAGTTCAGTAAGGACAGCCGGCATACTGGTCTGACGCAACACCACAAAATTAGCTGACCGGACTCCTCCGTCCCTTAGTCCCAGTTTTTTAACCAGTTCAGCCTGAATATAACGGGCCAGCCTGTTGCTTTCCTGGTAGCGGGTTGCCTCCGCAGCCGTTCCGTTGCCGTTGTGAATATAAGTCATGGTGCCTCCGATTGAAGGATCTGTATGGGCATTAACATGAATGCTGACAAAGAGGTCCGCCCCGGCCTTGTTGGCCTTGTTCGCTCTTTCTTCCAGCCCGATTTCGTAATCCCCGGTACGGGTCATAATCACCTTGGCACCTTTGGCTTCCAGGAGTTTTTTGACCCGCTTGGCAATATCGAAGGTTACATCCTTTTCCAATAGCCCGTTTTGGCCTATCGCTCCGGGGTCCGGCTTGCCGTGCCCGGCGTCGATGACGATAGTCGTACCTTTGTAAGAACCGCTTATAGTTGGGATGTATGTCTCGATGCTGATGCTTTTCTTATCCCCGGAATGGGTGGTAACATACTGGGCGCCGCCTAGTAAATCAAAGACCAGTCTGGTAATATCAGGCTCCCTCTGGTATTGCCCTACCCGGATTTGTTTAACTGTTTTTGAATTGATTTCTGTTACAGCCGGCAAATCCCCTTTGGCAATACCTTTGAGATCCAGGACCAGCCTGTCCGGTCCGCTTAAGAAGAAAGCCTCGTATTCAAAGGGTACATCGGCAACAACCACGGCACTGGTATGCCCGTCAGTTTCCTTAACTTGCAGGGAGAGTGCCTTGCCGGACCCGCCTTCCGGTTTACGGTCTTCCCCTCCCCTGGATGCATCAACATTTACAGGCTGTGGATTCTGATTTTCAACTGGATTCTGAACAGGAGTCTGGACCTGTTCAGGAGGCACAGCGTCCTTAAGGGACACCAGCCACCCTGCCACCCAACCGTTGCTGCCGTTGGCCAGCTTGATCTGATACCAGTCACCGTCCTGTCCCAGAACAGGCAGCTCGTCCCCCCTGGCAACCTGGCCAACCAAAGCATTGCCCGTTCCCGGCCCCTTCCGGACATTAACCAGGCTACCGGTCACAACGGCAGTTTTCCCGCCGGTCTGGACAGCGGGGGAAGGGGAAGGAGCTGGAGGAACTGTTTGCGCAGGTGTGGTCGAGACCCCCTCTTTCCTGGCCACCAGCCAGCCGGCTACCCAGCCGGTGCGCGTGCCAAGCCAGACTTTATACCAATCCCCTGATGTTTCCAATACAGGATAGTGCTGGCCATAACTGGCCCGGTCGACAATTTCGTAGGTAGTGCCTGGGCCACTGCGGATATTAACTCCGTCGGCATTAATCATAATCGTGAGAAGGTTGCCCGAACTCAGTTCTGGAGGCTCAGATTGTTCTATTCTAACCAGCTGACCGGATATCCAGCCATTAACTCCACTGGGTAATTTCACATAGTACCAGTTGTAAAACTTATCTAGAACCGGCAGCCGGTCACCCTGTTTTACCTGCGCAAAGGCCTCAAAATCAAGGGTAGGACCGCTGCGTATATTAACGATAGTACCAGTTACGACAGCTGTTTCTGCCGCTTCGGACAGACCTGGACTTGTCCATAATAAAACAAAGCAAAAGAAAAAGACAAAAACCATAAGCCAGAGGCAAAACACAGCGCGCCAAGAACTCCTGAAATGCATACACTTCCCTCCGCAAGGTGGTTAAGATGCACAAAAAAAACCATATGTTGTTGAAGTATGGAGGATCCTGTAACTTCAACACCCATATGGTTAGACTTTCAGGAGCTTCAAAAGGTTCCCGGATTTGGCCGAATTATCTCAGCCTGTCGCTCCAGGGGCTTCGAAATATCCAGGTGCCCGGCCAGAGTCTCAACAACCCTTCCTTCCACGAGTATTTGGACTTTCTGGACGGTTGGAAACTGGGTCAACGTGTTGACAATAGAGCCGATGGTCAGGGCTTCCCCCGCCGACCCCCCCGGGTGTTTACTCTTGATAGCTTCGCTGAAATCCACGGTAGCCAGGCCGTTTTCGATCTTAATATCCCTTAGCCTGGTACCCGGGGGAATGGTTGCATACAAACCGCTTTGTGCAGTAGGTCCTTTAATCAGCTCGTTCATGGCGGCCCTGGCAACCCCCAGAGTTTTTGGGATCACTCTTTTTTCTCCCGTGAGATAGCCTTCTTTATTCCCAAAATACAGGACGATGGTTAGATAACCGTTTTTAGAGGTAGTTGTTTTTTCAATGGGTTCAACACTTATTTCAGCCTGCTCACTGCCTCCATTGAGCAGGCTCTCACCTGCTCCCTTCTCCTCCAGGTAAGGTAGTGTTCTGCTGTCAATGTTATCATTACACCCACCCGGGAATACAGCTAGAGAAAGCACAACTAGCAACAGGATTAAACGCATAAGCACCCTGCCCACGGGATCAACACCCTTCCATTTATTACTTACAAATATTATACTACAATAATATCCATATATAACAATTTTTACTAAATAATTAAAAATGGAAGGTTGTTTTATTCCCTGCGTTGAACCTGCATCCGGGCTTTCTGAAAATGAACTCCACTCTTACTTATACCCATCCCTGGGGAAGTACAGCAGTTGCCTAGTCAGTTTAAAACTGTGACTGGCGGCTAATAAAAATGGGAAGTACCAGTAAAAGTACATCCCTCGGAGTGCAGCTTCCTTTCCCTATTTATTCTAGTAGATAGAATTAAACAATAAGGTGGAACAGGGCAAAATCACATGCCCTAATTTCCTCCAGCCCCTTCCGGCCTGCGCTGGGGACGTCGCCTGGTAGCAGGCCTGCGGGCCTGGTGTTTCTTTTTCAGGTAAGGCACAGCGGTATTTACATAGACCAGGCAGAGTAGTAATGCAACTGCCAGGTTAACCAGCACCCACGGGCTGGTGACCAGAACGGTCAAGGCCAGGACCGCGAATACTAAAATAGTCAGCACAGGCACAAGGTTGCCGAAGGGAATCCGGTAGGGCCTTTCCTGTTCGGGCATCCGGCGGCGCAGGCTGATTACCGCCAGGCCAGCCATGACGTAGACAATCGACTCCATAGCGGCAGCCAGGTGCACCAGCACCAGGTAGCGGTGGGTCAGCAGGATCACCCCCGAGACGACCAGGCCAATTAGAAACAGGGTCAGTATGGACACCCAGGGCGTGAAATAGCGCATACTGATCTTGCTGAAAATCTGGGGGAGGGCATGCTCCCGGGCAGTTGCGTACATGAAGCGGGAGACGCTGAGCAAACCGGCATTGAACGTGGTAAGGGTTGCTGCCAGGCTGACCGCAGTCATCCAGGTAACACCGGCACCGCCCAGCACGGCCCGGGCAAAAACCAGGTGGGGTGCTGCGAATGATGCCAGCACCTCCTTGGGCACAGTGGCCGTCATGGCTGTGGTAAAAATAGCATAAATGACGCTAAGAATCCCCAGAGCAGCCATCATACCCCTGGATATCTGCCGGATCTGGGTTACTTCCTCTGCCAGGGGAGTTACCCATTCAAAGCCTACAAAGAGGAAGACCCCCACCGCCACAGCGCTGATAATCCCTGTGGCGCCCCCGGGGGAAAGGGGAGCGTTTAATTGAAAATCCACTTTAAAAAGTGCGATCAAGCCCATGGCAAGCATGGAAAACATCAGGCCGTAAGTGATGATATCCTGGAAAATACCGGCAATTTTGATCCCCCGGATATTCATGCCGGTTACCAGAAGAAGCATCAGGACAATCCAGACGTAGGGCGGCACCGCGGGTATAACATCGGACAAAAGGGTGGATAAAACATAGCTTTCTGCCCCAACAACACCCACAATGACTACCAGCATATAAAGGATGGATACTGTCAGCGAGACCCGGTCGTTGAATGCACGGTTGAAATAGAGGCGGATGCCGGCCGCCGACGGCAGCAAACCATTTAACTCGGAAAAACAGAAGGCCGCTAATGTGCAGAGGAGCCCACCCACCAGGATCGCAATCCAGGCGGTATCCCCCAGCACAAAATTAGCCACGGATACAGCCGCTACAAAAGACGAGCTGGCCAGGGTCAGGCCAGCGCTGGTAGCCACAACAGTGCGCAAGGTAAGAACCTTTTTTAGCTGCAAGCTATTCACCCCAGATCATCAGGGATATGAAATCAAGGCGGATAATATCATCCTCGGATCCAATGATCCTCAGCGTACCGTTATTGTATGGCCCGGTGGGAGTAATGTCACCGTAGAATATATCAGCCAGGGTTTCGCTGTCTGAAATCACAGTCAGGTCAGGGTTGCTTGCTTTCCCTTCTTTTAAAGATACAACGCCGTCTACCAGAGTCAGCGTGTGCTGGGAATCCACGTCAGTAGCTTGTACCACAACAACCCGGTTCCAGTCCCTGTTCATAATTTTTAAACGTTCATTTTTATTGTACTTTTCGGTGAAAACCCTCAGGCTTTCCGTAATTTCTTCATGCGTGGCCATTCTTCCACCTCCTTGGAGGATACCTGAAAAGGCTATTGTTCCCAGACGTAATCAACCAATTAAAATTATTGCAGGTTTAAAATCTGGGGACGGAAATTCAACTTCTCGAGCAATCCCAGATATTCTTCCGGGGTTATTTCTGCCCAAGGCTTACCGAGGATGGCCACCAGGGCGGCTTCCATAACGTTGGTGCCGAAGGACCTTCCCTCGTATACAGGAGTTGTGGTTACCAGGGTTCCCACGCCTTTTTCCTTAAGGAAAGCGACATCGTCAGGGGTGGTGGTATTGGTCAGGATGGTCTGCCCTTTCAGCCCAGAGGGCATAAAGCGCCTGATCAGGTGAAAATCCCCTGCAATCACTTCAGCGTCTTGATAATAACCGGCAAACTTCTGCACTTTGGCCTCGTCCTGGCTTTCCTGCTTTTTACCGGTGGGATATATCATATGAAAGGGCATTTTGGTTATCTCCGGGAGTAATTTATTGGCAAGCTCCTCCAATTCCTCCACTGTCTTAATGGGATAGGGAATCCCGGCTGCAAAAATCAAGTCTCCGAAAGTAACATCACAACCCAATTCTGACATTGCTTCAGCCATGCCGAAACGGTCCACGGAACTGACCATCAAAACCTTTGTGCCTTTCTTAATTAAATTGGTTTCCCGGGCCAGAATCCGTACAACTTCTCTTTCCAAAGTGTTTTTTAAGCCGCTTCCGTCCACCACCGGCGTAATCTTCACCGCTTCCATCAACTTCAGGCCATCCTGAATGGCAAAGCGTTTTTGCCTGACCCAAAGAAAGACATCAATTCCGCCCAGACCGATGGCGTCAACCTTTCCGTCCAGTTCCTTCAACAGCTCTACGGCTTTTTCAAAATCACCGTCGGTACCCCTCCGGGCTATTTCAAACGACTCCCCCAGGAGTTCCACCTGAACCTTATGGTCGCGCCTGGCTGATCCCAGGCTGACGCTTACCACCCGCTTCAAAATATAACCCCCAATCACGCTAGCAGCTTGGGCTGGTGCGTTTTAACCCTTACCATTGTATCCAAATTAAACTAAAAATACAAGTTCTGTGCCGAAACTGGCAGCAATACAACTTTTGCGGGGGCCTCGCCCACCAGTTAAAAACCTCATCCTTGCCGCACGGGTTGTGGATATTTTCCCTGGTTTAAACTGAAAACGCTATAAAACTCTCTAAAAATTTAAGGATTTTGTAATTATTTATTTATTACAAATTAATTAAAATCTATTATAATTAAGCTAGTACCAAAAAAAGAGAATTGGGGGGTTATGCGATGTTACCATTTAGCCCAAGCGAGTTGGCCAAAATTGCTATGAAGATTGAGGAAAACGGGATGGCCTTTTACGAAGCGCTTGCTGAAAAAACAAAAGAAAAAGAAGCCAAGGAATTGTTTTCTTTTATGGCCAGAGAGGAAAAGCAACACCGGGAAACATTTAAAGAAATGGCGGAAAAACTGGCCTCTTTAGGGATGCCGGAGCCCTATGAGGACGAGGAGAAGTATATCAGCGAGCTTATTGACAATATTATTTTTACCAAAGACCTCGACACGGCAGCGCTTGCAGAAAAGACAAGCTCTCCTATAGAAGCCATAAACCTGGCCGTCGGCTTTGAAAAAGATTCCGTAATTTTTTATCTCCAGTTCAAAAAGATGGTACCGGAAGAAGAACAGTTTGCCGTACAGGCTCTGGTCGACGAAGAAATTCACCACATTAACAGGCTCCTGATGATGAAAAAAGAAGTTACCAGCACATCAGAAGACTTCTTCACATCACAACCGGAAATCGGTGACGCCGAGAGGACATAAGATCCTCCCAAGAATAGATTATCGCTGTAAAATTAATCCCACCCCTTGTCGGGTGGGAAGTTTTTTTAACAATCTAGACGTAAGCCACAGGCTCATAATCGTATTTGCCGTTGAAGGTTCCAATGGCATTGAAGCTCTCAAACTCCCAGACATTTTCGCTTACAACCCTTTTCAGGGGACATGCCGCACCCGGCGCCTCCTTTAAATGATAGATTATTTTACCCTCTTTTACTGACTCCAGGTGGTCCACCAAACCCCGCTCCTTCATTTTGATCCAGAAAGGCAGGGCCCCCTTGTGTATTTCTATTACAGAAATTCTTTTGTACCTGGGGCGTAAAAATTTTAAGGCAGCCTGCCCGAAACCTTTTCTTGGCGTGTTATGTCCTATCGATAAAACTTTTATTTTAAAGCTGTTGCCACTAGCAAACCCGATAATCTTTACACCTTTCTTATAGAAATGATAAACAGTGGCGAACATTCCTCCGCTTAAGAACTCGTACATCTGCATTTCGGACAATTGAACCATACTCTTCGACCTCTTTTCGTCAATTGTTCCTATCTATGCCAGTTCTTACTTTTATTATACTGACAATATTATACTGTCAAATTCTAGAGTATGGCAATACAATTCGCAATATTATAAATTTTTAGTCAATTTAAATCTTAGAAAAAATATACATATATTTGTGGGGAAGGTAACAGGAGAGGGATGAGCACGGTGTAAGAGCAGCTCTCTCACCGTGGCAGGGTACGACGGGGAATGGCTTTCTTGATGTCCTGGCAGGAGACTGGTGAAAGCTGTTTTTAACAACCTTTTCACTACCCGAACAATAATCCAGTAGTTGATACATAAGAATAAAGAACCGGTCCTACGGATACCAGGTGACAGTAACCCATTTCAAGAAGTGTTATTCTGCCCACAGGTGTTAACCGGGATGAAGTTTAGATCCCTTTAGCCAGCCTTTCTTTGAGCCAGGTAAAGCGATTCTGTGTTTTATTATTTTTAACTGCAATGGCCAAGGCCCTTTTGCTCCCAATCAGTATAACAAGTTTTTTACCCCTGGTAATTCCTGTATAGATGAGATTCCTTTGAAGGAGCATATAGTGCTGCGTCACAACTGGAATAATCACGGCCGGGTACTCGCTGCCCTGGGACTTGTGGATGGAAATGGCATAAGCCAAAACCAGCTCATCCAACTCGGAAAAATCATAGGTTACTAATCTTCCTTCAAAATTAACCTCGACTTCCTGCTCTTCCAGGTCAATTCGGGAAATTGTACCCACATCGCCGTTGTAAACTGATTTATCATAGTTATTTACAACCTGCATTACCTTATCGTTAACTTTAAAAGTTTTGTGTCCCCTGACCAGCCTGCTCTCACCTGGATTTAGAAACTCCTGGAGCCTCAGATTCAAATTCATTACTCCAAGCTTTCCACGGTGCATAGGGGTTAGAACCTGGATTTCCTGAACCGGGTGGAAGCCAAAACGTTTAGGGATCCTATTCAAACAGAGAGCCAAAATTTTATTTATAATTTTTTCCGGCTCTTCTTCCTCAATGAAATAAAAATCGGCCAATTCCTTGCCGGGAGGCTTTTTCAAATCCGGGAACATACCCTTGTTGATGAGATGGGCATTGGTCACAATGCGGCTTTCCCGGGCCTGCCTGAAGATTTCAGTCAGTGTAACCACCTTGAATCTACCGCATTCAATCAAGTCCTTCAGCACATTGCCCGGCCCAACCGAGGGAAGCTGGTTGATGTCGCCCACAAGGATTAAGGTTGCCTTTGGAGGGATGGCTTTGACCAGGTTGTACATCAATAGTAGGTCAATCATGGAGGACTCATCCAGGATGATTACATCAGCCTCCAGTGGGGATTCCTGATTTCTTTCAAAGCCGCCCTTCCGGGGACTATATTCCAGCAGCCGGTGAATGGTTTTGGCCTCATAACCTGTTGCTTCCTGCATCCGTTTAGCCGCCCGCCCGGTGGGTGCAGCCAGCAAGACCCGGAGATTCAGGGCCCGGAAAATCCTGATAATGGCTTTAATGATGGTCGTTTTACCCGTACCCGGCCCACCGGTGATAATCAGGACTTTGTTCTGCGTAGATAAAACAAGAGCCTCTTTCTGTTTTTCGGCCAGATTTGTGCCGATTTTGCCGGCAACCCAGTCCATTGCCCTTTCTGGATCAATGGGACGGATGGGAGAAGGCTCCCCAGCCAGGCTAAGAAGCAGCCTGGCCAGGTTCGTTTCAGCGGTGTAAAAGGCTGGGAGATAAACTGCCTGGAGCGGGGGCTGTCCAGGCAACTCCTCTACCCTGATTCTTCTTTCCTCCAGCAGCTCCGCCACAGCCTTTCCGGTAAGCTCAGCGTCCACTTTGAGCATCTCTGCAGCTTTTGCCAGTAAAGGTTCCAGGGGATAATAAACATGGCCCTCACTGGTCAACTGGTTCAGGACATAAATTATTCCTTCTTTGACCCGCAAGATGGAGTTGGGGTCAACACCCATATTCTGAGCAATGCGGTCGGCAGTGATAAAACCAATGCCGTGTATGTCCGCCGCAAGACGGTAGGGATTTTCCCTGACATTTTCAATTGAGTCCTTCCCATACCTTTTAAAAATCCTGGCCGAATAGGCGGCACTTACACCATGGCTCTGGAGAAAAACCATAATCTCCTTAATTTCCTTTTGTTCCTCCCAGGCTTTCTTGATCATTTCAATGCGCTTAACTCCTATACCGTCCACTTTGGCCAGTTCTTCCGGTGCTGTTTCTATAACGTCCAGGGTGGAAAGCCCGAAAGTTTTTACGATCCGCTTGGCCATCACGGGACCGATACCCTTGATCAGCCCCGAGCCAAGGTATTTTTCAATACCGTTTACCGTAGCGGGAACAACTGTTTCATACTTCTCCACCTGAAATTGGCTTCCGTATTTTGCGTTGTGGACCCATTTTCCATAAAGGCGTAGGGACTCACCGGGATTAATGCCGGCCAGGTTGCCAACAATGGTAGTCAGTTCCTTCTTGGCTTTTTCCTGAAGCCTGGCTACCGTAAAATGGTTCTCTTCATTTACAAAAGTTATCCTCTCAAGGTAACCGTAGATGGTTTCCATTTATTATGCTTCACCCCGGGGAACCCGTCTATTCTCTATCTATCTTATCCAGCTCTATCCTTCCATCAACTACTTTGTTCGATATATTTCATATCTTTCCCTTTTAAATGTTAAAAAGGGGTGTAAAGTATAATTTGACCTAAATAGACATAAAGCATAACCTGCAAATGCGGTCAGGTTATGCCTTATGTTATAAGAATATCAACGATTATAGGCTTAAATTTGGTGCGCCTGACAGGAATCGAACCTGTGCACCCGGCTCCGGAGGCCGGCGCTCTATCCCCTGAGCTACAGGCGCTTGGTGCACTATATAATTATATACGAATCGAGACAAAATGCAAGGGGTAAGCACAAAAATATTCTGCTTATTATCAGGTCAAGGGAGTTAAACTCCCTGATGGCTACTTTGCTGTGGCTAAATGTCCAGTTCCCTGATGGCATTCTGAATAATAGCCGCCGATTTCAGCAGGGCTTCCCTTTCCTCCTCCGCAAGGGGCAGTTCCAGGGGATTGCTGCGGCCCCCGGCATTAATCACCGCAGGCATGCTGAGACAGCAGTCCTTGATCCCGTAAAGCCCATCGATCAGGCCAGTTACCGTGAGAATTGAGTTCTCGTCCCTGATAATACTCTCGCAAATGCGCTGAACAGCCAGGCTGACGGCGTAATAAGTAGCTCCCTTGCTTGAGATTATCTCGTAGGCAGCGTTTTTGACCTCCTGCTCCAGAACCCGGCGGCTGATAGGCTCGATGCAGGCCAATTCACAATACTGCTCCACCCGTAGCCCCGCAATAAAGGCAAGGCTCCAGAGCAGCACCTCACTGTCACCGTGCTCACCCACAACGTAGGCGTGAATGTTCCTGGGAGCAACGCCGCAGCGGCGGCTAAGGCTGTGCCTGAAACGGGAACTGTCCAGCACCGTCCCGGTTCCGAAGACCCTCTGGGGGGGCAGCCCGGTAATCTTCAGCGCCGCATAGGTAAGGACATCCACGGGATTGCTCACAATTAAGAAGATTTGCTCCTGATTGCCGCCCTGCAAGCGGGGCAGGCTCTGCTTCAAGATGGCGTAATTCTTCTGCAGCAGTTCCAGCCGGGTCTCCCCGGGCTTTTGAGCTGCCCCGGCAGAGAAAACAATAATGGACGCGTCCCGGCAGTCTTCAAATGTTCCGGCATAAATCCTGGTGGGCTTGATGAAAGCCGCAGCATGGGCAATGTCCAGGGCTTCTCCAATTGCCTTAGGCTGGTTAATATCCACCAGGACCAGTTCTGTTGCCACACCGCTCATGGCCAGGGTAAAGGCTATTGTAGCCCCTACCGCACCTACTCCCACCACGGCAATTTTACCTTTAGACATTTTTCGCACGGCCCTTCCGATCCGCTCTAAAATACATCAGCTATATTATTTCTTGGCGGGGCTTTATTATTCCATTTTACCTGCCTGGTACCAGCTCCAGGCACAGCCGGGAAAGTGGGAAACAGCGGTGCAGGCCGCCGGTTGCAGGAGCGAACTGGCCAAAACCTGCAGTGGCTTAGATATCCCTGCAATTTAGATGTCCCTTCTAGAGAATATCCTAACTGCCAGCGCCAGAAAACTGAGCATGTACAATCCCGTATACAGAAGCATCCAGGCGCTTGGCTCGGACATGCTGCCGAAAGGCCCGAGCATGCTTGCCATTGAAACCTCCGGGGTGGCCAGGAGGCTGTAGACTATTTTTCTGTAAACAGCGTCCGCCGGCATGAGCAGGCTGGAAACAATACCGATCTGAACCAGAACTTCGCTTTTGGCAAAGTAGCCGATCTGCTCCATCATGCCTCCGACAACTCCAATGGCGTAGAGCATAAATGCAGCAATACCGTTGGCCAGGGTAGAAAGAAAGGTGGTGCCGAACAGGGTCACCGCCAGAAGGATGAATGGCTGAAGGCAAAAGAGCCCCAGGGCAGCCGGCTTCACCGGGACACTCAGGCCTGTGTTGAAACGAATAATAAGGACGATGGCGAGATAAAAGAGCGCTGCAAAGACACAGAGCATAAACCCGTAACCCAACAGCTTCCCCAGAATAATTGCGGAACGCTTTACAGGCCTCGCCACAAGAGCGTAAATGGTTCCGCTTTCGATTTCCCCGGAAATGGCTCCCACCGCCGCCATAATCGCTAGAAAGGCAACGATAAAGCTTCCGAAATAAAGCCCCATGGCCAAAAACTGCTGGGTCAACACCATCTCCAGCGGCCCGGCCTGCCCGGCCATTTCCTCGTAACCGTAGTGGACCCCTGTCCCAAACAGGGCCAAAAAAACCAGGGTCAGGAATAAGGTAATCAAAAGGATCCGGCGCCGGATCACTTCCTTAAAGGTCAGCAGGGTTATGGCCAGCATGGTCGTTCCCGCCCCCTCCCTGAATCAAGTCGACAAAAAGATCCTCCAGGGAACTCTGAACGGCCTTGAGGCTGAACAACCTGCCGCCGTTCCTCACCACTATTCCGGCAAGAGCGCCCACGTCTTCCCTGTCGTTAAGGCTGAGCCGGATGCGGCTGCCGTCCACAGCCATTTTTCGGCTGAGCGCGGACAACTCCGCCAGCATTTGCGGCGTCTGGGCCTCCACCTGCATTTCCACCTCAACTGACCCGGAAAGCATTTCCCCAAGTACACCCGTGGCAATGATTCTGCCCCTATGAATAATGGCCACCTGGTCGCAAATCATCTCCACTTCACTGAGGAGGTGGCTGTTTAGAAAGACGGTTTTGCCCCTCCTGCGCAGGTCCAGGATAATCTGACGCACCTCCCGCCGGCCCAGGGGATCCAGGGCCGAGGTAGGCTCATCCAGGAAGATTAGCTCCGGGTCGGGCAGCAGGGCGCAGGCCAGTCCTAGCCGCTGCTGCATCCCTTTGCTGTAAGTACCCACCCTTTGCCTCTCCTTGCCGCTCAGGCCTACCTGCTCGAGTACTGCGGGAATCCGGCGCTTTTTATCCTGCGCGCTCAGCCCGTACAGGGAAGCGTGAAAGGAAAGCAATTCTTCGCCCGTAAGCCAATCCTGATAACGAAAGTTTTCCGGCAAAAAGCCTGTTTTTCGCCGCGTTTCCAGATCCCCCAGGGGGCGACCTAGAATTTTTGCCGTTCCGCTGGTAGGGAAGAGAAGTCCCACCAGCATTTTAACCAGGGTGCTTTTTCCGGCGCCATTAGGCCCGAGAAAACCAAAGATTTGCCCCTCCCCCACAGAGAGGCAAATCTCCGAGCACCCGACCTTATTGCCGTACATTTTAGTCAGGTTACTGGTTTCAATAATCATAAAGGGTTTATCCTTCCTTATTGTTTGAGGACTTTCTGCAAAATAAGCGCCTCAATTACCTGGCTAATTATTTCCAGTTATCAGTTAAAGTAAATCTGCGTGTTTAAAGATTACTGGTATACTTTTTCAGCAAGGCATTAGCCCCACAGGTATTACCAGCTGCCCGGTCCTAGTCCAGGGCAGCAATTAATTGCAAGGCCTGCCCGAGATCCAGCTGGCCGCTGACGGCGTAGACCACACCGGCTTTTTGCCAGATCAGACAGCTGGTTTGCTCTTCACTGCCGTTCTGACCGATAAACACTCCCGGTACACCGTTAACAACAACCTCCTGGGAGCTGCCTCCGACATTGGGGATCAAAAAGGTATGCTCCCAGTCATTGATTGATGCCAGCTGGGCGCGCAGGTTTTCGGGCAGGAAGGGCAGGGCCAGGAGCGCGTCACGGATGGTATTGACGTCCGAACCCGGTGCGATCAGCTCAGGGCTCCTGCCCTGCCAGATGGATACACTCTGGTTGCCGGGATCGCTGTAAGCAGCCGAGATCTGGGCCGGAGACTTTACAACAAAGGTCCTGCCGTTCAATTCTTCCGGCAATAAATTCTCGCTTCCCAGGGACTGCAAAACCTGATTGGTCTTAATGGTGTCCAGGGTAAATTCCATATGACCAGCGCTGTACTTATGGACTTCCTGCAACTGATAGCCGCCGGGCAGGACATCCGGCAGGTTGAGCTCAAAATCCACTGCGTTGCGGGCTTCTTCAAGGGTCACTTTTCCGGATTCGTTGCCACCGCTGAATTCCAGTTTGCCGAAATTCCCGATGTCCACTTTTCCGGCACCTTCACGTAAAGCTGTTTCAATTTGCGCAAGGTCTGAGGGTGTCAGGTTGATAGTCTTTACCTTTTCCACCCTGAAGATGGTCAACAGGTCGCTGGCCGCCGAACGCACGGAACCGATGCTGAAGGTAACGGCCAGGGCCAGTATGATTGCCGCTGCGGTTGCGACCGCACGGTACTTTGCAAGCATGGATAAAACTCCTTTCTTGATTAAAGGGCTGCCCTTTCCGGTGGATAGCCGCTTTTTGTTGAAACGTCTCCAGGCCTGGCTGGTATCAAACTCAGCGCCGGCCAGGGCCTTCATGTAGCGGGCCAGTCTGGCGGATGCAAAGCTCTGGTTCTCCCGGATTTCCTCCAGAGCCCTGCAGCACTTACTGCAGTGTAGCAGGTGCTTTTCCAGTTCAGCTTTTGCACCACAATCCAGTTCTCCGTCAAGATAGGCCTGAAGGTCTCCAGGGTCATAGCAGGACACCATCATCACTTCCTTTTAATCTAATATACTCCCTTTTAAACTTGGCACGCGCCCGGGCCAGTACGGTCCCCACGGAGTTCTCCTTGATCCCGGTAACCCTGGCGATTTCCGCATAACTCATTCCGGAAAACTTCAGGAGCAGGCAGGCCCGGTCTCTTTCCGGCAGGAGTTCCAGGACCTGCCGGGTGAGGGCTACCTCTTCGTCCCGGATCAGTACTTCTTCCGGCCCTGCTTCCCGCCCGGCAGCCTGCTGTCCGGCGCCCATTTCCCGGCACCGCCTGCTTTTCGCGCTGCGCAGGTGGTTATAAGCCAGATTGGCCGATACCCTGGCCAGCCACCCCCCTAAATTGGAGGATTCCCGGGGCGGAGACTGGTACAGTTTGATGAATGTTTCCTGGGCAACGTCCTCCGCGGCGTCACGATTGCCCAAAAGACAGGTAAGCTGGCGGCAGATAACCGGGTAATAACAGTCGAAGAGCTCCCTGAAGCCGGTCTGGCCCGCTAATCGTCCGGTGATGGTCGGCATCAATACCCTCTTAGCACCTCCAGGCCATTCTTGCTTTCACTTCTATAACAGAAGCACGGGCCTTTTTGTGACGGGATATATCCAATCAATAAAATTTTTCTAAGCAGCAGTCATAAGCCTTAGGTCGACCCTTAACCCTAGATGGCCTAAAAACATTTCAATAAAACCCCTGTTAAAAAAGCTGATAAAATCGAGCTCTTAAATTCTTTTGAATTATTTAATGCGGTATTTTCTTCAAACCAGGCTGGAAATCTGTCCTGCAGATTTCTCTAATTAATTCATTTAAACTCCAGGATATCCCTTCGGGCTCAGCCCCATAGAGTGCGGCGTCCCCAAAAGACGCCGGTGACCACAGAAGAAAAAAAAGATTAGAAAGCACCAAACTGCTTCTAAGATTAAAACACGGCAGTACCTTTCTAATCATTTTAATCACCCGGAATATACTCTATCAGTTAATCAATATAGAATTTTATTCTATGCAGTTAACACAATTCCGCCAGTCCTGCCGGCTTCAGGTCTGCTCCCGGTAATTCCTGCCCAGGTTTTTTATAATTAACTCCATCGAGGCAACCGTAGCAGCGATCAAAAAGAATAAAGCGGGAAAGTTATACCTTGGCTGTCCCTCAGTAACAAAGTAAACTGCCGCCAGGAAGGCAATATTGAGGACAACTGCGGCCTTTTTATAATCAAGTGCTGGCGTTTTGCGAAAAAGGCCGTTAATGATCCAGAGCAAGTAAATCATTGTATAAAAAAATCCAAAGGAACTTAAAACATATATAATCATATCCGTGAGAGCCCGGTAGAAATTTAGTTTCCTTAAGCTCTGCCTGTCCAAATTTTCCTTATCGATTTGATTCATCGTCCACTTGACAATATCTTCCGCTCCGTTGAAAAATGTATTCTTAACCCTCAGGACACCAAGCTTCAGGAACTCAACAGGATGGCTGGAGATCCACCTGATTGCTTCATCTCTGTATATTTTGTCAGCTTGCGGGGGGTGTTCGGGGAATGTGGTTCCCTTTTCCACAAACCTGGCTTTAAACTCTTCAGAGACTTCAAAATTTGCGGGATCCATCCAGCCCCCATAATGGTTATAGTCATTATTGTTGATGTAAAGTACGTACCCGCCGTTATAGGTGATAGGTATGAATTCATTGAAGACCTTCCAGTTGCGGTAGGTCCAGGGTGCGATGACCACAGCCATGACCAGGGAAACAAGCAGCGCAGCAATTGCTGTTTGTTCAATCGATCTGTTGCGCAACCATTCTGCAACAGCAAAAACAGCCGGGTACGCTACAAAAAATGGTTTGGTCAGGGCTGAAAAAGCAATAAAAATTCCCAGCAGAGGGTAGCGGTACCTGTTATCCAGTTCAGAGAATTGAACCAGAATGGTCAGCGCCACAAAAAAGGTAAAGAGGATTTCACTTCCCAGGACACTGTTATAGGCGATATAGTTCGGCAGCAAAGCAGCAACAAGATAAGCAGCCATAGCTGTTTTTTGCTCAAACAGCCTGTTAAAAATAAAAAACAAAACAATCATTGTGGATATGGACAATAACAGGTTCAAATACTTAGCGGTCATAATTTCCGTGTTCCCGGCCAGCTTAAAAAACAATCCCAAAACAAAGGGATAACCCATTCCCTGAAAAGCGACAGGATTACCCCACATCGATATTCCCCGGTTATGATAAAAGTTTGTAGCTATAACATAATATCCCTCGAAGTCAGATTCAGGCACATTTGGAATATTTATGATCCACCAGTACCTTAAGTAAGCTCCGATGAGGGTAATGACAAGAAAAGCCACGAGGTATTTTTTTGCCGCCAGAGAGCTCTTTCCCAACACTGCCCACTCTCCCCTTCCTGGCTTTAAACAGGATCATGGTTTAACTAGAGAATAAATTAGGACCATTGATTCAACGGCAAAGCTATTAAGGAAGTATTGTGGAGTTGACCAACTCTAACAGCTCTTTCAACCGAAGCCGCCCGCCGCCAGAAACTGAACCAGTCCAAACAGGGCCAGGACCAGGGGCCAGGGCGACGGCAGTCCCGCAAATAAGCCTGCGGCAGTAAAGATTAAACCGGAGATCCTCAAAATGGTTTTCCATTTTCCCGGCATAACAAACCCCCTTTCAGAAATTACGACCGGCTGGACAAAGCCGGCTGTCCTACGGACAGGTTGTCCTTCCACATTATAATGGCATCTTCATTTGTATCCGTATAGTAACGCTTGCGCAGGCCGACATCCTTAAAGCCAAGGGAAGCGTACAGGCGCCTGGCGGCGGTATTGGAGGGCCTTACCTCCAGAGTCATCCGGGTTGCTCCCATCAGGCTGGCCAGCCTGATCAGTTCCTTCATCAGCGCGGTACCGATCCTGTTCATCCGGTAATCCGGGTGTACTGCCACGTTGGTTATGTGAGCCTCGTCCATAATCAACCACATTCCACCGTAGCCCGCCACCTTTTCCTCAGCCATCGCAACAATATAGCAGGCAAATTGATTCTGGGTGATTTCATACAGAAATGAGCTGCGGGACCACGGGGATGGAAAGGACAGCTTTTCAATTTTCAGGATGTCGTTCAGGTGCTCCAGGCGCATTTTCTCAAATGTCACATTCACTGTTTGTTCAAACCTCCAGGCCTGTTTTTCCGGAGCCAGGCCGCCTCCGCCTCGGAGACCCTGACATACTCGGGCTTTACATCCATAGGATCGCTACCCCGGCCTTCCCGGAGGGCAAGCAGGCCCAGTTCGGCCACTGCCGCCCCCCTGGGAAAAACCATAGAAAGTGGGGCAAACCTGGCCTTTTCCCCCAGCCTTTCCTGGAATAACTGGCCAAACTCGCCAGTGGCGTCCCCCGTGAAGGTCACGGGCCGGGCTAACTCAAAAAGTAAATCAGCCAGTTCCCCGGGCTTTACAGCCACAGGACCGTGCAGACAGAACATTGAATCACTGTCTGGATAATCGTATATAGCCGCATAAATTTCATTTTTACGCGCGTTCAGGATCGGGCAGACCAGTCTGCCGTGGCCTTTCAGAACAAAAGCAAGGGCTTCCAGAGTTGGAACGGCCACAACCGGAATGTTCCACACTGCCGCTAGCGCCTTGGCCGTGCTCATCCCAATCCTGAGGCCGGTAAAAGAACCGGGTCCGCTGGAAACGGCTATGCCGTCCAGGCACCGGCGCTCTTCCACTGACTCTTCCAATACAGCTTTAATCATGGGCAGCAGGTTGACTGAATGGGTTCTCTGGTTATGAACCATGCGTTCAGCCAGAATCCCCCCGTCAGATGCCACCGCCACCGAAGCAACCTGTGTCGCAGTTTCTATTCCCAGCACATACAACGTCCATCAGCTCCTCAACCAGGCGCTGGTACCTTTCGCCCCGGGGCACCAGCTCCAGCTTCCTGCCGTCCTCGTCCTCCCCGGCAAGCCTGTCAATGTATACATCCAGTCTTTCCTCAGGCAATAGTTCCCGGGCCCGGTCCGCCCATTCCACCAGAGCAACACCGTCTCCGTAAAAATATTCCTCGTAACCCAGGTCCTCCAGCTCAGAAGGGTCATTCAGACGGTAAAGATCCAGGTGATAAAAGGGCAACCTGCCATAATACTCATGAATCAGGGTAAAGCTGGGGCTTCTGACCTGTCCCTCCACACCGAGACCCCGTGCAACACCCTGGGCAAAACATGTCTTTCCAGCTCCAAGCTCACCGATCAGGCAAATTAAATCTCCGGAAATAAGCAGTTCGCCCAGTTTCCGCCCAAACTCCGCAGTATCTTCAGGTGCATAAGTCAGCAAAGACGGCACTGTTGATCACTCCAGGATAATCAGGCAATAGATCATAGTCCAATATGATATACTCCATATTATAACCTTCACCCGGCCTGCGCAACCCTTCCAACTGGCAGACAGGATTTTTTTCAGGGAGAATACGTCTTACAGCCCCAGATTATTATAATTGCCCAGGATATACCCCATAAAAAGGAAAACCCTTCTTCCTTGAAGGGTAAAGAAGGCTAATACTATGCGCCACTGCCTGCCGCACTTGCTCTAAAACCAGCACCTTTCCACCTGTATTTGTTAAGAATTTCCTTTATAATATCGACATCAAAGGGTTTGGCGATACAACACAGAGCTCCGCCCTGCATTGCTTTGGAGACAGTTTCTTCCGATCCATAAGCGGTCATTATGATCACATCAGTCTCAGGAGCCAGGGACTTAATAATACCAAGGGCTTCTAATCCTCCCATCAACGGCATCCTGACATCCATAAAAACCAGATCAGGATTGAATGACCGTACCGCGTCTATAGCCTCCAGGCCGTTTTCGGCGGTACAAACCCGGTGTCCCGCCTCCCTGGCCACAATATCCAGCAGGTAGCGTACCCCGGGCTGGTCATCCACAATTAAAATATTCACGCTAATCTCCCCATTTCCATATCTCTACATATTATGACACATACTAACAAAACAGTATAATCATCCCATTTACACTACTTCGACACTAATTATTAAAATCCTTTTTTAAGTAATATATTTTTATGAACTTTTTAATAAAAAACATCAGTTTTTGCGGGATATGCTTAAAAAGGAAATACTTTCTGGCCCTCTATAAAGACTTGTTCCACCCGGGAGGAAATATCCAGGGGATTACCACTCCAAACAACCAGGTCCGCATCCTTGCCGGGCTCCAGACTGCCCAGGCGTTTATCCAGGCCTAAGATAGCTGCGGCGTCAATGGTCACGGCTTTGAGGGCCTGTTCCTCCGCTAAACCCCCCTTTACAGCCAGCGCAGCCGAAACTACCAGGTACTGAATGGGCACAACCGGGTGATCGGTCATAATGGCAAACCGGACGCCTGCCCTGGCCAGGATCGATGCCGCATCCAGTGTTATCCCCTGCAATTCCACCTTGGCCCGGTTCGAAAGCAACGGGCCGATTACCACCGGGATCCCCTTTTCAGCCAGCTTATCAGCCACCAGGTGCCCCTCGGTACAGTGTTCGATGACAAGATTAACCTTGAACTCTTCGGCGATACGAACTGCAGTCATGATATCATCGGCACGGTGGGCATGCACCCTAAGGGGCACCTCCTGTTTTAAAACTCTGGCCAGCGCCTCCATTTTTAAATCCCTCTCCGGCTCTTTCTTTTTTGAGTAATCTTGCGCCCGGGCCAGAGACTCCCTCAGGATGGCCGCTGAAGCCATGCGAGTTACCGGAGCAACCTTCTTTTCACGACCATAGCTGCGCTTGGGATTCTCTCCAAGGGCGGCTTTTAGACCGGCCGGAAAACGGACGATCATATCATCCACCACCGTACCCCGGGTTTTCAGGGCAACCATTTCGCCACCGATTATATTTGTGCTTCCCGGGCCTGTTACAACAGTGGTAACACCTCCGCTTAGAGCGTCGCGGAAACCAAGGTCGGCAGGGTTTACAGCATCAATGGCCCGCAAGTGCGGAGTTACGGGGTCCGTATTCTCGTTACAATCGTCCCCTTCCTCACGGTATATTTCCTCCATAATTCCCAGGTGACTGTGAGCGTCAATCATTCCGGGAAGAATTGTTTTTCCCGTCAGGTCTACAACCTCAAAGCCCGGGGGAACCACCAGTCCTTCTTTAACGTCAATAATTTTTTCTCCTTCAACAAGAACCGTTCCCTTTTCCAGCGGCGGTCCTGCCATAGTAATAACCCTTGCACCAGTAAAAGCCAGCAAAGTAGTCCCTCTTCCTTCCTTGTATGGCATAATTTTGTCATAAGAAATTTCTCAAAATATCAGTCAGGACCTGCATATTTAAACAAAGGATTCGTTTAACTGCTAACTTTCTCCGAATAAAGCTCAATTCCTTTAGTCAAATTTCGACTTTAAACTGGTTTATCTGCATAATCTAGCTGCTTCAACCAGGGAGTAAAAAATGTTCAAAAAACGGGCATCTTGTTTCCATAATTCTTCGGGATGGAACTGAACACCCAGAGCATAACCGTTCCGGCTCTCCAAGCCCTCTATTACGCCGTCGGGCGAACGGGCAGTCACCATAAACAATCCGGAAACCTTTCCCACCGCCTGGTGGTGAAAACTATTAACCCTGATTTCCAATCCCAGGAGGCTGGCCAGAAGGCTGCCAGGATTAATCCGCAATCCGTGGGTGGGGTGCCAGCGCGGAGCGTCCTGGAAGTGCTTTAGGGGGTCCCTGACGGACAGGGAGAGATCCTGGCAGATATCACCCCCGGCAGCAACGTTGAGGATTTGAAGCCCACGGCAAATGCCCAGCACAGGAATCCCGGACTTAAGGGCTAGCCGTGCCAGCTCCAGCTCAAAAGCATCCCTGCGGGGACTGACCCAACCCATCAGGGGGTGTGGTTCCTGGCCAAAAAAAGAAGGATCGATATCCCCTCCGCCGGATAAAAGCAGTCCATCCAGCCTTTTTAGATAATCCTTTTCCAGCCCTGGCATTTCAGGAAGCAACAGGGGCAGACCCCCTGCCGCCGCCACTGCAGCAGCATAGGGCTCGTTTAAGTACAGCCTGCAGCCGTCCCGGCTTGCTGCACAGGTAATACCAATTACAGGCCGCAATTTTTAATCCCCGTCCCTAATCATGTCCTTTTATAATATATAGGCACCGCTGAACTGGAATTACCCTGTAAAAAACAGAAAATCCTTTCCTGGGAAAGGATTAATAATGTTATAAATAAAGTGGTAAATATTAAATTCCCTGAAGAATCTTATATATCAACCAGACCCAGACTTATTTCCATCGCCTGGTTAACCTTGGCCATCATATCGGCCTCAAGGGAAGTTACTTTTTCCATCAGCCTGCTTTTGTCAATAGTTCTGATTTGCTCCAGAAGGATGACCGAGTTTTTTTCCAGACCGCCTGGAGATGCCGGCATTTCAACATGAGTGGGCAACCTGGATTTCTCGATATGTGATGTAATTGCCGCCACTATTGTGGTCGGGCTGTACTGGTTCCCAATATCGTTCTGAATAATAAGCACCGGCCTGGTACCACCCTGTTCGGAACCGACAACCGGGCTCAGATCTGCGTAAAAAATATCACCCCGACGAATTAGCATTATTTAACCTCCGGAACAGGCATTTCAATGATGCTTGCTGCTTCTGCTTCCAGGCGATAATGCTCCACTGCCAGGGCCAGGTTGATTCTTGCCATCTCCAGGTATCCTTTCTTCATCTGCTCTCTCAAAAGACGTCTTTTTCTTTCTGCAATATATAGCTTCATGGCCTCCCGGATAAACTCGCTGCGGTTAAGTTGTTCTGCGGCCGCTATCCCGTCCACCTCCGCCAGAAGTGTATCGGGCAGGCTAATCATAACTCTCTTAAGCTGGGACATTGCCGTCCTCCTCCATGAAGCCGGTTTAATATACCTTATTATATACACTATCGCATTAATTATGTCAATAACACATGTCTTACTAACAACAGCACAAATCCGTCCAAACCGGTCAAACAGGCTGGTGTTTTACCGCCCCTGGCCCTCTGGACAGAACTACTTTCCCGGTGCGCACCATTTCAACAATACCATAGTCTTCAAGCACCGAGCAAAGGGCGGTAATTTTTTTCTCATCACCCAGGATTTCTATAATCATAGTTTCTTTATTTACATCAATAATATTAGCCCTGAACACTGAAACAAGGTTGACGATGTCGGACCTGCGGTTTGGTTCCGCCCTTACTTTAACCAGGGCAAGCTCCCGCTCAACAGATTCCTCCGACTTAAGCTCCACGACTTTAATCACGTCAACAAGTTTGGAAAGCTGCCTCATCACCTGATTCAGGACCTGGGTATCACCCTGCACAACAAGGGTGATGCGGGTCACATCCGGTTCCTCCGTATAACCGGCTGCAATACTTTCAATATTGAAAACCCGCCGGCTCAGTAGCCCTGATATGCGGGCAAGAACACCAGGTTTATTGACTACCAGAACTGCAAGCGTACTCTTCAAGATAACCCTCCTAGCGCCCTGTTACGCGTTTTTTTTATTTTATCACAAAAGTTGATTAAATGTTTTTTAAAATTTGCCTGCATCAATCCAATGTCACCTTTCTGCCTCTCAATTAACATATAAATAAAGAAGCCCCTAACGGGCTCCTCTTTTCGCATTTAAAGGGTGAACCGGCAAACCAGCTGGCAGCTTCAGTTGCCGTTTATCCTCCCTTTTACTCTTTTTTCTTACCACGGCTAAGATCAACCCCCGGCTGGTGTCTCCATCAGGTAGCGGTGACACTCTGCGGCAGCCCCGCGCCCCTCGTTGATGGCCCACACAACAAGGCTCTGTCCCCGGCGCATGTCGCCAGCTATAAAGACTCCCTTGATATTGGTGGAGAATGTATTGTCCATGGCCCTGGCGTTAGGAGCAGTGTCGTGCTCCACACCAAGCTGGTCCAGTAACATTCTTTCCGGACCGGTGAAGCCCATGGCCAGCAGCACCAGCTGGGCGGGCCAGACCCTTTCCGTACCCGGAAGCTCCCTGGGTAGTGGGCGGCCACAGTCATCTTTGATCCACTCCACGTTCACCGTCTCCACTTCCTTGACCCTGCCGGAGCCGTCTCCAACTAATCTTTTCACTTTAATACAGTAGTGCCGCGGGTCTTTACCGAAAAGACAGGCAGCTTCCGCCTGACCGTAGTCCTCCTTAAAAACTCTGGGAAACTGCGGCCAGGGGTTCTCTTCACTGCGCTTGTCGGGCAGCCTGGGCATAATCTCGAACTGGTTGACGCTTTTGCACTTTTGGCGCAGGGCTGTGGCCACACAGTCCGTACCTGTATCACCGCCGCCTATGATAAGGACATCCTTGCCGTAGGCAGAGATATATTTTCCGTCGGACAGATTGGAATCCAGCAGGCTTTTTGTAGTCGATTTCAGGTATTCAACCGCAAAATGGATCCCTTTCAGGTTTCTGCCTTCCACCTGCAGATCTCGCGGCTGGCTGGCTCCCCCGCAGAGGACGACAGCATCGAAATCCTTAAGCAATTGCTCTGCAGGATAGTCCTTGCCCACCTCTGTGCAGGTAATAAAGGATACCCCTTCTTCAGCCAGCAACTCGACCCTCCTCAGCACAATCCGCTTGTCGAGCTTCATGTTGGGAATACCGTACATCAGCAGGCCGCCGATCCGGTCGGACCGTTCAAAAACAGTAACCCAGTGACCGGCCCTGTTTAGTTGAGCCGCACAGGCGAGGCCGGAGGAACCTGAGCCGACAACAGCAACCCTTTTACCTGTCCGTTTTAAAGGCGGCCTGGGCCTGATCCAGCCCTCCTCAAAGGCTTTGTCAATGATGGCACGCTCAATTATCTTCGTTGTTACCGGTTCTGAGGCAAGACCGGCGGCACAGGCCCCTTCACAGGGAGCCGGGCATACCCTGCCGGTAAACTCGGGGAAGTTATTTGTTTTCAGCAACCGTTCTAAGGCTTCCCTCCATAAACCCCGGTACACCAGGTCATTCCATTCGGGCACCAGGTTGTGGTTGGGACAGCCTGAAACCATCCCGTTAATAAGTATGCCGCTGTGACAAAAAGGTGTGCCGCAATTCATGCAACGCCCGCCCTGTGCTTTTAGTTTTTCCTCCGGCAGGCTCATGTGAAACTCTTCCCAGTCATTAAGTCGCTCCAGCGGAACTCGCTCCCCCGGGAGTTCCCTCCGGTATTCCATAAATCCGCCTGGTTTACCCATGATCTTTCCCCCCATCAACATTGCCGGCTAATTGCCGCTGACCCGGGATACATCTTTAAGATTCTCTTCAAAAGCAACCATAACCGCCTCGTCTTCACCAAGGCCAAGCTTCCGGGCCCGTTTAATCGCTTCGATCATGCGCTTGTAGTCCCTGGGAATAACCTTTACAAATTTGCTCACGCTATCTTCCCAGGTTTCCAGAATTGCTTCGGCCCGCCGGCTCCGGGTATACTCCCAGTGCTTCCGGAGCATTTGCCAGACTTCTTCTATTTCCTGGGCTTCTTCCAGGGCTTCCAGAGTAACCATCTGGTGGTTGCAGCGCAGCGGGAACGTCCCGTCCTGATCCAGCACGTAGGCGATACCGCCCGACATGCCGGCCGCAAAGTTTCTGCCGGTAAGCCCGAGGACAACCACGCGCCCGCCGGTCATGTATTCACAGCCGTGGTCGCCGACACCCTCCACCACCGCCTTTGCACCGCTGTTCCGGACACAGAAGCGCTCGCCAGCCACGCCGCAGATGTAGGCCTCTCCAGAAGTTGCCCCGTACAATGATACATTGCCGACAATGATGTTTTCCTCCGGCGCAAAAGTCACACCGGCAGGCGGCGTAACAATCAGCTTGCCGCCTGAAAGGCCTTTGCCGAAATAGTCATTGGCGTCTCCTGCCAGGGTCAGGGTAATACCTCTGGGAATAAAGGCACCGAAGCTCTGTCCTGCCGAACCGTCAAAATGCAAGCAGATTGTGTCCTCGGGCAGCCCCTCCCCGCCGAAACGCCTGGTAATCTCATAGCCAAGAAGGGTGCCCACCGCACGGTTGGTGTTTCTAACCGGCAGCCTGGCTTTTACCGGTTCCCGGCGCTCCAGGGCGGGCCTGCAGATTTTCAGCAGCACCTGCCGGTCCAGAGATTTTTCTAAATGATGCTGCTGCTTAACGCTGCAGTACCTACCCCTGCCGGAGGGTACATCCGGCTGCCGGAGCAGAGCCGAGAGATCCAGTCCCCTTGCCTTCCAGTGCTCTATGCCCTGCATTTGCTGCAGCACGTCGCTCCGACCGACCATTTCGTTGATCGTTCGGAAACCCAGCTCTGCCATAATCTCGCGCATTTCCTGGGCAATAAAGCGCATGAAATTGACCACGTGCTGCGGGTCCCCTTTAAAATTTTTGCGCAGGGCGGGATTCTGGGTCGCAATGCCGCAGGGACAGGTGTCCAGGTTGCAGACCCTCATCATGACGCAGCCCAAAACAACCAGGGGGGCAGTGGCAAACCCGTATTCCTCCGCGCCGAGCAGTGTGGCAATGACCACGTCCCGGCCCGTCATCAGCTTGCCGTCCACTTCAATCACGACCCGGTCGCGCAGGTTATTCAGCATCAGGGTTTGGTAGGTTTCGGCCACACCCAGTTCCCAGGGGAGTCCGGCATGATTGATGCTGGTCCAGGGCGATGCTCCGGTGCCCCCGTCATAACCGCTGATTAAAATCACATCGGCCCGCCCCTTGGTTACACCGGCGGCAATGATGCCCACGCCTACTTCCGAAACAAGCTTGACGCTTATCCGGGCACCGGGATTGGAGTGTTTTAAGTCATGGATAAGTTGGGCCAGGTCCTCGATAGAATAAATGTCATGGTGGGGCGGTGGTGAAATCAAGCCCACACCCGCCGTCGTACCCCGTACCCTGGCAATCCAGGGGTAGACCTTGCGGCCCGGCAGCTGCCCGCCCTCACCGGGCTTTGCCCCCTGGGCCATCTTTATCTGGATTTCATCTGCGCTGGCCAGGTATTCGCTGGTCACGCCAAATCTGCCCGAAGCCACCTGCTTAATGGCGCTGCGCAGGGAATCCCCGTTGGGAAGCGGCTTGTAGCGTGCCGGGTCTTCGCCGCCTTCACCCGTGTTGCTCTTACCGCCAATCCGGTTCATGGCTATGGCCAGCGCTTCATGGGCCTCTTTGCTGATGGAACCATAGGACATAGCTCCGGTTTTAAAGCGCCGGCAGATGGATTCCACAGGCTCGACCTCTTCAATGGGGATGGAGGGCAGGCCCTTTTTAAAGTCCAGGTACCTGCGCAGGGCGTTTTTCTGGCTGTCTATCTCTGCGGAATACTGTTTAAACAGTTGATAATCGTTCTTGCGGCAGGCTTGCTGCAGCAGCGTTATGGTCCGGGGGTTAAACATGTGCTCCTCGCCGCCATGCCGCCACTGGTAAGAAGAGCCGGAATCAAGGGTACCGTCGCAGCCTTCCTGGAAAACCCGCCGGTGGCGGAGCAGGGTCTCCCGGGCAATTTCAGCAAGCCCGAGGCCTCCGACACGGGAGGCAGTCCAGGTAAAATACCTGTCAATGACGGTAGGGTGGATACCCACTGCTTCAAAAATCTGGGCCCCGCAATAGCTCTGGATCGTTGAGATGCCCATTTTGGAAGCAACCTTGACCACACCCTTGATGGCGGCCTTGACATAGTTTTCCACTGCCTCCCTGGGCGTTACACCCGTAATTATCCCCCGCCGGACCATGTCTTCCAGCGTTTCAAAGGCCAGATAGGGGTTGACGGCGCTGGCGCCGTAACCCAGCAATACCGCAAAGTGGTGGGTTTCACGGGGCTCTCCCGACTCCAGCAACAGACTTACCCTGTTCCGGGTCCCCTGCCGGATTAAGTGGTGGTGTAGCCCCGACACGGCCAGCAGTGCTGGAATTGGAGCGTTGTCTGCATCCACACCCCGGTCGGATAGAATTAACAGGTTGGCGCCGCTGTCAATCTGCCGGTCGGCCTCGGTAAAAAGGGAGTCCAGGGCCGCCTCCAGACCCCGGGTTCCTGCCGCTGCCTTAAAGAGGATGGGCAGGGTAACAGCTTTAAAGCCTTCCAGTTTCACATTCCTGAGCCTGGCCAGCTGCTCGTTGGTCAGAACAGGCGCCTTCAGCCTGATCCGCCGGCAGCTTTCGGGTTGTGGCTTAAGAAGGTTTTTCTCGGATCCTATGGTCGTCTCAACGGAAAAAATTATTTCCTCCCGGATGGAGTCTATGGGCGGGTTTGTCACCTGGGCAAAAAGCTGTTTAAAATAGTTATACAGTAACTGGGGTTTATCCGAGAGCACCGCCAGGGACGCATCATTGCCCATGGAACCCACCGGCTCAACCGCATCCCTGGCCATTGGCTCCAGGATTTTGAAAAGATCTTCGTGGGTATAGCCGAAGGTTTGCTGCCGCAAAAGCAGCGACTCGCCTTCAGCTCCCGTGATAAACCCGGCCGGCGACAGTTCCTCCAGGTCCACCAGGTACTGGTTCAGCCACTGGCGGTAGGGGTGTTCCGCGGCAATCCGCTGCTTCAACTCTTCGTCACTGACGATCCTGCCCTCTTCTGTGTCCACCAGCAGCATGCGTCCGGGCCGGAGCCGCTCCTTCAGCACGATGTCCCCAGGAGGAATATCCAGCACACCCACTTCGGAGGCCATCACAATCAGATCGTCTCTGGTCACATAATAGCGGGAGGGTCTCAAGCCGTTCCGGTCGAGCACCGCACCAACCAGCGTGCCGTCGGTAAAGACTATGGAGGCTGGGCCGTCCCAGGGCTCCATAAGACAGCTATGGTATTCATAGAAGGCCTTCTTTTCGTCACTCATGCTTTCGTGGTTGGACCACGGCTCAGGTATCATCATCATCACCGCATGGGGCAGGGAGCGCCCAGTGAGAGCAAGAAACTCCAGGCAGTTGTCAAACATGGCCGAGTCGCTGCCGTTCTGGTCAATTACGGGAAAAACCCTTTTTAGATCCTCGCCAAATAATTCTGTTTCACAGCTGGACTGGCGGGTATACATCCAGTTGATGTTCCCGCGCAGGGTATTGATTTCCCCGTTATGAATCAAATAGCGGTAAGGGTGGGCACGCTCCCAGCTGGGAAAGGTATTGGTGCTGAATCTTGAATGAACAAGGGCCAGAGCCACTTCCATGTCGGGATCATTTAAATCAGGGTAATACTCCGCCAGCTGTTCCGGCACAAGCATGCCCTTATAAACTATGGTTCTGCAGGAGAAGCTGGGAAAGTAAAACCTTCCGCCTTCTTGCAGGCACTTAACCCCAATTTCCTTTTCAGCCCGTTTCCGGATCACATACAGCTTGCGCTCAAAGTCCAGCTGATGATCAAAACCGGGGCTCCCGGCGACGAAAACCTGACGGATATAGGGCTGGGTCAGCTTAGCCGTTTCACCCAGGGAAGCGTCGTTTACCGGTACCGTACGCCAGCCCAGGAGGGTCTGACCCTCTTCCTGGATGATTTTTTCGAGTAATTTCTCGCACTTTTCCCGCCTGTCCCGCTGGTGGGACAGAAACAGCATGCCGATCCCGTATTTCCCTTCGGCCGGCAGCCGGAAACCCAGCTTGGCGCATTCATTCTCGAAGAAGGCATGGGGAATCTGCATCAGGATGCCGGCGCCGTCCCCTGTATTCTGCTCGGAACCCCTGGCCCCGCGGTGGTCGAGATTTACCAGTACGGTCAGGGCTTTCCGGATAATATCATTTGATTTCCTGCCTTTGATGTTGGCTACAAAACCGATGCCGCATGCATCATGTTCAAATTGCGGGTCATAAAGACCCTGTTTGGGTGGCAGTCCATATTTATTCATGTTAAGTACCCTTTCTAATTCCATAATTAGAAAAGAAAAAGGCCCACCACAGGCATGCCGGAATAAAGCAGCTGTGGTTAAGGCCTCATTGCCCAAAACCTGGATACAACATTGTACCCGCTATTTATTGATCATGTCTTGCTGGAAAACACTTCTAAATAATCGAATAACAGCTAAAACTTGGTCAGGTACTCCTCAAGTTCCCAGGGATGGACCATTGTGCGGTAGCGTTCCCATTCGATTCTCTTTGCTTCCACAAAGCGTTGCAGGACATGCTCGCCAAGGGCCTCCTGGATAACCTTATCCTTTAAAAGCTCCGCCAGGGCCTCGCTAAGGCTGCCCGGCAAAAGGCCAATACCCATCTGCTCCCGCTCTAAGGGGGTCATCTCGTAGATGTTCCGGTTGCAGGGCTTGGGCGGCAGGATTTTATTCCGGATTCCGTCCAGGCCGGCTTTGAGACAAACCGCCAGGGCCAGGTACGGGTTACAGGAGGGATCAGGGCTTCTCAATTCGATCCGGGTGGAAGGACCCTTCTTGGCCGGAATCCTGATCAACGGGCTTCTGTTCTGTGCCGACCAGGCGATATAGACCGGCGCCTCGTACCCTGAAACCAGGCGCTTATAGGAGTTTACCGTCGGGTTGACCACCGCCGTGATGGCTTTGGCGTGGCTCATCAGGCCCCCGATGTAATACAGGCACTCCTGGCTCAGTCCGTCCGGCGCCTGCGGGTCGAAAAAGGCGTTTTCCCCGTTTTTCATCAGGGACTGGTTTAAGTGCATCCCGGAACCGGCAATCCCATAAATCGGCTTCGGCATAAAAGTGGCGTGCAACCCGTGCCGCTGGGCTATGGAACGAACCACAAGCTTGAAAGTAACAATCTTATCAGCTATATCCAGAGCATCCGAATATTTGAAGTCAATCTCGTGCTGGCCGGGGGCCAGTTCATGGTGAGAGGCCTCAATCTCAAAACCCATTTGTTCCAGGACCAGGACCATATCGCGGCGGGCGTCTTCACCAAGGTCAACCGGAGCCAGGTCAAAATACCCGGCATTATCATGGGTGATAGTTGTAGGCCTTCCTTCCTTGTCGACATGGAAGAGGAAAAACTCCGCTTCCGGCCCCACATTCATGGTGTAGCCCATTTGCTCGGCTTCTTCAATAACTTTGATCAGGACATTGCGGGGATCACCACAAAATGGAGTACCGTCCGGATTGTAAATATTGCAAATCAGCCGGGCTACCGCTCCCTCCCTGGGTCTCCAGGGAAATACAGTGAAGGTTGAAGGGTCCGGCCGGAGGTACATATCGGATTCTTCTATGCGCACGAAACCCTCAATGGATGATCCGTCAAACATGAGCTCCCCGTTCAGGGCCTTATCCAATTGCTCTACAGTTATAGAAACGTTCTTTAGAATACCGAATATATCTGTAAACTGTAAACGTATGAATTTGACACCCAGGTCCTTGGCCAGACTACGAACATCGTCGTTAGTAAGTTTAGCCACTGTTATTCATCCTTTCCCCAACGCTGTCGATAAGGGGTCAAATTATGAAAAAAAGGCCAACGTGCGGGCATAAAACCCGCGCTACAGGCGGCCCCAACGCCCCTTTTCCATTGCTCCAACGCTGTATCTTCTGATGTAATTAAGACATAGTATAACACAATAAATGTAAGAGGCGATAGTCCTTTGGACTATAATTTTACCCGCTAACCTTCCCCTGCCCTCGGCATGGGCAAGGGACAGGTCGCGGAATCATCAAATGTAAATCAATGCTAGAACCTGGTCAGGTATTCTTTTACTTCCCAGGGATGAACCTGGACGCGGTAGCTGTTCCATTCGTGCATCTTCGCCTCTACAAACTTATCGTAAATATGGGGCTGCAGGACACTCTTGATTACTTCATCTTTGGCCAGTTCCTCGAGGGCTTCACAGAGGTTTCCGGGCAAGCTCAGGATGTTTAATTTTTCACGTTCCTCCTTGCTCAGGTTGTAAATGTTCACGTCCGTGGGCGGCGGCGGCAGGATCTTATTCTTAATCCCGTCCAGCCCGGCCTTCAGGGCTACAGCAATGGCCAGGTAGGGGTTGCAGGAGGGATCCGGGTTCCTCAGCTCGATCCGGGTTGAACTGCCGCGCTTGGCCGGGATACGAATCAGCGGGCTCCTGTTCCGGCCTGACCAGGCGATGTATACCGGAGCCTCATAACCGGGCACCAGGCGCTTGTAGGAGTTGACTGTCGGGTTGGTGACGGCTGCTATGGAGCGGGCGTGCTTCATCAAGCCCCCGATATAATACCTGGCTATTTCACTTAACTGGTCCGGTGTTGAAGGATCGTAAAAGGCATTTTTACCATCTCTGAACAGGGACTGGTTCATATGCATGCCGGAACCGTTAATCCCGAAGATCGGTTTGGGCATGAACGTGGCATGCAGGCCGTGGCGCTGGGCGGTGGTACGCACAACCATCTTAAAGGTCATGATTTTATCGGCGACATCCAGGGCGTCGGAGTATTTAAAGTCAATCTCGTGCTGTCCCGGCGCCACTTCGTGATGGGAAGCCTCGATTTCAAAACCCATCTCTTCCAGAGTAAGTACCATGTCCCGGCGGGCGTTTTCGCCGAGGTCCACCGGTGCAAGATCAAAGTATCCGGCACGGTCGTGGGTTTCCACAGTAGCCTTGCCCTCCTGGTCCACATGGAAGAGGAAGAACTCCAGCTCGGGGCCAACCATCAGGGTAAAGCCCATATCTGCAGCTTCTGCCAGCACCTTCTTGAGGGCAATCCGGGGATCCCCTTCAAAGGGTGATCCGTCAGGGTTATAAGAATCACATATTAAACGGGCCACACCGCCCTCCCTGGGCCGCCAGGGAAAGACAACAAAGGTGTTCAAATCCGGACGGAGGTACATGTCCGATTCTTCGATCCTGGCAAAACCGTGAATGGATGAACCGTCATACATCAGTTCTCCGTCCAGGGCCTTTTCCAGTTGTTCAATAGTAATGGCAACGTTCTTCAGCACACCGAGGATATCTGTAAATTGCAGGCGAATAAACTTGACTCCCAGGTTCCTTGCTTTCTCAACCAATTGTTTCTTTTCATTCATTCCATAAGCCACCTTTCCTTAGTTTTAATTTTCTTCAACACTGGTGATCCACTAAAGTTGGAGCCATACCGGGGCAAGGTTGCAGCTGGCCCCCGCGGATCAAAATAGCAGCTTCCCGGCTCATTTTCCTGACCTCACCTCTCCTCTAAATCTTTGCTCGCAAAAATAAAAACCCTTAACAGCAGGGGTCAACTGTAAAAACCCCCCGCTATTAAGGGCGCCTTTGCCCGTTCAGGCACGCCATTGTGCCCGGATCTAAGCCCATGCCTTTGCCCGGCCCTATAAATTGTGAGCCAGGATTATGGCCTCCGCTACGGCCCGCATGGAAATCCTCCTATTCATGCTTTGCCTTTGGATCCGCTTAAATGCTTCTGCTTCACTAATCCCCAAAGTCTCCATCAGGATACCCTTGGCCCTCTCAACGAATTTCCTTGTTTCCAGGGTCTCTTTAAGTTCCTTGACCTGGTTTTCAAGCCTGACTATCTCCTGGTAATTAGTTAAAGCCAGTTCTATCGCCGGAACAAGGTTGTATTCCAGCTCGGGTTTCAGCAAGAAGGCGAACACCCTGGCAATTTTTGCCTTTTCTATTAGATTTTGTTGGGTTGAAGAGGCGATGAGGATCACCGGGGCCAGTTTATCCTCATAGGCAATACGTGCTACCTCATGGCCGTCCATTCCTGGCAGAAAAGCCTCAATAATTGCGAGGTCGGGCTGCCTGGCCCTGATCAGTTTTAAGCCGGTCAAGCCATCTTCCGCTTCTCCGATCACCCAGTAACCCATTTTAGCCATCATTGCCTTGATATTCTTTCGCCAGGCGGCATCGCTTTCAATTAATACTAGCCGATATTCTCCCATGAAGCATGCCTCCTGTATTAGTGCATTGATTTATCCCGGAAAATGCACTTATTTGGAATAATGAATGGTTTTTCAAAATAAATGCCCTCTAACAGGTTTAAACCTGATGAGGGCTTCATTGCCAGCAATGGTAGATACATCATCGTATCTATACCAAACTATCAACTTAGTAAACAAATTATATACGATTTATTCTTTACCGGCAATACCTATCAGTGACTAGCTCAAAATATTTTCTACTTCTTCCGCGTCAACCTCCATGATATAACGGATACCGGTTATTTCAGCTGCTTCCCTGGTCAATGCTGCCAGGTCATCCCGGCTTATATGACGGAGGGCAAATTTGCGGGCACCGCACATCAGTTGCCGGAGGCCCTGGGCCAGGCGCTCGAAGTAGCTGTAAACACCGATGGCGCCCACCGGAAGGCTGTCAAATTCGCTGTTCATTTTTTCCCTGAGTTCTGAGGCTGCGATAAAGATCTGGTCAATGGTCAGGCCGTATTTTTCATATTCCGGCGGCACCTTGCCCTTTTTAACAGCTTCCCCAACGGTTTTCCCAACCATGGCGGCGGTAAGGGGAGAGCGGGCCATGCCAATGGCCTTGATGTGCGGGGCGCCCAGGGCCAGCCCCTTAAATAGATGGTCTTCCAGGGTAAAGCCCCCTGCTATGGCCACCGGAGGCACATAGGCTCCCCGGGCCGCCAGTTTGTCGAGATACTTGACCAGCAGGGCCTGAATGTAAACAGTAGGCACACCCCACTCGTTCATCATCCGCCACGGGCTCATACCGGTGCCCCCGCCTGCCCCGTCCACTGTAAGCAGGTCGATACGGGCGTCAGAGGCGAATTTAACTGCCCGGGCCAGGTCCGCCGGCCGGTAAGCGCCAGTTTTGAGCATAACATATTTGGCGCCGGCCTTGCGCAGTTGTTCAACCCTGGTGTTGAAATCTTCCTGATTGACCATCCCCACCCGGGAGTGCCTTTCAAACTCTTTAAATGCGCCCGCTTTATAGGCTTCCTGTACTTTGGGGTTCTCGGGAGCGGGCAGGACGATGTAGCCCCGGCTCTTCAGCAACAAGGCCCGCTCCAGGCTGTTCAGCTTAACTTCGCCGCCGATGTCCTTGGCGCCCTGGCCCCACTTGATTTCCACCGCGTCAACACCCAGTTTTTCCAGGGCGTATTCCTGAACCCCCAGGCTAGTGTCCTCCACGTTGGCCTGAACGGCGATAAACCCTTTGCCGTTATACCACCTTTGAAAGTCTTTAACCCTCTTGGACAAATTCGGCGAATGGATAACCCTGCCGTTCTTGATTTCGGAATCAGGGTCCATGGCACAGACATTTTCACCGATTACAATGCCCACTCCACAGATGGCCGCCCCGGCAGCCAGGTGCTCCCAGTTGTCGGCCGCTACATTGGTGGAACCCATAGCCGCGATGATAATGGGCAGGTCCAGCTTAATCCGGCTTTCCACCCCAATCCAGGATTCCAGGCTGACGGCGGGAAAAATTGCCTTGTCCGGATCCGGGTCGATGCCGGTTGCACCTACGGCTGTGCCCATGATGTTGAAGTGGGAGTAATCCACAGGGTAGTCTTTCTGGGAAGCCGCAGTTATTTTCCCAAAGGGCTGCGGGTAGAGAACCTCCTTGGCGCGAATGGAAGATTTGCCCACCTCGCATAGTCCCGGACAGCCGTCCTGGCAGGTGACACACATGCCGCTGAATTCACACTTGCTGCTGCCGGTGCGCAGTTTTGTCAGGGTAGCCGCTGTAGCATTAATGCCTTTACTGAAACTCATAAAAACATCCTCCTACTCAACTCTTTTTCTATGCTATTAAAGCAAGCCATTACGATCAGGTGATAATAGATTTAAGAATACTTCCTAACTCTGCATTCTTAGCAGAGCCTCTTCCCGGGTTTTATTTAGATAACTGACCAATTTCTCCACGTTAAGTCAGGTTCACAGAGAACTCAGTAGCTTGCAAGGTATTCATCCAGCTCCCACTGGTGAACAACCGACTGAAAACGCTCCCACTCCCGCTCCTTGCTTTCCAGGTAGCGCCTGCAGATATGCTGCCCCAGCGCTTCCTGCAGCAAATCGTCGCCGGCCAGGTCCTGCAGCGCCTCGCCCAGGCTGCGGGGGAGCCCCCTGTTTTTGATTATTTCCAGCATATTTCCAGCCCCCAGCTGGTTTTCCGGCGGCGGGGGGTTTGTTTTTTTAACGATACCGTCAAGACCTGCCTCCAGGGCAGCTGCAAGTACCAGGTACGGGTTACAGGCGGGATCCGGACTTCTTAGAATCACCCTAGTGTCATTTCCCCTTTGGGCGGGAACACGGATGATTGTGTTCCTGTTCTCTTCCGACCAGGCGATTAATACCGGGCACATGTCTTTAGGCAGTAGACGCTTATATGAATTCACAAGGGGGTTGGCCAGGGCGGTAATGGCACGGGCATGCCGCAGTAAGCCTCCGATATAGTATCTTGCTGTGGAGCTTAGCCCCAGCGGCCCTGACGGGTCATCAAAGGCGTTCCTCTCCTCTCGCCAGAGCGACTGGTGCAGGTGCATACCGGAGCCATTCACCGTCCCGATGGGCTTCGGCATGAATGAAGCATGGAGGCCATGCCTCTGGGCTATGGTACGGACCACAAACTTGAAAGTAGCAATCTTATCTGCAGTTGCCAGCACATCGTCTTCTTTTATAAAGATCTCATGCTGGCCGGGAGCAATCTCATGGTGGGAGGAAGATATTTCAAAACCCATCTCCTCCAGGGTCAGAACCATATCCCGCCGGGCGTTTTCCCCGAGGTCCACGGGAGACAGGTCACAATACCCGGCCTGATCATGGGCAACCGTGGTCGGTTGGCCCTTGGAATCATTGTGAAAAAGGAAAAATTCAATTTGAGCAGCTGCACGGAGCTGGAATCCCAAACCCTCCGCCTTCCTGGCAATCCTCTTAAGCGCGGAACGGGAGCATCCGGAAAAGGGTTCCCCGCCAGGTGAATAGATGTCGCAGATAAGGCGGGCTACTGCGCCATCCCTGGGCCTCCATGGGAAAACCTCGAAGGTGGAGGGATCCGGAAGGAGGAAAATATCCGTTTCCCTGCTCTGCACAAACCCTTCAATAACAGAACTGTCAAAAATAACCCGGCCGTCCAGGGCCCTCTCCAGCTCTTCCACTGTAACCGCAATGTTTTTAAAGGCTCCGCAGATACCCGTAAACTGCAACCGGATAAATTTGACATTATATTCTTTGGCCTTTTCCAGAACTTCTTCTTTCGTTGTAACACCCAGCACATAATCACCTTTTTTCGGCAAAATAAAAAAACGCCCTACGAAAGACCTTCCAAAAAAGGCCTTTCCAGGACGTCTTTGCCCCTTCTAAATATTTTGCTTGCATCTAGTATAACACAATTATGTTCAAAATCAACGCCTGAAGGAGAAGAATATTGTATACAAAATTAGTCGCTTTAGTTCCTTTTTTCGCTATAATGCTTTATTACCTGGCGGGCAATTTTACCGATTGGCAGGCACCTGTTCATGCTGAGTTTCTGTAATAACCTGTAAGCGTCTTTTTCGCTAATACCCTTATGCTCCATGATCAAACCCTTTGCCTTTTCAACCAGTTTTCTTTCTTCCAGGGCTTTTTTCAGCCGCTTGTTTTCTGCTTCCAGTTTGATTATCTTTTTAAAATTGGCGATGGCCAGTTCTATGGCGGAAAAGAGCTGCTCATCGTTGACCGGTTTAACCAGGATGGCGAAGACCCAGGAATATTTTGCACTCTCCAGCAGTTCCTGCTCAGGGCCGGATGTTAAAAGGAGGAACGGGGCCACCCGGTGCTCCTCAATGATCCTGGGGATTTCCATACCCTCGGCGCCTGGAAGCTTTGAGTCCAAAATGATAATATCCGGCTCTGTTTGAAAAATAGCCTTGAGGGCGCTTCTCCCGTCTCCAACACTGCCTGCAACCATGTACCCGGCTTGCAACAATGTTTCTTTTAATTTTTTCCGGTAGTCGGCATCAGCATCGGCGATGACTACTCGTGTCCCAAACATAGGACGCACCTTCAAGTTCTACTTCAGATTATGACTCACCAAAGTTTAATAGCCAAGCTTTAGTTGTATTACTATGTTTAAAAAAAATATAGCAGTATTTTAACACGGCACCCTCAAAAAAGATAGATAGAATCCCTATGTATACTGGATCAAATCAAAAGAAGCCTATCCGGCTTCTTTTTTAGCTTCTATCTATTTCACAGCCGAGTTTAACTCCTCAATTTGCTCTGCTGTATCCAGAATTAGCTGGAGGGTCTTTTCCCTTCTTAAGTTGATTGCCTCAAAGTCCATGTAAGGCACGTAATACTTCTCTATCTCATCGTGGGTCTTTTTGGCCCTGCTGATGAAAGAAATTGCCTGTTCCATACATTGCCGGTACATTCCACGGGCCAGGCCTTTTTCGACCAGGTAGGCTTCATTAAGCACAGGATCGACCCAGTTCATTGTATCGATTACGGTATCGCCTTCCTTAGGGATGTAAAGGTGTGGCTCAACATTGTTAATTATGGCCAGGCTCAGGTCGTGAATAACCAGGTGATCAACCACCTTGGGGTTTAACGCGCAGTGAAAGGCAGTAACGTTAAACCCCCTGGCTAAAGCTGCCTCCATTAAACGCCTCACCAAAGTAGTTTTTCCTGTTCCATCATCACCATTGATAATATAGCGCTTCTGAAGGTGATCGACGACTGTTTCCAGGTGACTGACTGGACCGTCAGGGGTAATTGCCGTAGCAAAGAGGTGACGTGCTTTCGGATTTTCTGTAACCCTTTGTTTTCCCTCAAAGATTTCGTGGATTAAATCCAGAACCATTTTGTCGAAAGCACCCACATTAAAAGCGTTGCTTTCATTATAGTAGGATTCTACCTCATCAAGGAATAGCTTTGCCGCTGCGAGATAAGCGTAGGCGTGTCTAAAAAGGCGGCCCAGTTCTTTGTTAATAGAGAGGATTTCCTTTTTGTTTTCCCTGATTCCTTTCTCATTCCAGTAATCTCCCAGGTGGATAATCTGGTCCACAGCACCCGGATTCTTTGGATCAACGATATGCGGGCTTGTGCCGTCAAGCAAGGCCACACGGATGGACGGTATAACGACTCCGTCCAGCGAACCGTTATCCGACGAGCAACAGTGAAACTCCACATCGTAACCCCTTTTTAACATGGCCTCACCGATATACCTCATGAATGTGGACTTGCCCACACCCGGCCCGCCCTTGATTACGAAAATACGGGCAGCGTCCGGTTCGATTATATGATCATAAAAGGAGTAAAAACCGTAAGCAGTGTTTCCACCAGGGAAAACTTTTATCAGCCTTCCTTTGGCCACTTCAATAACCTCCCTGTTTCTGAATTCTCCATGTCCTACAGGTCATACAGGACAAAATGTACCAGTAGTTTTTTATTGGTACTGTTTCTGCTTTACATCAAATCTTATGTTTAAGCTCAGTATTTGATGTAGAGTGTTCAACTAAAAAAGATGGTCTGTTTTATGCTGTTCTCTTTTACCTCTGGAAGAAGAGAACTGTTTTTCATCGGCCAGGGTATATTCCTGGCGTACTGCACCAGGCGCGGTGGTCACAGGAGGGCACTTGTACATCCAGCACCGCAGCCATACTCATCCGGTCCTTCCGGTCCAGGAGGCTTTGCCTGAACCGTGTAATGTTCAGGTAGAAAAGCTCGCGCTTGCGGGCTTTAAAGGGATCCCTCCTTGCAGCCGGGTCACTTCCGCTGCGCCTCCCGGTGGCGCACAGCCGCGCACTCCTCCGGACGGATGCATTTCACTAAATCCGCTGAGAGAAAGCTCACCTTACATTTTTGAGATCTCCTTTCCTAAATAATGTTTGCGGTGGTCTTGACAGCGCAAGAAAGATATGACAGTAAGTACCGGAAATAAGGATAATAATAATTGCTGTGATAGTGTAATAAGCCTTACATATGCTCATCGTTTGATCTGCCATAGCGAGCTCAGAAAGGTTCCGGCCCAAAGAGAAAAAAATCCGAAAGAAGCTGTTGCTCCTTTCGGAAACGCCGTTGTCTCCCGCTGATATATTATTATGCAGGAAATAATAAAAAGGGGCATGGACATTGTAATTAATCGCCCCAAGAAAAACACGCCAGTACGCAGGCAAAAAAAGCGCCGCAAGCCCAGGTTTTTGCGGCAGTTGATGTATTTTTATTTTTGGGAGTACCTATCATTTCAAGGAAGAAGCAATTTTAACCAGTTCCTCCCTGGGCAGTTCCCCCTCCACGGTGATCAATAATTCACCCTGCTGCCATGTTATTGTGGTATATCCCCTGAAAGTCCCGTCTTCGTCCCCCGGCTTCGTTTCCTTAAGGATACCTTTAGCACCGTTTATTTCAAGCTCAACATGCTCCCGGGAAGCTGATTCAATTTCAGCCATAGGGGCTTTCGCCAGTTCCTGGCAGATCCGAAAAGAAAGCTGACCAACCCGGTAATTCTGGCAAACCATACCGGATAGCCAGGTAACATCCTGGAGTTCCGCTCCCCGGGGCAGGTAGGCAGGTTTCAGGCAAACAAAACCAGCTTCATTTGCTGCCTCCTCCAGGGCGACCCGGGCAAAACTGTCCTTCTCAGAAGCCTGGATTTCTCCACCCTCCACACTTGCGCCAGGCGCACCTGCTGCAAAGAGGGACAGGTCTTCCTGTGTCCCAGTTGGCGCCAGCCCGTTTGATTCCGTCGGCTGAGCGGAATCCGCCGGCTGTCCGGCATTTCTTTGAACAGCTGCACCGCCACCGGCGCGCTGTTCAGTGAGAGGCTCTGGCTCTGATACCTCCCCTTTTCCCGGGGAAGAGCCGTCCAGGGCAAGGTTTATTCCGGCCTCCTTACCGGACCTCATCCGGGTATCCCCTGGTTTGGACACCGGCGATGAATCCCGGGGCTCAACCGGTGCAGGCTCTTTCTGGACATCCTCAGAACCGTAGGTTGCCCGGCTTTTTGAGGATTCGGACGGCAAATCCGCATCAGCCGGAGACATTAACGGTTTTAGTGCATCGTCGGCTGCCGGATCCTGCATAACAACCTGGGACTGCTTCGGGGGCGGGGCAAAGATGTACCTGTAGCCGAAGGCTCCGGCCGCAATAAATAAAAGCAGAACCGCTGCAACCGCCGGGACCCTTAAAAATGACGGCAACCACCTGGAATGTGCCAGCCGGGCAGTTTTTTTCTGTTCCTTCTTTATGACTTCTTCGATACGGCCGGAAAGACCGGCAGGAACCTCAATTTCCGAAAACATGCCAGAAACAGCTTCCCGCAGCAATTCATCAGCCCTTTTCAGCCTTTGAAACTCGTTCCGGCAACCCTCGCAGACCGCCAGGTGTGCCTCCACTCCCCTTCTTTCCCCTGGAGTGAGTGTTTTATTGAGCAATTCGTTGAGCAGCGGCAGGTATTCTTCACAACGCATACTTATGTCCTCTTTCCAAGCGTTCTTTAAGCAAGTTGCGTGCGGAATTCAATCTGGATTTCACAGTGCCCACCGGAATGCCCAGTATCTCTGCAACTTTTTGCACGCTTAAGTCCATCCCATAATAAAGGGTAAGGGTAATCCGGTAGTCAGGATTCAACGTTGCAATAACCTCCTTCAAGTCTATGCGCTTTTCTATATCAGACATATCTCTATACCCAGTCTTCATATTAACAGACACCCTTTGAAATGCCGCTCTTTCGCGAGCCCTCCTGCGGAGCCTGTCATAGCACAGGTTTATCACAATCCGGTACAACCATGTTTTAAAGGAAGAATCCATTCGGAATGTATTTATTTTCCTGTAACAGGTTAAAAAAGCTTCCTGGACCACGTCTTCCACTTCTTCGTGGTCGCGCAGAACCATAAAGGCTGTCCGGTACGCGTCCGAAGAATACCTTTGCACCAGCTGTGTAAAGGCATCACTATCTCCTGATTGGGCTGCGGCGATCAGATTTTTTTCCGGCAAGATTATTACTCCCGTCATCCCATTTATCTAAACGCTTTAAAGCGGTTTACAACCTATAGACGCTGCAGGTGTCCCTGAAGTTCGCGCTGCAAAACAGTATTTCAATACCCAGGCCTGTCCCTGCTCTTCCTAAAACTTCCCCACCCCGGGTTCCTTTATCTGCTGGTCCATCCATTTGTACTAATAAATAAACATTTAATATTTCAAAAATTGGCAATTAATGGTATAATGATTCCCGGGAAGAGTGTCGGGTACACAGCGAGGTCCGGGGCCCGCTACGCGGTTCGATTCCGCTTCTTCCCCTAAGGAAGCCCTGGCTTGTAGCTGGGGCTCTCCGTTTTTTTAATATTGACTACTTTACCTGAAGTGCCACCAGCAGAGGGAAAAACTGATAATTAAAGCCGGGCGTCTTCCTCCCCTGAGCTGATTGTTCACAGCCGAAGTGAACAATAAAGTAAACAAACCCTACCCTATGCTACCAGCACTATGTGGGCATCGTTTTAATCAATTATAACGGATGGATACAATAATAAAATAAGAAAAAATAACCGCCAGAGATCTCCTCAGACAACAGGGAGAAAGGAGATGGCGTTCTGTATTATGGAGAAAAAAATGGGGCGCCTGCTTTTCCCTGGATTCCCGACTTTGCCCAAACCTTTTAGACAAAGAGAAAGAAGTTTGTGCCGGGTTGGAAGTTTGCTGGAACCGCAGGCGTCCTTTTCTGAATAATTCAAGTCCATATTTAAAATGGAACAAGAGAATCTTGAGATTTTTCTAATTTTAACCCTTTAAAGCTTCCGCTCCACCTTCCCCGCGATTGTTGCCAATGATATAAAACCTGGTTACTTGTAGTTCTCATCAGGCTAAATAGCAATGTCCCCGTTTTCACCTGTCCTGATTCGAAGGGCATTGTCAATTTTATAAGTAAATATTTTGCCGTCACCGATTTCCCCGGTATGAGCCGCTTTACTAATAATTTTGATGATGTCCTCCACATCTTTATCAGGAACGACCATTTCCAGCTTGATTTTCGGTAAAAGGTTAATACTGTACTCGGTTCCGCGATAAACCTCAGTGCGCCCCTTCTGCAGCCCGCAGCCAATCACCTGGGTTACAGTCATCCCGTGAAAACCGCGGTTATTTACTGCCTCTTTAACGTTCTCCAGCTTGCCCGGCCGCAGGATGCATTCAATTTTAGTCAAGGGATTACCTCCTTTTATTGTTTTTTTAAATCTTGCCAGCCTATGTCCTTAGTTTGGTTTTCTCTTTGCCGCATCCTTCTTCTTACAGTTGAGAGCTCAAAGCTTATTCCGGAGGCCTTGCCGGGGCTTCGCCACTGACTATAAGGCAGGCTTCACCACAGTGGAAGCCTGGGCGGCAGGTAGCCCGCCAGCGCTTGAGGGAGTGCCCGAGGCTAAACCGGTATAAGCATATTCCCCATGCTGAGAGATATCCAGGCCGGCTTCCTCTTCTTCATCGCTAGCACGAAGGCTGATAGCAAGTCCAATGAGCTTTAGAATTGCTAAGGTGCCCAGTGCTGCCACCGCCCAGCTGGCAACGATACTGATAAGCTGGATGACCACTTGATTGGCGTTGCCGTACAAGAGCCCGGCGCCCAATTCATTCACAGCCGGGTTGGCAAAGATACCGGTGGCCAGGGCCCCCCATGTCCCGCCAATACCATGTACGCCGAAGGCGTCGAGGGAATCGTCGTAGCCCAGCTTTCTTTTTAGGGAACTGACTGCCAGGCAACACACCGCACCTGCCACCAGGCCGATGATGATAGCCGCAATGGGATCAACAAAACCAGAGGCGGGGGTAATCGCCACCAGGCCTGCAACTGCGCCGGAGGCGGCGCCAAGGACGGTGGGCTTGCCGTGGCGGATCCATTCAACAGTTATCCAGGAAACCAGCGCCGAGGCTGTGGCCACGTGGGTTACAACAAAGGCGCTGACAGCAATGCCGTCCGCCATTAGGGCACTACCCGCGTTGAAGCCGAACCAGCCAAACCAGAGCAGCGCTGCCCCCGCGACAGTCATGGGCAGGTTGTGGGGAATCATGGGTTCAGTGCCGTACCCCTTCCGCTTGCCGATGACGATGCAGGCCACAAGACCGGAAACACCAGACAGAATATGAACAACGGTGCCACCGGCAAAGTCAAGAGCGCCGATTTGAGCCAGCCAGCCTCCGCCCCAGACCCAGTGGGCAACGGGGTCGTAAATAAACGTCGTCCAGAACAGGTTGAAGGCCAGAAATGCTGAAAAGCGCATCCTTTCCGCAACAGCCCCGGAAATCAGAGCCGCTGTGATAACCGCAAACATCATTTGAAAAACCATAAAAGCCTGATGAGGTACCGTGGTAGCGTAGGAATCACTCGGCTTCAGGCCAACACCTCTCAGCCCCACCCAGTCCAGGCTTCCCAGCAAGCAGCCCACATCCGGTCCAAAAGAGAGGCTGTAACCAAACATTACCCACTGGACACTGACAGCACCTAAGGCTATTAAACTGTACATGATTGTGCTGAGCACATGTTTCGTCCGGGACATGCCGCCGTAAAAAAGAGCCAGGCCGGGCGTCATCAGCATGACCAGTGCCGCGGAGATGAGAATGAACGCCATGTCACCGGTATCGACGGCAGCCCCCGCAGCGGCCCCGGCCGCCTCTTCCGCCCGGGCAAAAGCCGGAACGGCCATAATCAAGACCACAGCCATTAATACTGTACCCAAGAGCCGGTTTAACATTTTTCCATCCCCCTTTTGCAATCTCGCTGTGACTGGCTTGTTTTGAGAACCGGCCACACAATGGCACCTTCTCCCGGGGCTGGCGCCAGGCCCCGGCACTTGCGCCTTTGTTTGTCAGGTTCTCTTCTTAAAACAGAAAACGCTCCCTCAACAGGGCTGCCCGGCCCGTTTCGAGAGCGTCACTGCTCACTTAATGAAATTATCAAGAAAGTAAAAAACGCTTTTTAAGAAAGGAACCTTTCCTAAAAAGCGCCATCGCCATCTTTGATACTACATTGTACTTTTTTATTATATGAAGCGTTGTGGCCGCTGTCAACAGGATCTCTGGAAAACCTTTTACAGTCCCAATTCAACCTGACATTCCATTATACATTAAATAAAAACGCTACCTGTAGACCCTTGGGACGCGGATGTTGATCTGGCTAACAATTTCATAATGAATTGTTCCCACTTTGCTGGCTACTTCCTCCGCGGTTATTTCCTCATCTTCCTGGCGCCCGATCAAAACAGCTTCTTCTCCAATTTCCACATCCTTAATATGGCTCACATCGACCATGATCTGATCCATACACACCCTGCCCACAACCGGCGCGCGGCAGCCGCGAATCAGAGCCTCGCCCCTGGATGAAAGCAGCCTGGGATAACCGTCGGCGTAACCCAGGGGCAGCGTGGCAACGCAGGTAGTCTTCCCGGTTCTGTAGGTACAACCGTAGCTAATGGCATAGCCGGCCGGAACCTCTTTGACATGTGCTACCCTGGTTTTAAGCTCCAGGGCAGGGCGCAGCCTGACGTTATTATAATTCACCTCGCTGGACGGCTTAAGACCATAGATGGCTATCCCCGCCCTCACCATATCTAAATGTGTTTCCGGTAATCTCAGAATAGCCGCGCTGTTTGCCGCATGCCTGAGGGGAAACTCCAGGCCGGACCGCCGCAGTTGTTCTACCAGTTCCATAAATTTATGAAACTGTTCCATGGTATAGCTCAGATCAAGGGCGTCAGAGGCTGCAAAGTGAGTAAAGATGCCTTCCAGCTCCAGGTGGGGGTTGCGGGCCAGCTCCAGAATTTCTTCACAAGCGCCGGCGCCGGCCAACCAGCCTAAACGTCCCATCCCTGTATCCACCTTCAGATGCACCCTGGCCTTCACTCCGGCTTTACAGGCCTCCGAAGCCAGATCAAGGGCCATCTTCCGGTTAAAAACCGTCTGGGCCAGACGCTTTTCCAGAACTTCCCTGAAATGTTCAGGCGGAGTATAACCCAGCACAAGTACAGGCGCTTCTATACCTGCATCACGCAGGGCTGCACCTTCCGCTACCCTGGCCACTCCCAGCCATTCCGCGCCTTCAGCCAGGGCTGTCCGGCTTACCTCCAGTGCCCCGTGGCCGTAGCCATCGGCCTTGACAACTGCCATAACCCTGGCAGCAGGCGTGGTGACTCTGCGGATTTCCCGGACATTATGAGAAATCGCACTAAGATCAATTTCCACCCAAACTGGGAATACAGCCATGCCAGCTTACACCTTCTTCATTTTATTTAGAGCTTTATTAAATCAGTATTCTCGTACAACTCCAAACAGCGGTGCCTGTCCGGTCCTGGACACCTACCGGGCAGGCACCTTCAGGATATATCCTTTAATCCGGTATGGTCCTCTTTATCCGGTCCAAATACCTCTCCACAAACCGGCTCTTAACTAAAATATTGTAGCGAAAAGCAACAAGGATCCTTTCACTTTCCCGGTTCGGCTTTTTCCTGTAAGACTGGATGGCCCCGTTGACGGTATTCATGATTTGTTCAACCATATCATGGGTACCCATATTCTTCACCGGAATGTTCAGGTCGCGACAAAGGGACTTTAACTCGTCACCATGCAGGGCACTCAGCTTTTTCATTAAATATGTCACATCTTCTAACAGGCTTTCAGGAGTTGGCATATGATATTCCTCCATATTCATTAATATTATCTGAAATCTATCTGATGACTTGGTTTAACGAACAGTATTCCAGATTATGTGATTCAGCTACCGCCCGGCAGGTCAGCACGCCCCTGTAGGTATTAATCCCGCGGGCAAGGGCCCGGTTGTTTAAAGCAGCTTTTTCGCAACCGTTATTGGCCAGTTCAAGGGCATAGGGAAGGGTGGCATTGGCCAGGGCAAAGGTGGAAGTCCTGGCCACTGCCCCCGGCATATTCGACACAGCATAGTGGATAACACCATGCTTCTCATAGATGGGATCGGCGTGTGTGGTAACCCGGTCGATAGTCTCAATGGCCCCCCCCTGGTCAACGGCTACATCAATAATAACAGAGCCTTTCTTCATATTTTTAACCATTTCTTCACTAACTATTTTTGGCGTCCTGGCTCCCACCACCAGCACGGCCCCGATCAGCAGGTCAGCATAGCGGATGGACTGCTCCAGGTGGGCGGGATTTGACGCAAAAGTCTTAATCCTGCCTCCGTAGAGATTATCCAGAAGGCGCAACCGGTCCAGATTTGTGTCTATTATTGAAACCTGTGCACCCATGCCGATAGCCACCTTGGCAGCACTGGCCCCAACCGTGCCGGCGCCGATAATGACCACGTCAGCTGCCGGGACCCCAGGTACTCCTCCCAAAAGAACCCCTCTGCCCCCGTAGGGCTTTTCTAAATAATGGGCGCCCAGTTGAACGGCCATCTTACCGGCAATTTCACTCATGGGAGTAAGTAAAGGGAGTGAGCCGTTGTCAAGCTGGACAGTTTCATAACCCACGGCGATTATTTTCTTCTCCAGCAGGGCTAAAGTCAGTGATTTATCACTTGCCAGGTGCAGATAGGTAAAAAGGATCTGGCCTTCCCGCAGCATGGGGTACTCCTGGGGTAAAGGTTCTTTGACTTTTAAAATCATTTCCGCCCGGCTGTATATTTCAGAAGGGTCCGGTAATAACTCAGCGCCGGCTGAAGCATAAGCCTCATCCGAAATACCACTACCAAGACCTGCACCTGATTCTATCAACACCCTGTGACCTGCGCTGGTTAGAGCCTTGACCCCTGCCGGTGTCACCGCAACACGATCTTCATTTGACTTTATCTCTTTCAATACACCGATCAACATATAATAACTCCACCTTAATATGATTGGATTTTCTTGTTTCTGATTCCTTTCTATCTGTTCTATCTGTTTAAGCGAGACCCCGGATTGCTTCCGGCAGGGTAAAAACAAGGTCACCCGCCACCAATCCCATCATTCCCTTTTCCCTGGCCGTCAGGTCGCCTGCCAGGCCATGGAGGTAAACTCCTGCTGCAGCCGCCCGGGAAGGTTTAAGACCCTGCGCCAGCAGGGCAGCTATGCAGCCGGTTAATACATCGCCGCTTCCGGCGGTAGCCATGCCCGGGTTACCCGTAGGGTTGATGTAAATGGCACCGCCCGGATCGGCCACCACTGTACGGGCCCCTTTCAGCACCACCACGACATTCCAGTTGAACGCCGCCTTACTGGCGGCAAGAAGCCTGTCCTCCTGGATCTCCTGGATCGATGTTCCCGTCAACCGGGCCATTTCACCGGGGTGGGGCGTTATAATCGCAGGGGCCTGGACTTTTTTGAGGAGCTCCCCTGCCCCGGCCAGAGCGTTCAGAGCGTCAGCGTCAAATACACAGGGAACCTTTATGGAGGAAAGCAGCTCCCTCACCAGGGCCGCCACATCAGGATCATTAGATAAGCCGGGTCCGATGGCAAGAACATCCTTGTCCTCCAGCAGGGACAGGATAGCCTGTTTTGCCTCCTTGCTCAAACAACCCTTACCGTTGTCAGGCAGGGGCGTCGTCATCACTTCGGTCAATTTCATCTCTAAAATATCATGCAGGGTTTCCGGCACAGCCACCGTGACCAGCCCCGCACCAGCCCTGAGGGCTGCCTCTCCGGCCAGGCAGGCGGCTCCTGTCATACCCCGGGAACCGGCAACGATGAGGATCCTGCCGAAAGTGCCTTTGTGGGCGTCAGTGGGGCGGGCGGGGAGCCATTCCCTGACCAGCTCGGGCGTAATCAGATACCTTGAGGGGCCTTCCTTTTCTACGAGGACCGCTGGAATGGAGATATCGACGATATGCAGCCGGCCTGCATAACTGGCGCCAGGTTCCAGGATCAGCCCCAGTTTTGGCAAACCGAAAGTAACGGTGTGGGTCGCCTGGATACAGGGCCCGTTAACCTTGCCGTTACTGGCTTCAAGTCCGGAAGGGACATCTACGGCAACGATAGGTTTACCGCTACTATTAAGCACTTCAATAATCCGGCCGACCTTTTCCGGCACTTTTCCCCGGAATCCTGTACCATAAATGGCGTCTACAATCAGGTCCGTGTTCATTAAGATTAATCTCACGATATTAATCCCATCGCCGTGGTGGATGGAATAAATCTTTTGTCCCAGTTTTTGCCATATCTCCAGGTTAACAGCAGCGTCCCCGTTTATTTCCTTGGTATCGGCCAGCAAGAGGACTTTGATTTCGGCCCCCATATTAAGGAGGTGACGGGCTATAACCAGGCCGTCACCTCCGTTATTACCCTTACCAACAAATACTGTTACGACCTTATCTCGGACATCACCCAGATCCTGCCTGATTACTTCCACCACGTGACGGCCGGCGTTTTCCATTAAAACCAGGCCTGGAATTCCGTACTCTTCTATAGCAGCCCGGTCCAACGCTTTCATTTCCTCACCAGTAACGACTTTCAAAGTCAACCCCCCTCTCTCGCGGCTAGGGCAAAGGCAACAGCGTGTTCACGGTTATGGGACAGGCTGATCAGTACAGAGGCAATACCGTTCTCTCTGGCCAGCCTTGCAGCTGCCCCATGCAGTAAGATCCTGGGCCGGTCTCCCCCTGTCCGGCAAACCTCCACATCCACCCAGCGGCATCCGGCCAGGCCATTGCCCAGCGCCTTGAATACAGCTTCTTTAGCAGCAAAACGGGCCGCCAGACAGGCATACCGGTCACGCCTGCCCTCACAAAAAGCTATTTCCCCTTCTGTAAAGACACGCTCTAAAAAGCGGCGGCCGCCGCGCTCCACAGCCTCTCGAATCCTGCTAATTTCGATTATATCCGTCCCGATACCGGCAGGTGCGCCGGTACGAGCACGACCAGACAATTCTATCACCTCCGGTTCCGCAAACAAATCAAAACTTATACTAAAATTCGCTATAAAATACAAAATAACCTGCCTTATAGAGTTAAACTTAACAGCAGGCTATCCCTTTATTATTCTGGACTATTTATTGCTGTACCTATACTTCCAGCCGGGTTTAAAAGGGGAACAAGGTAGTTATAAACCTAATATTTTTCTTAACTTCTTGGCCTGAGCCCGGCTGACCGGGACCTCGCTCCGCTCCTTGTCCTCCATAGTCAAATTATATGCTCCATTAAAAAAGGGGATGATTTCTTTTACTTTGTGCAGGTTCACCAGGTAGCAACGATGGGTCCGGAAAAAGAGATTTGGGTTTAAGCGCGCCTCCAGTTCCTTCAGGGTAAACCGCGTAAAGAGCTTGTCACTATAGGTTTTAATATAAACATAGTCCTTTTCTGTAAAGGCATAAACAATATCGGATTCATTGACCAGGATGGTTTTCCCCTGCTTTTCCGCAGGGATGCGGTCAAACCTGATTTGCTCCGGGTGACGCTGGACGGGATCCCTGGAGGCCTTCTTACCGGAACCGGCATAGCCTTCAGAATCAGGCCCTGCGAACTCCTGGGTCAGCTTGATTACTTTGTCGATAGCCTTTTGCAGACGCTGGGGTTCAAAGGGTTTGAGTATATAATCTACGGCATTTACTTCAAATGCCGATACTGCATATTCATCAAAAGCAGTTACAAAAATGATATAGGGTTGTCTTGGCAATTCTTGAATAACAGCCCCCAGCTCCAATCCGCTCATGCCAGGCATGGAAATATCAAGAAAGAGAATCTGGTAGTCGAGGGCTTTGATCAGGGCAAGGGCTTCCTGGGCGTTTGTCGCCTCCCCAACTATTTCAACATTATCCATGCCGCTCAAAGCATACCTCAACTCTTGCCTGGCTGGATATTCATCATCCACAATAAGCGCCTTTAATTTCACCGGGCAGCAACCTCCTTTTGCCATAGCGCTTTCTTAACCGGAATCCTGACATAAACTGAGGTGCCTTTATTTATTTCGCTTTTTATGCGAAGTCCGTAATCCTCCCCAAACAAACTCTTTAAACGCTCATGGACGTTGCTCAAACCAACACCGTTGCCAGAGCCGTAGCCGGGAAGAAATATTTTAGACAACCTATCTCTGCTGATTCCAACCCCGTCATCACGAATTATAAACAGCATTTCTCCGTCTACCAGACGTGCTATTATTTCCACCGTCCCGGGTCCTACCTTCGGCTGGATACCATGTTTAATGGCATTCTCAACAAGGGGCTGTAAAGTTAGAACAGGCACCTGGTAATCATAAAGGGCAGGATCAATATCCCTCTTGATCTTTAATTTTTCCCGGAAACGGGCCTTTTCCAGGATAATATAGGTATTTACATATTCAATTTCTTCTTTAACACTATTGAAATGACCGTGTCTTTTTAAGGCCTGCCGGAAAAATGAGGCCAGGCGGATTAACAGCCTTCTTGCTGTTTCCGGGTGGGTACGGCTGTAGGTAATTATAGCATTTAGCGTATTGAACAAAAAGTGAGGGTTTATCTGGGCGTGCAGGGCATCCAGTTCGGCGATGGTGACAAGCTGAGTCTGGCGGTCCAGTTCAGCCAGTTCCATCTGCAATCCCAGGAGCTGCGCCACAGCCACAGCCAGCTTAACTACGGAAGGTTGAAGACTGCCCTGACTGGTCTGATAGAGCTTAACCGTACCGGCTACCTCACCCTTGCACTTCATAGGGGCGATAACGGCTGCCTGGAGCGTACAATTTTTCTCCGGGCAGTTTAAACCTTTTTTATCGTTTACAATCACTAATTCCCCTGTTGCTATGGCTTGCTTGGTAGGATAGGTGATAATGGGACCGCCCGCCTTGTGGTGATCCGAGCACTCCCCTATATAAGCCAGCACCTTTTCACGGTCTGTGATAGCCACTGCTGATACATCGCTGATTTTCAGAATAATTTCAGCGGTCTTTTGAGCCGTTTCTTCATTTAACCCCCGTCTCATGAAGGGAAGGGTCTCATTGGCAATTTGCAGGGTCGGGTCAATGGGGTGTTCGTCCAGCTTTAACTTTACACCTTTGTACCTTTGAATATAATCAACAATGAAATAAGTTCCCAGGGCATTTAAGGCAATAGCAATGACAAGGGCCCCCCAGATCCCCGGCTTCACCAAAACTACCAGGCTGATTGCCCCTACCTGGATCAATCCCCAGCGGATAATTATACCTAAAGTAATAGTGCTCGGACGAACCATTACAACCCACCACCGATTTACCAGTTTTAGAAATTTATGTATTAAATTTGTATATTTTATACTTATGATATTCTTCAAAACAGAACTGAACTCCTTTTCTATTTTTATTAAACAACAAAGACATGCCCTATGATTTTACAGGCATGACTTTTGCTTGTAACTATTATCAAAAGTGCTTTAATGTTTTGAAGGTTATTGAAAGAAGTGTAGAACCATGTCTATAGATCGAGCAATCGATTCCCGGGATTTAATGATTCCTTTCAATAATAAGGTATTCCGGAATCCAGTCAGCAGGACTTTTGAAAAAATAGTACAGGAAATCTATACCGAAGAAGGCGCATACTGCAGGGTTTGCGGGTTCCATAGCCGCAGACACATAGCCCGGACCAGCCGGGGAAATACGGTGATTACCTGTCTCTCCTGCGGCCACAAAAAGTGGCTAAAGCGCTAAGCGCAATTCCAGGCAGGGAGGCAGACAAAATATTCCCCACATCTACCGGTTCGCTTTTTAACAGCGAACCGGCTCCCCTCCTTTTTGTAAATCATTATTCCAGCCTACATCCACCAATGTATTTTCCGGTTTTTAAAAACCGGGTTTTTTTTACCCTTTTTTCATCTTTTGAAAGTAGTAAACAATTCCTGCAGCGTTTAGTTCCATATCAGACTCAAGATATTTCAAAAATGGATGGTTTCGATCAATCTCCCCGTATTGAGAAAGCTCGCTCAGCACCAGATCCCACAGTGTTGCTTCAATCTCTTTGGCTCCACCCCCGGAATTAAGGATAGAGCGTCCTATCTCAGCAAAGGTGATAACTAGTTCACGAACTCTTGGGAAAATCGACTGGGCGCCGGCAGCACGCCCGAAGTGAGTAAAGTAAATATTCTCTACATCCAGCTTACTCAAACGATCCAGTGTTTCTACGAAAGTAGGCGGATCAAATTCCGATGGGGGTGTGAGGGGAAGGATATAGTCACGTTCAATGAGCCTGCTTAGTGCAGGGTAACAACTACCTAAAGCATCACCACTAAAGAGCCCCCTGGCAACAGGATCGTGAACAACAAGGTGATGGCGGGCATGCCCCGGTGCATGATAGATTGCCAGGGTCCTGCCTTCTTCCAGTTCCAGGGCTTCCCCATCCTCCGGAGTATGGATCCTCTCTGCGGGAACAGGCAGAACCTCACCAAAGAATTCATCAAAACGCTCGCCGTAGAGCGGTCTTGCACCGGCAACCAGCCTTGAAGGGTCAATTAGGTGCCTTGCCCCCCTGGGATGAACGATTACCCGGCAATCTGGCAGCTCCCTGGCCAGTTGTCCTGCTCCGCCGGAATGATCCAGATGAATGTGCGTAACAATAATATACTTCACTCTGTGAACAGCAATTCCCAGGTTTTTCAGGGCTTCCAGCAGGTAGACGGTGCCCGGTGCAGCTCCGGTTTCAATAATTGCCACATTTTCGGTGGCTAGAATATAACTGGATGTACGTTCTGTTCTTCCCTGTTCCCGAACGTCAATTTGATATATCTTGTCTCCCAGATTCAGGATAGCGGACAATGGGAATCCCCCCTGCACGATTAATATAGATTCCTTTCAGTATATTTTTCCCGCGCTAATCCTTATGCCTAGAATATCTGAAAAGTTTGAACATTGTCAACATGAAATTAACTATCATTCTATTCAGGGCTCCCCCCTAAAGCCCTTAAAAAACCCGGCTAATTCTTTTAGCCGGGTAGATGACAGCAGTTTTTTATTTTATCTTTGCGGATTTTATTCGACAGATTAATACAATGGTCGCCCTCATTTTGAACATTGATGTGTTAATTTTTGCAACCATGTACTAAAAAAGAACAGGTCACATTTATTTATTTTGTAAGAACAAGTAAAAATTCCCCTTCCTTTTCTGAAACTTCAATCTTCCAATTCTGTTTTTTGGCAAGGCGGGTAATATTATCCCTGGCAGCCGCCGTATCGACCAGGACTTTAAAGGTACCACTGCCCAGTCTCTCCATTTCCTGCTTGGTGATTAGTAAGGGTTCAGGACAGAGTAGCCCCCGCGCGTCCTTTATTTCTTCCACCAGCGCTCACCTCCCGCGCTATTAGATTAGCCCTGCAGATAAAGAATGCTAAAGTAACAATAACGGCGAAACCTATTAATACTGCCGCCTGGCCTGCTGCCGGGACCCCACCGGCACTTGCAGCCAGACCGAAATTGTGGGCGAAAGCAGCTCCTGCCATTAAACCAAGTACAGTAACGGCAGAATCAGTGTTGCCCTCAGCCGCCGATACGAGCTGCCGCAGGGGACAACCACCCATGAGAACAAAGCAGAGACCTGCCAGCATCATGCCGAGAAAGTTCCAAAGACCGTCGCTGTGGGCAATGGGCTGACCAGCAAAACCCAGTTTAAAGTTGCCCAGGACCAGGTTTCCAATTAAGGCGACAACCAGTATAGCAATAAAACCGTAGAGCAGGTAAAAATCCCTGAATAAAATGAAATCCCTGACTCCACCGGCCAAACAGAGCCTCGTACGTTGGGCCAGGACACCTGCCAGCAGGCCTACACCCAGGGACAGGGCCAGGGGAGCCCTCATTGACGCGGGACCCTCAGTACTAAAGTAAATAAAAGCGGGCTTGGCCAGCAAAAGGATCAGAAAAAATACTATGATTCCGACAAAAACATAACCGTTTGCCTTATTCTGAGGCAAGGCTCTGCCCAGGGAAAAGCCCTTCCGCAAAAAGGGAATTCCCAGGGCCACTCCCGCCACCAATCCGGCTATACCGACCAGGGCGTTCAGGTCGCCACCAGCAAGACGCAAAATAGCACGCAGGGGACAACCCAGGAAAACCAGCATCCCGATCATGGCAACGAAGCCGAGAACAAACCGGGTAAGTGCGCTGGAACCGCCGAGGGTCCGGAATTCCCTGCTAACCAGTGCTGCCGCAAAAGCTCCCAGCACCAGGCCCAGGATCTCCGGACGGATGTATTGAACCACAGGTGCCCTCTGTAAACCCAGCCCACCGGTAATATCTCTTAAAAAACAGGCGATGCAGAAACCCATATTGGGCGGGTTGCCGTACTTGACCAGGAGAATCGCTAAAAGACCGAAAACACTTCCGGCCAGGATAATCAAGTTCCTTTGATTCAAGAAATAACCACCTTTCCGATTATAGTTTATATTGACCGGGTCTTATATGAGCTTTTTACCACCTCCCAGTTCGAAAGAAACCATTCTCTTTTGTTATAACATATTATCCTTTATAATACTTATAGAAAATATTTATGGTAAAATGGTTGAGCATATGATTTATTTATTGCACTCCAGCAGCACAAAAAAAGAACAGCCAAGCTGTTCTGCGATATATTTTCACCTGCATTGAACCTGAATTTTACGGTTTTTATTTATTCAAAGCCCATTGCAACACCGGCTTTTTCCATTTTTATTGCTCTCACCGGCCCAAGCTCAGGTCAAAGGGCAAGTTCCCATTCAGAGGAAACTATGCAGGCATTAGTTCTTGGATGGCTTCCTCAAAAGCTTTGTAAGTCTTTTGATCAAAAAGAACAAAACGAATTTCCTCGAAATCATGCTCCCTGGTAAAATCCAGGGCAGTTTTGACAGCTATGCGGGCTGCCCGTTCCACGGGAAAACGATAGACACCTGTACTGATCGATGGAAAGGAAATGGTCCGGATCCCCTTCTCTCTGGCCAGGGCCAGGCTGTTCCAGTAAGCGCTGCGCAATAGTTCATCCTCCTGCTTGTTGCCCCCCGACCAGACCGGTCCAACAGCATGGATGACATATTTTGCCTTCAGGCGACCTCCTCCGGTTATTACTGCCTGACCCGTGGGGCAACCTCCCTGGCGGGCGCGGATCTCTTTGCACTCCTCCATGATCTGGGGACCACCGGCCCGGTGGATAGCGCCGTCAACACCTCCACCCCCCAAAAGCCCTGAATTTGCAGCATTGACGATGGCTTCCGTTTCCTGCGTAGTGATGTCCCCCAAAACAGTCCGAATAAGTGTTTTTCCGCTCCTTACCTCCACTCTAATCCCTCCCGAAGAGATAGTGAATTAATTCAGGCAGGAGATGGTTCCCTACCTCCAGAGGCTATTCCCTTATAGAAAAGCCGTACATGCCGATTCTCTCGGCCAACTCCCGGTACTCTCCGGTACAGTAACCGTACGGCTTGATCTTGTTTATGTCCGGACGCCCTTTTTCGTCCAGTACCTCCAGACTGTAATGAACAGCAAGCACATCAGAAATAAAGACATCATGGCTTCCCAGGGGTAGAATCTGACGCACCTTGCACTCAATGTTTACTGGACACTCGGCAATCAGTGGCGCCCTTACCCTTGCTCCCGGCATAGGGGTCAGCCCTGTTTCCTTAAATTTATTAACATCTTTTCCTGTAACTACCCCGCAGTAGTCCACCATCTTGATCTGATTGGCTGAAGGTATATTAATAACATACTCCCCGGATTCTTTGATCAGCCTGTATGAATGCCTTACCGGGCGGACACTAATATAGATCACAGGCGGCTCGGAGCTCATCACACCTGTCCAGGCGATGGTTATAATATTCGGCTCGCCGCCCTCCAGACAAGAGCTTACCAGCACGGCGGGAACAGGAAAAAGAACCGCTGAGGGCCCTTTGGTTACCTTTTGAATGACAACCAACTCCTTTCTGCAAACGGCCTGAAGGTTTGACAATAATTATTCATTATTACCAGCCCTGGGCTTGATGAACAAATAGAACCTCAAGCCTTAAAAAGACCGAGGTCCTGTTGTTAGATGGAATGTCTCAATTTTTCTATCCCCTTGTTTTGATTTTTCCTGTTCACCAGGGCGTTATATAGGTCATTATACCATAAATGTTCAATCTTACAAAATAATGCATCCGTTGCAACAAAGGAAAACAAACTTGCTGTTCAGTTGTAAATGGGCAATTTATAATAAAAGTCCATTTATGTTCATCTTAGCCTAAAAATTGTAATAATGACCACCAACAGTAAGAGTATTCCCACCCCCACGTAAAAGACACTCTTATCCCTCTTAGCTTGTTCTCTCTTTCTAAGCAATTCTTTTTTTTCGGGTGAAACGTAATCCAGCGACTTTAGCTTTCGCTTCTTCCCCGGGGTAAACTCATAAACCCTGCCCGAACGCTTTTCACCCAAATTCAATGCACCTCCGCTAAGATGAATTCTTTTTTCAGGTGCTAAACCCCTTTATGTAACAAATGTACAGATAAAAAAACATCTAAACCGTTGGTACAAGCTCTTGCAAACCAACAACTTATCATGCTAAAATAAGTTGCAGTCAAAAAATTGAAATTAACAACAATTGCATAGGTAATCCTCTGATCGCTGAATTCTTCTAGAAGCGGAGGAACCAGTTTTTTGGGTGAATCGGGATCGGTCTTTTCATTGGCTCAGGAATAATTATTGAGGAATTAAGGAATTAAAATCTTCCTTAAATAATTATTCAATGTAGCCGGTCTGATTCCGTAGGGTTACTTTTTCAATCCGAATCCGTCAGCTAACTTCGCAAGCGTGGAAAGGGAGGATAACTGACCTGTTGTGTATAACAACCGGCTGTTTGAAGTTTTTATCTTGCCCCGGTACGGATTCGTTTAACCGGGCTATTCTTTTCTCATTAATATAAGGTGCGATGCAGCCATCCAACTAGCTATTTTACACCAAAAAACAGGCGGCGGATGATAGGATATCACATTCCAATCCATTATTATACATTTATGTAAATAACATGATAAAATTGGCCATCTGAGGCCCAAACTAAAATTGATTTGTGAAGATATTTAAGATAAATCAAGCATATTAAGGGAGGGATAGAATGTCATTAAACGCTCCGCAGCAAAAAACAATATCCCAGGATGAAAGGACGGTTATTGCCTTAAACCGGGCAGCGGAATTGAAAGAAAGAATAAGTGACTATCTGGAAGAAAAAGAAACTATCAAAACCGGTTTTGACCTGGAAAACATCATCCTGGAAAACAAGAAAAGGATCTTGAACATATTCAACGCAACCTGGAAAGACTGGCAAAACTGGCGCTGGCAATTGTCAAACCGTATTCATGATGTCGCAACACTTTCTAAAATATTCTGTATCAACAAAGAAACATCTTTAAACATAAAGAAAGTGGGTTTAAAATACCGCTGGTCCATCTCGCCCTATTATGCTTCACTTTTTTATGAGAGGAACACCACAGACCCAATTTGGAAGCAGGCCGTTCCAAGTATCGACGAACTGGTGGAAACGGGCCAAAGTGACCCAATGGCTGAGGAATATACCTCCCCTGCCCCGTGCATAACCCGGCGTTACCCGGACAGGCTGATCATCAACATTACCAACCAGTGCGCCATGTACTGCAGACACTGCCAGCGCAGGCGCAATATCGGAGAAGTCGACAGGCACAAACCGAACAGCGCCATCCGGAAAGCACTACAATACATCAGGGAAAACAGGGAAATAAGGGACGTTTTAATCACCGGTGGAGATGCCCTCTTACTGAGTGACAGCTACCTTGACTGGTTACTGACTGAACTGGACAGGATCAAGCATGTGGAGATTAAGCGGATCGGGACAAGAACACCCGTTACGATGCCCCAAAGAATTACCCGTGAACTCTGCTCCATATTAAAGAAGCATCCACCGTTATATATTAATACACAATTCAACCATCCCCGCGAGATTACCCGTGATGCCGCCCTTGCCTGTGAGATGCTGGTTAACGCCGGTGTGGTTCTGGGCAATCAGGCCGTCCTGCTGAAAGGAATCAACAACACGCCTTCAATTATGAAAAAATTAAACCACGAGTTGCTGAAAATCCGGGTTCGCCCCTACTATATTTTCCACGCCAAACAGGTAAAAGGCACCGGTCATTTTATCACAAGTGTCGATGACGGCATAAAAATCATGGAAAAGTTGCGCGGCTACACCTCTGGTCTGGCGGTTCCGTCCTATATTATCAATACTCCCAACGGGTACGGTAAAACTCCGGTCCTGCCTCAGTACATCCTGGACAGGGATGAAGAATGCATTTCCCTCAGAACCTGGGAGCACCGTGTAATCAAGTACCCGAACGGACCACACAGAGATGCCTGAATAAATATTTCTTTCATGGGTGGTGCCGCCTGCGGCATGGACAACTATCCCGAGAATTGAATTTTACTACTGCCGGTGCCCCGTCAGCGGCAAGGATCTCTAAGTTGTTGATTAAACAATACCATTTGTAACCTAAGCAATATATTCTGCGTACAGCCGGAATAGAAGAAGGCGGGACACACCGCCTTCTTCTCCGATCAAACAAGATTGTTTCAATTAAGTCATCTTCCGCCGGCAAAGGATACCGCCTGGGCAGATAACGGGAATCTTAAATTGCAAAATCTTTTCAAGTCAGGCCGGCTCAATTGAGCATATCGATGAACTGTTGATAGTCGGTGACCGGCTCCTGACAGGTGTAATTCTGACAGACATAAGCCGTTGCCCTGCCATTTATGGCTCGCTTTTCTCTTAGATAAGGCGCCAGTTTTTCTAAATCTGGCCCGGCACCATCATCAGGAATGAAAGCAACCACAGTTTCCGGCATAAAACGACGCCGGACAGCCTTGAGCATGCTTTCAGCCTGGCTATCTCCTGACTTGCCTGCAATTACAATCTCTCTGGTGGGTCCCAGGTAAAAATCCAGCCCGGACATAAAAAATGTATAGACCTGGGGGTTATCTGCAACCTCGCCGGCAAAGGCCCTCACCTGTTTTTCCGCCTTGTCCGAAAGCGCCCCGTCACCGGTCAGGCGGGCAAGGCGCAAAAGATTCAGCAGCATTACGGAATTACCGGAAGGGAGCGCTCCGTCATAGATTTCCTTGGGTCGTATGATAAGCTGCTCGGCGTCTTTCCCGTAGAAGAAAAATCCGCCGTTTTCCCTGTCCCAGAAAAGTTCTAAGGCCTGGTGGGTCAAATCAAGGGCATCCCTCAAATACCCTGGGGCAAAGGTAGCCTCGTACAACTCCAGCAGGCCCCAGGTAACAAAGGCGTAATCATCCAGATAGGCGGGCAAAGCCGCCTCCCCGTCCCTGTACCTGGCCAGCAATCTGCCGTCATCACGCCTCAACTTGCTGAAGATAAAAGCAACCGCACGCTCCGCCGCCTCCGTATAACGGATTTCTTCCAGCACGGACCCGGCCCTGGCCAGAGCGGCAATCATCAGCCCGTTCCAGGAAGTCAGTATTTTATCGTCCTTATGGGGATGTACCCGCTCTTCTCTGGCCTTAAACATTCTTTCCCGGAGCTTATCAAGCCGGGCTAAGAATTCTCCGGATTCCCCGCTGGATGCAGGTTCTTCATTTTCAAACCTTTTATGAATTAAGTTGGGAATACTCTTGCCCTCAAAATTCCCTCCGGGGGTAATGTCATAATAGCGGCAGAAAACCTCCCCGTCCTCCTCACCGAGGATTTCCCGGACCTCCAGGGGTGTCCAAACATAAAACTTCCCTTCCACACCTTCGGAATCGGCGTCCTCGGCCGAGTAAAACCCTCCCTCCGGCGAGGTCATATCTCTAAGGACATAGCCCAACACTTCTTTTACAACACGGGCATAAAAATCAATGCCTGTAGCCTGGTACGCCTCGAGGTAAGCCAGGACCAGGAGTGCGTTGTCGTAAAGCATCTTTTCGAAATGGGGCACAAGCCACTTCCGGTCGGTGGAGTAGCGTGAGAACCCGTATCCGATGTGGTCGTAAAGGCCCCCGTTGTACATAGCTTGCAGTGTCTTTTCCACCATGGCCAGGGCTTCTTTATTACCGCTTCTTTTCCAGTAGCGCAGGAGGAACATCAGATTGTGGGGGGTTGGAAACTTGGGCGCGGCGCCGAAGCCCCCATATTCATGGTCAAACCTTCCCCGCAGCTGATTATAGGTTCTGTCCAGCGCTTCCCTGTCCAGAGCTGTCCGGGAACCCAAACCAAACCCTCTTTTTAGAACTTCCAGGACCTCTTCGCCAGCCTCCAGCACGCTGTCCCGTTCCTGTTCCCATATTTGGCTGACCTGGGTTAAGATATCCACCAGTCCAGGCATGCCCCATTTACTGTTTTTGGGGAAATAGGTCCCGGCAAAGAAGGGCTTTTTATCCGGGGTCAGCAAAACGGTCAGAGGCCAGCCCCCCTGTCCGGTCATGGCCTGACAGGCATTCATATAGATATGGTCAAGGTCCGGGCGCTCTTCCCGGTCAACCTTGACTGGAACAAACCGGTTATTTAGAATTGCCGCCACTTCTTCGTCTTCGAAGGATTCCCTTTCCATTACATGGCACCAGTGACAGGTGGAATAGCCTACTGATAAGAATACCGGCTTGTCTTCAGCTTTTGCCTTCTCGAAGGCTTCTTCTCCCCAGGGATACCAGTCCACCGGGTTATAGGCGTGCTGTAGCAGATAAGGCGATTTCTCGTTGATCAATCTATTTGGTACCGCATTTTTGCAGGTAATTTTATCACCTTCCTTCATTATCATAATAGTCTAGTATGCCCTGGAGAAGAAGGGATACTACTTTTAATGAGCAAGATCCAAAAATCGCCCGGTCCCTAATTGACCACTGCCCGCTCATTTTTGTAAACAAACCCACCTGTAACCTTAACCCTGTGAACAGCAAAACGAAAAAATACATCAACCCGGGACACCGGGTAAAAACTATTTTCAAAGAATTAAACTTGCTCAGGTCCTTTGGGTAAATAAGATTATTTTAAATAATAACGTATGAGTAAAATTAATGTGGGTTTTCAGTATAGGGAGCAGTAAAAACAGGTAAAAAAAGAAGGAGCGAGGGAATCGATCTCCAATTAGTTTGGTAAGCGCTCCAACTGAAAGGAGATG
>Ga0116180_1000156_pt1 | contig 65186 bp, 41 predicted proteins | sample AD_UKC073_MetaG_FD_89804 | JGI IMG/M metagenome (GOLD analysis project Ga0116180, IMG submission 89804) | Active sludge microbial communities of municipal wastewater-treating anaerobic digesters from USA - AD_UKC073_MetaG | ecosystem: Engineered > Bioreactor > Anaerobic > Digestate | place: USA... | reverse complement strand
CGGGCGGCGTGGGCTCCACCGGCTTGGGCTCCGCCGGCTTGGGCTCCACCGGCTTGGGCTCCACCGGCTGACTTGGTGTCGGCGGCTGCATCAGCCAAACGGTTGCGCCTCCGGCCAGCGCTAGCGCCGCGACCAGTCCAAGCAGCCAGCGCCAGTTCCACCAGCGCGGCTTGGGCGGTGGCGGCTCCGGTTTTGGCGGCTCCGGCGTGGGCTCGACGATCGGCAAGCGCAACCGCTCGCCGCCCCGATACAGATCCGGCCGCAACGGTAATTCCAGCTTGACCGTGCGATCGTCGTCATCGTCCGGCGGAGGCTCCAGGGCCGCCCGCATCTGCGCGATCGATTGGAAGCGCTTCTCCGGCCGCACCGCCATGGACCGATCGATGGCCCGCAACAACGTCCAGCTGTACTTGCCGGCTGCGACCTCTTCGGCCGGCTGCAACGGATCGTCGAGCACCCGCGCCGGGGACTCGACCGGGGCCGTACCCGTCACACAGTGATAAAGCACCGCGCCCAGGGCGTAAATATCGGTCCAGGGGCCATAGCCCTTGCCATCCACCAGATACTGTTCGATCGGCGAATAGCCGGGCGAAAACACGCTGGTGACGCTTTTGCTGCGCCGACCCAACGCCTGGCGGGCTGCCCCGAAATCGATCACGATGGTTCGGCCGTCCGAGCGGCGATAGAGATTGGCCGGTTTCAGGTCGCGATGCAGATAGCCCTGGGCATGAACCGCTTCGAGGGCTGGCAACACATCGTCGATCAGGCGACGGATCCGATCTTCGGACAGGATCTTCTCGCGCTGCAGAAGCTGGCTTAGCGATTCGCCGTCCTCATAATCCATCACGATATAGGCGGTGCCGTTCGCTTCGAAGAAATCCCGGACCCGCACCACGCCGATATGATTGACTTGGGCCAGGATACGGGCTTCGTTGAGAAAACGATCCAGACCCCAAGCGTAGCAGGCTTCCTGGCCAACCTCGGACGTCGGCAAAGCGCCCTGGGTATTGGCCAGGACGTTGACCTCGTCGCGGTCGCGATAGGACCACTCGACCGGGAAGTATTCCTTGATGGCCGCCCGGGTTTGCAACGCCTCGTGCACGGCCTTGTAGGTGATTCCGAACCCTCCTGCCCCCAATACCCCTTCGATGCGGTACTGATGCAGGCGATAACCGACGGGCAGCGTGTTGGATTTCTTGCTCATGGCATCCTATCGTGGTATCGGCGGGTGCTATCGTGAAGCTCCGGCGCAGAGCGGCGCGATCACGCCGAACGAAAATTCCGCAAGTCGTCGAATCGCCCATTCAGGCCAGCTATCGGTTCCATCGCTGATTTTACCTGTCCCTGCTGCAAACGCACACCGGATTCATGTTCTGGCAGGTCAAGCGACGGTTACCGCCCCATCGCGAGCCGGCTTATCGTAACCCGACCTACAGCGCCTGCAATGCCCAGGATCGTTTCCCCGCGCATGATAGCGCAGCGCAAGCCCGCTCTACATGGCGTTGCGCTGCCCGAATCGCCGCGCTCAGGGAAATTCTCGCACCAGCCGGAATCCCAGAAAGTAATCCTGAAAATCGGGCGGGCTGCGATGCCGCTCCGCCGAACGGACGTTACGGGGTTCATCGCTCCAAGAGCCGCCGCGCACCACGAACTCGCCACCCCCGACCGGTTCGTCGCAATGCTGGCCGGTTGCCGGGGCATCCTTGTCGTAGAGCGAGCAGGTCCACTCCAGCACGTTGCCCAACACGTCGAACAGACCGAATTCGTTACTGCGATAGCTGCCGACCGGGGCGGTGTAAACCTGGCCGTCGTGACACTTCATGGCGGTCCAGCCCACGAAGACCTGCTTGCCGTCGAGGTCGGCCGCGTTGGCATAGACGCAACCCTGATTGGGATCATCGCCCCAATAACGGCTGGCGGTGGTCCCAGCTCGCGCCGCGTATTCCCACTCTGCCTCCGTCGGCAGACGGTAGCGATGGCCAGTCTGTTGGGACAGCCAATCAGCGTACGCCATCGCGTCCCGCCAGTTGACGTTGATGACCGGACGCCGGTTACGACCCCATTTCTGATCGCTGGGCAAGGCCCGTCCTATCGCCGTCGCGAACTGATCGTACTCGTAGAACATCACTTCGTAGCGACCGATGGCGAATGGCTTGCCGATTCGCACCGGATGAGGCGACTCGTCCTCGTAGCGGCCCTTTTCCTGGAGCGGCGATCCCATCAGGAATGCGCCGGCTGGAATGATCACCATCTCCGGCCCCTGCGTCCCGTCTTTCAGGCGATCGCGCAGTGTTGGATTGGCCGGTGCCAACCGAACCAGCGCCGCTTCGGCTTCGGTCCGATGATCGCAATTCGCACCGCAGCGGTCCAAATAAGCCCAGTAGGCGCGGCGGGAATTGGCGCGGCGGGCGATGGCGAAGGCTTCGTCGTCGGTCTGCCTGGTCTGCTCCGCCACATCGGCCTGCTCCAACTGTTGGGACAGCGTCGTCACTTCGGGCAAATCCGGTTGCACCAGGCGGGCTTTCTTCAATCGCCTGCGGGCTTCGTTCAATTCCGACTTGGCAAGACTGGCCTGCGCCAGCGCGACCCAGGCCAGCGCCAGACGGCGCCGACCGGCTGCCACGCTGGGATCGGCGGGAGCCACCGCTGCTAGCGAGTTCAGGCGGGACAGCGCCTCATCGCCACGATCTTCGCGATTTTCATGCTCCAGGGACAACGCCAACGTCTCGAAATCGGCCTTGAGCTTGGCGATTTTCTCCTGGCTTTCCAGATGATCGATCGCCGCATGGGCCTCCTGGCCGAAACCGCAGCGCGGACAACGTTGCAGATAGAGGCGATACGCCAATAGGGTATCCATCCGCCGCGCCGATTCGAAAGCGCGCAGGTCGGCTTCGCTCTCCGCAGCCTGCAGGTTGGCGGTCCTGCCGGCCGACGACGGTTGCAAACCCGATCCTCCCGGCTGGACTTCTCCGTCGTCATAGGTTGACGCCAGGTTCGACTGGGCGGGTTGCAGGGTCCGTTCGATCTGGGCCACCAGCCAATAGCCTGCCAAGGCCACCAGTACGGCCAGCCCTGCCACCTGCATGATGCGCTTTCTTTGCACAGCCAAACCGCGCCCCGGCCGCGCAGCCGCCGCCGGCTGTTGCGCCTCGGCCAGCATGCTGAGGAATCGACCGGCGTCGGTCGGGCAAAGCTCGCTCGGATACGCCAGGCCCTGCCGCAAGACTCGCCAGGTCTCGTCCGTCAAGCCGCCGGGACGCGGCAACGGGGTCGAGGATTGCGGCGGCTGAGCTTCATAGGCGCTACGACCCGCCAACAATTGATAGACCAGGAGCGCCAGGGCGAAGACGTCGCGCCGGAAAGCGGTTTCGAGCACGTTGGATTCGCTGGCCCCCTCAGCGCTGACGCCACCCGCGCTGGACAGGAGACTGCGCGGCTCCCGCGTTTCGGCCGCCACGCCGAAGCTCAACAGTTTGACCGCGCCCGAATTGGCGACGAAAACCGTATCCGCGTCCAGATGCTGATGCGCCAGCCGATGTTCCCGACGGGCATAATCCAGGGCGTCGGCCACCGGACGCAGCCACGCCATAAGGGTATTCCAGTCGACTCCTTCTCCTTTTCGCTCGCGCAACAAGTGCGCTAGGCTGTGGCCATGGAGATGGTCGGCATATTCCATCTCAGCGAAAGGCCAGCCATCCGCGCCATAACGCCAGCCGTAGACATCGGCGATGTTCGGGTGCGACAGCTTGGCGGCCAGCTCCACCCGAGCCCGGACCTTGGTCAGATAGGTGCGCAGTCCAATCAAATCGGCCCGCTGCATGCGAATTTCGCGTTCGGCGTCGCGCGCCCCATAGCCGCTCGGCAGGAAGATCTTGATCGCCCGGAATTCATCGTCGGCCCCGTTGCCCGGCATCGGCGCGGCCACCACCCGCGCCAGCCAGATGGCGCCTTTGCCGCTGAGATCGTGCAGCAGCCGCATTCGCCGCTCGGGTGGCCCGATCACCATGCCTACTGCCAGAGTGGCCGATGCGATATTGTCCATGGCGGGGCGCGCTTCTGCAGCCGACTCTTCCAGGGAGCCCGACGCCGGGCCTGCTACCGAGGACGGCGGGTCATCCCAACCATCCTCGGCCATCACAGCCCTGTTCAGCAGTTCTTCCCGAAGACGTGACAGTTCGGCATCGTCCAACTGGCCGGCGGCGCGCGCTTTTTCAAGCTTTTCAAGACGGGCTTTGATATCCATAACTCACTGATCTGCTATCATAATCCTAGGTTTTTCCCGACACATTACCGACACATGTATTATTATGATTTAGTCTAGCAGAAGCACAAAGCATCATTCTAATGGCCATCCCTCGATCCGGGCATACGGACTTGGTCGATCCTCGCTCACTATCCATTCACCGTCATGACCAACGCACCGTCATGACCAACGCTGTTGTCCAAATCCATGCATACTCCTCCTTGTGATTCCATGCGCGATGCCCCGAACGCCGGCGATCAGGCATCGGCTCCTGCCGCTCCTCGCCTGGAAATCGCCGTACGCTCCCTGCGCTCGCCGACCGGCCACGGACGGCGGGAGAATCAGGATAACTATCTCATCGTGGACGATCGGGGCGCGGTTCGCTTTCTCTGGCACGAACAGGAAACCCAGTTGCAGTTGCCCGACTGGCCGACCGGCCACCGCCGGATCGCTATCCTCGATGGCATGGGCGGCCACAGCCACGGTCGCGAAGCTGCTGAAAAAACCGTCGCCAGCCTGCTCGACCTGCCGGCCGCCGCTTCGCTCGGTCAGCTTTCCGCCGACCTGAACGCCTTGCACCAGCGGCTCTATCACGAGTTTCAGGTCGCCGGTCTGGAAACCGGCTGCACCTTGATCCTGCTGGAAATCCCGCTCGAAGGTCCTGCCCTGCTGTTCCATGTCGGCGATTCGCGGATGTACGCCATCGACCCGTGGCGGGCGCAATACCTGACCGTCGACCATGTCCCAGCCACCCATCTGGCCATGCTGGGGATGCTGGACGGCGTTCAGTGGCACCAGCAGGTCCACCTGCAGACCAACTCCCAGATCAGCCAAGCCTTCATCCTCGGCAGCACGTTGGGTGTTCCCAGTCTTTACATCGAAGCCATCGATGCGGAACTATACGAGCTGCACGATGGTAACCTGCCCCTGTTCCTGCGCGGCCTGAGCGACCGGCGGCCTCTGGCGCTGGAAGCGGGCCACGTCTATCTGTTCGCCACCGATGGCCTTTGGCATCTGGCCCAGCCGCAGGAGTTCATCCAGCGCTGGCCGGCGCTGCTGGCGCAACCGCAACGCTCGCTGGAGGAGATCATCGACCAGTTGCTGGCCGAATTGGCCGATGCCATCCGACAACAGCACAGCCAACCGGATGACAATTGCACGGTCATCCTGGTGCGTCAACCCGGACCGGTCGAGGATCCGTCAAACCCGTCCTGATTCGATGGAGAGCACCCGCTTGAAAATTCGGCATATCCTGATTGTCGTCCTGGCCGTGTTGGCGATCGCCTTCATGCAACCGCTGGTCTTCTTCCTGGGCGGTCTGACCTTATTGCTGGGCGCGGCGGCGCTGATCTTCCGCGACTTGCCGCCGGCCAGTCAGGATGCCATGGAACAACGCCTACTCGGCTGGTTGCGCCGGGCGCGCACCGGCTCGGCGCCGGACCTCCCGCTGCACGTTCCCTCCTCCCTCAGCGCGCCGGTGGTCCTAACCGACTCCCGCAGCACACCCGGCGAACGCCCGCGGCGGGCGCGCGCCAAGAGCGCCGCTCCCACGACCGTCGCCGCTCCGATATCCGATGCACCGCCGAATCCGCACCGGCCCGGTGTCACTCCCGGCAACGACCGTTTCCCGCCGACCTTCTAAGGGTCCAGGCGGGGAAACCGCTGGGCGATATCGCGGCCGGTGAATTGCGCCACCCAACCCTCGGGGGTAGTGAACAGGCGGATGCATTTGAACGAGGGATTGGGACCCATATCGAACCAGTGGGTGGTATGGGCCGGCACGCTGAGCAGATCGCCCCGCTCGCACAGGACGCCGTAGACCCGTTCGCCGACATGCAGGTAAAACAAGCCCTGACCCTCGACGAAAAACCGCACTTCGTAATCGTCATGGGTATGCTCGTCCAGGAACTTGGCCCGCAGCGCGGCCTTGTCGGGGTGGGCCGGACCCAGCGCCACCACATCTGCCGACTGAAAACCGTACTGCCGCATCAGCCGCTCCACCGGCTCGCGATAGGCGGCCAGCACCGCGTCCTGATCGGCATCGGCGGCCAACGGCTGGCTGGCGGACCAGCGCTCGAACCGCACGCCGATCCGATCGAGCTGGCCGGCGATCGCTGCAAGCTCCACGAACACGGCAGGAGGAACAGTCGGTTCCGCCGCCTGATAAATCTTCAACTCGCTCATCGTCTTGGCAACTCTACTATGGGTTGGGGAATCCTGTCAGCATTGGACAACCCGCCCACCGCGTCAAGCCGATGACGCCAACAACGAAAACGCCGGATGTCGCGATGACACCCGGCGTTCTGGCCCCCTCCACCGAGAGAGGCACGCATCCCGTTCAGGCCGGCGCGCTGCTGGCCCGAACGATCCGGCGCAGGATCGAATAAATCTCGTCTTTCAGATGCAGCCGTTGTTTCTTCAGGGCTTCGGTGTAAAAGTCCGAGGGCGTTTCAAGTTGCAGTTCGATACGCTCTACTTCGTCGTTGATCTTGTGGTATTCCCCATACAGAGCGGCGAAACCAGGGTCGGCCGCCTGCAATTCGGCGATGCGTGTCTTATATTCGGGAAATTCGTGAAACAGATCATGGTTCTCTCCAAACATCGGGATATTCTCCTCTTCATCTGGTTTGGCGCGGACTTAGGGAATGTTTCAGAATGATGTCGCTTCGAATCCAGTATAGAAGTATCCCGAACTGGCGTCACGTTGGTTTCACATCTTTGTCAGAGTGGAAAACAGGCAGGAATCGAACATCGAGCCATGAATCGCGCACCCGTCATCGTGCGATTGTCGTGGGTGGCCTTGCTGGGTCTGGCGGTGGTCCACCTGAACGCCTGCAATACGGTCAAGGGTGCCGGTCAGGATATCAAAGCGCTCGGCACTGCCATCGAACGCAAGGCCGAGCAGAAAAAACACGATTGAGTCCGAATCGGGCCAAAGGCCGGAGCAACGCTGGTCAACGGCCTGCGCTACCCCGGCCCGACGGGATCAGTCTTCTTCGCGGCAGAACTTGATCAGCGCCATGGTCGAGGCATCATGTCCGGCCACCGGCCGTTCACCCTTCAACTCCGGCAGGATGGCGTTGGCCAACTGCTTGCCCAGCTCCACCCCCCACTGATCGAAGGAATTGATGTTCCAGATCGCGCCCTGGGCGAACACCTTGTGTTCGTAGAGCGCAATCAGGGAACCCAACAGCTGCGGGGTCAGCCGGCGATAGAACAGGCTGGTGCTGGGCCGGTTGCCGGGGAAGACCTTGTAGGGCAGCAACTGCTCCAGCGCATCGCCACTCAAGCCCTGCTTCTCCAGCTCGGCGCGGGCCTGGGCTTCGGTCTTGCCGACCATCATGGCCTCGGCCTGCGCCAGGCAGTTGGCCAACAGGATCGGATGATGGTCGCCGGTGGGCACTGGGCTATGCGCCGGCGCCAGGAAATCGGCCGGCACCAGATGGGTGCCCTGGTGCAGCAGCTGGTAAAAGGCGTGCTGACCGTTGTTGCCCAGACCGCCCCACAGAATCGGGCCGGTGTCGATCTTGACCGGTTTGCCATCACGATCGATGGACTTGCCATTGCTTTCCATATCCAGCTGTTGCAGGTAATCCGGCAGCGAGCGCAGATAATCGTCGTAAACCAGCATGACCTGGCTGTCGGCGCCGAAGAAGTCGATGTACCACACCCCCAGCAGCGCCAGGATGACCGGCAGGTTATCCTCCAGCGGCGCAGTGCGGAAATGCTCGTCCATGGCGTGCGCGCCTTCCAGCAACTCGATGAAATGGTCCATGCCCAGATAGACCACGATCGGCAGACCGATGGCCGACCACAGCGAATAACGCCCGCCGACCCAGTCCCAGAACTCGAACATGTTGGCGGTGTCGATGCCGAACTTGCTCACCCCGGCGGCATTGGTGGACACCGCGACGAAGTGTTTGGCCACCGCCGCTTCGTCGCCCAGTTCCCGAACCAGCCAAGCCCGCGCGGTATGGGCGTTGGTCATGGTCTCCTGGGTGGTGAAGGTCTTGGAGGCGACGATGAACAGGGTGGTTTCCGGGTCGCATTCGGTCAGGACATGGCTGATGTGCGCGCCGTCCACGTTGGAGACGAAATGCATCCGCAAGCTCGGATCGCCATAAGGCTCCAATGCCTGACAGATCATCTTCGGCCCCAGATCGGAGCCGCCGATCCCGATGTTGACCACGTCGCGGATGCGCTTGTCGGTGAAGCCACGCCACTTGCCCCGACGGATCTGGTCGGAGAACTTGCGCATGTGCTCCAGCACCGCGTTCACCTCCGGCATCACGTCCTGTCCTTTGACGAAGATCGGCCGGTTGCTGCGATTGCGCAGCGCGATGTGCAACACGGCCCGTTTCTCGGTGTGATTGACGATCTCGCCGTTGAAGGTCCGTTCGATCCAGGCCGGTACCTGCGCCTGACGGGCCAGCTCGATCAGCAGGCCGAACGCTTCGTCGGTAATGCGATGTTTGGAAAAATCCACCAGCAGATCGCCGAACCGCCGGGAAAACCGGGTGAAACGATCAGGATCGGCGGCGAACATGTCACGCAGATGCAGGTCGGCGACAACGGCATGATGGGCTTGCAGCGCTTGCCAAGCCGGCAAATTGCTGGGAACGGACATGGACAGCTTCCTTATCAGGGTTGTTGAACGGCTGACAAAACCGAATGAAGGCCGGTCATATTGCAATGGGCGATTGGCCAGCGTCACCACGCTGCCACCCGTGGACAGGCCCCCAAGATAACTATAAATTCCACTGTGGTATCTGTCGAATGTCCACCGCCAAAACCGCGACCGCTACCGAATTTTCAGCGAATGGGCTTGCTACCGTCTCTCGGGGGACGAAGACGCCATTTCGGGTTCATTCTTTCAGTCCATCGTTGCCAATGGGACTCCGCCATGCCGACCTCTTCCGACAAACCACTGCGCGACCGCGTCAAACTGCTGGGTCAACTGCTGGGCGAGACCCTGCGTGACCAGGAGGGCCGCTCTGCCCTCGACGCGGTGGAAACGCTGCGCAAGGGTTTCATCGAACTGCGCCGCCACTCCGAACCCGCGCGGGACATTCGCGAGCGCCTGATGCGGTTCATCGCCGCCCTCAATCCGGAGATGTTGAACCATGTGATCCGGGCCTTCAGCGCCTACTTCAGTCTGGCCAACATCGCCGAGGAATCCTTCCAGCACCAGTTGCGGCGCGAGATGGTCCGACGCGGCAAGGAGCTGTGGCGAGGTTCCTTTGACGAGACCCTGCGCACCCTGCACGCGGCCGGCGTCAGCGCCGCGCAATTGCAGAAGCTGCTCGATCAGTTGTGCTTCACCCCGGTGTTCACCGCCCACCCGACCGAAGCCAAGCGCCGGGTGCTGCTGGGCGTGCAGCGGCGTACCTTCCTGACCAGCAGCAAGCTCGACAACACCACGCTCAATCACCAGCAACACGCCGAAGTGGTCGAAGAACTGCGCAGCCAGATCCAGGTGCTGTGGAAAACCGACGAGGTGCGCAGCAACAAACCGCAGGTGCGCGACGAGATCAAGACCGGGCTGCATTATTTTCACGAATCCATCTTCCAGGCGGTGCCGCTACTCTATCGCAATCTGGAACGGGCGCTGCAGACCGTCTACGCCGACCAAGGCGGCAAGGCGGCAGTGCGGATACCGTGCCTGTTGCGGTTCGGCTCGTGGATCGGCGGCGACCGCGACGGCAATCCTTTCGTCACCCCGGAAACCACCGAGCTAGCCATTCGCCTGCAGTCTCAGGAAATCCTGCGCGAATACCTGCGGCGGGTCGAGGGACTGAACCACCATCTGACCTTTTCCAGCTCGCTGGTCACCCCCTCGCCGGTGTTCAGCGCCAGCCTGGAGGCCGATCTGGCGCGCATGGGCCACGTATTCCGCGACTCGCCGCAGCAATACGCCAACGAGCCGTACCGGCGCAAGTTCTTCCTGGTCTACCATCGTCTGCAACATAACCTGGAACAGGTCCGGGCACGGACCGAGGGTCATCTCGAAGCCATCCCAGCGCCATTCTGGGGCTACACCTCCGAGCAGGAATTCCTCGAAGACCTGTACCTGGCCCGCGATTCGCTGTATGGCCATGGCGATGGCGCCGTCGCCGAGGGCGAACTGAAGGACTTGATCCGGCTGACGGAAACCTTCGGGTTCTATCTGACCGCGCTCGACGTCCGCCAGGAATCCAGCCGCCACACGGCGGCAGTGACCGAATTGTTCGCCATGGCCCCCAACCTGCCCGACTATGCCGTCCTGAACGAAGAAGAACGGCTGCGGGTACTGAGCGAATTGCTGGCCCGTCCCGGCACGCCGCTGCTGTACTGCGGCTCGCTCAGCGACGCGACCCGCGAGACGCTGGAGGTGTTTCAGGTCATGGCCCGGATGCGGGAGGAGATCAGCCCGCAGGCGTTCGACAACTACGTCATCTCCATGACCCACGAAGCCAGCCACATCCTGGAAGTGCTGTTTCTGGCCAGCTTCGCCGGTCTGGTCGGTCGCCGCCCCGACGGCGGCTGGCATTGCGCCATCCGGGTCGCGCCACTGTTCGAGACCATCGCCGATCTGAATCGGGTGGAGAGCCTGCTCACCCTGCTGCTGGATCAAGACGCCTATCGGGAGCTGCTGACTGCGGTAGGCGGCATGCAAGACATCATGGTCGGCTACTCGGATTCCTGCAAGGACGGCGGCATCCTGGCCTCCAACTGGGGACTGTACCAGGCCCAGCAACAGGCGGTGAGCCTGACGGCGGCGCGCGGCTTCGGCTGTCGGCTGTTTCACGGCCGCGGTGGCACGGTCGGGCGCGGCGGCGGCCCAATCCACGATGCCATCCTGGCCCAACCGCCGGGCACGGTGCGCGGCCAGATCAAGATCACCGAACAAGGCGAAGTGCTGTCGTTCCGCTATCAAAATCTGGAAACCGCCACCTACGAGCTGACGCTGGGCATCACCGGGCTGATCAAGGCCAGTCGGCATCTGGTGCAAGACGGCCCGGTCGATCCGCCAGTGGCGTCAGAGGTCATGGCCGAACTGACCCGGCATGGCGAGGCCGCCTACCGCGACCTGACCGAGCACACGCCGGGCTTCATGGATTATTTTTACGAAGCGACCCCGGTCAGCGAGATCGGCCAGCTCAACCTGGGCTCGCGCCCTTCGCACCGCTCCAAGGGCGACCGTTCCAAATACTCGGTGCGAGCCATTCCTTGGATGTTCGGCTGGGGCCAGTCGCGCCATACCCTGCCCGGTTGGTACGGCATCGGCAGCGCGCTGGCGACCTGGCGCGGCGACGATCCCGAACGGCTGGCGCTGTTGCAGCGCCTGTACCAGGAATGGCCATTCTTCCGCGCCCTGCTCAGCAACAGCCAGATGTCGCTGAGCAAGGTCGATCTCGGCATTGCCCGCGAATATGCCCGGCTGTGCGAGGACGCCAGCACCGAAACCGGCATCTACGACCGCTTCCAGGCCGAGTACGAGCTGACCTGCCGGGAGATTCTGGCCGTAGTGCAGCTGCCCACCCTGCTGGAAGACAATCCCGCTCTGTCCAAATCCCTGGAGCGGCGCAGTCCCTACCTGGACCCGCTCAACCACATCCAGGTCATTCTGCTGCGCCGCCATCGTCAGGCCATCGCCGAGCATGGCATCGGCGCACCCGCTGCGGAAACCTGGCTACGGCCGTTGCTGCGGACCATCAACGCCCTGGCGGCGGGAATGCGCAACACCGGCTGAAGCGCTACTGAATCTCCTCATCATTTTCCAGCGTCGGCGCCGGCTGCGCGATCATCGCAGCCGGCGCCGACCCATTGTTGCGGCTTTCCGAAAAACTCGCGCTGCCCAAGGGCGACGTGCACACCACCCCGCATCCCTACCCGATGTCCGAGCCGCTGCCGAGCGTAGCCGAAGCCGCCCCGCTATCAAACTGTGGTCTTCACCGTCGCCTTGCGTTCCAGCTTGCCCCAGCCGACCCATGCCCCCCGCAACGAGGTCAGGGTGCTCTTGATCGCCACGTAGTACATCAACTGGCGATAGAAGAAGCGCTGCCAGAACAGCCAGATCAGCAGCCACCAGTTTTCCTTGCGCTCCAGGGCGAAGGCCAGGATGGCGGCCAGATAATCCACCGCCACGAACAGGGCGTAATAGAACAGCACCCGCCACAGGGCGTCGGGGGAATACTCGGCCGGATGATGCCAGTAATCGAATGCAGCGCTCCCCAGCGAGCCGATCAACAACAGATCCATGATCGGCGAGACCAGCGGAAACAATACCTGGAAGATGATCACGTTGGGCAGCGCGACGAAGCCCAGCGCGCCATAGCGCGGCCGGAACAGGATATCGCGATGCTTCCACGCCGCCTGCATGGTGCCGTACATCCAGCGGTAGCGCTGGCGGATGAATCCGCGCACGGTATCGGGCGCTTCGGTCAGCGCCACGGCTTCGTCCTCGTAGACGATGGCATAGCCCATCTTGCGGATCGCCAAGGTCAGGTCGGCGTCCTCCGCCAGGGTCAGGGGGGTAAAGCCGCCTGCCTGGAGAATCAACTCGCGCCGCCAAGCCCCCACCGCGCCGGGCACCACGGTGATGCAGTCGAGCACATCGAAAGCGCGACGGTCGAGGTTCTGGCTGGTGATGTACTCCAGCGCCTGCCAGCGGGTCAGCAGATTGATCCGATTGCCCACCTTGGCGTTGCCGGCGACCGCACCGATCTTGGGATTGGCGAAATGGCGGATCAGCTTGCGAATGGTGTCGCGGGCAAAGATGGTATCGGCATCCAGAGCCACCACGATTTCCGCCTGAGTCCGGGACATGCCGAAATTGAGCGCGGCCGGCTTGCCGCCATTGGCCTTGGTGTACACCCGCACTCGTGGATCGTCGGCGAAGGACTCGCGGGCCAGCCGGTAGGTGGCGTCGCTGGAGCCGTCGTCCACTACGATGATTTCGAAGTGTTCAGGCTGATCGCAGGCCAATAGCGACGCGATGGTCTGGACGATTACCTTCTCCTCGTTGTAGGCCGGCACCACCACCGCCACCGTCGGCGCATAGGCGGGATCGAACGTCGCCCGGCGCTGACGCCAACGTTGGTATAGGGCCAGGGTCCCGACGAACAGCAGGCGGGCGATGCCCAGCACGATCCCCAACAGGAACAGCCAGTGGATGGCCGTCACCGACCAGTTGAGCAAGCCAAATGCCGCCCCATCCAGCCAGATCCGCCACAGACTGTCGGGCGGCACCGGCGGCATCACCGCGTCGCGGCTGCGCCCGAGCAGATCGGCGACCGTGACGAACTGGAAACCCTTCTGGCGCAACTCATCGATGATGCGGGGCAGCGCCTGCACCGTCTGGCTGCGATCGCCACCGGCATCGTGCAGCAGGATCACATTGCCTTCGCCGCGCTCGGCGGCTTCCACGGTCCGCCGCACGATCCAGTCCACTCCCGGTCGCTCCCAGTCGTCCGGATCGACCTGCATACCCACCACCAGATAACCCTGGCTGGCCGCCACTTCGATCGGCCGCACCTGATCGATGGTCTCCGGCTCGGAATCGATGGCGTAGGGTGGCCGGAACAACAGCGAATGACGCCCCACGACGCTGGCCATCAAATGCTGAGTAGCCGACAGTTCGAGCTGAAACTGGGTCAGAGAAATGCTCGAGATGTTGGGATGGGTGAAGGTGTGGTTGCCGATCTCATGGCCCTCCTCCACCTCGCGCCGCACCAGTTGCGGATTCATCTGGGCGTTGGCCCCGATCAGGAAGAAGGTGGCTGGAACCTTGGCGTCGCGCAAGACATCGAGGATCGGGGGGGTATACAGCGGATCGGGACCGTCATCGAAGGTCAGCGCCACCTTGCGGTCCGCGCCGCCGTGCCGGGTGATGATGTACGGCGAAGGAAAGGTGGTATAGCGTTCGGCGGTGATCAGCCCTCGCTTGGGATCGAAATCGATGACCCGCAGGCCAGAGTGCGGCTGGGCGGTCACCTCCAGCACCTCGCCTTTGCCCTCGTAATCCAGACCATAGCCGAAATGGATATCGCCGAGTTCGGCGGCGCGCGCCGCATCCAGCGGGCCTTCCTTGCCAAAGATCTTCCACAGCGACGGATCCTCGCTGCCCAGACGCCATAGCGCGACGCCGCGCGGCTGCACCGAACGGATCGTCACCAGCTGGTTGAAAGCCGTCACCGCATCCAGCATCCACACGTGGTGGATATGGTCGTTGTCGTCAGCGTAATCGAAGGTCGGATTGAGCGAGACGCGATCCAGATGGATATCGCCTTCCGATTCCTTGGCCACTAGCACCGCTTCCTCGAAGGTCCGTTCCTCGGCTGGATGACCCTGTTCCCAGTCGTAACCGTAATTGCCGATCGCCACGATCATCTTGTCGGCCGGGATATCGCGCTGACGCTCGCGCAACACCTTGGCAAACCAGGGTAGACCGGCAATCGGGCCGGGCGAAGCGGTCGACCAGTGCTCGTCGTAGGCCATCACGATCAGATAATCGGCGTTGCTGGCCAGCTTGCGATATCCGAAAGACGGATCGCTGGCCGGCACGTTCACTGACACCTGCAGATTGCGAGGATGGAACGCCGCGTACAACTCGGCCATGAAGCGCTGAAAATTGGCCTGGGCCTTGGGGTCGATGTTCTCGAAGTCGATGCTGATCCCGGCGTAATGCTGACGTTCGACATACCTCACCAGCTGATCGATGGCGCGAGCCCGCGCCGCCGGATCGGCCAGCATGCGGCCCAGTTTGCCGCCCTCCCATTCCTGGCCGTTCCAGTTGTTGACCAGCGGCACGATCGGAAGATCGGGATGACGGGCGCGGATGTATTCGGTCACATGGGTCGTTCGCACTGGATCGTTCTCCCGCAACGATCCATCCTCCGCAGCCAAATGCAGCCACTCGGCGATCACCATGTCCAGACTGTCCAGGTTCTGCTTGAGCGAGCTCATGCTGGAGTCGTCCCAGTTGACGAAGAACCCGATCGCCAGCGGCCGTTGGCTCGGCACAAAATTCGCTTTGTGCGGCAGGGCCAGCAACTGGTTCAGACTGCGTTCGCGCTCGCGGACCAGCTTGATCTCCTCATGATGCAGGGCACGCTCGCGCCGGGTCAGCGGGTGCTCGGGGGCCAGCGCCGGCACATCCGGCACGGCGTGCGCGCCCTGCGGCAGGAAACTGGCCCCCGGCAGATTGAGCGCCGGCAACACCGGACTGGCCAGGATGCTCAGAACCAGCATGCCCAGCAATAGAGACAGGGACAGGCCGACCAGCGTCATCCCCAACCGCAGGCGCGGCCAGCGCTTGCGATCCGGATCGAAGAAGATGGGTTTGGCCGTCGCTTCGCCTGCGCTGGAATCCGGCGGTGGATCGCTTGACGGATCGCTCGGCCGCTCGGCCGATGGATCGTTCAGGGGGGACTGGGACATAGGGGTCTGATCGTGACTCTCTGGCTCTATGGCAAGCTGGGCTCGCGCGAACAGATCGCGCGCGTGACTAATGCGCCGTATCCGGCGGTGGGCTGGGCTGCGGCCCCTCGCCCTGGACGACCGTCAATGACCAGGGCGGCAGATCGATCTGCAGCGGCGCATCGCCGCTCAGCATGCTGTGTCGGGGAGGCAGGCTGCGCAACGGACGACCCCGTTCGCCGGCGGCCTGCCACCGGTATTGCACGGCGGAGAACTGGTACAGATCGGCCGGACCTCGCAGCGGCGCAACCACCTCGGCCGAACCGGCAAAGCGCGGCGCGACGCTCCAGGCTCGCAGCGGGTCTTTGTTGACCAGCAACAGCGCCCAGCGACCATCGGGGCGATACAGCGCATAAGCGGTCAGCGGCCATACCTGGTCCGGCTGGCCGCCCTCCACCCGCGCCGGATAGACCTGATGAGCTTGGTCCGGGTTCCCCAGCCAATGACGGTTCAATAGCGTAGTCCCGTGATAGGTCGCGGTGCGCGCCAGAATGCGGCGCTGGTCATCGGACAGGAACAGGGTGTTGTTGCCCCAGTTGTCGCAGTGGGTCGATTCCCGGTACAAGGGGGTGGGTTCGAGGCCATACAGGTAGGCGGCCTGGCCGCCCAGTCCCAGGAAGGTCCCAACCACATCAGCGTTGAACAGCGCGCCAGGCAAGTCGACTTCCTCCTGGGCGGAAAAGGCCGAATAGCCGTACTCGGTGATGATCAAGGGCGTGCCGCGGGGCAATCCCTGGGCGTATAGATGGGCTACGGCCTCGCTCAGCAAGGCCGGCCCCTGCAGCAGAGCGTCCACCGCCGGCGCGCACACCTCGTCGAAGGGATACCACTCGAACGACAGGAAGCCCAGATCGGCCAGCCGGCCCCGCTCCCGCCAATAGTTCAGCAGGCGATGCAACCACGACTGGTCGGGCGCGACCGCCGTGCCCGACCACGCCATCATGGCGCTTCCATTGGCGGCTTGAAACGACTGGAGGGACGCTCCGCCCACCACGACAGTCAGATCCACTGCCCGCAACGCGTCCGCCACCTGCAGATATAAAGCACCGTAGTCCTCCGGCGCTGCATACTGGCCGTCCGGCTCCTCGCCGATCTCGATGCGCGGCGTCAGATAACCGCGCCGGCGCAGATAACGCAGCAGAGCCGCCGCATTGTCCGGGGTATCGTACAAGGCGCCCACCGACATCAGCATCGGCAGTCCGCGGGTCAGGCCGCTGGCGAACACCCGATCGATGCCGGGCTGTTCGACGTGCGGGTCCAGGTCGCTGACGCGGTGCCAGGGATCGGTGGACGATACGAAAAAGCGCGTTTGCCGATCGCGGTCGGGGGCGTGGCGCACCACATCCCGCAACTGGTCGTCAGAATCCAGGATCCCGATGGCAATCTCCCGCACCGCATAGCCGAGCGCATCGCGCGGATCTTGCGCACCCGGCGGGGCGGTCCCGGACCCCTGCTCCAGCAACACCCGCAGAAAGCGCACCGGCACGGGCTCCGCCCCCAAGCGCAGCAGTGGATCGCCGCCGCGGCCTTCGCTCACGGCGCCAGCAGGGAAATCTTGCCAGCGGCCTTTGGGATACTCGTCCGGATCGCGCGGGTCCTCGCCTTCCCAGTATTGCACCGTATAGCGCACCGCATACGGGTTCCCCCAGCGGATGCGCAGTGCGTTCACTGGCTGGGGCTGGCCCAGATCGGCGATCAACCATTGCGGATGGCGATCGTTGTCTTCGCCGGTGTAGCGCCGGTCTAGATAGGGATTGCTCTTCCAGAAGCTGTTCGGATCGCCGTCGGCCAGCCGGGAATAGCCGTCGTTTTCCGCCTGGTCGATCGTATTGCCGCGGCGGGGCAACCGATAGCCGAAAGACGCCAGAATCGGCGTGCCCAACCGGTCATCCGAGGTCCAGTAGCCTTGCGCGCGCCGCTGGTCGCTCCAACACCCGCGCGGATTCCAATGCCAGGCTTCGATGCCCAGCTCGGTGCGCAACCGATAGCTGAGCGGCAACAGGCCAACGGAGCGCATGGCGCGTAGCGTGGTCGAACGATAGATGGCGGCAGCGTCGCCACGGGAATGGCCGTCCACCCCCGCGCCCAGCGCCGCTGACGGAACGAAGGCGCTGACCGGACCACCGCGCAGGTCGATAGTCACCTGCAGCGACGCTTCGGCGGCAGAGCCCAGCCGCATGGTAGCCAGCATGACGACAGCGCCTGCAACGACCAGACGGAGGAAAAAATCGGACATGATTCAGGCTCGGATCGGGCGAAAGCATCAGAACTGGGATGGTGGGGCGACAGCCCCCGGGATTACGGTTCCTTCCTGGAACACGGCCGCCATTATAGCGATGGCCGGGACATCGAATAGCGCGGCCGGGCGGACTTGCAGCCATCGGTAACCTAAACATAATGTTGTGGAAGCTACGCTTACCCTTCATGGATTACGGTATATTTCACGGCGTGGCACCCACGCCTCCTGTCAGTTAGAGATGACTCGCGATGAACGAACTCGACCTGCTCCGCCAAACCCCGTTCGAGGTGGACTTTAGTGTCGCCGAATTTGCCGATAACCCGGAACCACGCTGTCCCTGCGTGCTGCTGCTCGACAATTCCTGGTCGATGAACGGTCATCCGATCATCGAACTGAACCAGGGACTGGCCACCTTCAAGGAGGAGCTGCTGGCCGATAGCCTCGCCGCCAAGCGAGTCGAGATCGCCATCGTCACCTTCGGGCCAGTCCAGGTGGTCACTGAATTCCAGACCGCCGAACATTTCACCCCGCCGCAGTTGACCGCGCAAAAAGATACTCCCATGGGCCAGGCGATCGTCCAGGGACTGGAGCTGCTGGACCAGCGCAAGACCCTGTATCGGGAGCACGGTATCCCCTTTTTCCGCCCCTGGGTGTTCCTGATCACCGACGGCAGCCCGACCGACGACTGGAAGGCCGCCGCCCACGAAGTGCGGTTGGGCGAGGACAAGCACGCCTTCGCCTTCTTCGCGGTGGGGGTCGAGGGCGCCAACCTCGATGTCTTGCAGCAGATTTCGGTTCGCCAGCCGTTGCGCCTGCGCGGCCTGCGTTTCCGCGAGCTGTTCCAGTGGCTGTCCAACTCGATGCGCTCGGTGTCGCGTTCGGTGCCGGGCACCGAAGTGCTGCTGGCCAATCCCACGGCTCCCAGCGGCTGGGCCTCGGTGTGAACGAAGGCGGGTGGCGCTACGTCTGCGCCAGCGTCCCAGGCGTAGCCCACCTGACTGAAGGGACCGAGTGCCAGGACGACTGCGCCAGCCGCGTGCTGGCAACGCCCGACGGTGACTCCATCCTGGCGCTGGCCGTCGCCGATGGGGCCGGCAGCGCCGCCGAATCCCGCACCGGCGCGGCGCTAGCCTGCCAAACCCTGCTGGACGAATGCGCAGCTCGCTTGGCCGACCCCCCGACCGCCGACTGGATGCCGGCCATGGCTGCAAGCCTGTTCCAACGGGTGCGGGCCGCGCTAGAGCGACGCGCGGCCGAAGCCAGCCTACCGCTGCGGGCCTTCGCCTGCACTCTGCTGGGGGCGGTGGTCGCGGCCGATCGCGCGCTGTTCCTGCAGATCGGCGACGGCGCCATCGTGATCGGCGGCCCGACCGGCTACCGGCCGGTGTTCTGGCCGCAAGGCGGAGAGTACGCCAACGAGACCTATTTCGTGACCGACAGCAACGCTGTCACCCGGCTGGAATGCGCTGTGTTGAACGAACCGATCGCCGAAATCGCCCTGCTCAGCGACGGCCTGCAACGGCTGGCCCTGCACTATCAGACCCGGCAGGCCCATATTCCCTTCTTTCGTCCGCTGTTCCAGCATCTGCGCGACTATCCCGCGACGGGTCGCCCAGAGGAACTGGCGGCCGCGCTGGAGCGCTTCCTGGCCAGCCCGGCCATCGACCAGCGCACCCACGACGACAAGACCCTGATCCTGGCCACCCGGCTACCCGTCGCGGCGGATGCAGCAACCTCGGCTCCTTCGATCCCCACCTCAACGGTTCCGGCGGAACCCCCTCCCGCCGATCTTCAGCTCGATCCTCAACCCACCGATGCCGCCGCTCTCCCCGACGATCCCGCCCCGCTCGCGTCCGCCGTCTGATCCCCGTCCGGCGACGCGGCTCTATAGCGGTGCCGGTCACCCGGTCGAGCCGGGCAAAGCCCTGGGACGCGGCGGTGAAGGCGCGATCCACGAGATCGCCGGCCGGCCCGGCTTTGTCGCCAAGGTCTATCACCAGCCCATCGACGCCGACAAGGCCCTCAAGCTGGAAGGCATGGCGCGGCAGGCCCATCCCGGCCTGCTGGAAGTGGCGGCCTGGCCAGTGGACGTGTTGCGCGCCAGCCCCAGCGGTCCGGTGCGGGGCTTCATCATGCCGCGAGTCAACGGCTACCAGGAAATCCACAGTCTCTACGGTCCCTCGCACCGCAAGCGCGCCTTCCCCCAGGCCGACTGGTCGTTTCTGGTCCACGCCGCCCGCAACCTGGCCAGCGCTTTCGAGACTATCCACGCCCGCGGTCACGTCATCGGCGACGTCAACCCCGGCAATGTGGTGGTCTCGGCCCAGGCGCTGGTCAAGCTGATCGATTGCGATTCCTTCCAGATCGATACAGGCGGCCGACTGTTCCTGTGCGATGTCGGAGTGCCGCAGTTCACCGCGCCGGAATTGCAGGACCGGCCGTTTCGCGGCTTGCGCCGCACGGCGGACCACGATGTCTTCGGCCTGGCCCTGCTGTGCTTCCACCTGTTGTTCATGGGACGTCATCCCTTCGCCGGTCGTTATCTGGGCAAGGGCGACATGCCCATCGAACGCGCCATCAAGGAGCACCGCTTCGCCTTCGGCCAGCACGCCGCCGCCTGGCTGATGGAGCCGCCGCCCCACACCCTGCCGCTGACGGTCTTGCCCCGCCCGATCGCCGATCTGTTCGAACGCGCCTTCGTCCCGCTGACGCCGGCGCAAAAACGGCCCACGCCCCGCGAGTGGCTGGCGGCGCTGGAGCGGCTGGGCAGCGAGTTGCGCTCCTGCGGGCGCAACGCCATGCACAAATATCCCGGCCAGCTGTCAGCCTGCCCATGGTGCGCGCTGGAGCAGGCCAGCAGAACCACCTTCTTCGCCCCAGCCCAGCGCGCCCCGGTCCCCCATCCGGTGGCCGAGCATCCCGATTTCGACCTGGACCAAGCTTGGAGCCGGATTCTGGCGGTGCCCCCACCCGGCGCTGAGGTCATGCCGCGCACCGCAGCGCCGGCGGTCACGTCCACGCCGCTGCCCGATTCTCTGCAGCAGATCCAGCGGGTCAACCTGATCAAGGCGGCGGCCATCATCGGCGCGGTCCTGGCCGCCATCCTGATCCGTCCCCGTCTCAGCTGGCTGTGGCTGCCGCTGGCTGCTGCCGTTAGCTCGCTGTTCTGGGATCGCAGCGTGCACCGCGAACACCAACGCCGCCGCCTGGCGCTGTTCAACGCCCGCCGCGAGCGGCTGGAATTGCAGGCTGCCTGGCAAAAACATGCCAGCGAACAGCCATTCGCAGCCCGGCTGTACAACTTGCAAATCCTGCGCGACCGCCACCGCAATCTGTCGGCCGACTTCCTGCGCGATCTGCAACGGCTGGAGACCGCCCGGCGACGCATACAGCTGCAGACCTTTCTGGAAAACCATTTCATCGACGCCGCCCGGATTCCCGGCATCCGCACCACCGACCGCATGGCGCTGGAATCCTACGGCATCGAAACCGCCGCCGACATCACGTCCGAGGCCATTCGGGGGGTGCCGGGCTTCGGTCAGCGCCTCGGCCGCCAACGGGCGGCGGCATTGCTGGCCTGGCGGCAGACCCTGGAGCGGCAGTTCCGCTACGACCCCCAACAGGGCACGACGCCGGCGGCCATCGCCGATCTTCGCCGGCAATACCTGCAGCAACGGCTGCAAATCGAACAGGAGTTGATGGCAGGTCCCGCCGAACTGGCTACAATCAAGACAGATATCCTCAAACAACGCGCCCAGATCAACATTGCCCTGATCCGCCAAGCCGTGCAAGAAGCGCAAGCCCGAGCAGATTTGCGAGTTTTCCACCTCGGTCTCGGCGCTCTCTGGTAACGGTCCCGCCGCGCCGCAGCGGTCGCGAACAGCCGGAGACTTCTTCAATGGGTAGACGCAATGAGCATACGCGGGAAGAACTGCGCGAAATCGCGCTGCGAGCAGCCGAGGATCTCGTCGCCAGCCAGGGACTGACCGGCCTGAGCACTCGCAAGATCGTCACGCGCATTGGCTACACGGTCGGTAGTCTGTATATGGTGTTCCGCAGTCTGGATGATCTGATCATTCAGATGAACGAACGGACCCTGGATGCCCTGCACCGGCAACTGCTGCGCGCCACCGCCGATTCGCCGCCGCCAACGGCGGCCATCCGCGCCCTAGCGCAAGCCTATATCGATTTTGCCCTTACCCAGACCAACCGTTGGCTGGCCGTCTATCAGCATCGGCTGCCCGAGGGCGAATCCATCCCCGATTCCTTCACCGAACGGGTGACCCGGATGTTCGAACTGGTCCAGCGCCAGCTGGCGCTACTCTGTCCCCGGCGCTCTTCCGACGAGATCGCGCTGGCCAGTCGCGCGCTGTGGAGCGGGGTGCATGGCATCTGCATCCTGGGTTTCGATCAAAAACTGGAAGTCGCGGGCGGACACTCGCTCCAGGATGTAGCCGGCTCCATGTTGGATCACTACCTGAGCGGCTTCACCCAGGCATAACGCCGACGACCCCGCTGATCGATCGGCCGCCGTCATCCCGCAGCCAGCCGGATCCTGCCCCACTGCTCTTCCAGGCGCTTGACCGACACCGGGGCGATGGTCTTCAACTCCTGGGCGAACTGCGAGACCCGCAGCTCCTCTAGCAGCCAGCGAAATCGGATCAACTCCGGATCGTGGCGTTCGCGCGCGGCATTCTCGGTCAATTGCCGCTGGCAGGCATCCCACAGCCGGACGACATCGCCACGCCGCTGGCGGTCCTTGTCCGGAGCCTGGCGGAGTTTCTGCCAGCGCAGGGCGATGGCGCGCAGATAACGCGGTAGGTGCGGCAACCATTCCGGCGGGGTCTGGCCGAGAAAGCCGGGATAGACGAGGTGGTTCAACTGCGCGCGGATATCGACCAGGGCTTCGGCCCAGACCGGCGAGTCGTCGAGCAACGCCCGCCGCACCTCGTGATAGGCAGCCAGGATAGCGGCGGCCATGTCGCACACCGCCAGCCGCTCGACCGCCAGTTGGGACTTGCCTGCCTCCAGCAACGCCTCGAAAGCGGCCCGATCGCGCGGCAGTGGACGGTCAGCCAGGAACGCCCGGTCGAGAATGGCGGCCAGCACATCCTCGCGCAACTGCTCCTGGGTCCCCAGCCCGACGAAATGCAGCGTCATGCCCTGGAGTTTCGGCAGGTCGCGCGCCAGCGTCTTGTAGGCCGGCCCCAACCGCCAGCCGATCAGGCGACGCAAGCCGGCCCGGGTCGCCGCCTCGGCCCGCGCCGACCCGTCCAGCACCCGCAACGCCAGCGAACCATCGGCTTCGGCCACCAGGGCCGGATAGCCGCGCAACCGGATGCCGTTGCGGACAAAACTCACCTCGGTCGGCAAGGCTCCGAAATCCCAGTCGCGCAGCTGCTCCCGCTCGAACTCCGGGGTCGGCAGGGCGGCGAAGCTGGTCCGGGCCTCGCCGCGCAATTGCGCCTGAATGGCCTGCCAGTCGCGCCCAACCGCCAGTTCCCGTCCCTCGGCGTCCACCACCTGAAACCGCATCTGCAAATGGGTCGGGATCGCGGCCGGATTCCACGCCTGTTCGGGAATCGCTACGCCGGTCATGCGTTGCAGCTGCCCGGCCATGGCCTCGGTGAGCGAACCCTGGCCTGGTTCCAGCACTTCCAGCAGCGCCTGCACGTAATTGGGCGTCGGCACGAAGTTACGGCGCAAGGCTTTCGGCAGAGATTTCAGCAAAGCCGCCATCCGTTCCGCCCGCAACCCCGGCACCAGCCAGTCCAACCGCCTGGGATCGACCTGGTTGACCGCCGCCAATGGCACGGTCAGGGTCACGCCGTCATCGACCGCACCCGGCTCGAAACGATAGCGCAACGGCAGTTGCAACCCATCGAGATCGAGATGATCGGGAAAGCGCTCGCCACCCGCTACCGGTCCCGCCGCCGCCAACAGCGCGGCCCGATCGAGAAACAGCAGCCGGGGCTGGTCCCGTTCGGCCTGCTTGCGCCAGCTTTCGAAACTCGGACCGTTGTAGATTCCGTCCGGAATGCGCGCCTGGTAAAAGCGGTAGAGCGCCTCCTCGTCGGCGCTCAAGTCGCGGCGCGCCCGAACCTCCAGTTCTTCCAATTCGTCCAGCAGTTGCCGATTGTGCTGGAAAAACGGTGCCTTGCAGTGGAATTCGCCCGCGACCAGCGCCTGGCGGATGAAGATCTCCCGCGCCAGAGCCGGATCGAGCGGACCATAGTTGACGCGGCGACCGACCACGATCGGCAGGCCATATAGGGTCACCCGCTCGGTGGCGGTCACCTGCGCGCTGCGTTTTTCCCAGTGCGGCTCGGCATAACTGCGCTTGAGCAGATGTCCAGCCAACCCCTCGACCCACTCCGGCTCGATCCGGGCCAGGGTGCGGGCGTACAGTCGCGAGGTTTCCACCAGCTCGGCGGCCATCACCCAGCGCGGCCGCTTCTTGAACAAGCCGGAGCCTGGAAACAGATGGAACATCCGGTCGCGCGCGCCAAGATAAGCGCTGTCCTCCTGCTTCAGGCCGAGATGACCCAGCAGGCCGGTCATCAGCGCCCGATGCAGGTTGTCATAGGACGCCGGTTCGCCGTTGGGCCGCATCCCCATCGTGGTCGCCAGCGCCAGCAATTCCTGGTGCAGATCGTGCCATTCGCGCATCCGCACGAACGACAGAAAATCGGCCTGGCACCGATTGCGCAACTGATTCTTGGACAGCTGGTGGGCCTGATCGTGGTAATAGTCCCATAGCTTGAGCAGGGCCAGGAAATCGGACTGCTCGTCGCGGAACCGGCGATGTTTCTCGTCGGCAGCCTGCTGTTTCTCCAGTGGCCGCTCGCGCGGGTCCTGGATAGCCAGCACCGCGACGATCACCAGAACCTCGCGCAAACAGCCCTCCCCCTGCGCGGCCAGCAACATCCGGCCCAGTCGCGGATCGACCGGCAGCTTGGCCAGTTGCCGACCCTGCTCGGTGATCTGTCGCTGTTCATCCACCGCCTGCAATTCGAACAGCAGGCGGAAACCGTCGCTGATCTGGCGCGAATCGGGCGGATCGACGAAGGGAAATTCCTCCGGGCGACCCAGATTCAAGGCGCACATCTGCAGGATCACCGCCGCCAGATGGGTGCGCAAGACTTCCGGATCGGTGAACGGCGGGCGGGACTGGAGATCCTCTTCCGCGTACAGGCGGACGCAGACCCCGGCCATCACTCGTCCGCAGCGGCCGGCGCGCTGGTTGGCGCTGGCCTGGGAAATCTTCTCCACCGGCAGGCGCTGGATCTTGCCGCGCGGGCTGTAGCGACTGATGCGAGCCGTACCGGGATCGATGACGTAGCGGATGCCGGGCACGGTCAGCGAGGTTTCCGCCACATTGGTGGCCAGCACGATGCGCGGCCGGCCACGAGGATGGAACACCCGATTCTGTTCGGCCGCCGACAACCGGGCATACAGCGGCAACACCTCGGTATTGGGCGGATGATGCTTGCGCAGGCTTTCCGCCGTTTCCCGAATCTCCCGCTCGCCGGACAGGAAGATCAGGATATCGCCCGGCCCTTCCTGCCACACCTCGTCCACCGCATCTAGAATGGCTTGTTGCAAATCGCGATCGCGTTCGTCCTCGTCCGCCGCCAACAGCGGCCGGTAGCGCAACTCCACCGGATAGGCGCGCCCGGAGACTTCGATGATGGGGGCCTGATCGAAATGGCGGGAAAAGCGCTCGGGGTCGATGGTGGCCGAGGTGATGATCAGCTTGAGATCGGGCCGGCGCGGCAACAGTCGCTTGAGATAGCCCAGCAGGAAATCGATGTTCAGACTGCGCTCGTGAGCCTCATCGATGATGATGACCTCGTATTGCTCCAGCAGCCGGTCGCTCTGGGTTTCCGCCAGCAGGATGCCATCGGTCATCAGCTTGATGAGGGCATCCGGGCCAGTATGGTCGGAGAACCGCACCTTGTAGCCGACCTGGTCGCCGACTGTGCTGTTCAGCTCAGCGGCGATGCGCGTCGCTACCGAACGAGCAGCGATCCGCCGTGGCTGGGTGTGGCCGATTAGCCCCGCCACGCCCAAACCGAGCGAGAGGCAGATCTTGGGCAGCTGGGTGGTCTTGCCGGAGCCGGTCTCGCCGCAGATCACCACCACCTGATGCGCGCGGATCGCGGTGGCGATCGCCTCGCGCTGGGCGCTAATCGGCAGATGGTCATCGAACGATGGCGTCGGCAGCGCCGCCCGCCGCGTCTGCAGACGCTGGGCGGCTGCGTCCAATTCGGCGCTCAATTGTTCCAGCGCGCGATCCACCGGCTTGCCGTCGCGCACCCGCCGCCGCAGTCCTTGCAGGCGGCGGCGCAATAGCGCGCGATCGCGAATGAGACAGTCAGCCAGGCGAGCTTGCAAGGCAACGAGAATTTTTTCCACGGAGATTTCCAAAGTTTTGTTTGGCAAAGCTTTAGCTTCGTCCAGAATATCAATGGTGGATAATTGGCCCCCAAGACCAGAGCTGATGCCAATAAAATTCACTTGCGGAACCCTTTTCTTTCACGTACTTTCGGCGACGGGCGGCGAGGTTGCGCACCTCCACATGCCCAAAGTCGGCTCCTGGATGTCCAGGGTTTTCCATGAAAATTCGGCTGTTCGAGGAGCCCGGCAGGAAAATATTTTGTCTTGAGGTTGGTTTAATGCGTACTGGCACTGTGAAGTGGTTCGACGAAGCCAAAGGTTTCGGTTTCATCGCCCCCGAGGACGGCAGCAGCGATGTATTCGTCCATTATTCGGTCATCGAGGGCAAAGGATTCCGGACTTTGGCGGAAAATCAGAAAGTCGAGTTCGAGTTCAAGGTCGGCCCCAAGGGTCCGCAAGCCACGATGGTCAAAAAATTCGCGGCTGCAAAATAAGATTCCACCACCACCCCATCCAGCCAAAGCCCCGCCCGCGCGGGGCTTTGTCGTTTGACCACTCATCCGCACTCGGCCACTATAGCCAACCGTCCCGTTCGGCTTCGCTATAATACCTCGTTCGTCTTAGCCCGGCAGAATCGCACCGTGATCGCAAAACTCCGCAACATCGCCATCATCGCCCACGTAGACCATGGCAAAACCACCTTGGTCGACAAACTCTTACAACAATCCGGCACGCTCGGCAACCGTGGCGCTCCGGTTGAACGGGTGATGGATTCCAACGATCTGGAGCGGGAGCGAGGGATCACCATCCTCGCCAAGAACACCGCTCTGCACTGGAACGACTATCACATCAACATCGTCGATACGCCAGGACACGCCGATTTCGGCGGCGAGGTCGAACGGGTCTTGTCCATGGTGGATTCGGTGCTGCTGCTGGTGGACGCCGTGGACGGCCCGATGCCGCAGACCCGCTTCGTCACCCAGAAAGCCTTCGCCATGGGCTTTCGCCCCATCGTGGTCATCAACAAGATCGACCGGCCCGGCGCGCGTCCACACTGGGTGCTGGACCGCACCTTCGATCTGTTCGACCGTCTGGGCGCGACCGACGAGCAGCTGGATTTCCCCGTCATCTACGCCTCGGCGCTGCACGGCTACGCCGGACTGGACGAGGACGTGCGCGGCGGCGATATGACCCCGCTGTTCGAAACCATCATCAACCACGTCAGCTCGCCCGACGTCGATCCCAGCGGCCCGTTCCAGCTGCAGGTCAGTTCGCTGGACTACAACAGCTATGTCGGGGTGATCGGCATCGGCCGCATCCGCCGCGGCAAGGTCAAGACCAACACCCCGGTGGTGATCCTCGACCGGGAAGGTCAGCGCCGCAATGGTCGGGTGTTGCAAATCCTCGGCTTCCAGGGCCTGGAGCGGATCGAATTTCCCGAAGCCGCCGCGGGCGACATCATCGCCTTCACCGGCATCGACGGTCTGGGCATCTCCGATGTGATCTGCGATCCCAACGCGGTCGAGCCCTTGCCGTTGCTGAAGGTGGACGAGCCCACCATGAGCATGACCTTCCAGGTCAACACCTCGCCGTTCGCCGGTCGCGAGGGCAAGTACGTCACCAGCCGCCAGTTGCGCGAACGCCTGCACCGCGAGCTGATACACAACGTGGCGCTGCGGATCGAAGACAGCGACGATCCGGACAAGTTCAAGGTCTCCGGCCGCGGCGAGCTGCACCTGTCGATCCTGATCGAGAACATGCGCCGCGAGGGTTATGAACTGGCCGTTTCCCGCCCGGAAGTCATCGTGCGCGAGATCGACGGTGAGCCGTACGAGCCCTATGAGCAATTGACGGTGGATGTGGAAGAGCAGCACCAGGGACCGATCATGGAAAAGCTGGGCGAGCGGCGCGGCGATCTGCTCGACATGCAACCCGACGGCAAGGGTCGGGTGCGGCTGGACTATCTGATTCCGGCCCGCGGCCTGATCGGCTTCCAGACCGAATTCCTGACCACCACCTCCGGCACCGGGCTGATCTACCATGTCTTCGACCGCTACGGACCGCTGAAGAAAGGTGCAATCGGCGCGCGAATTAACGGCGTGCTGATCGCCAACGCCACCGGCAAGGCGCTGGCCTATGCGTTGTTCAATCTGCAGGAACGCGGGCGGATGATGGTCGGTCCGGGCGACGAAGTGTACGAGGGCATGATCGTCGGCATCCATTCCCGGGAAAACGACCTGGTGGTCAACCCGCTCAAGGCCAAGCAGCTGACCAACATCCGCGCGGCCGGTTCCGACGAAAACATCCTGTTGACCCCGCCGGTGCGCATGAGCCTGGAACAGGCGCTGGAATTCATCGACGACGACGAACTGGTCGAGGTCACCCCGAAATCGATCCGCTTGCGCAAGAAATTGCTGCTGGAAAACGAGCGCAAGCGGGCCGCGCGGAAAGAAAGCGATAAATAGCCGTCCTTCGGTTTCCCGACCCGCAGTGGCGGGTCGGGCCGGCAACGGGTCCTATCGACCGGATCGAATGGCCGTATCCGAGGCGCAACAACACGCCTTGAAAAATTGACAATATGACAATTACTTCATCTCTATCTATACTCTCTGTCATCGAGTTCCTACGACAGTAGCATTCAGGAACAGGAGGGAGGGCGGCCCGATGAAGCGCCTATCGGGGGAATTGTGGCGAGGACTGGCGGCAGCGCCCCGATGGCTGCCCCCGGTCCTGCTCGCCCTGGCCATCGTCACTCTCATGGTGGTCGGCATCCACTTGGCCTACCAACAACACTACAACGAAGAAGCTGCCCGGCTCGGCGCCATCGTCGATCTCAAAACCCGCCAAATCACCGACTGGCTCCATGAACGGCAGGGCGACGCCCGTTTTCTCCAGAACAGTCGGTTTCTATCGGAAACCTATCGGCGCTGGCGCGAGACCCAGGATCCCGACAGCCTCGATCGACTACAGAAACGCCTGAGTGAATTCCAAAAATACAACGGCTTTGCCAAAATCCTGCTATTGGATGACCAAGGCACGCTGATATGGGATTCGACTGGTAACGCGCCTACTATCGCACCCGCCCTGAGCGCCGCAGCCCGCCAGGCGGCGGCCGACCAGCAGACGAGCCGACTGGGTCCCTATCGGGATGACTTCGGGCAAGTATGGCTGGATTTTCTCGCTCCGCTGCCCAGTGTAGGCGGTCGACCCGGCCCGGTGTTGGTGCTGCAGGTCGATCCGGCGGATCATCTCTACCCCATGCTGCAAAGCTGGCCGGTGCCCAGCGCCAGCGGCGAAACCCTGCTGGTGCGGCGCGATGGCGATGCGATTTTTTTCCTCAACGATCTGCGCCACCGCGCCAACACAGCGATGCAACTGCGACTGCCGATCACCACGGAAAAGCTGTTGGCAAGCTATGTCGTGTCGAGCAAAACACCGAAAAACCTATTCGAGGGTGTCGATTATCGGGGTGTGCCGGTCAGCGGCCTGGGGACGGCCATACCCGGCACCGACTGGTACCTGATCGCCAAGGAAGACCGGGCCGAAATGTTCGCCGGAATGACCAGCGCCGCGCTTGGGATCAGTCTGATTGGCTTGCTGGCTCTGGGAATGGCCGGAACCAGCGCCATACTGTGGCGCCAGCATCAGCGCATCGTCGCCACTCAGCGCGAGTGGACACTGCAGACGGAGCGATTGCGCGCCCTGCAACTGATCGACACCATCGTCAACAGCTCCACCGACGCCATCTTCGTCAAGGATACTCAGGGCCGCTATCTGCTGCTCAACCAGGCTGCGGCCGCCTGGGTCGGCAAGTCCGCCATGGAGGTGCTGGGCCGGAACGACACCGACCTGTTCTCCCCCGAACAAGCCCGCAAGATCATGATGGAGGATCAGCAATTCCTGGCGGATGGGCGCTTGGTCACCATGGAACAGCAGCGCTTTCTTCCAGGCGGTCTATACACCTTCCTCATTACCAAAGGCCCCCTACACGATACCGACGGAACCGTGATCGGCCTGTTCGGCATCGCCAGGGACATCACCGAACGCAAACAAATCGAGGAAAAGCTGCGGGAGAGCGAAGGGCGCTATCGCACCTTGTTCGAAGAGTCGCGCGACGCCATTCTGGTGGCGGATGCAGAGACTGGCCTGATCCGCGAGGTCAACAAGGCGGCCGAAACGCTGATGGCCCGACCGCGCGCCGAACTGATCGGTCTGCATCAGACCCAACTACATCCTCCCGGCGACGCACAGAAGTACGCAGCCGAATTCCAGCGCCATGCTCGTGGCGAAATCGCCTATATCATCTCCGAGATCTACACCGGCGACGGGCGCCGCGTTCCAGTCGAGATCAGCACCGGCCTCTTGCAGTTACCCGATGGCTCCTTGATGGTGCAAGGTTTTTTCCGCGATATCACCGTTCGCCAACGCACCGAACTCGCTTTGCGAGCCAGCGAAGCGAAATTTCGTTCCTATGTCGAACATGCACCGTTCGGCATTCTGGTAGTCAATCGGGCCGGTCATTTCGTGGAAGCCAACCACGCGGCCATCGAGACATTGGAATACGACATCGCCGAGCTGCTCGGTCTGAGCATCCCCGACATCCTGACTGCGGAAGATCGGCAGGCCGGGTTGCAACATTTCGCCAAGGTCATCGACGAAGGATTCGCCGATGACCGACTGCGCTTCCGGACCCGGAGCGGACGAACGGTTTGGGTCCTGGTGCGAGCCGTGCGGCTCAACGATGATCGCTTCATGGGCTTCTGCCACGACATCACCCAGCGAGTGGAAGCGGAACAAGCCTTGAGCGACAGCGAACGACGCTATCGTGAGCTGGTCCAGAACGCCAACAGCGCCATCATTCGCTGGTCGCGCGATGGCACGATCACTTTCTTCAACGAATACGCGCAAACATTCTTCGGCTGGAGTGCAGATGAAGCCCTCGGTCGACACATCAGCATCATCATGTCCGACCAAAAGTCCACCAGCGTCGACCTGACCACGCTCCTCCAAGACATCGTCAACCACCCAGATCGCTACGCCAACAATATCAACGACAATGTCTGCCGCGATGGCCGTCGAGTCTGGATGAACTGGACCAATCGCGCGATTTTCGATGATAGCGGTCAAGTGCAAGAGATTCTCGCCATCGGTAACGACATCACCGACCGTAAGCGAGCCGAGGAAGCGCTGTTGCATCGGGAAATGCTGTTGCGGGATGTAGGCGAGCTGGCCCACATCGGCGGCTGGGAATTCGATCTGATAACACTCCAGGTCCGGTGGACCGAAGAAACTGCCCGTATTCATGAACTGGACCCACACACCCACATCGACGTCAACCTGGGTTTGAGCTTCTTCTCGGGCGAATCCCGCTGCCGGATCGAGGCGGCGGTCAAAGCGGCCATCGAACACGGCTTGCCCTACGACCTCGAACTGGAGTTGATCTCGGCCAAAGGCGTACGCAAATGGGTGCGTATCATCGGCCATCCCGTAGAGGAAAACGGGAAAATCCTGTGCATCCGCGGCTCGATGCAGGACATCACCGTATCCAAACGAATGGTGGAAAATCTGCGGGCCAGCGAGGAAAAACTCAGGCTGTTCATCGAGCACGCCCCGGCGGCCATCGCCATGCTGGATCGCGATATGCGCTATCTCTTCGCCAGTCGCCGCTGGAGCGACGACTACCAGCTCGGCGACCGCGAGATCATCGGCCACAGCCATTACGAGATCTTTCCGGAAGCCCCGGACCGCTGGAAAGCGATCCATCGCCGCTGCCTGGCGGGTGCGACCGAGCATTGCGAGGAAGACCCATTTCTGCGACTCGACGGGACTGTCACCTGGGTGCGCTGGGAGGTTCGGCCCTGGTACGACAGCAGCGGCACGATCGGCGGCATCGTCATCATCTCGGAAGACATCACTCAGAGCGTCCAGGCGCGAGCTGCGCTACGCAAGAGCGAACAGCAATATCGCATGCTGACCGAAACCATGAAGGATGTGGTCTGGGTGCTCGATATCGATGCGATGCGATTCCGCTATGTCAGCCCGTCGGTCCAGCGGCTTTACGGATTCACTGCCGAAGAAATCATGGCCGGACTGGTCGAAAATATCCTGATGCCGGACGATTTCGCTTGTTTCGAAGACATCTTGCAGCAGCGAGCTGCCGATTTCCGCACCGGCCGGACCGATTCCAACCAGTATTACACCGATCGGTTCGAGCAACCTCGCAAGGACGGCTCATCGGTCTGGACCGAGACCGTCGCCAGTTGCTTCCACAACGACCAAACCGGCCATATCGAGTTGCGAGGCGTGACCCGCGACATCACCGAACGTAAGCAGGCGGAAGAGGAAATCCGACGGATCAACGCCGACCTGGAACGGCGGGTGGCGGAACGCACCGCCGAACTGCAACACACCAACCGCATCCTGGTGGGAAAAGCGGCTGAAGTCGCCGATCTCTATAATAGCGCGCCCTGCGGTTATCACTCGCTCGATGCCTCGGGAATGATCATCGCCATCAATGACACCGAACTGTCCATGCTCGGTTATAGCCGAGAAGAGGTGGTTGGGCGAATGTGCTTCAGTCAGGTGATTACTCCCGCCAGCCAGCTGATATTCGAAGAGAACTTCCCAAAGTTCAAACAGCGGGGCTACGTCTACAACCTGGAATTCGACATCGTGCGCAAGGACGGCTCCCTGCTGCCGATCGTGCTGAACGCCACGGCCGTGCACGACGCCGATGGCCGCTACCTGTTCAGCCGCTCGACCATGTTCGACAACCAGGAACGCAAGGAGCGGGAAAAACAGATCGAGATACTGAACAACGAACTGCAGCGCCGCGCGGTCCAGGCCGATGTCGCTAACCAGGCCAAGAGCGCATTCCTGGCCAACATGAGCCACGAAATCCGCACGCCGCTGAACGCTATCATCGGCCTGACCCATCTGCTCAGGCGGGACGATCCTTCTCCCACACAGGTCGAGCGACTGGACCGAATCGTTGCTGCCGCCCGTCATTTGCTCACGCTCATCAACGATATCCTCGACCTGTCCAAGATCGAGGCCGGCAAGCTGACGCTGGAGCAAACCGATTTTCATCTTTCATCCCTGCTGGACCAGATACGTTCGCTGATCGCTGATTCGGCCCGCTCCAAGGGGCTGATGCTGATCATCGACAGCGATGCAGTACCGATTTGGCTGCGCGGGGATGTCACCCGGTTGCGTCAAGCATTGTTGAACTACGCCACCAACGCGGTAAAGTTCACCGAACACGGCATGATCACTCTGAGAACTCGTTTGGAGGCAGAGCAGGATGACGACCTGATGGTGCGATTCGAGGTCGAGGATACGGGCGTCGGCCTGGATGAAGGTCAGATCGGCCGGATTTTCAAAGCCTTCGAACAGGCCGATGCCTCGATCACGCGGCGCTACGGAGGCACGGGGCTCGGGTTGGCGATTACCCGACGGCTGGCCGAGTTGATGGGCGGTCAGGTGGGAGTGGAAAGTCAACCGAACATCGGCAGCAGCTTCTGGTTCACCGCCCGGCTGACGCGAGGGCACCCCACCGACTTGCCCGCCAGCATCGTGAACACCGAGAGCCCCCTCTATTGGCAAGGAGCCGACCTTCGGATACTGCTGGTAGAGGACAACGCGGTCAACCGGACAGTGGCGCTGGAGTTGTTGCGCGTGATGGGTCTGGAAGCCGACACCGCCGTGAATGGCCGGGAGGCTATAGCGCGCGCGCGTGAGACAGCTTACCAATTGATTTTGATGGATGTACAAATGCCGGAACTGGACGGATTGGCCGCCACCCGCGCCATCCGCGCCCTGCCCGGTTGGGCGGACACGCCTATCCTGGCCATGACCGCCAATGTCTTCGACGAAGATCGCCGTGCGTGCCTGGAGGCTGGGATGAACGACTTCGTCGCCAAACCAGTCGACCCGGATATTCTCCATGCAACCCTGATGAAATGGTTATCGAGCGCCGGGGCAACGCCGGCTTCAGCCGCGTCGACCGCTTCGGCCAGCACTGGCGATCGCAATCACGACTGGCAGCAGCGCCTGACCACCCTGCCTGGATTCAACCTGAGCTTCGGCCTGGCCACCGTGTGCGGTAAGTCAGCGGCCTATCGCCGCTTGCTGGATATCTTTCTCGCCCATCACGGCCAGGATCCGGCGCGACTGGCCGAGCGCAGCGCGGCTGGCGACTGGGAGACCATCCGGCAACTGGCTCACGCGCTGAAGGGCTCCGCCGGCAATCTGGGCGCGACTGCGGTCCAACATGCAGCCGACGCATTGCACCAGGCTATCGATCACGGCGTTGAATCTGCCACCCTCCAGCTAGCGGTCGAGACTCTGGCCGCTGACCTAACTGCGCTACTGAAGGGGCTGCGCGCAGCGACATCGAATGACGCCGCTTCCGCGCCCGACACTCCGGTGGACCCCAGCCGCTTGGCCGAGGTGCTGGAGCAACTGACCGTGCTGCTGGAGAAAGGGGACATGGCGGCCTACGCCTTGGCGCAAGCCGAAGCGCCGCGCCTGCGGGCCGGGCTCGGTCCCGTCGGGGACCGCCTGCTGTGTCAGATCGCCGAGTTCGACTACGAAGCAGCCCAGGCAATCTTGCGGGAGACGCAAACCAATGATTCCTGATCCATCGGGCAACCGGGCTGAATCGACATAACCCTCACCAACGCTGCAAGCTTTCGTAAACCCGGACGGCAGGTCGATCATTCACTAAAAAGCCATCAATTCACATACATTAATAATATTCATTCACTCTATGAAACTCATTTATAAGACAAGCAATCCTATCTTTATTCACTGTTTACAGTTGCTAACGCTAGCGCCGCATGGAGAGCCGATAGCATGAATATGCCGAACTTTATGAATCATCCGGCTACCCTGCTGGTGGTCGACGATACGCCTGGAAACCTGATGGTGCTGGGCGAACTGTTACGCAGCGCTGGCTACCAGGTGAAGGTCGCCAACTCCGGTCGAGTGGCCTTGGACCATGCTGCTCGATACCCCTGCCCCGACCTGATTCTGCTCGACGTGATGATGCCCGAGATGGATGGCTACCAAGTCCTGAAGCGCTTGCATGCCGATCCCATCACCCAGAATATTCCCGTTATCTTCCTGACCGCCCTGAGCGACACGCGGGATGAGGAAACCGGCTTGGCGCTGGGCGCGGTCGACTACATCACCAAACCGTTCAAGCCGGCTCTGGTTCTGGCCCGCGTGCGCACCCATCTCGAGAGCAAGCACGCACGGGATTGGCTGATGAATCAAAACGCCGTGCTTGAAACCGAGATCACCCGGCGCATGTCGGAAAACGACCTGATCCAGCGCGTCACCATCCGCGCCCTGGCCCACTTGGCCGAAACCCGCGACCCGGAAACCGGCAACCATATCCTGCGCACCCAGAATTACGTACAGCGACTGGCCATGGCATTACGCACCCATCCCCGCTTCTCCGCCACCCTGAGCGATCATTACATCGAATTGCTGGTCCTCTCGGCGCCACTGCACGACATCGGCAAGGTCGGCATCCCAGACCACATCCTGCTCAAGCCCGGCAAATTGACCCCGGATGAATGGACCATCATGCAGACCCATGCTCAGATCGGCAGCGCGGCTATCGAGCAGGCCGAGCAGGATATCGACACCCAGCTCGAATTCCTGACCCCGGCCAAGGAAATCTCCCATTGGCACCATGAAAAATGGGACGGCAGCGGTTATCCGGACGGTCTGGCGGGCGACGCCATTCCGATCTCGGCGCGCCTGATGGCGCTAGCCGATGTGTTCGACGCTCTGATTTCACGCCGGGTCTACAAAGAATCCATGTCGTTCGAAACCGCCCGCGACATCATCACCGCCGGGCACGGCAAACACTTCGATCCAGACGTAGTCGATGCCTTTCTGGCAAACTTCGACCAATTCGTCGCTATCGCCGTGCACTATCCACCCTGATCACGCCCGAATGGTTGGCTCGCTGGCTGGCAAAGGACGCCATGGCGTCCCGGCTGTCGCATCGCTATAGCGCATTCAGAGCCTGCCTCAACTGGACCAGTGCGCTCAGATACCGTTGTTGGTGGGTCACTTCGATATCGGGCCAGCAAGCGCTTTTGCCTGCTTGCTCCAACGCTTCGCAGGACTGGGCAAAGAGCTGCGCCCCGATCATCTTGGCCGCACCCGACATACGGTGGGCCAAATACGTGACCGTTGTGGCATCTCGATTGGCTATGGCCCGTTCGAGAGACTGGGCATCCGACTGATTGGCCGCATGGAAGCGCGCGAGAATCTCGCTCTCCATCTTCGGATCGCCGCCGGTCAATTCAAACAATATAGTTCGATCCAGCACCCTATCTTGGGGAACATCCGCCTCGACAACCGGGGCTGGCGACAATGCGGCGACCGTAGGCATGTCTCCAATGGATGTGGAGAAAAGCTGATTCAATTTCGCCCGCAGGCTTTCCAGATTGGCTGGTTTGATCAGGACGTCATCCATGCCCGCCGATAGACACCGGCCGGCCGATTCCTTGAGCGCATTGGCTGTCCAAGCCAGCACCGGCATGCGCCGTCGCCCGATTTTAGCCTCCAGACGACGGATTTCCCGCACCAGCTGGTAACCATCGACCTCCGGCATATGGCAGTCGGTGATCAACAAATCGTATTCTCGGGTTTTCCACATTTCCAAGGCTTTGATGCCACCCACGGCCTGTTCCGAGGCGAAGCCCAGGATTTCCAGTTGCTGCGTCAAAAGATCGCGATTGGTGGGATGATCGTCCACCAACAGGATCAGCTTGCCCGTGGCAGACGTCACAGTCACCGGGTGAGGCGCGCCCGCCACGCGGGACCGGAGGAACGCACTCGCGGTGGATGTGGCTGCTTGGGTTACCGTGACATCCAGCACGGGCAGGTTCAGGGTCAAGCTCAGCGCGGTTCCCTGGCCCAGGACGCTGGTCAGCTCGATGTCGCCGTTCATCATGTCGGCCAAGCGCCGGCAGATCGCCAAACCCAGCCCGGTGCCGCCAAAGCGGCGCGTGGTTTCAGCATCGGCTTGACTGAAAGGTTGGAACAGCAGCTGCTGCACCTCTGTGGCAATGCCCACACCGGTGTCGACGACAGTGAAGCGGACGCGGTCCATACCCTGCAGATGTTCGATCAACTCGGCCCGAAGCTCGACTCGCCCGCGCTCGGTGAACTTGATGGCATTGGACAGGAAGTTGTTGAGAATCTGGCGCAGGCGCAGCCGATCTACGCTCACCAGCGGACTGATTTCCGGCGATACCGCATGGATGAGCACCAACCCTTTGCTGCTGGCCAGACGCTCGTAGAACGCTGCGGCCAATTGCACGATCTCGGCGATGGAGGCAGGCTCGGCCACGATGGTCAGCTTGCCGGCCTCGATCTTGGAGTAGTCGAGAATATCATCGATGATGCGTAGCAAGGACTGCCCCGATTCTTGCGCCGTATCGAGCATCCGGGCCTGCTGCTCGCCCAGGCCGTGCAAGCCGACCAACTCCAGCATGCCCAACAGGGCATTCATCGGAGTACGGATCTCGTGGCTCATGGTCGCCAGGAAGGTGTCCTTTACCCGAGCCAGCTGCTCGGCTTCGAGTCGTGCCTTCTCCAGATCGACGGTCCGTTCCGCCACCAGCATCTCCAACCGTTCATGATGCTGCGCGACTTCGGCTTCGGCCCGTTCCCGGCTGAGGTAGCTGGCCAGGATATCGGCAGTCGCGCCCAGGAACTGTTCCTTGACGGTATCCTGCTGGAAATCCACCGTCAGGGTAACGACCAGCACCCCCATCAGATCGCCATGGGAAACGATGGGCACGCTGTAGTGACCATGATCGGGCATACCTAGAAAGGTGATGGCGTGACGTTCGTCCACATGCTGTGCATATTGGATCTTCTGCTCGGCGGCGGCCCGGCCGCAATGGCAATAACCCCAGGCCACATTGGCGCACAGATCCCGAACATCGGAATCGAGACTGTGAGAAACGACCAAATGGAGCTGTTGGGCCTTGCTATCCGCCAGGAATATCCCACCCTCGGGCAGCGGCTGTAGCCAGGACACGGCCAGGAGGCGCTGTAGACATTGGCCCAGGGTGTCCTCCAACGTGGTCCCGGACATGCAAATCTCCAGCAAGGCCCGCAGCGTCTCCTGTTGTTCCCGCTCGATCCGCAGCCGCTCTTCGGCCACCTTGCGCTCGGTGATATCGCGGGTGATCTTGGAAAATCCGATCAGCGCACCGCGTTCATCCCGGATGGCCGCGATGATGACATCGGCGAAAAATGTGCTGCCGTCCTTGCGCTGCCGCCAACCCTCGATCTCGGCATAGCCTTCGGTTTCCGCCTGCTTGAGCAGCATGGCGGGCCGACCGGCAGCAGCCTCTTCCGGCGGATGAAACCGGGCCAGCGACTGTCCGATGATTTCGTCGGCCTGATAGCCCTTCAACCGCTGCGCACCCTCGTTCCATGACACCACCAATCCCTGCGGATCGAGCATGAAGATGGCGTAATCCCGGATGCAGCTGGTCATCAATCGCAGACGCTCTTCGCTGTCGCGTAAGGCCCGCTCGGCGGCTTTGCGGTCGCTGATATCGACGATCGACACCACCACATGCCGATCCTTGCCAGTCGGCAAGGTGGATAGCCAGATTTCCACGGGAATTTCGCGACCGTCTTTGTGCAGGCCGAACAACTCCCGGCCTTTCCCCATCCGATAGGCCAGCCCGCCTTCGGCGGAAAACTGCTGGCGCAGGACCGGATGGCGATCGCGGCAGTCATGCGGAATGAGGACTTCGACCACTTCGCCCAACAATGCCGACCGCTCATAACCGAAGATCTGCTCCACGCGGGCGTTGACCCGCTCGATGTGTCCATCCTGATCCACCACCAGGATCACTTCGGGTACGGCGTCGATGATGTGATTGACGCACGCCTCGCTGGCCCGCAAACGCCGCTCGGTCTCCTTTTCCCGGGTGATGTCCTGCACGGTGCCCAGGGAACGCAGCGCCACGCCCGATTCGTCGCGTTCCGTATCGCAGCGCGACAGGATATGTTTGACCCGGCCATCGGGCAGCAGCAGACGATATTCGATCCGATAGGGCGTATTCCATTTCAGGTGGTTCTGATACTCGCGATCGACCACCGCACGGTCGGCGGGATAAATCATGCCCAGGTAGAATTCGTAGGTCGTTCCGAACGTCATCGGGTTCAGCTCGAAGATCCGATAGACCTCATCCGACCAACTCAGACGGTTGGTCGAAGGCTCGTAGCGCCAATATCCTACTTGGGCGATGCGCTGGGCTTCGGACAGGTCGCGCTCCATTTGCCGACGCTCGCTGATATCCATATGGGTACCGACCAGGCGCTTGGGATGGCCTGTCTCATCTCGCACCAGGATGCCGCGGGACAGGATATCCACCCAGTAGCCATCCTTGTGGCGCATGCGAAACTCGACTGAAAAACCCGGTTGCTGTCCTGCCACGCAGTCTCGGGTCAACATGTCGACCCTACTCAGATCCGCCGGATCGATCAGGCGTCGCCATGTCGCGCACTCGTTCTCCAGCTCATCGTCTCGATAACCCAGCATGGCCTTCCAGCGAGACGAGTAGAAGACGCCATCGGTGGTCAAGTCCCAATCCCACAGACCTTCGTGGGAAGCGCGCAAAGCAAAATCGAAACGTTCCTCGCTGATACGCAGCTCGGCAACGGCCTGACGACGTTGCGCTGCCTCGGTAGACAAGCGCTGATTGAGCGCTCGCAATTGGATCGTGGTCCGCTGTAGCCGCAGGTGTGTATACACCAAACGCGCCACCCCCAACCCCAGTAGGATGAAGATGACGCAACCAGCCGACAGAATTTGGATCAGGAACGTATGGTCTAGCGGTAGGCGCTCCGGCGGCAAGTGTGACACCACCTTCCAGGCATAGGATCCATCCGCCGTTTCCAGGCTGGAAGGCGAAACCACCGCCCTACCCTCGGAACTTTGCATGCCCTGTAGCGGGTACACCGTCGCAAAAGTCCAGACACCGTCGACATCGCGAAACTGGCCTTCGTCCTGCACCAGAATTCGACGCCAGACTGGCGGATGGCGGCGGGCAAAGGTTTCCGTGCGACCGAACATGAATCCCCATTCATCCGTCGCCCGGGAAGCCACCAGCCAATAGCCATCTTGGTTCAACAACGCCAGTGAAGCGCTCTGACCTGCAGAGACCGCGCGGAAATGGCCCAACAGGTGTTCCCCATGGTAATTCACCAGGACGATGCCTCGCTTGGCGCCCTGGGCGTCGAACACCGGCATCGCCAGATACAAGGTCGGTTTGTAGGGTGTTTCGACCTGGCCGCGTTCGACACTCAATTCCAAGGGCGACACGTAGAGCTGGCCGGGTTCCAGCGCGATAGCGCGGTGAAAGTGGCGATGTTTCGACTTGTCCTGCAAAGCCGAATCCGGCGTGACGACTCCCTTTCCCGCGACCAGCTCGACCCGCAGTCGCTCCATACCGTTCTCGTCGAGCCAACGCAGCCGATCGTAAATGCCCTTGGCCTCGGCAAAGGATTGAAAATCGCGGGTCAGGCGCGCCATGCTCAAGGAATCGGCCTGATTCAACACCGCAGCCAGCGACTCCAAGCGTGCTAGATAACGGACATCGCCCCCAACCTGCTGTAGCTGGGAGACTAATGCGCCAGCACCGAGCCGCACCGGAGTCGATTCATCCATCAGCAACCGCGCTTCCAAACGGGCTCGCTCCGATCGCAACAGAAACCACGATCCAGCCACGATCAGTAGAGCCAAAGGCAAAAACACGCCCAAACAATAGCGCAATGCCAAGCGCCAAAAATCGGACTGCCGTGTTGTCGATCGACTGTTCATCGAGCCCTTCACCTTGCTCGTGGTTCATCAGCGGTCGATACGGGAATCCCCTCGACCAGATTTTGCCGCTAGGCTGTCGAGAGCTACGCCCAGTGGTGCATAATCTATAAAATCTGTTTATTATAGGTGCAAAAAGCAATAATAATGTAACATTATATATAATATTGATACGAATTGTTTTATTGGAATCACATACAGCCCGATGATGAACTTTTTCTTATTTATACAAATAAATAGCATTTAAATTTTATTAAGCAGTTTTGCACGACCGCAGCATTAGTCATGCTGATGACAAGTCTAGCGTAAGTTATACTAATCACAGATTAAGGATGGCATATTGCCCTGCAATATCGAAAATCGGCTCCCGTATCCGGCTGGATCGGCTCCCGCGCGATATCGACACCACGCCGGGACCATCACGATCAGCGCTCCATCCCAAGGGACGGGTCCGATCCCGTCGGTCGGCGTATTCCACCAGAATCGTCGCGGCGGCGAATCATTGATTGTCGTCATCGATGCACAACCTTTTCTACGCTGGGGATAGAGCTGAAGGCGTGTCTACACCAGCCAACGCCAGGCGCCTTGAAGCGATCGGGATCTAGAGCGATTTTATGAACACCGAAGCGATCCGTAACTTGAGTTTCCTGGTGATCGAGGACGACCCCTTTCAACGCGAAGTGTTGGCGACGCTGCTCGGCACGATCGGCGCTCAGCACATCATGCAGGCGGAAAACGGCCGTGAGGCATTGGAGAAATGGGCCGCGGCGGAGACGCCGGTCGACATCGTCATCTGTGATCTCAACATGCCGGAAATGGATGGTATGGCCGTGTTGAGACGGCTGAGTCAGATGAACAGCAAAGTCTCGATCATTCTGGTTAGCAGTCACGGCCGCGCGATCCTGGAATCGGTGCAGACCATGGCAGACGCCTACCGCCTACATGTTCTGGGAATCATGCCCAAGCCCTGTTCGCGCAGCCAACTGCTGGCCCTCGTCGCGAAGCGGGAGATCAGCGCCGCGACAGATGTCGCCCACGACGACGACGCCATTCCCCGCCAGGAGATAGTCACGGCCCTAAATCAGGCCGAGTTCGTTCCCTACTTTCAGCCCAAGGTCGACATGTCCAGCGGAGAAGTGGTCGGCATGGAAGCTCTGGCGCGTTGGCGCAGTCCCAACCGTGGGGTGGTCGCTCCAGGCGACTTCATCGCCGCGATCGAGGACTACGGACTCATGGATACGCTAACCTGGATCATCCTGAACAAGTCGGCCATGATTTGCCGCGCTTGGCGCGAGCAGGATCTGGCGCTGACCGTCTCGGTCAATCTTTCGCAAACCTCCCTGTCGCGCCTGGGATTGGCCGAACGCATCCATGCCGTGGTGGCGAATCAAGGCATCTTGCCCAGCGATATCGTGCTGGAGATCACCGAATCGGCGGCGATGACCGACATCGGTTCTTCCCTGGAAAACCTGTCTCGCTTGCGACTACGCGGTTTCGGCCTGTCCATCGACGATTTCGGTACCGGCTATTCGTCCGCCCAGCAATTGACCCGCATTCCGTTCAGCGAACTCAAGATCGATCGATCTTTCGTGCAGCACTCCGATCAGGAATCGACCCGCGTCATTCTCGAATCTACCCTGTCGGTCGCCCACAGTCTCGGCATCAAAGTGACGGCGGAGGGAGTGGAAACGCTGGAGAACTGGGAAATGCTGCGCGAATTGGGTTGCGACATCGCGCAAGGCTACCTGATCGCCAAACCGATGCCGGAAGAAGCTGTCAAGGATTGGCTGGCCAGTTGGACATTACCCACCCATCTGACCGTTCGACCCACCCAGAAGGTCGTGGACATTCTGCTGGTCGAGAAAGAGAATCCTGCCTTGGTACGCAACGCCGAAAACCATGGCGAGTCGATCGAGAATCTGGGCATCGGTCGGGTCGCCCGAGTGCAAGGTCTGAAAGAAGCGCTGCGACGACTGGCCGAAACCCACTACGATCTGGTCATCACCGACATCGATCTCGGCGAGGACAGCGGGCTGGATCTGATCCGGCTGATTCGTACCCAACAAACCCTGCTCAGCCCGGCGACCCGCCTCATCCTGTTGTTCGATCACGACGAATGGAACGTACTGATGCAATCCATCGTCCTGGACATCAACGGCTTTTTGCGCAAGCCGGTCAATCTGCGGACCTTGAAGAACATCATTCAGCAGGCCCTGGCGGAAGATTTCAGCCCACAACCCCCGCAGTATTATCTGGAGAGCGAATCCAGACTGTTGCAACCCCCAGCCGCCGCAACCCCCAGCCGCGCCAGCAGCGAGCCCATTTCGCACCGCCTCCTAGTGAAGGGGCAACTGATCGCCCTGCCCGACCTGCGCCACGGCATGGTGCTGGCCGAGCCTATCTACAGTCTGGACAAGAGGATGATGATTCTGGCGGCGGGCCATACCCTCACCTTCAGTATCATCAACCGCCTGTGGGATATCCGGGACTATCTGGCCTGCACCGACGTGCGGGTTTTCCCATAGGGCTTCCGCTCGGTTGAGATTCATCACGACAACGATTCACTAGTATCTCCCTAGCGGCAACTTCGGGGAGTCGCGTGACAAGGCGACGGCAAGACCGATCAGGATTTTTTTCGGGTCATTCCGACGACCCGCTTTACCTCGGTGAATTCTTTCCTATAGTGTCTGCAAGGCCGCATCAGGCGTTACCCCTGCCTCGTCCGGGCACGATGCGGCCGGATATAACTACAATCTGGAGAACACTGATGGCAGAACAAAAACTGGGTAATCCGGCAGTCGTGGGCTTGGCCGGCTTTGGTTTGACCACCCTTTTCCTACAGTTTCACAATGTCGGCTGGGCCGGTATCGGACCGGTGATCTGGCTGGGCCTGATCTTCGGTGGCACCGCCCAACTCATCGCCGGCTTGCAGGAGATGAAGACCGGTAACAATTTCGGTTACTGCGCCTTCACCTCTTACGGAGCATTCTGGATCGCTCTGTGCCTGATGTTGATCGGAAACAAATACGAGCTGTTCAAGGCCAGTACTACCGATGTCGGCTGGTTCCTGGTCGCCTGGACACTGTTCACCGTGATCCTGTGGATCGGTTCGCTGCGCATTCATGGCGCCATGGCCTTCACCTTCACCACCCTGCTGATCGGCTTCATCCTGCTCGATCTGGCGCACTTCGGCTATCCCAACCTAACCGTAGTCGCCGGATACGAACTGATGGTCTGCGCCCTGGCAGCCTGGTACATGATGGCCCGCATCATTCTGAACGAGATCTATGGACGCGAAATCTTGCCGGCCGGCAAGCCCTGGGTGTCCTGAGTCGACCATCGCGCACCAACCACCAAAATAATCCCGGAGGATTCGAATCATGCGCAAACAACGACTGGGTTTAGCCGGTCTCGCTTTGTTATTGAGCGCCGCGCCGGCTCTGGCCGCCGATCCCAACACCGCCACCGCCACCGCCACCGCCACTCCCGAAGAAGTGGTCTCCAAGGTCCACGAGGCGTCGCAGTATCTGCACGACAAGGGCTTGGCGGGCTTTTCCGACTTCAACAACAACAAGGACGCCCGCTGGGTCTGGAAAGACAGCTATGTGTTCGTGTTCAGCTGCCGTGACGATGTGATGATCGCCCACCCGCTGCGGCCCGACCTGGTCGGCAAACCGATCCTGCAGATGCGCGACGACAAGGACCATCAGTTGTTCAAGGACATGTGCAAGGCCGGCACCGGCCAGAGCGGCGGCTGGGTCGAGTACTGGTGGCCAAAGCCGGGCGAAGCCAAAGCCTCGCGCAAGATCTCCTTCGTCCAGAGCGCCAATGTGTCCTTCAAACCTGACGTTCTGGTCGGGGCCGGAATCTACGACGACAAGATGACGGTCGATGAGTTGAACAAGCTGGCGCAACAAACCAAGCAACCGCAGAAAGACGCGCCGTAATCGACTCGCTCCTTTGCGTCACCTGCATCATCGGCAAACGAACCCCCTGGCAACCCAGGGGGTTCTTTCGTTCAAGGCGATTCCCGTCTGTTGGCGGCCGGCATCACGTTGACATTGGTCGGGTAGACCACCGGCTCAAAAGGCCGACCCTTGGGCGGTTTGTCGGTCACCTGCTCGCGGCCCTGATCGTCGTGCCATCGGTACAACGTCCCGGTGCTCAGTCCGGGCAAGTGCTCACGCACCCAGGGAGGCGCATCCTGCGGTGTCGTATACCAGTAGAGCAGCACGCCGCCCACCAAGCCGAACGCAACCAGCCAGAGCATCGACACCGCGCCGGTCTGACGCCGCCATCGGCGACCGGCCACCATTCGGGAAACATCGCCTGTCATCGATCACCTCCGCTTACTGCCAATCACCCCGCAAAGCCCGCACGCGCTCGCGCAACAACGCCGATGTCGCCTGCTCTGGCGGCGTCGGTTCGCCAACCGCCAGTTCGATACGCGACCAGAACCGGCGCGGCAGATGGCTCATCGCCTTGCCATAGCGGCGGCTGAAGAAACTACCCCACATGCCGCGCAACGCCATCGGGATCACCGGGACCGGCGTCCGCTGCACGATATGCTCGATACCGGCCTTGAACGGCCCGATCTCGCCATCTTCGGTCAAGCGCCCTTCCGGAAAGATGCCCACGACTTCGCCCTCTTCCAGATAACGGGCGACCCGGTCATAGGCTTGTTTCAAGATCTCGGGCTTCTCCCGCGCCGACGCGATGGGAATGGCCCCGGCGGTGCGGAATACGAAATTCAACACCGGAACTTTGAAGATCTGGTAATCCATCACGAAGCGAATCGGTCGTCGGCAACAACCGATCACCACCAACGCATCCATGTAACTGATGTGATTGCACACCACCACCGCCGGCCCCTGGTCGGGGATATGGTCCAGGCCACGCGTCTTGAGCCGATAACCGATGTTGACCAGAATCCAGACCATAAAACGCATCAGGAATTCAGGCACCAGGCTGAAGATGTAGGCCGCCACCGCCGCGTTGAGGATCGCCATCGCCAGCAACAGCTGGGGAATGCTCAAGCCCAGATCCAGCAGGACGATGGCGATCACGGCCGCCGCCACCATGAACACGGCGTTGAGGATGTTGTTGCCGGCGATCACCCGCGACAGATGACTGGGCTCGCTGCGCTGCTGCACCAAGGCATACAGCGGCACGATGAAAAAGCCGCCGAACATGCCGATCGCCACCACGTCCAGCACGATCCGCCAACTACCCGGCTGACTCAGGAAAGCCAGCATCCCCAGTAGCTCGCTACCCGCTGGCGGCGCTGCCGGCGTGGCGAAGAACAGATCCACCCCGAACAGGGTCAGGCCGATGGAGCCGAACGGCACCAGTCCGAGTTCCACCTGGCGTCCGGACATCCGTTCGCACAGCAGCGACCCAGTCCCGATCCCGACGGCGAACAGCGTCAGCAGCAAGGTCACCACGTGCTCGCCGCCGCCCAGGGTCAGCCGGGTGAAATTGGGCAACTGCGCTAGGTAGACGCTACCCAGGAACCAGAACCAGGAAATGCCGAGCACCGACTGGAAGACGGTAAAATTGCCGTAGGTGAAGCGCAGGATGCGCCAAGCTTCGCTGACCGGATTCCAGTTGAACCGTAGATCGGGGGCAGCGGGCGGCGCCTGGGGAATGGCCCGGCTGACCAGATAGCCGAGCACAGCGATCATGATGACCGCGCCCGACACCCACATATGGCCCTGCGGCCAGGCGATCAGCACGCCGCCCAAGATGGTGCCAAGCAGAATGGCCAGGTTGGTGCCCATCTCCACCCAGGCATTGCCGCCGACCAGTTCCTCCGGCTTGAGGTGCTGCGGCATGATGCTGTACTTGACCGGGCCGAACAGCGTCGAATGACAGCCCATCATGAACAGCATGGCGATCAACAGGGCCACGCTGTTCAACATGAACCCCACCGCTGCGCCGATCATGATGGCGATTTCCAGCAGCTTGACCCAGCGGATGTAGCGCGATTTTTCGAACTTGTCGGACAGCTGCCCGGCGCTGGCCGAGAACAGGAAGAACGGCAACACGAACAGGCCGGCGCACAGATTGATCAGGAAATTGGAACGGGCGGCGTCGACGTTCGCCATTTGGAACGCAATCAGGATGATCAGCGCGTTCTTGAAGACGTTATCGTTGAACGCCCCGAGAAACTGGGTCAGGAAAAACGGCAGAAAACGCCGTTGCCGCAGCAGGGTAAACTCGTTGCCGGTCGCCATGGGCGGAAATTCTCCGGGGGTTGGCCGAGCAGATTCAGGTTTCGGCGTTGGGAATGCTCATCACAGCATAGCCATTATCGGTCAAGGTGCAGCGTCGCCGACCATGGTAGGAAAACCACGTTGCAATCCGTCGCCACGGTGACACGAACCGCGCCGCGTCCGATCGGCCAGCGGCGACCGCTGGCCGGATGTCGACTCACACCACGCCCAGCAACACCAGCGGCAAGGTCACCATGGCCAAGGCCGTCTCCACCGTGACGATCACCGCCATCAGTGCGGCATCGCCACCCAGCTGCTGGGCCAGGATGTAGGAAGTGGACGAGCCCGGCAGCGCCGCGAACAGCACCAGTATCGCCGTCTCCAAGCGGTTGATGCCCAGCAGCCAGCACAGCCCTCCCGCCAGCACCGGGTATACCAGTAGCTTCAGTCCACTGGTCGTCAACAGCAAGCCGGGGCGGGCCAGCGCTCGAACTTGCAAACCAGCCCCTACCGCCAGCAAACCCAGTGGCAACGCGGCCCGCTCCAAAATATCCAGCACCGCCGCCGATCCCCACGGCAGCCCGATCCCGCTCACGTTCAACCCGATGCCGACCAGGCAGGACAGAATCAACGGATTGGTGGCCAGGCCCCGCAACACGCCGACCAGGCTGGTCTCCATATCGGCGTGGGCATTCAGCACCAGCACACACAGCACATTGATCAGCGGAATCATGATCGCCATCACCAGCGCCGCCACCGTGCCGCCCTCGGCATGGAACACCGTCAGCGCCACCGCCAGGCCAATGAAGGTGTTGAATCGGATCAAACCCTGATACACCGAGGAAAACGCCGGTCCATCCACTTTCAGCCAGGGTCGCAGCGCATACGCCAGCGCCGTCATGGCCAACAGCAGCCCCACGATGGCCGCCGCCAGCGGACCCACCGCGTAATCGCCCAGCTGGGACAGGGCCAATCGGTGCACCAGCAGCGCCGGAAACAGCACGAAGTAAGTGAAACGCTCTGCGGCCGGCCAGAATCCATCGCCGGGGAAACCCACCCGCCGCAGAGCGAAACCGATCAGGATCATCACGAAAATTGGTCCGACCGCCCCAGCGATCAGCAACAAATTTTGCATTTTTTGCTCCCTGGCCGTCACCCCTGGAGGCAGAAGCGGCCAATCAACGCCTGTAACACGCTCAAGGTCTGCGGAATCGCGGCCAGCGGCAAATATTCGTCCGGCTGATGGGCACAATCCACGCTGCCGGGACCGAGGATGACCGTCTCCATCCCCAGTGCGTTGAAGAACGGCCCCTCGGTGCCGAAGCCCGCCACGCCGGCCGGCGCGCCGGTCAGCTCCTCCGCCGCCTGCACGATGGTCGCCGTCGCCGGCGTCTCCAGCGCCTCGACCCCCGGAAACAGCGCCTGGAAACTCAAGCTCAATCCGCTATCGGCCAGCAGCTGGCCCAGACGCCGGTGCAAAGCTTCGCGCAACTCGGCCAGGGTCAGCCCTGGCAGCGGACGGATGTCGATGTGCAATTCGCAATCGGCGCAAATCCGATTGGGGTTGTCGCCGCCATGGATGCGACCCAGATTGAGCGTCGGCCCCGCCACTTCGAACAGTGGATTGCGGTAACGCGCCTGCAACTCCGCCCGCCATTGCAGCAGTTCGCCGATCACTCGATGCATCCCTTCCAAGGCGCTAACGCCCAAGGCCGGATTGCTGGAATGGCCCGACCGGCCCTCCAGCCGGATCGCCTCCATCAAAATACCCTTGTGCATCCGCACCGGTTTCAGACCAGTGGGCTCACCGATCACCGCGTGGCGGCCCAGCGGCTGGCCCGCTGCCGCCAGCGCCCGCGCCCCGGCCATGGTGCTCTCCTCGTCCGCCGTAGCCACGATCACCAGCGGTCGGCGCAATGCGCCCGGCGTGAATTCCTGGGCGGCGGTCAGCGCCAGCGCCAGGAAGGATTTCATGTCCGCCGAGCCCAGACCATAGATGCGGCCGTCGGCCTCGATCCCGCCAAACGGATCGAAATGCCAGCGGCCAGCATCGAACGGCACGGTATCGGTATGCCCGGCCAGCACCAGACCGCCCGGCCCGCTGCCCAGCGTGGCCACCAGATTGGCTCGATCCGGCCGATCCGGCAACGGCTCGATCCGCACTGCGAAACCAGCCTCCTCCAGCCAGCCCGCCAGCAGATCGATCACCGGCCGATTGCTTTGATCGAACTGCGGCGACACGCTGCTCACCGACGGCGTGGCGATCAATTGACGAATGCGTTGCAACAGGCGGGATGGAGAAGTCGACATGAGATTTTCGCTAGCGGCCCAAGTGGATACTCGAGATAATAAAGCAATTGCTTATTGGTATCCCGCGCCGGTCCTGAACACTGCTCCGAAACCCGCTGCCCCATCCCGATCCGGCCTCTCTCCGCTGCTCATTCTGAATCGCCATCATGCTGCGCCACGCCACTCTGGACGATCTCCCGGCTCTATTGGCCATCGAAAATCGCTGCTTCGACACCGACCGGATTTCGCGTCGCAGCTTCCGCCACCTGTTGACCCACGGTAACGCCATCACCCTGCTCGATGAATGCGACGGCCAGACTCGTGGTTACGTGCTGCTGCTGTTCTCGCAGGGCACGTCCATGGCCCGTCTGTATTCCATCGCTGTCCATCCCAATCATGCCCGGCACGGGCTCGGCGACCGGCTGCTGGAGGCAGCCGAAGCGGCCAGCGTGGAACGCGACTGCGTGTCGATGCGGCTGGAGATTCGCCGAGACAACCCGTCATCGCTGAGCCTGTTCCGCCGCCACGGCTACCGCCAGTTCAAAGAGGTGCTGGATTATTACGAAGATCATATGGACGCCTTGCGCTTCGAAAAACGCTTGGCCCCCCACCTGCAGACCGATCTGGTCAAGGTGCCCTACTACCGGCAAACCCTGGATTTCACCTGCGGACCGGCGGCGCTCATGATGGCGATGAAGGCGCTGGACCCGTCAGTCGAGCTCGACCGCAAACTGGAGCTGCGGCTGTGGCGCGAGGCCACCACCATTTTCATGACCTCGGGCCATGGCGGCTGCGGTCCCTACGGCTTGGCGTTGTCGGCCCATCGACGCGGCTTCGACCTGGAAATCCACGTGAACGAAGATGGGGTGTTTCTGGTCGATTCGGTGCGAAGTCTGGAAAAAAAGGAAGTGATGCGGCTGGTGCAGGAAGATTGGATCGAGGAACTCAGCCAGCTGCCGGTGGCCTTGTATCGCGGCAGCCTGGGCGTGGACGAACTGCGGCGCAAATTCGAGGCCGGCGGCATCCCGCTGGTGCTGATCAGCTCCTACCGCATCTACGGCGAGCGCTTTCCCCACTGGGTGGTGGTGACCGGTTTCGACGATCACTACATCTACATGCACGATCCGCTGGTCGACAGCGCAAAGGGCGAAATCGTCACCGACTCGATCAACCTGCCGGTGCCACACCGGGAATTCCAGCGCATGGCCCGTTACGGCAAGGCCGGGCAGAAAGCCGTGCTCATCCTCTATCGTTCCGGCGACCGGCCCGAACCGCCGGCTGCCTTACCGTCGTGATTTCTCATTGTCGTCATTGTCGTAACCGTCTCTTCCACGGTGTCAGGAGCACCGATTCAATCCGATGGCCGATCACATCATCCTGGTGGAAAATCCCACCGACTGGAAAGCGCACTTCCCCAATCTGCCCGTCGTCGCTGCCAAGGACTATTTGGCCAAGCCCGAATATTCCTCCACCGGTCGCAACCTGCGGGTGCTGAACCTCTGTCGCAGTTACCGTTATCTCAGCGTCGGCTACTATTGTTCGCTGCTGGCCGAAGCCCGCCGGCACCGGGTCATTCCCAGCGTGCGCACTCTCAACGACCTGAGCCGCAAATCGATCTACAGCCTGGACATCGAGGATCTGGACGATCACGTCCAGCAGGTGCTGGGTAAACCCCGGCCTGGTTTCACCGCCACCGCCTTCGAACTGGACATCTACTTCGGCCAATGCGCGGTCAAGGAACTGCAGGAGCTGGCCCGGCAATTGTTCGACGCGTTCCGTTCACCGATGCTGCGGGTGGAATTCCGGCTGCAGGGGCAGTGGCGCATCGCTTCGCTCAAGGCGCTCCACCTGCATTCGCTGTCGACCGAACAGGAAGACACCTTCATGGGCGCGCTGACCACCTATCTCAGTCGGCGCTGGCGGCAACCGCGCGCCCGCAACAACTATCGCTATGACCTGGCAGTGTTGTACAACCCGAAAGAGGAGATGCCGCCCTCCAACCCCAAAGCGTTGCAACAGTTCGTCAAGGCTGGCCGCGAATTCGGAGTCAATGTCGAGCTGATCGAGAAAAAGGACTACGGCCGACTGGCGGAATTCGATGCGCTGTTCATCCGCGAAACCACCGGCATCGACCATTACACCTACCAATTCGCCAAGAAGGCCGAGAGCGAAGGCATGGTGGTGATCGACGATCCCGACTCGATCCTGAAATGCACCAACAAGGTCTATCTGGACGAGCTGCTGCACACCCATCGCATCCGTACCCCGAAGACCGTCATCGTCCGCCGCGACAATCTGGACCGGGTGGACAGCGAGATCCCCTATCCCATCGTGCTGAAAATCCCCGATGGCTCGTTCTCCCGCGGGGTGTTCAAGGTCGACGATCGCGCCGAACTGCACGATGTGGCCGGCAAGCTGTTCAAGTCCTCCGACCTGGTGTTAGCGCAGGAATTCCTGTACACCGAGTTCGATTGGCGGGTGGGCATCCTCAACAAGACGCCGCTGTTCGTCTGCCAGTATTTCATGTCCAAGGAACACTGGCAGATCTACAACCATGACGAATCCAACCAGACGCGCGGCGCCCGCGAGGGCGATTCCAAGACCTTCCGGATCGACGAAGCGCCAGATGTGGTGATCAAGACCGCGCTCAAGGCGGCCGGCCTGATCGGTAACGGTTTCTACGGGGTGGATCTGAAGCAGACGACCAAGGGGGTGGTGGTCATCGAAATCAACGACAACCCCAATATCGATTACGGCATCGAAGACGCGGTGCTCAAGGAAGATCTCTATCGGAAGGTGATCGAGGATCTGGTCTGGCGGATGGACCGCAAGCGAGGTAAATAAACGGGCGGTTCCGAGGGCGGCCTGCCTTGGCCGCCTGGACAGCGTCGGAAATCAGGCCGGCTTCTTGGCCCAGGCCGTGCACCAGCCCTTGGCGGACACCAGTTTGCCCTGGAACAACGCGCAGGGGCCGTCGGCATCGCCGGGCTTGCCCGAGAAGAAGTTGCAGGTAACGCAGTCGGCGGTGGCGTCGGTGCGCTTTTCAGCCTTGGTGGCATCGGCCTTATAGCCCAACGCCATCGCTTGGGGATCGCTCTCCGTGACCATATCCGCAGCCGCGGCGCGGCCGCTCAGCAGGGCGTTGGCGAAGGGCGCGGCGGCGAGGCCGATGGCGGTCAATTTGACGAAACGGCGGCGGCTATTGTCGAAAGTATCATTGGCCATGCTGATCTCCTCATGGTTCTTGTAACAATTGCAGGCCGCGCCCATCCAACCGGCGCGACTGGCGAAATAATAGCACGGGCAGTAGGTGAATCCCTTGACATTAGTCAATGATCCCGCGGCGACAGGCCGAAAATCCCGCTGGCGACGCTGGGCGATGCTGATCGGCGGCGGGCTGCTGATGCTGGCGCTGGGCGCTGGCGGTTGGCTGTATGGCCAGTTGCGCGGTAGCTTGGCGCAGCTGGACGGCACGGCGATCCTGTCCGGGTTGAACGCCCCGGTCAGCGTCGAACGTGACCCGTTGGGCATCCCGACCCTTCGCGGCATGGATCGACTGGACATCGCCCACGCTACCGGCTTCGTCCATGCCCAGGAACGGTTCTTCCAGATGGACTTGTTGCGGCGCACCGCCGCCGGTGAACTGGCCGCCCTGTTCGGACCGGCGGCGCTACCCCTCGATCGCAACCACCGCCTGCATCGCTTCCGCCAGCGCGCCGGACTGGCGCTGGCCGCTATACCCGACGCCGACCGCGCGCTGATCGCCGCCTACACCGCCGGGGTGAACACCGGACTCGCCGCCCTGGCCACCTCGCCCTTCGAGTATCTACTGCTGCGCACCGCCCCCGAGCCCTGGCGTTCCGAGGATACTCTGCTGACCATCTACGCCATGTATCTCGATCTCCAGGGCCAACAATGGGCGCTGGAATCGGCCCGCGGCGTATTGCACGAGACCTTACCTCCCGCCCTGGCCACCTTCCTCGATCCGGTTGGAACCGAGTGGGATGCACCCTTGCTCGGCCTGCCCTGGCCCGCGTCACCTCTGCCCGGCCCCGACAGCGTCGATCTGCGCCCGTCTCCCGCCGCGCCGCCGCTACTGGGATCGACCGTCCGGCTCGGCCCGCCCGCCGCGCCGCCGTTCAGCCTGTATCCGTCGCCGCTGACCGCGGAAACCGAAACCGCCAGCGGCAGCAACAACTGGGCGGTGGCCGGTCGCCTGACCGCCCACCGTGGCGCCATGCTGGCCAACGACATGCACTTGGCCCTGCGCCTGCCCAACATCTGGTATCGCGCCACGCTGATCTATCCCGACGCGCGTGGCCATGAGCGTCGGATCAGCGGCGTCACCCTGCCCGGCGCACCCGCGATCGTCGCCGGCAGCAACGGCCACATCGCCTGGGGGTTCACCAACAGCGAGGGCGACTGGGCTGACCTGGTGGTCCTGGAGCGCTCCGCCGACGGTTCGCACTACCAGACTCCGACCGGCCCCGAGCCCTTGACCCACGTTCGGGAAACGCTGGCGGTCAAGGATCGTCCAGCCGAAACCCTGGACATTTTGGAAACCCGCTGGGGACCGGTGATCGATATCGACCATCGCGGCCGTTCGCGCGCGCTGCGTTGGGTGGCGCACGAGCCGCGGGCGGTCAACCTGGGGCTGCTGGCGCTGGAAGGGGCCGATACGGTCGAGTCCGCTCTCGACATCGTTAACCAAGCCGGCATCCCGGCCCAAAACGTCCTGCTGGCCAGCGCTGACGGCCGCATCGCCTGGACCCTGTCCGGCCCCATTCCACGCCGGTTCGGTTACGACGGCCGCCTACCCACATCCTGGGCCGACGGTCAACGCGGCTGGCAAGGTTGGCTGGAGCCTGCCGACTATCCACGCATCGTCGATCCGCCCGGTGATCGTCTGTGGACCGCCAATGGCCGAGTGGTCAACGACCCCTGGCTCGATCGGATCGGCGATGGCGGCTATGCCCTTGGCGCCCGCGCCCGGCAAATTGGCGATGCCCTGCAAGGTCGGGATTATTTCGACGAAAGCGATTTTCTGGCGCTGCAGCTCGATGACCGGGCGCTGTTCCTCGCTCGCTGGCGCGATCTGTTGTTGGTGACGCTCACCCCGGAGGCGCTCCAGGCCAACCCGCATCGGACGGAGCTGCGGCGCTACGCCGCCGACTGGGGTGGGCGAGCTGCGGTCGATTCGGTCGGTTATCGGGTAGTTCGCGCCTTTCGGCTGGCGGTCTGGCAACGGGTCTTCGATCCACTGACCGCTGCCTGCCGGCAAGCCGATCCGCGCTTCGACTACAGTGCGTTTCGCCAAAGCGAGGGGCCGCTGTGGCAACTGATCGCCCGTCGCCCACAACACCTGCTCGATCCGCGCTATCCCGACTGGTCGGCTCTATTGCTAGCGGCAGCCGACGCCACCGACGCGGCACTGCGCGCCGACGGTCGGCCGCTGGCGGCACATAGCTGGGGCGACTATAACCAGGTCCATATCCAGCATCCTTTCAGCCGGGTGCTGCCCTGGCTCGGCGCTTGGCTCGACCTGCCGACGCAGGCACTGCCGGGCGATCTGCACATGCCACGGGTGCAGACCCCCAGCAGCGGGGCATCCGAACGGCTGGTGGTCGCGCCAGGGCAGGAAGCCGCTGCCATCCTACACATGCCTGGTGGTCAGAGCGGCCATCCGCTGTCGCCCGACTATCAGGCCGGACACCCAGCCTGGATCACCGGCAGCCCAACGCCCCTGCTGCCTGGATCACCGGTGCATCGCTTGCGATTGCAGCCAGAATCCTGAGTCTGCACCCTATTCCATCCACCAAGGGCGACCGCCGGGCTCACAGACCCAGATCGGCCAAGATCGCCCGGATACGATGGCCATAGGTGTGCTCGGCCAGCACCCGCCGCCGTCCCGCCGCTGCGATCTGCGCCCCCCAATCCGGCTCACGGCGCAGACGGGCCACCAGCGCATTCAGCTCATCGCGATTGCGGTAGACCAAAATCTCCCGGCCCGGCTCGAAGCATCGCGGTAAATCCAGCAGATCGTCGTTGATCACCACCGCCCCGCATGCCAGCGGCTCGAAGCTGCGCTGATTGAGGCCATAGGCAGTGTTGGCCTCGTTATTGGCATTCAACACCGCCTGATGCCGTTGATAGCGCCGGATCACCACCCCGCGCCCGATCTTGCGGTTGTGCACCCGATGAAAACCCTCGCGAGCCAATGCGCTCCAATCGGTGCCGATGATGTACGCCGGGGTGTCCAGCCCCCGCACGACCGCTTCCCGGAATTCGGTCCGGCTGGCGATGAACAACAGTTCGGCGCGGCGTCGCATCTGGCCCGGTCGAAACGCCTCCGGATCGACTGCCAGCGGCAGATAATGACTGGGCGTGGCAAAACCGGCGGCGGCGGCGAGCTGAAAAAAATAGCTGTCGGTGAAATACAGGCGGTCGCAGCGATCGGCCCGTTCCTGGTCGGGAGGGAAGCGATCGCCCACCAGTCCGGCGATCAGCGGTCGCCAAGGCTGGTCACGCAAGATCCGGTAGTACTCCAGTGGCACGCCGAATACTCCCGCGACCAACACCAGATCCGGGTGAAAATCGTGCAGCGCCCGCTCGAACCGCGCCAGCATCCATGGCGAGGTCGCCGCGCTCGATCCTTCCCACTTGGCCCGTATCCGCGCACCCCAGCTTTCTCCATTGATGGCGAAGGTCCGGGTCGGGTAACCCAATCGAGCACTGGATTGGTGCAAATTCTCCAGCCATTGCACTAAACTGCCGCGCTTACCCAGCAACAAAATACGGAGCGACATTCCAGACTGCGTCATCGCCTACTCTTTAACTTTGCCAGGCCATACGGATGCAATGGTCGACCCGCAGCCCGTCGACCCGGCTAGCCGATATGGCATGAATCCTGCCAATTACGGGTTTACACATTTTTCCTATCCACATGGCTATCTGTGTCCCGACCGTTGAATGGATTGTTGGCGGTTTCTACTATTTATTTGCCACCCGTGGCGTTCAAACCCATAACGACCCCCACCAAGGAGATTCGGCATGAATTCATTGCAAACCCTGACCGCTGCCGCTGCCGCTGCCGCTGCACTCATGCTCACCGGTGTCGCCCAAGCCGGCACAACGCTGGAAGCCATCAAGAAGAACGGCTTCATCAAATGCGGCGTCAGCGACGGTCTCCCTGGCTTTTCCTATGCCGACGAAAAGGGTAACTATAGTGGAATCGATGTGGACGTCTGCCGCGCCGTCGCCGCCGCCGTGTTCGGCGACGCCACCAAGGTCAAGTTCACTCCGCTGACCGCCAAGGAGCGGTTGACCGCTCTGCAATCCGGCGAAATCGACGTGCTGTCGCGCAACACCACCTGGACCTCCAGCCGCGATTCCGCCCAGGGCCTGAATTTCACCGGCATCACCTACTACGACGGTCAGGGCTTCCTGGTCAACAAGAAGCTGGGCGTCAAGAGCGCCAAGGATCTCGACGGCGCCACCGTGTGCGTGCAGGCCGGCACCACCACCGAACTGAATCTGAGCGACTACTTCCGCTCCCACAAGATGAAGTTCACTCCCATCACCTACGACAAGTCGGACGAAAGCGCCAAGTCGCTGGAAGCTGGCCGTTGCGACGTACTCACTTCAGACCAGTCCCAGCTGTACGCCCAGCGCATCAAACTGGCCAAGCCGGATGACTATATGGTGTTGCCGGAAGTGATCTCCAAGGAGCCGCTGGGTCCGGTGGTGCGTCACGGCGACGACGAATGGTTCGACATCGTGCGTTGGTCGCTGTTCGTGATGGTGGACGCCGAGGAACTGGGCATCACCTCCAAGAACGTCGAAGAGATGAAGAAGTCCAGCAACCCCGACATCAAGCGCATGCTGGGAGTCGAGGGCGACAAAGGCAAGGACTTCGGCCTGGCCAACGACTGGATGGCGACGGTAATCAAGCAAGTCGGCAACTATGGGGAAATCTTCGAGCGCAACGTCGGTCAGGGTAGCCCCCTGCAGATCAAACGGGGGCTGAACGCCCTATGGACGCAAGGCGGACTGCAGTACGCGCCTCCGGTTCGCTGATACTCGCGCTTAATCCTCGCGCCGCCCGGTGACAAGATCTCGACCGATCCTGTCGCCGGTCGGCGATCATTGGTTCCTTTCCCTCTGCTAACGGGCATCCCATGGCTGAACACGCCCCCGCCCCGGTCAAACCGCCGTTCTGGAACGACCCGCAGGTTCGGGCCATCGCCTTTCAGGTGATCGCCCTGGTCGTGACCGTCGCCTTCGGGTTGTACATCTTCCACAACACCCAGATCAATCTGCGCCGGCTCGGTATCGCCTCGGGCTTCGACTTCCTGTCCTCGCCCTCCGGTTTCGACATCATCCAGACCCTCATTCCCTATTCTCCGACCTCCAACTACGGTCAGGTATTCTGGGTCGCGTTGCTCAATACTCTGTTGGTGTCGGCGCTGGGCATCGTTCTCGCTACCTTGCTGGGCTTCATCGTCGGCATCGCCCGACTGTCCAAGAACTGGCTGGTCGCCAAGCTGGCGCTGATCTACATCGAAACCTTCCGCAACATCCCGCTGCTGCTGCAAATCTTCTTCTGGTACTTTGCCGTGTTGCGAGCCGTACCCGCACCACGGCAAAGTCTGAGCCTGGGCGATGCCGTATTCCTGAATATTCGCGGACTCTACATGCCAGCCCCGCAGTTCCAGCCCGGCTTCGGCTGGGTGCTGGTCGCACTGGCCATCGCCATCGGCTTGGTCTGGTGGCTGAAGCGTTGGGCGTGGCAGCGGCAAATGGCGACCGGTCAAGCGTTTCCGATCTTGCGGACGTCCCTGGCCCTGCTGCTCGGCTTACCGCTCGTGGTGTTCTGGCTGGCCGGATCACCGCTGCACTGGCAGCTTCCGGAATTGCGCGGCTTCAACTTCCAGGGCGGCTGGGTGGTCATTCCGGAAATGGCCTCGCTACTGCTGGCCCTGAGCGTCTACACCGCCACCTTCATCGCTGAGATCGTCCGCTCCGGCATCCAGGCGGTCAGCCACGGCCAGACCGAAGCCTCGCTCTCCCTGGGCCTGAATTCCAGTCTGACCCTGCGGCTGGTCGTCCTGCCACAGGCGCTACGGGTGATCATCCCGCCGCTGACCAATCAGTATCTCAACCTGACCAAGAATTCCTCGCTAGCCGCCGCTATCGGCTATCCCGATCTGGTGGCGGCCTTCGCCGGCACTACGCTGAACCAGACCGGTCAGGCCATCGAATGCATCGCGATCACCATGGCGGTTTACCTGACCATCAGCCTGCTGATCTCGCTGGGCATGAACTGGTATAACCGACGGGTCGCCCTGGTGGAGCGCTAAGCCATGTCCGAATCTTCCATCGCCCACGTTCCCCATCCCAATCTGCCGCCACCCTCCAACTCCATCGGGGCCATCGGCTGGGTGCGGCACAATCTGCTCTCGTCGCCGCTCAACATCGCCCTCACCCTGCTGGCGATCTGGCTACTGTACCTGATCATTCCACCGATCTTGCGCTGGGCGATCATCGACGCCACCTGGAGCGGGGACAACCGCGAAGCCTGCCATCCGGGCGGGGCCTGCTGGGTGTTCATCCAGGTCCACTTCGGGCAATTCATGTACGGCTTCTATCCGGACGGCCAGCGTTGGCGGGTCGACCTGACCGCGCTGTTGCTGATCTTCGGCGCGGCGCCCCTGTTCATGCATGCCGTCTCCAACCGGCTCAAGGTACGGCTGGGCCTTGGATTGCTGGTCATCTATCCGGTGATCGCGTTCTTCCTGCTCAAGGGCGGATCGTTCGGCCTGCCAGTGGTCGAAACCAGCCAGTGGGGCGGACTGCTGTTGACGCTGGTCATCGCTGGCGTCGGCATGACCGCCGCTCTGCCGCTGGGTATCCTGCTGGCGCTGGGCCGGCGCTCGCGGTTGCCCGCCATCCAGACCCTGTGCGTGACCTTCATCGAATTCTGGCGCGGCGTGCCGCTGATCACCGTGTTGTTCATGTCCTCGGTGATGCTGCCGCTATTCCTGCCGGCCGGGATGAACTTCGACAAACTGCTGCGGGCACTGATCGGCGTCACCCTGTTCCAGTCAGCCTACATGGCCGAAGTGGTGCGCGGCGGGTTGCAGGCCATCCCCAAGGGCCAGGTCGAAGCCGCCGCCGCGCTGGGTCTGGGTTACTGGAAGACCATGGGGCTGATCGTGCTGCCGCAGGCTCTGAAACTGGTCATTCCCGGCATCGTCAACACCTTCATCGCGCTGTTCAAGGATACCTCGCTGGTGTTGATCATCGGCCTGTTCGACCTGATGAACATGGTGCACAACGCCACCACCAACCCCGATTGGCTGGGCTTCTCCACCGAAGGCTACGTGTTCGCTGCCGCCGTGTACTGGCTGTTCTGCTTCAACATGTCCCATTTCAGCCAGAAGCTGGAAAAACGCCTGCACACCGGCCACAAGCGCTAGGAATCCATCGCCATGTCCGAATCCTCTCCCTCTTCCGCCCAGAAGCCGCTGTCCGATCAGGTCATGATCACCCTGGAAAGCGTCCACAAGTGGTACGGCCAGTTCCACGTACTGAAGGACATCAACCTGACCGTCCAGAAAGGCGAACGCATCGTCATCTGTGGCCCGTCCGGCTCCGGCAAGTCGACCACCATCCGTTGCATCAACCGTCTGGAGGAATACCAGCGCGGGCGGATCACGGTCGACGGTCATGAATTGAACAACGACGTCAAGCAGATCGAACGCATCCGCCGCGAAGTCGGCATGGTATTCCAGCACTTCAACCTGTTCCCGCATCTGACCGTGCTGGAAAACTGCGTGCTGGCGCCGATCTGGGTGCGCAAACAACCGCGCAAGCAGGCCGAAGAAGCCGCCATGCACTACCTGCAACGGGTCAAGATTCCCGAGCAGGCCCACAAATATCCCGGCCAACTGTCCGGCGGTCAGCAACAGCGAGTCGCCATCGCCCGCAGTCTGTGCATGAGCCCCAAGATCATGTTGTTCGACGAGCCGACCTCGGCCCTCGACCCGGAGATGATCAAAGAGGTGCTGGAAACCATGGTGACCCTGGCCGAGGACGGCATGACCATGCTGTGCGTCACCCATGAAATGGGTTTTGCCAAAACCGTCGCGCACCGAGTAATCTTCATGGATGGCGGTGAAATCATCGAGCAGAACACCCCCGAGGAATTCTTCACCCACCCCCGTTCGGATCGAACCAAGCTGTTCCTGAGCCAGATCCTGCATCACTAGAATGCCAGGATGTCGTTCCGGCCAGCACTGAGGATTGCGTGCACTCTTACCGAATCGCCATCGTCGGCGCGGGCGTCGCCGGCCTTACTCAAGCCCTGTGGCTACAACGGCAGGGTCATCGGATCAGCCTGTTCGAAAGTGGCAGCGAAGACCTCGCCCATCACTGCAGCCATGTCGGCGCGGGGATGCTGGCCCCGTATTGCGAACTGAGCGAAGCGGAAGCCGAGATCTGCCGATGGGGCGCCGCTGCGCTCGAACTCTGGCGGCAGCTGGTTCCCACCCTGGCGCGGCCGGTGCACATGAGTTGCAACGGCACGCTGGTGGTGGCTCATCATCAGGATCGCGCCGGCATGCACCATCTGGCCGAGCGCATCAAACACGCCGGCTTCGAACCCCGGCTGCGCTGGCTGCAGCGCAGCGAGCTGCACGAACTGGAACCGGAGCTGGAAGGCCGTTTCAGCACCGGTTTGTATCTCACCCCCGAAGGCGAAATCGATCCCCGTTCGCTGCTGCCGGCCCTGGTCGAGACCCTGCGGCGAGACGGCGCGCAGCTGCATTTCGCGACTCGCGTCGATGCCCTGGCTCCGGGTGAGATCCACGCCCAAGGCCAACGCCATGCCTTCGACTGGGTGGTGGATTGTCGGGGGCTGGCCGCCAGCGACACCTGGCCGGCATTGCGTGGGGTGCGCGGTGAAATCCTCACCCTGCGCAGCCCGGACGTTCAGCTCCATCGACCGATCCGCATGATGCACCCGCGCTACCCGCTCTACATCGTGCCGCGCCCCGGCAACCGTTTCGTGGTGGGCGCGACCAGCATCGAAAGCGACTCCTTGCGACCGCCGACCGTCCGCTCCAGCCTGGAACTGCTGTCGGCGGCCTACGCGCTGCACCCGGCTTTCGCCGAAGCGGAGATCGTCGAAATGAAAACCCAATGCCGGCCGACCCTGCCCGATCACCTCCCGGCCATCCGGCAGCAGGACAACCTACTGCAGGTCAATGGCCTATATCGGCATGGCTATCTGCTCAGCCCCTTCCTGGCCGAGACAGTCGCGACCTTTATCGGCGAGCAGCGCTGGCCCGAAACCGCGGCAGTGTTGCGGCGATCCCTCGACACCGTTACCGAGCGCCCATGAGCATTCATATCGAAGTCAACGGCGACCCCAAGACCCTGGACCAACCGCCCTATTCGCTGGCCGAAGCGCTGGCGCACTGGGGCTATGCCGGCGCGCCCATCGCGGTGGCGCACAACGAAGAATTCGTGCCGCGCAGCCGCTACGCCAGTTTGCAGCTGCAGGAAGGCGACCGCCTGGAAATCGTCGCGCCGATGCAGGGAGGTTGAGTCTCATGACCACTTCATCCGTCTGGAATATTGCCGGTCGCGCGCTGCATTCGCGGCTGCTGCTGGGCACCGCCCGCTATCCCTCCCCGACCGTGCTGCAACAAGCCATCGCCGCTTCCAGCGCCGAGGTCGTGACCGTTTCACTGCGGCGCGAAGCGGCGACCGAACGGGCCGGAGCCCAGTTCTGGTCGATGATCAAGGCGCTGGGCGTACAAGTCCTCCCTAACACCGCTGGCTGCAAGACGGTGAAAGAGGCCGTGACCACGGCGGAAATGGGCCGTGAGATCTTCGAAACCGATTGGGTGAAGCTGGAAGTGATCGGCGACGATTACACCTTGCAGCCGCATCCGTTTCTGCTGGTCGAAGCAGCGGAACAATTGTGCCGGCGCGGCTTTCAGGTCTTTCCGTATACCACCGAAGATCTGGTGGTGGCCGAGCGCCTGTTGCAGGCTGGCTGTTCGATCCTGATGCCTTGGGGTGCGCCGATCGGCTCGGGACAGGGTTTGAACAATCCCTACGCTCTGCGGACCCTGCGGGCGCGCTATCCGGACATCAGTCTGATCGTCGATGCCGGCATCGGCAAACCCTCCCACGCCATCGCCGCCATGGAGCTGGGTTACGACGGCGTCCTGGTCAACACCGCCGTCGCCCGCGCCACCGATCCGGTGCAGATGGCGCGCGCCTTCGGGCTGGCGGTCGAGTCCGGTCGTCTCGGCTACCTGGCCGGCGCGATGCCCAGCCAGGACATGGCGGAACCGAGCACACCGGTCACTGGCACCCCGTTCTGGCATCAGTCGTAGGCGCAGCGCGCATGCAAACGCAAGGTGCTTACGGCTTCTATCCGGTCGTGGACGATGTCCGTTGGGTGCGCCGCTTCCTGCCGCTGGGGGTGCGCACCATCCAGCTGCGGATCAAGGACCAGCCCGTTGCGACCGTGCAGCGACAGATTCGCGAGGCCCTGGCCATCGCCGCCGATTACCACTGCCAGCTGATCGTCAACGATTATTGGCAAGTCGCCATCGCCGCAGGCGCTCATTGGCTGCATCTGGGTCAGGAGGATCTGGCCCAGGCCGATCGCGCTGCCATTAGCGCGGCGGGGCTCAAGCTGGGGATCAGCACCCACAGCCCCGCAGAACTGCAAACTGCGCTGGCGGCCCAACCCGATTACATCGCGCTGGGTCCGATCTACGAAACCACGCTCAAGCAGATGCCCTGGTCGCCCCAAGGTCTGGAGCGCATCGGCCAGTGGAAGGCGCAGTGTAGTTGCCCGTTGATCGCCATCGGTGGCATCACCCTGGAACGCGCGCCGGCGGTTCTGGCGGCGGGAGCAGACGCCATCGCGGTGGTCTCCGATGTCTTGCGCGCCCCCGACCCCGATGGCCGCGTGCGCGCTTGGTTGGATCTGTTCCACGCCACCGCGCGATAAGCGCTCCTGAATGCCGCGATGACCGGTTCTCCCCCCCTATCGTCAGACACGCCCGCCACCTTCAGCCTTGAAGAGCAATTGCGTTATGCCCGCCATCTGAGCCTGCCCGAGATCGGGGCGGCGGGCCAAACCCAGCTACGCCAGGCCAGTGTATTGGTCATCGGTGCCGGCGGCCTGGGATCGCCGGCTTTGCTCTATCTGGCCGCCGCTGGCGTGGGTCGGCTCGGTATCATCGATCCGGACTACATCGAACTGAGCAATTTGCAGCGGCAGGTTCTCTACACGACGGCGGCGTGCGGTTCGCCCAAGGTCGAGGAAGCCCGCCAGCGCTTGCTGGCGCTCAATCCGCATTTGCGGATCGATAGTTATCCCGAGGCTTTCTCGATCGACAATGCCCGCGAGTTGGCGGCGTCCTATGACGTTCTGATCGAAGGTTCCGATCGTTTCGCCACCAAGTATCTGGTCAACGATGCCTGCGTGCAGGCCGGCAAACCCTATGTCGGAGCCAGCATCCGGGCGTTTTCGGGCATGCTGGCGGTCTATGCTGCGCCGGGTGGCCCCTGCCATCGCTGCCTGTTTCCCCAAGAGCCCGATCCCGATACGGTGCCTTCCTGTGCGCAAGCCGGGGTATTGGGCACGGTTCCCGGTTTGTTCGGGCTGTTGCAGGCGCATGAAGCGCTCAAATTGATTCTGGGCATCGGTGAGCCGTTGATCGGCAGTGTGCTCACCATCGATCTGCTGGCGATGCGCTTCCAGAAGTTGCGGCTACCACGCGACCCGAATTGCCCGTCGTGCGGTGAATCGCCTTCGATTCAGCCATTGACCGAGTCCTCGTCTGCTTGCGCCAGCACTGCAGCGGGTAGCCCGTTGCATACCACGCTGCTGCATCCGGACGCCTTGCCTTGGATCAGCTTGGCGGATGCACAGCAAGATCCGTCATTGCGCTGGATCGATATCCGCACTTCGGCGGAATTCATCGCCGGACACATTCCAGGCGCAGCGCACATTCCCTTGGATCAGATCGAACAGGTCATCGCCAGCCTGAAACCCGACAGTCAGCGGCTGTTGCTCTACTGCCAGCGAGGAGCACGTACCGTACAGGCGTATTTCCTGCTGAAGGATAAGCTCGGCCATCGGCTGTTTCTGCTGGAAGGCGGTTATGAAACCTGGCTGCATGAACAATACCGTGCCGCCAGGGATGCACCGACCTCGCGGTGATTGCTGCCTCGGTCATCGGTGCTTAAAACCCAATTTGTATAGCCTCTCAAGATGAGAGAACGCTAGCTATACTATACTTATGTCATCAATTTGCTTAGGGCCTGTCAAAAAATAAGTTGTACAAGTTAGCTCGCTGAACGCATGATATCCTCATGGATAAAGAGGACATCATCAGCAAAGTTCGTGGAAAATTTGAGCGCCTGTCGGGTGTGCTG